>OCTW011614454.1_pt1 | contig 66229 bp, 58 predicted proteins | sample 1539671 | NCBI WGS metagenome assembly OCTW01 (sample SAMN02144230, study PRJEB22623) | gut metagenome | biome: sheep rumen | host: Ovis aries | place: New Zealand | reverse complement strand
AACTGATGAAATCCGGACGGAGAGCTTGCTCGCCGAACGGTTTCAGAAGTTTTCTGAGGGGCGGACAAGCGGCGAAGCCGCTCTGACCGCGCGCAACGAGGAACGCAAAGCGTTCTGAGTCTGGGGTGCTGGATAGATACCATATTTTTATGAAATCTTATGGCGAGACTTCTGTTGCAGTTTTTATGCTGCAGCGAAGTCCCGCCATTTTTGCGCGGATCACAGAAAGGAGTTTTTTATGCAGGAAATTTTAGGGCTTTTCTCAAATGCGGGGAACATCACATGGCAGATGGTGGCCATGTGGATCATCGGCGGTGTCCTTATTTATCTGGGTATTGTAAAAAAAATGGAGCCGTCCCTGCTGGTGCCGATGGGATTCGGCGCCGTGCTGGTCAATCTGCCGATGTCGGGAGCCGTTACGCAGATGATCAACGGGGTGGTGACAGAAGGGCCACTGGACACACTGTTTAACGCGGGAATTGCCAACGAGCTGTTTCTTCTTCTTCTCTTTATCGGCATCGGGGCGATGATTGATTTTACGCCTCTTCTGGCAAATCCGTTGATGATGCTCTTTGGAGGAGCGGCGCAGTTCGGCATTTTCTTTACGCTCAGCCTGGCAACGCTGATGGGGTTCAGTCTCCAGGACGCGGCTTCTGTCGGTATTATCGGCGCGGCGGACGGACCGACCTCTATTTTTGTTGCAAATTATTTCGGGTCTAAATATCTGGGAGCAATTATTGTAGCTGCTTATTCCTATATGGCCCTTGTGCCGATCATCCAGCCGGTGGTTATCCGGGCGGTGACAACAAAAAAAGAACGCAGGATGCATATGTCCTATAGTCCGCACAGCGTTTCCAAACCTGTAAAAATACTTTTTCCGATCTGTATCACGATTGTGGCGGGGATTGTTGCACCAAGATCAGTCGCCCTGGTGGGCTTTCTGATGTTTGGAAATCTGGTTCGTGAGTGCGGCGTCCTGGATGCTCTTTCCGATACCGCCCAGCACTCGCTTGCAAATATTATCACGCTGATGCTCGGATTGACCGTGGCATCCCAGATGCGCGCGGAGGATTTTTTGAATGTCAGGACACTTATGATCCTTCTGCTGGGACTGGTTGCGTTTGTTTTTGACACGGTAGGCGGCGTACTTTTTGCAAAGTTTCTGAATTTGTTCCTCCCGAAGGAGAAGAAGGTCAATCCGATGATCGGTGCCTGTGGTATTTCCGCGTTTCCGATGTCCGCAAGAGTCATCACCCAGATGGGCATGAAGGAGGATTCTTCCAATGTTCTGATTATGCAGGCCACCGGGGTTAATGTCTCCGGACAGATCGCTTCTGTCATTGCAGGAGGTCTGATTCTGAGCCTGGTTCCGCTTGTGTAAGCATTTTGACAAGGAGGTTAAGTCATGAGTACATTTTTAGAGTCACTGAAGATTATGGGTCTGGGGATGCTTGGGATTTTCATTGTTACACTTGTCCTGATTGCCATTATGATGCTGCTGACGAAGATTTTTCCCGCAAAGGGAGACCATACGGAAACCGTACAGGATTCGGATGCCGGGAACCAGGGCTGATTACGCGAGCTTTTTTCTGCGCATGATAAAATACATCAGCTGGACGGATATTCCGGTAATCGCCCAGGAAATGGGATAGGCCATCAGAAGGGTGGTAAAGGTGTGGTGGGAGGCAAAAAAAGTGGCGATGTAAATGAGCCGGAACACGCAGGAGCCGAAAATAACAACCAGGGTCGGCGCCATGCTGATTCCCATTCCACGGAGACAGCCGCCCGGAATTTCATAAGTGCCTGTCCCGATTTCCAGATTAGACACCCAGAACATACGGATCACGGCAAAAGAAATCACCTTCGGGTCTGTGGTGAAAAGCTGGAGCAGGATATCCCTGCCGAACCAGAAAGTCATGGACAGCGCGAAGGTCAGCGTCTCACCCAGCAGCATGGACAGGACGTATACGCGCCGGCAGCGGTCGTATTTTCCGGCTCCGTAATTCTGAGCGGTAAAGGTCACGGCGGCCTGCGAAAAGGCATTTACGATGAAATAGGCCATAAATTCAAAATTCTGTCCGGCGGTGGATCCCGCAATGGCGCTGGATCCGAAAGAGTTGATCGCCCACTGGATTACCACATTAGACAGGGAAAAAACCATTCCCTGCAGACCGGCCGGAATGCCGATCCGGAAAAGGGTGGAGAGGTATTCTCTGTGGATTTTCAGATGACGCAGGGACAGGTGAAATTCCCCCGTTTCCCTGATCAGAAAAACGGTCACAAGGGCAGAACTGATGATATTGGAAATAACCGTGGCGTAGGCTACGCCGTCCACAGACATGTGAAAACCGATCACAAAGAAAAGGTTCAGCCCGATATTGATCACGCCGGAGACAGCCAGTGCAATCAGCGGTCTGGCGGAATCTCCGCGTGCCCGGAGAATAGCCGAGCCGAAGTTGTAAATCATAATAAAAGGCGTTGCAAAAAAGTAAATCCGCAGGTACAGCAGGGCAAGCCCCATGACATCCTCCGGCGTGCCCATGGCTGAAAGGAGAGGCCTTGCGACAAGCTCTCCGGTCGGCAGGAGAATCAGTCCGCTTAGGATGGCGACCAGAAAGATGGTGGATACGGCTTCCCGGATCTTTTCTTTTTTTCCTTGTCCGATCAGCATGCCGATGACGACGTTGACGCCAAGAGAAAGACCGACAAACAGGGAAACAATCAGATTGATCGGCGCGCTGTTATCCCCCACAGCTGCCAGCGCTGTAGAGCTGGAGAAACGGCCGACTACAGCCAGGTCCGCACTGTTAAAAAGCTGCTGCAGGATGCTGGTCAGAGCCAGCGGCAGAGAAAACAGGAAAATTTTTCCCGCCAGCGGTCCGTTCAGCATATCCATATCGTGAGAACGCATTTTTTCTTCTTTAGTATCCATCTTATTTCGCTTCTTCATCTTTCTCATTTGAGTTGTTTCTGAGATCTGTCAATCGAATACAAGGCAGACACCTCTGCTGTTGTTGTCATGCCATGATGATGTTGGGGTAGAAAGGCTTCCTGTCACTGCAATCATATCATGTCGGCAGAAAAAATACAGAGGTCTTCTTTAATTGCTCTTGACAGATACCCCCAAAGGGTATATTCTACACGTACAGGATACCCAATGGGGGTATCCGGATTTGCGCATACATGGTGCGCTGGCATGCGGCAGAGGAAAGGAAAAGATTATGGCGGTTGAAAAAAAGCCGGGAGCAGAAAGTATTGCTGCTGCGGAAAACGGGATAGACGGATCAGAAAAAAAATGCTGCGCAGACGGCGGGGCGGTTCAGTCGGCGCAGGAGGAATCCTGCTGCGGCAGAGGGAGGCATAAAAAGCGGACAGCGCAGGAGCAGAAAGCGCTCTTAACCAGGCTGAAACGGGTGGAAGGCCAGATCCGGGGAATCGAAAAGATGGTAGAGAATGATGCCTACTGTCCGGATATTCTGATTCAGGTGTCGGCGGCCACCAGCGCGCTGAACAGCTTTAACAAGGTCCTTCTGGGATGTCATATCCGAGGCTGTGTGGTTCATGATATCCAGGAAGGAAAGGATGAGACCATAGACGAGCTGTGTGAGGTGCTGCAGAAGCTGATGAAATGAGGCGGCGGAAAAGAGGGATAGATTTATGAAGCAATTTACGGTAACGGGAATGACATGCGCGTCCTGTCAGGCCCATGTGGAAAAAGCTGTGGCAAAGGTGCCGGGGGTTTCCTCTGTAACGGTATCGCTGCTTACAAATTCCATGGCTGTGGACGGAACGGCGGGAGATTCGGAAATTGTCCGGGCAGTGGAGAACGCCGGTTACGGCGCTTCTCCAAGGGAAGAAGCGGTTAAGAAGGAGAGCGCAAGCGCGAAGCTGGCGGCGGAAGAGGATGCCCTGAAGGACAGAGAGACGCCAAAGCTGGTAAGGCGGCTGGTACTCTCGGTAGGTTTTCTTCTGGTTCTGATGTATATCACAATGGGACACAATATGTGGGGATGGCCGGTTCCTTTCTTCCTGGTACATAACCATATTGGCCTGGCGGTCATCCAGATGCTTCTGGCTATTGTCGTTATGATTATCAACCGGGCATTTTTCACCTCCGGGTTTAAGTCTCTGGCGCACCGCGCCCCAAACATGGATACGCTGGTCGCCCTGGGCTCTGGCGTTTCGTTCGGCTGGTCTCTGTATATTCTCTTAAAGATGACCTGGCTGGTAACGGCGGGAACCGCAAATGAGGATCTGATGGCCATTTATCATAACGAACTTTATTTTGAGTCGGCGGCCATGATTCCCGCTTTGATCACTGTGGGAAAGACGCTGGAATCTCTCTCCAAGGGTCGTACCACGGACGCGCTGAAGAATTTAATGAAGCTTGCGCCCAGAACCGCGGTTGTAGAGCGGAACGGGGAGCAGGTGCAGGTAGGCATTGACGAGGTGCAGGTGGGAGACATTTTTGTCGTAAAGCCGGGAGAATCGATTCCGGTGGACGGTGTGATTATCGAAGGGACAACTGCGGTAGACGAGTCTGCCCTGACAGGGGAATCCATTCCGGTAGATAAAGGTGTGGATGACAGTGTTTCTGCGGCCACTATGAACCAGTCCGGGTTTATCCGGGCAAGGGCGGCAAGAATCGGAGAGGACACGACATTCTCTCAGATCATTCAGATGGTCAGCGACGCGGCGGCGACAAAAGCGCCAATCGCGCGGGTGGCAGATAAGGTTTCCGGTATCTTTGTGCCGGCGATTATCCTGATAGCCGCAGCGGTTCTTGTCTTATGGATGTTTGCCGGCGGCAGTCTGGCGTATTCGCTGGAGCGCGCAATCAGCGTGCTGGTTATCGCCTGCCCCTGCGCCCTCGGCCTTGCGACTCCTGTCGCCATCATGGTAGGAAATGGAATGGGAGCCAGAAACGGCGTCCTTTTCAAAACCTCCGAAGCGCTGGAAAATGCCGGAAAGGTGCAGATCATTGCGCTGGACAAGACAGGGACGATTACTGCCGGAAAGCCGCAGGTAACCGATATGATTCCGGCGGAAGGAGTGACAGAAGAAAAACTTCTGGAAAGCGCCTATGCGCTGGAAAGAAAATCGGAGCACCCGCTGGCAAGGGCAATTGTGGAGGCAGCTCAGGCAAAAAAACTGACAGGTCAGGAAGTGACGGATTTCGAGGTTCTGGCTGGCCACGGGTTAACAGGATGCCTGCAGGGACATCTCCTCTATGGAGGATCGGAGAAGTTTATTTCCGGGCGGACAGAGATTCCCGAAACCATCCGGGCAAAGGCGCGGGATCTGGCCGGGCAGGGAAAAACACCTCTGTTTTTTGAAAGCGATGGGAAGCTGACAGGCATTATTGCCGTGGCAGATGTCATCAAGGATGATTCCGCCCAGGCAGTCAGGGAAATGCAGAATATGGGCATTGAAGTGGTCATGCTGACCGGCGATAATGAGAGGACAGCCAAAGCCATCGGCAGCCAGGCCGGGGTGGACAGAGTGATTGCCGGCGTTCTTCCGGAGGGAAAGGAATCTGTTATCCGGGAGCTGCAGAAACGCGGCAGGGTGGCCATGGTCGGAGACGGCATTAATGATGCGCCTGCGCTTACAAGGGCAGACACAGGGATCGCCATCGGCGCCGGTACCGATGTCGCCATAGACTCCGCAGATATTGTGCTGATGAACTCAAAACTTACGGATGTATCGGCCGCAGTCCGTCTGAGCAGGGCAACGCTTCGGAATATCCATGAAAACCTGTTCTGGGCATTTGCCTACAATGTGATTCTGATTCCCATGGCAGCGGGGCTGTATCCGGGAATTCACATGAATCCCATGTGGGGGGCGGCGGCTATGTCTCTTTCCAGCTTTACGGTCTGCATGAATGCGCTGAGGCTGAACCTGTTCAAGGTGCACAGCCCGTCGCATGACAGACCGATGCGGCACAGAGCGCTCCCGGAAAATGCCGGAGAAGCAAAAGAAAGAGAAGAAGCCGCGGAAAAAAATCCGGGGAATGATCCGGCCGGTGAAGCAGAAGGTGCTGACGCAGGGCTGGTTGATTCAGATAAAAAGGATGTAAAGGACAAAATAGAACAAAAGGAGGATAAGAACATGACAGAGACGATCAAGGTAGAGGGAATGATGTGCGGCAACTGCGAAAAGCACGTAAAGAACGCGCTGGAGGCGTTGGAGGGAGTAACCTCGGCCGAGGTTTCACGCACAAGCGGCCAGGCTGTCCTGACTTTAAGCCAGGCGGTAGATGAGGCAGTCCTGAAAAAGGCTGTGGAAGACGCCGGCTATCAGTTCACAGGAATCGCCTGAAAAAATACTCTGTTTTTTCGGAGCTGCTGCTTTTTCCTTTGCGCAAGGAGGCGGCAGTTCTTTTTGTGTAAAAAACGTGTCTTTGTGTGGTTTTCATTATGAGGGGAGGGAGAGAAAAGGTCTCTGTGTTCGTCAAAATCCGCAAGGAATTCCCGCATTTCCCGAATTCTTCGTGCATTTTTACGATTGTCAATCTGGTGACAATCCCAGTGGATTCATGTATAATCGGTAACGGAACCATTTTTGTATCAGTTTCAGTGCAAAAGCAGAGCTGCAGGCACAAAAGTCCGGAGCGCCGGAGGCGGGTCGGGAAAGAACAGGAAGCCTGCAAAGGAGGTTAACCAGAATGGCAAAGATTGATTTAAGCAAGTACGGCATTACAGGTACCCCGGAGATTGTGTACAATCCCTCCTACGAAGAACTGTTTGAGGAAGAGACAAAACCAGGTCTGACCGGTTATGAGAAAGGTCAGGTTACAGAGCTTGGCGCTGTAAATGTTATGACCGGTATTTACACCGGACGCTCTCCCAAAGATAAATTTATCGTTATGGATGAGAATTCCAGGGACACCGTTTGGTGGACATCGGACGAGTATAAGAATGACAATCATCCGGCTTCCGAGGAGACCTGGAAGGCAGTCAAGGAGATCGCACAGAAAGAGCTCTCCAACAAAAAACTCTATGTCGTGGATGGATTCTGCGGTGCCAATAAGGATACCAGAATGGCTGTCCGGTTTATTATGGAAGTTGCATGGCAGGCACATTTTGTCCGCAACATGTTCATCAAGCCGACCGCAGAGGAGCAGGAGAACTTTGAGCCGGATTTCGTTGTTTACAACGCGTCCAAGGCAAAGGTAACCAATTATAAAGAACTGGGACTGAATTCCGAGACGGCAGTCGTGTTCAATGTGACGTCGAAAGAGCAGGTAATCATCAACACCTGGTACGGCGGAGAAATGAAAAAAGGTATGTTCTCTATGATGAACTACTTTATGCCGCTGAAGGGTATTGCATCTATGCACTGCTCTGCCAATACAGACTTGGACGGAAAGAACACTGCTGTGTTCTTCGGGCTGTCCGGTACCGGAAAGACAACCCTTTCTACCGATCCGAAGCGTCTTCTGATCGGAGACGACGAGCACGGCTGGGATGACAACGGCGTGTTTAACTACGAGGGCGGATGCTACGCAAAGGTTATCAACCTGGACAAGGATTCCGAGCCGGATATCTACAACGCGATCCGGAGAGACGCCCTTCTGGAGAACGTAACCGTAGATGAAAACGGAAAGATTGATTTTGCGGACAAGAGTGTTACCGAGAACACCCGTGTTTCCTATCCGATCGATCATATTGAAAAAATTGTAAAACCGATTTCTCACGGACCGGCAGCGGAGAATGTCATCTTCCTTTCCGCCGATGCTTTCGGCGTACTTCCGCCGGTATCTGTCCTGACTCCGGAGCAGACCAAGTATTACTTCCTGTCCGGTTTCACCGCAAAACTTGCGGGAACCGAGCGCGGAATTACCGAGCCCACACCGACCTTCTCTGCATGCTTCGGACAGGCATTCCTGGAGCTTCATCCGACCAAATATGCGGAGGAGCTGGTTAAGAGAATGGAGAAGAGCGGAGCAAAGGCGTATCTGGTCAACACCGGATGGAACGGAACCGGAAAACGTATTTCCATCAAGGATACCCGCGGGATTATTGATGCAATTCTCAACGGGGACGTTCAGAAGGCTCCGACCAAGAAGATTCCTTACTTCGATTTTGAGGTTCCGACCGAGCTTCCGGGTGTAGACAGCGGAATTCTGGATCCCCGTGACACCTATAAGGATGCCTCCGAGTGGGATGAGAAGGCAAAGGATCTGGCACAGAGATTTATTAAAAACTTCGCAAAATACGAAGGAAATGAGGCAGGGAAAGCGCTGGTTGCAGCCGGCCCGAAGCTTTGATTCCATTTGCGGCATAAGGATTAAAAAAGAAGGGTTCTTTCAGAACCCTTCTTTTGCTCTCTGCAGTCTCATTTCTTTTCTTTTTATGGCTCCCTGCCAGTCCGCTTTCTGGCCTTCTCCTTCTATTTCAAGCCTGGGCACAGGCTTGGGCCTGTTATTCTTATCCACGGCAACCTCAATAAAATAGGCGCGGTTGATCGGTCGGCGCATTCCGTCGAGACTTTCTACATAAGTATCTACGCGTACTTCCATGGATGTCCGGCCGACATAGGTTATCCGGCCGATTAAGACAATCAGATCGTCCTGATAGGCGCCTCGGATAAATTTCAGGTTGTCCACGGCGGCGGTCACAACATCAGATTCAGAGTGCCGGATGGCCACCAGGCCGGCGACCTCGTCGATCCATTCCATCAGCCTTCCGCCGAAAAGTCTTCCCGCACCGTTCAGGTGTTCCGGGCGAAGCTGAAAGATCTGTTCCACCATAGAATCCGATACTTTTTTTGTTTTCTGCATGTTGATGGATTCCTTTCCTGCATTTTCATATAAGAAGCACTTTTCAGTATAGTCTATTTTCGGAGTAACTTCTACGTTCTTCCCGATGAAAATCGGATTGCTTTTTTGTTCTGCGGTGTACACGTAAAAAGTAGATAGGATTCTACTGCTGCGGTGTATATGTGAAAATCGGATTGCTTTCTTCTTCTGCGGTGTATACAATGAATACGTAGAATCTGCCGCGCTGCTGCTTCGGTTCGCGCAGGCAGGGTTTCAGGGATATTTTGGTTATCATGTCCCGCAGATAGATGCCGGGAAAGCCGGCCGCGCGGGTTCTGTACTGGATATATAAGAAAAAGGAGAAGGCTTTATGGGAAAGACAGGGAAACTTCGCCCGGCGGATAAAATACAGGAACTTCAGCAGATCCTGAAGGGACCGGAAATTACCACGCATCTGAATGATGAGGAAGGGTATGAGTATCTGGAAAAGGGACATGTCTGCATGGAGGTGCAGAATCCGGGAGCAGGAGATAATCTGTTTCTGGATGTAGAGGACCAGTTTACACTCAGCTTTGGGGAGTGGGATTCGCAGTACGCGGCGACGGAAGCGGATTTCAAACTTCTCTGTGAAGATCTGAATCTTCTTCTGAATAAAAAGATGTATACGGTTGTTGTCTATGTAAAAGATGACTGGATCTGCTCCCTGACAGTCAGGGAAAAGGAAATACGCAAAAATAATCTGCTGGATCATATCAGGGATTTTCTGCATTCCGCAGACTGTGACGCCTTTATTGATCTGATGCAGAAGGATGGCGCGTCCATCCGCTGCACCTTCTGGGGCGAAAAAACAAAAAAGGTTCATCTGACCGGGAGATGAACCTTAGGAAAAACGGGAAAATGCTTCCCTTCTTATTCTTTTGTCTGAATTTCCAGAATTCCCATCGGGCAGGCCTTGGTGCAGATTCCGCAGGCAATGCACTTGGTTGTGAAATCGTTTTCCGGAACTTTAACCATCACCTGCATCGGACATACGGCAACACACTCACCGCAGCCGTTGCAGAGCTTCTTATCAATGACAAATACTCCCTTGGCATTCTGAGAGATGGCGCCCTGCTTGCAGGTACGCGCACATTTTCCGCACTGAATGCAGGTCTTGGGTACCGGCTCCCCATCCTTGCCGACTACAATCTGAATGCAGGATTTTGCAGGATCAGATACCTTGTAAAATGCCTCGGAACATGCCTGCGCGCATGCAAGACATGCCATGCAGGCGGTTTTGTCTGTTACCACCAGTTTTTTCTTTGCCATTGTCCAATTTCCTCCATAGTTGTACAATTGTCGGTGCCGGCAGAACCGGCGTTTTGTCCATACCCATTCACACTCTTGTTCATATCTTAGTCTACCTGACAGGGGTTAGTCACTCCTAATTGTGGACAATGGTGTTTTTTCGGAAAAACAAGACAAAAGGGATGGAAGAATTTCACAAATGACCGAAGCGGGTGATTCCAAGAGGCGGAAGGTTTATGTCGCGGAACAGGGAAGAGAAAGAAAAGATTGCTGTTATCAAGAGCTCCAGAAGAACGATGTCTATGGAGGTAAGGCCGGACGGAAGCATTCTGGTGCGGGCTCCTTTCCGGGCGTCTGCAGAAGAAATAGGAAATTTTGTATGTTCGCATAAAAGCTGGGTGGAGAAACAGAGAATCCGCATACGGAAAAGGGCGGCCGAAATACGGCTGGCAGATCAGAACCCTCTTTCTCCGGAGGATATCCGGCTGCTGGCGGATCAGGCGCTCCGGGAGCTGCCTCCGAGGATCGCCGCATATGCCGGGCAGATGGGAGTAACCTACGGGAGAGTAACCATCAGAAACCAGAAAACGCGGTGGGGAAGCTGCTCGTCAAAGGGAAACCTGAACTTCAACTGCCTGCTGATGCTTACGCCCAGGGAAGTGCAGGATTACGTTATTGTACACGAACTGAGCCACAGAAAAGAGATGAACCACTCTCCAAAATTCTGGGAGGTGGTGGAAGAGGTGCTGCCGGATTATAAAAAGCGCCGGAAGTGGCTGCGGGAAAACGGCAGCGTAATTATCCGGCGCATGACAGCAGGAAATCCGGTCAGCTGACAGAACTGACAGATGCAGGGACATGACGGCCAGGCAGGCGAGGCACGAAACATGCGTCATGTCATTATGTTTACTAATCGTCATCCTCAGTAAAATCATCTTCCTGTTTTTTAAATTTTTTCGTCAGATTCGGAAGCTGGACGTCGGCCTTGGTCTGCATCTCAAACAGACGGTAAGAGGACATCTGCCGGTCTGCCTTGAATTTTTTTCCGCCTCTTGTGCGGATAATCATACTGTCAGATTCTGTAGAGGCTTTATCCCCCTTTGTGACGCGTTTGACGCTTCGTATGTTGGGAAAAGAAGTCTCAAAGGAGTCTCCAAAAACAGGATAGACAGATATTTTCTGCTCATTTACGACAATTCTGAAGCGGAAATATTTGCGCATAAAATAGCCGAATAAAAAAGCCGCAGCAATGCCGACAGCAAATTCCAGAACCAGAAGGAGAGCTTTCACCGTATCGCTTTTTCCGGTTCCGTACCACCCCAGGCCATAATCCAGAACCAGTCCGGCCAGAAGAAACAGGACAGCCCTGCCCGCGTCAGACGCAGGGTAGCGCAGGACATAATGCCCCACAGCACTTTTTATCTGGCGCTCTTCTTTTTTTATGCCGCCGGAAAGCGCCATGATCAGCATGATCAGGGCAATCACAAGTGTCAGAACGATTCCTCCCCATCGGGTGAGCTGCGTTAATATTTCTTCCATTAAAAATTCTCCTCCTTTTCAGACGGCACCTTCAGCCGTTCCTCTATCCTCATATTTTCATTCCAAACAGATGGTTCGTCAAGAGGCATCATGCCACGAATTGCTCCGTTTTTCGAAAGGTTTTTCGAAAGTTCCGCAATTTGTAAACTATTTGCAATTCGCCATGTACTCATGTTCGGGCGGGTTCCAGGGTCATCTCCCGATTCCTCCCGATTCATGTCGGCAGAATCGGTTTATGATCTTTCGTTCCTGGAATCATTAAAATGTGGAAGAAAAGTGAGAATTTCTATATCAGGCGACTTGCACGAAAGTGCTGGAGATATTCTGTTGGATTGTTACAAAAAAAGAAAAAATCAAGGTTTTTTTCAGGAAGATATGGAAATTCTCTGAAAAGGATGGTATAATCCAGAATGCTGAAACGAAACGTTTCACCCAAGACAAAATTTGTTGCTTTTCACTGTATATGTATTTTTCAGCTTATATGGAGGTGTAATAATGGCAGACGAAAGAAAACTGGTCGGAGGACATCCGGTCATTGGCATCCGCCCGATTATCGACGGCCGCAAGGGACCGCTGGATGTTCGGGGATCTCTGGAAGAGCAGACCATGGGAATGGCCAGAAGAGCAAAAAAACTCTATGAGGACAACCTGACCTATGCGGATGGAACGCCGGTTAAGGTTGTTATTTCAAACTGGACCATCGGTCGTGTGCGTGAGAGCGCGCTCTGCGCGGAGCAGTTCAAGAAGGAAGGAGTAGACATCACTCTTTCTGTAACACCCTGCTGGTGCTATGGATCAGAGACCATGGATATGGATCCCACAACGATCAAGGGTGTCTGGGGACTGAACGCGACCGAGAGACCCGGAGCTGTATATCTGGCATCTGTGCTGGCTACTCATGCACAGAAGGGAATTCCGGCATTCGGTATGTATGGCCGGGACGTTCAGGAGGCAGATGACGAGACTATTCCTGAGGATGTAACGGAAATGCTTCTCCGTTTCGGACGCGCGGCAGTGGCGGCAGCTTCTCTCCGTGGTCTGAGCTATCTGCAGATCGGTTCCGTTACCATGGGAATCGGCGGTTCTATCATGGATCAGGATTTCATTGAGTCCTATCTTGGCATGCGTGTGGAGTCTGTCGATGAGGTAGAAGTTCTTCGTCGCATGGATGAGGGCATTTATGATAAAGATGAGTTCGAGAGAGCGCTGAAGTGGACCAAGGAATACTGCAAGGAAGGCTGGGATAAAAATCCCGACTGGATTCAGAAATCCCGCGAGATTAAAGATGAACAGTGGGAGTTCACGGTCAAGATGTACATCATCATCAAGGATCTGATGCGTGGAAACGCGAAGCTTGCAGACGAGAAGGTTACAGCGGGCGGACAGAAGTTTGAGGAGGAAGCACTCGGCCATAATGCGGTTGTCGGTGGATTCCAGGGACAGAGACAGTGGACAGACCACTGGCCGAACTGCGATTATCCGGAGGCATTTCTTTCCACATCGTTTGATTATGACGGGGCGAGAGAGCCTTATGTTCTGGCAACGGAAAATGACTGCCTGAACGGTCTGTGCATGCTGTTCGAGAAGCAGCTGACAGGACGTGCGGCTCTGTTCTCGGATGTACGTACCTACTGGAGCGGAAAATCTGTCAAGAGAGTTACCGGATACGAGATCGAAGGTCACGCGAAGGACGCTGACGGTTTCCTGCATCTGATCAACTCCGGTGCTTCCGCTCTGGATTATTCCGGAGTCTGCAAGGATGAGAACGGACAGGCTGTCGTAAAACAGTGGTGGAATCTGACCGGGCAGGATCAGAAGGATATGGCGGCAGCTACCGAGTGGATGCCGGCAGATAACGGATATTTCCGCGGCGGCGGTTATTCATCCAGATTCCTTACCAAGACAGAGATGCCGGTGACCATGGTTCGTCTGAATCTGGTTAAAGGCCTTGGACCCTTCCTGCAGATTGCAGAAGGGTGGACGGTTGCCCTTCCGGATGAAGTGACGGACACTCTTTGGAAGAGAACCGATTACACCTGGCCGTGCACCTGGTTTACACCTCGTGTCGATCATGTACCGGGATCCGCGTTTGAGGATGCCTACACCGTAATGAGAAACTGGGGCGCAAACCATGGCGCAACGGTTTACGGACATATCGGCGCTGACCTGATTACCTTTGCGTCTATGCTTCGTATTCCGGTAGCTATGCACAATGTACCGGATGAGAAGATCTACCGTCCGGCAGCATGGAATGCGTTCGGAACCAAGGACAAAGAGGCAGCAGATTACAGAGCATGTGCAGCCTATGGTCCTTTGTACAAGGCATACAAATAATAACACCAGGGTCAGAAAACGCTGGGTATTAAATTAGAAAGAGCCCGGATATGCATCCTTCAAGGCTGCATGTCCGGGCTCTTTTACATAAAATTGCCGACGGCAAAAAACTGTACGGAGGCAGAGTCGTATGGGAACGCGGTGAAATAAAAAAAGCCGGCAGAGCCGGCAGGAAGAGGTTATTTCACGACGCCCTTCTGAAGCATGATGTTGGCATACAGAGCCTGTTCTCCGGATGCGACAATGCAGTATACGGTTTTGGCCTGCTCGTAAAATTCAAAGCGCTCATAGTAACCGATGGCATCCGCGCCTCTTTCGTCATGCTTTGCGATAATCTTTTTGTACTCGTCCCAAATGGGGGTTTCGACTTTATCACCTGGCATAACCTCCATCAGATGTACCGGCTTGTCCACATACGGATCGAGCGGGAATACTTCAAGAATGGCATCCAACAGCTCCGGTACGCCGTGGCCGTCAGCGCGGATAATAACAGCATCTTTGCCCATGGTGGGGACAGGGAAATTGCCGTCGCCTATGACAAGACGGTCGCTGTGACCCATCTCACAGAGAACCTTCAGAAGCTCCGGGGACAAAATTTTAGGAATTCCGTTTAACATAATGAAATTGCTCCTTTCTATCGTAACAACCAGATGAATTTATTGTAACGTTTACCCGCTTCAGATGCAAGAGAAACGTTTCGCTTTATGTAAAATTCCCAAAATCCGGACAGAGGTTATTTGCTGGTTTCTTCCCTGTCCGCATCGGAAGGCTCGGAATCTTCCTGGCCGGGGGCTGGTTTGTTCTTTGATCCGGATCCCGTTGCGGATGCGTCTGCGTTGTTTTCCTCGCGGCGTGGAAGGGCTTTCCCACGGACATTTTTTGCCACAAGAAGAATGGCGTACAGCAGAACCGGGACGGCAATGGTGCAGAAAACAGAACCCATCAGGAGTCCTCTGGCCGCAGGGCTTTTCATGAGGGCGAATACCATGGTAGAGCCATACATGCCAAGAAGGAGAATAATTCCGATCAGGGCCAGAATACGGGCGCGTCTGGATGTTTTTTTCATAAACGTAACTTCCTTTATATTGACAGGTTTTCCGGCGTCCCGCTAAAGGGGACACAGCCCGGCATTCTTCTGCCTGCCGGATACGGAAAACCGTTCCGGAAACAGTGCCTCCTGCTGCATGTCCAGTATAGCACACGGGGACAGCGCTGCGTCAAAAGATACACAAAGGAGAATCCGGGATTTTATAAAAAATTCACAGGACGCGAATTGCATTTAATAATGAAAAGAAGTAAAGTAGGATTAGTTTTTTTCCGGGGAGGTGCAGACATAATGAAAAAATCCGGGAGTGGCGGCAACCGTTTCGGCAATGATATATACGGGGTGGATGAACTGGAGCGGTTTATTCTCAGTGCCTCTTTTATTATGGTTCTGATTTCTGTTTTTATCCGAAGCTATGTGCTGTCGGTTATCATCGCTGTCGTTCTGGTTTACGGGATTTTCCGTATCTTTTCCAGAAATCACGACGCGAGACAGACGGAAAACGCAAAATATCTGGAATTCTGTGATCGTGTAAAGAGCGTTTTCCATGGCGGGGCAAAGGCCGCGGAGGATAAGGAGCATGTATATTTCCGCTGTCCCAACTGCCATCAGCTGGTTCGCGTCCCGAAAGGGAAGGGCAGAATCTCCATTCACTGTCCGAAGTGCCACACAGATTTTGAGCGACGCACCTGAGGCGACGCATAAAGGAGAGCAGCCATGTTCGGATATATTATGACAGACCGAAAAGAGCTCAAAGGAAAAGATCTGGATACATACCGGGCTTTTTACTGTGGGGTCTGCCGGGATCTGAAGGCTGCCGGCAAAGAAAGGGCAAGGCTGACACTTACCTATGATATGGTATTTCTTGCGGTTCTTCTGACGGGGCTTTATGAAGCGCCGGGTCAGACAGAGGAGGTGTTCTGCGGGCTGCATCCTCTGAAGAAGCAGGCGGTTATCCGGAATTCTTACACGGCGTACGCGGCGGATATGAATCTTTTGCTGTCCTATCATAACCTGGAGGACGACTGGCTGGATGACAGGAATGCACTCAGCCTGGCCGCTTCCCGGCTTCTCAGAAAGGAATACCTGAAGTCTGCGGCAGAATATCCCCGGCAGGTAAAAGCCATCCGGAGGTATCTTCGGGATCTGCACAGGGCGGAGGAGGAAAAAAATCCTTCGATAGACTGCGCTGCTTCTCTGACCGGATATCTGCTGGGAGAGATTTTTGTCTATCAGGAGGATGTCTGGCAGGAGGAGCTTCGTTCTATGGGACTGTACCTGGGGCGGTTTATTTATCTTATGGACGCCTGGGAGGACAAGGAGAGGGACCGGAAGTCGGGCGATTACAACCCGTTCCTGCTTCAGAAGGAGGCTTTTACAGAGGACGAAGCCTTTCGAATTCTTGCAGAAGCCGCGGCGTCCGCGGCGAGAGCTTTTGAAAAACTGCCCATTCTGGAGCATGTAGACATCCTGAGAAATATCATGTATTCTGGTATCTGGGTCAGATATCGGGCGGAAAAAGCGGATAAAGAAAAGAAAACAGGACATAAGATCAGATGAGAGATCCATACAGCGTGCTCGGCGTTTCGAGAGACGCAAGTGATGAAGAAGTGAAAAAGGCCTACCGCCGTCTCAGCCGGAAATATCATCCGGATGCGAATATCAACAATCCGAACAAGGACAAGGCCGAGGAAATGTTCAAGCTGGTTCAGCAGGCGTACAAGCAGATCATGGACGAGCGGTCAAGAGGTTACTCCGGTTCCGGAGACGGGTTTGGCGGCTTTGGAGGCGCAGAACAGGGCGACTACGGAGATCCTGAGATGCAGGCTGCGGCTAATTTTATTAATTCGCAGCACTATCAGGAGGCTATGCGGGTTCTGGACAACATCCGGACAAGAACCGGAACTTGGTATTACCTGCACGCCGCGGCGAACGCGGGTCTTGGTAATACCGTTCAGGCCAGAGAGGATGCAAAGAAAGCCTGCGACATGGAACCGCAGAACTATCAGTTTGAGCTTCTGTATCAGCAGCTGAACGGAGCCTCCGGCTGGTATGGAGAAATGGGAAGAGGCTATGGGTATGATACGCCGTGCCAGGGGAGCAGCTCCGGAAGAACAGCGGCGGAGTGCTGCGGGCTTCTCGCCCTGTGCAACTGCTGTCTGTTTCCGTTTGGCGGAGTCATCTGCTGCTGAAAGTATATAGAAGGAGAAATGACATGACGGATTACGATGAAAAACTGTGGGTTCAGCAGTTTAAAAGAGAAATGGATCGCGGAAAAAGAAGAGAAATTCTGGAGAAGGCGATTGCCTCGGAGGGAATGTCGCCGGAGAATGAGCTGAGGAAAAAACTTCTGGATGCCAGATATACCTCTCAGAACGATGCGCCGGTGGACTTTTTTATCCGCGGATGGATGACCATGTCTTTCCTGAATAATTCCGGTCACGCGCTGTTTGGAAAAAGAAAAGCGCAGAAGGAACTGGATTCTATCCGAAAAGACTGGAAATTCAGTCTGGCGGAGGAATACGGAGAAACCGGACGGCAGGTTCTTCAGGACGAGCTCTATAATATGTGCCGGCTGTATATCAGTCTCTGCCAGAGTGATAAACAGTACGGATCCTTCATTCTGGGACTGGGCAGGGTGAGCAATGAATCGCTGATGAACAAAATATCCAGAGATCTGTTCCAGGTAGCCTATGCCATTCCGGAGGATCTGGGGGTGGCGGAGGAATTTTCTATTTTTACCCAGGCTGCGACAGATGCGTTCCGGGATTATTTTCCGGAAAGCGAGAATCTGCTGATGGACCGGGTGAATAACAGAAAAAAATGAAGAGGGGGGTTTATGGAACCAGATCATAACAACCGGAACCAGCAGGGTCCCGGGAATAACAGACGGCAGACCTTCTGGGTCATTACCATCTGTCTGATTATCAGCCTTATGCTGTTCAGCGTGTTTGGCGACATGATGAACCGCACAACCTCCAAAACTATCACCTACGACCAGTTTCTGGAGATGGTGGAAAAGAATCAGATTTCAAAGGTCGAGCTTGAGGATGAGAAGCTTATCATCACCCCGAAGGATGCGTATCAGTCCGGCGTGACATTGACTTATTCCACCACACTGGTGGGAGATGAAAACGGACTGAATGACGTCCTGAAGGGGACTGGGATCGAATATTCCAAAAAGGCGCCGAATGTGGCTGCTTCGGTTGCATCCGCTGTTCTTAGTATCGTGCTTCCGCTGGTCATCCTTCTGGTCGGATGGAATATCATCATGCGCTATATGAACAAAAGCGGCGGCATGATGGGAATCGGCCGGAGCAAGGCAAGAAACTATGTGCAGAAGGACACCGGAGTAACCTTTGCGGATGTGGCCGGAGAAGAGGAGGCCAAGGAATCTCTGCAGGAATGTGTGGATTTTCTTCATAATCCGGCGAAGTACGTACAGATCGGCGCAAAACTTCCTAAGGGAGCGCTTCTGGTCGGCCCTCCCGGAACAGGGAAGACGCTTCTGGCCAAGGCTGTCGCCGGGGAGGCGCATGTGCCCTTTTTCTCCCTCTCCGGGTCGGAGTTTGTAGAAATGTTTGTCGGCGTCGGCGCGTCCCGTGTCCGGGATCTTTTCGACGAAGCCAAAAAGGCTGCTCCCTGTATCATTTTTATTGATGAGATTGATGCGATCGGAAAGACCAGGGATTCCCATTACGGAGGGAACGACGAGAGAGAACAGACGCTGAACCAGCTTCTGGCGGAAATGGATGGCTTTGACAGTTCCAAGGGACTTCTGATTCTGGGGGCAACGAACCGCCCGGAGGTTCTGGATCCCGCGCTTCTGCGGCCGGGACGTTTTGACCGCCGGGTCATTGTGGATCGTCCGGATCTGAAGGGACGCGTCAATATTCTGAAGGTTCACGCAAAGAAGGTACGGCTGGACGAGACGGTTAATTTTGACGAGATCGCCCTGGCCACCTCCGGTGCAGTCGGATCGGATCTTGCCAACATGGTGAATGAAGCCGCAATTCTGGCGGTTAAACATAACCGGGCTGCGGTTTCCCAGAAGGATCTGCTGGAGGCGGTAGAGGTCGTTCTGGTGGGAATGGAGAAGAAAGACCGCGTGCTCAGCAAGGAAGAGAGAAAGATTGTCGCCTATCATGAGGTAGGGCATGCGCTTGCCGCTGCCTGCCAGAAAAATTCCGAGCCGGTTCAGAAAATTACCATTGTCCCGCGAACCATGGGTGCTCTGGGCTATACCATGCAGGTTCCGGAGGAAGAAAAATATCTGAACAGCAAAAAGGAACTGGAGTCCCAGATTGTTGTACTGCTGGCCGGCAGGGCGGCGGAAGATATCGAATTCGGCGATGTAACCACCGGCGCGTCCAATGATATTGAACGTGCGACCAAACTGGTTCGCGCCATGATCACTCAGTACGGAATGTCGGAAAGGTTCGGTCTGATGGGTCTCGCGGAGGTCGAGAGTCAGTATCTTGGCGGAAAAGCCTATCTGAACTGCGGGGACGAGACGGCCACCGAGATTGATCACGAAGTCATGAAAGCCTTGAAGGCCGCTTATGAGCAGGCCAGGCAGATACTTCTTGACAACAAGGACGCTCTGGACCGCATAGCCGGCTATCTGATTATTCAGGAGACTATTACCGGTAAGGAATTTATGCAGATCTTCCGCACCGTGCAGAGGGAGAGAACCCTGCAGTCGGAGCTGCCGGAGCAGTGAGTATCGTAAAGGAGCAAAGCAGCATGACAGCTCCAGAAGTCAACAGGCCGGATAACAGCCGGGGAGAAGAAATACAGCAGAAACAGCAGGCCGGGGAGGGCAAAACTGTCACATCCACCGGCTTTGTTATCGAGGATGAGCTGAAAAAACTGCCGGCGCGGCCAGGCGTGTACCTGATGCACGGGCAGCGGGACGAAATTATTTATGTCGGCAAGGCCGTTAACCTTCGGAACCGGGTGAAACAGTATTTTCAGAAAAGCAGGAAAAAACGCCTGAAAATCTATACCATGCTTCCGCAGGTTACGCGGTTTGAATATATTGTTACCGATACGGAGGTGGAAGCCCTTGTCCTGGAATGCAACCTGATCAAGGAGTACAGGCCAAAATATAACACGATGCTGATGGATGACAAGGCCTATCCCTTTATCCGTGTCACCGTTCAGGAAACTTACCCCAGAGTATTATACGCGCACAGAATGAAAAAGGATAAATCGCTCTATTTCGGCCCCTATCCGGATGCGGGTGCGGCGAAGGAGACGATTGATCTGGTTCGGAAGCTGTACCAGATCCGAAACTGCAGCCACAGGCTGCCGGAGGAACAGGGGAAAAACCGCCCCTGTCTTTATTACCATATTCATCAGTGCCAGGCTCCCTGTCAGGGGTGGATTTCCCCGGAGGAGTACCGTAAAATAATTCAGGAAGCCTGCGATTTTCTGAACGGCAGGACGGAAGGAATTCTGCCCCGGCTGCAGGCGGAGATGAAAAAAGCCGCGGAGGGGATGCGGTTCGAGGAAGCTGCCTCTCTGCGGGATATGATTCAGAGTGTAAGAAAGGTGCAGGAGCGTCAGAAAATGTCCAGCTCCAATGGGGAGGACACAGATGTGCTTGCTTTAGCTGCGGATGGCGAGGATGCTATTGCGCAGGTGTTTTTTGTGCGTGACGGGCGGCTGATCGGGCGGGACCATTTTTACCTGAAGGCCGCGGAAAGTGAGGACAAGGCGGAAATCCTGCAGTCCTTCATCCAGCAGTTCTATTCCGGAACCCCCTTTATTCCGCATAACCTGATGCTTTCGGAAGAAATCCGGGAACCGGAGGTGATTGAGGACTGGCTTTCGGAAAAAAAGGGAAAGCGGGTGCATATCCGTGTTCCGAGGAAGGGAAAACGGGAAAAACTGATGGAGCTTGCCATGCGGAACGCCGAAATACTGCTCTCGCAGGATAAAGACCGGATGAAGAGGGAGGCGGCAAAGACGATCGGCGCAGTCGGAGAGGTCGGAGCCTGGCTGGGAATGGAAGCGCCGGAGAGGATTGAATCCTATGATATTTCCAACATCAGCGGTTATCAGAGTGTAGGCTCCATGGTGGTTTACGAGCAGGGCAGACCCAAAAAGGCGGATTACCGGAAATTCCGTATAAAATCTGTCGAAGGACCTAATGACTATGCCAGTATGGAAGAGGTTCTGACCAGAAGATTCCGGCGTGGCCTGAACGAGGACGCAGGGTTTGACCGTCTGCCGGATCTGATCCTGATGGACGGCGGAAAGGGGCAGGTGAATGTGGCCGAAAAGGTTCTCGAAGAGCTGGGTCTGTCTGTCCCGGTTGCCGGAATGGTAAAGGATGACAGACACCGCACACGTGGTTTATACTATAACAATGAGGAAATTCCTGTGCAGACAGATTCCGAGGGATTCCATCTGCTGACAAGGATTCAGGACGAGACCCATCGTTTTGCCATTGAATATCACCGGATGCTCCGCGGGAAGGAACAGGTGCATTCGGTTCTGGATGATATCCCCGGAATCGGGAAGAACAGGCGGAAGGAACTGATGCGGAACTATCCGAACCTGGAGGCAATCCGGAAGGCGGATGTGAATGAGCTGGCGGCGCTGCCTTCTATGAACCGCAGGGCTGCGGAGAGTGTGCTGGATTATTTAAATAAATCCTGAAGAATATGATTTTTTTTCAGGAAGGACAGGAAGAGAAAGACAGTTTAGGAGAAGGACTGGTTTGTGCCTGATGGAAAAGTGCACAGCGGAAACAAAGAAGTTATAAGATACAGGTGGCTGCGGAAGGAGGAAAAATGACGAATAAGTACATTACGCTGGAAACGCTTCAGAGGGAAATGGATCTGAAAAATCTGACGCCGGATATCCGGATGGATGTAAACAAGATTACAGTTCCGGAGATTAACAGGCCCGCGCTGCAGCTGACCGGCTACTACGAGCATTTTGCCAATGAACGTGTGCAGATCATCGGGTATGTGGAGTTTTCCTGGCTGCAGCATCTGGATGAAAAGACCCGTGCCTCTGCCTATGAAAAATTCCTCTCGCACGGGGTGCCCTGTGTGATCTTTACGACATCCATGCAGCCGGGAGAGGATCTTTTGGATCTGGCTCACAAATATCAGGTTCCGACTTTCGCGACGGAGCGGACGACTTCGGATTTTTCCGCGGAAATTATCCGCTGGATGAATGTCCAGCTGGCGCCGACCATTTCCATACACGGGGTTCTGGTCGACGTGTTCGGCGAGGGAGTATTGATTATGGGAGAGAGCGGCATCGGGAAAAGCGAGGCCGCGCTGGAGCTGATCAAGAGGGGACATCGTCTGATTACGGATGACGTGGTTCAGATCAGCCGTGTCAGCGATGTCACGCTGGTGGGAACATCTCCGGATATCACCCGCCATTTTATTGAGCTTCGTGGTATCGGTATTATCGATGTCAAGACATTGTTCGGTGTCGAGAGTGTAGAAAAGACCCATTCTATTGATCTGGTGATCAAGCTGGAGGAGTGGGATAAGGACAAGGTTTATGACCGTCTTGGCCTGGAAGAGGAGTACACAGAGTTTCTGGGAAACCGGGTCGTCTGTCATTCCCTGCCCATCCGTCCAGGCCGGAATCTGGCTGTTATTGTAGAGACGGCTGCCGTTAACCACAGGCAGAAAAAGATGGGCTACAACGCCGCACAGGAGCTGTACCGGAGGGTACAGGAAAACCTTTCAAAAAAACGCTCCGCGTCTGAAGATTCTGCCGCACCCGGAGATAATTGAGCCGCCCGCTCCAGAGCGGGAGGTCCGGCAGATGTGCAGCTGTTAAGAAGGAGGAATATATGGATTTAGGAAAAGCCGGTGTGATAGCGGAAGGAGAAGCGCTGGAGTCCTCGGCGCCGCGGGTCGGCTACCGGGTCGTGGTTGTGCTGCTGAGGGCGCTCCTTATTGCTTTTCTGAGCTTTATCATCCTCGGAATCTGTATGGCGGCAGGAGCTTACAGGGGAATCATTGATGATACCCCTGAAATTTCGGATGCCAATATCATGCCCATGGGCTTTGCTTCCTTTATATACGACAGGGATGGAAATGAGGTCCGAAAACTGAATTCCGTGAACGGAAACCGGGTTTCCGTATCACTGGATGAAATCCCCCTGAATATGCAGCATGCCATTGTTGCCATTGAGGACTCTCGTTTTTACGAGCATAACGGGGTAGACCCGCATGGAATGATCCGTGCGGTCATCGTGGCGCTCAGCTCTGGTTTTTCCCGGTCAGAGGGAGCCAGTACCATAACGCAGCAGCTGCTGAAGAACAATGTCTTTACCGGCTGGATGACAGAGACAAAAACCCAGAGGATTGAGAGAAAGATACAGGAGCAGTACCTGGCCGTGGAGCTGGAAAAGTCCCTGCGGGAGGCTGGGGAAGATCCCAAGGCGGTGATTCTGGAGAATTACCTGAATACGGTAAACTTCGGGAACGGAGCCTATGGCGTACAGACTGCTGCCCAGACCTATTTCGGAAAAAATGCCAGGGATCTTACCCTTTCCGAGTGCGCGGTTCTGGCGGCTATTCCGCAGAATCCCAGTCAGTTCAATCCCATCCTGTATCCGGAGGAGAACGCCTCCCGTATGCACACGGTTCTGGAATATATGCTGGAGCAGAACTACATTACCCAGGACGAGTACAATGAGGCCATGAGCGACAACGTTTATGACCGCATCAAGGAAAATTCAGCTTCTGTCTCCACCGAGGAGGAAGTATACTCTTATTTTGTCGATGAGCTGATTTCCCAGGTAAAACAGGACTTGATGGCGCAGAAGGGCTATACAGAGGCTCAGGCGAACAGTGCCATTTACAGCGGCGGTCTGAAAATCTACTCCACCGAGGATCCGGCGGTACAGTCTGTCATGGAGAGCGAGTTTACCAATCCGGATAACTTCCCGGAAGGCTCGGAGGTCGGGCTGGACTGGGCGCTCACCGTGGACAAGGCGGACGGATCACGGGTGAACTACAGCCGGGAAATGCTACAGACTTATTTCCAGGAGCAGGGAGACGAGAATTTTGATCTGAATTTCAGCTCGCAGGAGGAAGCCCAGAGCTATGTGGATCAGTACAAGGCGGCGGTTGTCGGCGAGGGAGATACGATTGTCGCGGAGCGGATCAGCTTTGTTCCGGAACCGCAGGCATGTATGACCGTAATAGACCAGTCAACCGGAGAAGTAAGGGGGATTGTGGGCGGCCGCGGAGAAAAGACCGGAAGTCTAACCCTGGACCGCGCTACGGATTCCGAGCGGCAGCCCGGATCTACCTTCAAAATTCTGTCCACGTACGGGCCGGCGCTGGAGCGCGGGGAGATTACGCTTGCCACGACAGAGACGGATGACCAGTTTAATTACAGCGACGGGCAGGAGGTAAAAAACTCGGATAACACGCATCATGGCACTATGACGGTTCGCAAGGCCATCGAGACATCGAATAACGTCATAGCGGCCAAGCTGATTACGCAGATTACGCCGGAGGTCGGCTATGATTATCTGACAAGGCTGGGGATTACCACCCTGGACAGCGACAAGGATACGACGCAGTCCCTTGCCCTCGGCGGCATTACAAACGGGGTGTCAAATCTGGAGCTTACGGCGGCCTATGCGGCGGTTGCCAACAAAGGCGTATACAACAAGCCTGCATTTTACACGAAGGTGACGGACCGCAGCGGTAACGTCCTTCTGGAGAACGCGTCCTCCGGAACCAAGGTGTTTAAGGAATCCACCGCATATTTGCTTACCAGTGCCATGGAGGATGTCATGAAGGCGGGAACCGGGACGCAGTTCCAGATGGAAGACACGTCTATTGCGGTGGCGGGAAAGACCGGGACGACGGATTCTTATAAGGATCTGGTCTTTGTAGGATATACACCGTACTATACCTGCGGAATCTGGACCGGATATGATACAAACGAGGAGCTGTCCGAAAACGAGAGACAGTACATCAATACCCTCTGGACGAACGTGATGAACCGGATTCACGAAGGCAAGGCCGCCAAGAACTTCGCTGTTCCGGGCAGTGTGGAGGAGGTCAGTATCTGCTCGCAAAGCGGACTTCTGGCGGGAACCGGATGTCCGGTGTCGACAGAGTATTTCGCAGAAGGAACGGCCCCGACAACGGTCTGCACGCAGCACATTCCGACGCCCGTTCCGACGGTTGCTCCGACAGTAGCACCGGATATAACGCAGGAGGCTTCCCAGGGGGATGACGCCGGAACCTACGACGGCACGAATGGTACCGGCGAGGACAGCGGAGCAGGCACAGGGGGAAATATCTGGCAGACCATTCAGAATCTGTTCGGCGGAGGAGATACCTCCGGCACGGATACGGAAACAGGACAGTGACACCGTTATAGCGGGAAGTCTGCTGCTGCCGGAAAAAACTCCGAAGAACCGGAAAAAGAAGCCTTAAAGAGCGGAATGAGCGGAAGATGGAGAAATACAGAGCAGTTTACAGAGGCGGAGACGGCAGATACGAGGAGAAAAAATCTGTATTTCTGTCATCGGTCCGTCCGGTAAAATCAGAAGAAGAGGCTGTGGCGTTTATAGAGTCTGTCCGGAAAAAACACTGGGACGCCAGACATACGTGCTGGGCTTATTCGGTGGGCGCGGAGTACCCGGTGCTCCGGGCTTCGGACGACGGGGAGCCGCAGGGAACGGCCGGAAGGCCGATTCTGGATGTGCTGGACGGGGCGGGGCTGAGAAATGCAGTTATTACCGTAACCCGGTACTTCGGAGGGACTCTTCTGGGCACCGGGGGGCTGGTCAGGGCGTACACGGCAGCAGCCTCGGACGGTTTAAAGAACAGTATTCTGGCGGATAAGATTTACGGCTGCCGGGTCATGCTGGCCACCGACTACAATGGAGTCGGGAAGCTGCAGTATTTTCTTGCGCAAAATAAAATCCCCGTCCTTGGGGCGGAATATGCGGAGGATGTCCGCACAGAGGTGATTCTTCCTGCAGGGCAGGAAAAAGACCTCGCGGCAGAGCTTGCGGAGCTGACTGCCGGCCGCGGGAGGACGGAGATTATCAGGTACACCTGGTATATGCAGGCGGATGGCAGGATTATTCCGGAGGACTGATCAGATCCGTTCTGGTTCCGGATAATCGGTGCCGAAGGTTTCCACTGTGATGGAGCGGATTTTTTGTTCCTCCACAGGGCGGTCCATATAATCGGTTCGGACAGAGGCGATTTTATCTACCACATCGCCGCCCTCTGTTATTTTTCCGAAGGCAGCGTACTGGCCGTCCAGATAGGGAGCGGCTTTGTGCATGATGAAAAACTGGCTTCCGGCGGAGTCCGGATCCATGGCTCTTGCCATAGAGAGCACGCCCTCTGTGTGAGAAAGATCATTGTGGAATCCGTTGGAAATGAACTCTCCTTTAATGGAGTAGCCCGGTCCTCCGGTTCCGTTTCCCTCCGGGTCTCCGCCCTGGATCATAAAACCGGAAATGACTCTGTGAAAAATCAGTCCGTCATAAAAACCGCGTGAGACCAGGGAGATAAAGTTATTGACGGTATTGGGTGCTTTGTCCGGATACAGCTCGGCTTTCATGACATCGCCGTTTTCCATTGTAATAGTGACTACAGGATTGGACATCTGTTGACAGCTCCTTTCGTTTGATGGCGTTCATTATAACAGATATGCAGGGAAAGAGACAGAAGAAAATGATAAAAGAAACCAGCAGTCCGGAGCAAACCTTTGCTTTTGCCAGAAGTCTGGGAGAGAGGGCGGAAGCAGGACAGATTTACACACTGAACGGAGATCTGGGGGCAGGAAAAACCGTATTCGCCCAGGGCATGGCCGCGGGGCTGGGAATTACCGATCCGGTCACAAGCCCGACCTTTACGATTGTCCAGGAGTACGCAGGAGGGCGGCTGCCGCTCTACCACTTCGATGTCTACCGGATTGAAGAGCCGGAAGAAATGGAAGAAGTCGGGTTTGACGACTATCTCTATGGAGACGGGATCTGCCTGATTGAATGGGCGGAGCAGGTGCGGGAGCTTCTGCCGGAAAATATTATTTCTGTGACCATTACAAAAAATCCGGAGAAGGGGTTTTCCTACCGGAAGATTGAACTGGAAGGACTTTCAGAATGAGATTGCTTGCGCTGGACAGCTCCGGGCTGGTTGCCTCTGTGGCTGTTCTTGAAAACGACGGACTGCTTGCGGAGTACTCCGTGAATTACAAAAAAACGCATTCGCAGACCTTACTGCCCATGCTCGATGAAGTCATGCGTATGCTTGGAATTCCAAAAGAAGGGCTGGATGCCATCGCCATAGCAGAAGGGCCGGGATCCTTTACGGGGCTGCGAATCGGCGCGGCTGCCGCAAAGGGGCTTGGGCTTGCCCTGCAGATTCCGATCATTCCGGTTGAGACTGTAGATGCTCTCGCGTATAATTTATATGATACGGAGGGGCTTATCTGCCCTATGATGGACGCACGCAGGGCACAGGTCTATACCGGGATCTACTGTTTCCGGGATCATATGCTCCAGGTGCTACGTCCGCAGAAGCCGGAGGCGGCCGAAGAGATCGTGCAGGAACTGAACCACATGGGAAAACCGGTAACGGTTCTCGGCGACGGCACTGATGTCTGCAGAGAAATGCTGAAAAGACAGCTGCGGGTGCCCTGGTCTGTGGCACCTGCCCACTTGCAGAAGCAGAGAGCCGGCGCTGTGGGAGCACTGGCCATGGAGCGGCTCTGCGGGAACACAGAGGGGAGAAAGCAGGGGATCATCCTGCATCCGGAATTGCTGACGGATCCGGACTCCTTTGCCCCGGAGTATCTGCGGAAGTCTCAGGCAGAGAGGGAGCGGGAGGCCAGAATGAAAGCTTCGCAGGAAAAAAATGCGGGGAACAGAATGACCGGTTCTTCTTCTCTCGAAAGGAGCGGCAGGAAGTGAGTCCGATAAGAATCCGCCCCATGACAGAAAGCGATCTGGATCAGGTAGTGCTTCTGGAACAGAAAAATTTTTCCAGACCGTGGAGCAGGAAGAGTTTCTTGGAGATGCTGTCCTCCGGAGATGCCATATTTCTGGCAGCTGTTCCGGAAGAAGACGCGGATCGCGTTCTGGGATACTGCGGGCTATTGCAGTCCCTGGACACAGGGGATATCACGAATGTTTCCGTCGATCCGGAGCAGAGGGGGAAGCGGATTGGCACATGCCTTCTGGAAGAACTGATCCGCAGAAGCTCGCGGCAGGGGGTGCGGAAAATATTCCTGGAGGTGCGCAGGGGCAATGTTCCGGCGAACCACCTGTATGAATCCCACGGATTCCGTCAGGTAGGAATTCGGAAACAATATTATGCAGACCCGGTGGAGGATGCCAGGGTACTGTGCAGAGACGAGGAGGAAGAAAACTGATGTTTACCCCGGAATTTGACTTGTTTATGGCTGTGCTTCTGGGCGTCCTGGCCGTTGTATTCTTTATGGGAAAAGGAAGAGGAATCCTGGATGCCTTTTCCGGTAAATATAAGGATAAAAGAAGAGATCCTGTCGAAGAGCGGAAATACCAGACGGCGGTCGGCGTTTTTCTGATTATCCTTGGAGTGACAGAGCTTCTTATGGCCTTTATTCAGCAGCCTTTTATGGGAATCGTGTGTGTTGTGATTTCCATTGCCGACCTTGTTTTTATTATGATGTATGTCCGGAGACACTGATGGATACGGGAACCTTTGCCGAAGAGGAGACTTTTTGACACCGTGATGTATCTATAGTGGAAGCCCCGGCTGGGGGCATGAAGAGTTGTTTTTGACGTGAGGGAAGAACCATGAATTTTTTAACACCGCAGATTGTACAGACGGCACTGGAGGTGGGGCTGATTTACGGATTGGTCGCGCTCTCCCTGTTTATCAGCTTTAGTATACTGGACATCTGCGATCTGTCCACGGACGGCTGTTATACGCTGGGATGTGCGGTCGGAGCCGTTGTGACAATCGCGGGACACCCGGTTCTTGCGCTTTTTGCATCTGTTGCGGCGGGCATCTGTTCGGGATATGTCACCGCGCTTCTGCAGACGAAATTCGGTGTCCAGAGCATTCTGGCCGGCATTATCGTAAACACAGGCCTGTACACCATAAACCTGGCGGTTATGGGCTTTTCCTCCAATCTGCCTATTTTCGGGACGGACACGGTATTCACTCTGGTAAAAGGAATCAGTCAGGCAGCCTGGTGGCAGGAGTGGAGCAGTCTTGTTTTTTTGGCGCTTCTTTTGATGCTGATTGTTCTTTTTATCAAATGGTTTCTGGGAACCCGTCTGGGACTTTCCATCCGTGCAACCGGCGACAGTCCGGCCATGGTTCGGGCGTCCTCCATCAATCCGCAGTTTACCGTAACAGTCGGCCTGTGCTTTGCCAATGCCATGACAGGGCTGGCCGGTTCGTTGATCGGTCAATACAATAAAACCTCCGATATCAATCTGGGTACCGGAATGGTTACGATTGCGCTGGCTTCTCTGATTATCGGAGAGACCATTTCCAGAAAAAGCGGCAATATGCTCTGGAGAATCTCCTGTGTGATCCTGGGCTCCTGCCTGTACCGGTTTATTATTTCCATTGCGCTCCGGCTGAAGGTGCCGACGGAGGCCTTCAAGCTGGTATCTGCGGTTATCGTTGCGATCGCCTGCGCGGCGCCCGCGGCAAAGGATCAGATCGCACTGCAGCGGAAAAAAGCCGCAGCCATGCGGGAACACAGGAAGATGTCGGAAGAGGAGGCAAAATAACGATGCTCAGACTGCTGCACCTTTCAAAGGTTTTTAACAGAGGGACGGTAAATGAAAAGGTTGCGCTGGACGATCTCTCTCTGGAACTGAAGGACGGAGATTTTGCCACGATTGTCGGATCGAACGGAGCCGGAAAATCGACGATGTTCAATGCGATTGCCGGAAGCTTTTTCGTGGACAGGGGAATGATTGAGCTGGACGGCCAGGACATCACGTTTATTCCGGAGCATGTCCGCAGCCGTTTTATCGGCCGCCTTTTTCAGGATCCGCTGATGGGAACTGCCCCGCATATGACAATAGAAGAAAATCTGGCGGTCGCCTATCTGCGGGCGTCCACCAGGAGACACGATGTATTCAGCCGGGTGACGAAAAAGGAAAAAGGGCTGTTCCGGGAACAGCTGGCCCTTCTCCATATGGGGCTGGAGGATCGGATGAAAAATCCGGTAGGGCTTCTTTCCGGTGGGCAGCGGCAGGCGCTCACCCTGCTTATGGCCACCGTGGTCACGCCGAAGCTGCTGCTTCTGGACGAGCACACAGCCGCCCTGGATCCGGCCACAGCGGAAAAGGTTCTGGATCTGACGAAAAAAATCGTAAAAGAGCGGAACATCACCTGCCTGATGGTTACACATAACATGAGTCAGGCACTGGAGCTGGGAAACCGGACGCTGATGATGAGCGGCGGCAGGGTGGTCTTCAGTGCAGAGGGGGAGGAACGGGAAGGAATGACCGTGGATGACCTTCTGGAGAAATTCACGCAGGGCTCCGGATCGGCTCTGGACAATGACCGGATTCTTCTCTCGACAGAGCAGGGCATTTGACAGAGCGGCCTTTTCTCATTTATATTGCTGTATAGTTTCGGCTTTCAGGCAAAAGCAGAGGAGCTTTTTCCGAAGATAACATGTAGGAGCATGGAGTGACGCGCGGGCGGCGCGGGAGTGTGTATGAATATCTATAATCTGTTTGCATTGTGCGGAGGACTTGCGTTTTTTCTCTTCGGAATGAATGTCATGTCCAATTATCTGGAGAAAATGGCCGGCGGACGTCTGGAGTCTATCCTGAAAAAAATGACCTCCAGCAAATGGAAAAGTCTTGTACTGGGCGCGGTAGTAACGATTGCCATCCAGTCCTCTTCCGCGCTTACGGTTATGCTGGTCGGCCTGGTCAATTCCGGCATCATGGAAATCGAGCAGACCGTCTGTGTGATTATGGGTTCGGATTTCGGCACAACGCTGACCGCCTGGATCCTGTCTCTCTCCGGTATCCGGTCTGACAATTTCTTTATCTCTATGCTGAAGCCGGAGAACTTTTCACCCATTGTCGCGCTGATCGGCGTGTTTATGATTATGGGGGGAAAATCCCAGAAAAAGAAAGACATCGGTACCATTCTCTGCGGGTTCGCGGTGCTGATGTACGGCATGACCATCATGTCCAATGCGGTTTCTCCGCTGGCAGAGATGCCGCAGTTCCAGAAAATTCTTGTCGCTTTTGATAATCCGATCATCGGTGTTCTGATCGGGACGGCTTTTACCGGCATTATTCAGTCTTCCGCGGCTTCCATCGGTGTGCTGCAGGCTCTCTCCCTTACCGGTTCCATCAGTGTAGGTATGGCCATACCGCTGGTCATGGGAGCCAATATCGGCACCTGTGTGACGGCAATCCTTTCGGGCATCGGGGTAAGCCGAAAGGCAAAACGGGTGCCCGCGATCCATATCGGAATCAAGATTATCGGAACGGTGGCCTGGCTGGTTCTTTATTTTATTCTTCGCTATCTGATTCGTATGCCTTTCTTTGAAAGTACGATATCATCACTGGGAATTGCTGTTTTTCATTCTGTATTCAATGTCGGCACCATTCTATTCCTGCTTCCGTTTTCCGGGAAGCTGGTTGTCATGGCGGAAAAGCTGGTTCCCCTGCGGGAAGAGGACGCGCAGTCGCCGCAGGTGCTGCTGGATGAGAGACTTCTGCTTTCGCCGGGGCTGGCGGTTCGTCAGTGCAGGGAAAAAACCAGAGAGATGGCCAGCCTTGCCAGGGATTCCTTCCATCAGGCGCTGGCTCTTTTTGAGGAGTACAGCAAGGAGTCGGCGGAGAGAATTTCAGCCATGGAAGAACAGCTGGATTATCTGGAGGATGAACTGGATACCTTCCTGATCCGTCTTTCCAGCCGGGAACTGGCTGATGACGACAATAACGCCGTTTCTGAGATGCTGCACAGCATCAATGATTTCGAGCGGATCGGGGATCATGCGATTAACATGACCAAGCTGGCTCAGGAGATGCATACGAAAAAACTGAAATTCTCGGCGGAGGCAGAGGCAGAGCTTGTTGTTCTGAGAAATGCACTGGAAGAGATTCTGATCATGACGGTGGATTCCTTTGCCAGGGATGATGATACAGAGGCGGACAAAGTCGAACCGCTGGAAGAGGTGATAGACGATCTGACCAAAGAGATCAAGAATCACCATGTGGACCGTCTTCAGGCGGGCATCTGCCGGCCGGAGCTGGGCATCCTGCTGACGGATTATCTGACAAACTGCGAAAGAGTCAGCGACCACTGCTCCAATGTGGCCGTGTGCATTATCCAGACCAGAAATTCATCCTTTGAGACGCACAGCTATCTGAATGAGCTGAAAAACGGGAATGAGCCGGAGTTTGTAGATGAATTCGAGTCCTTCCGGGAAAAATACCAGCTTCCTGCTTATGTTCCGCCGAAAAAGAAAAAGAAAAAAGGCGTGGATAAGGACTCCGTAAAGGGAGACAGAAAGAAAAAGAAAAGTCCGGAAAAAGCTGCCATCCAGTCTGCAGAAACAGTCGGACGGAAGGAAAAGGCAGCCCTGAAAAAACAGGGGGTGCTATGAGCGGGGCCGGTCTGATCCGCCGGAGATTCGTTTTTTCCGGGGAGGTGCAGGGAGTCGGTTTTCGGTATCGGGCAAAGATGTTTGCCGAGGAACTTGGAATCACCGGATGGGTGGAAAACCAGTGGGACGGGACTGTTGTCATGGAGGCGCAGGGTACCTGGGAGCAGCTGTACCGGTTGATCCGGGAGCTGCAGGAAGCCCGCTTCATCGAGATCAGCCGGATTGAGAAAAAAACAGTTCCTGTTGAAGAACACGAATATTATTTTGAAACCAGATAAGCCGCGGGGTTCCGCGGCTTTTTCAGATTGGAAAATCCACAAAATGCATAAGCGAAACGTTGCAAGTCATATAGTTATTTGATAAAATTGCAGTATTCGTAGACGGCATCTATGTGTTTTATGCACATTTTGCCATCGTTTTCAGTATGAGGTGAGAGAAATGGCGGCAACAATCAAGGACATCAGCAGGGAAACCGGTCTGTCACTGGCAACGATTTCAAAGTATCTGAACGGCGGGAACGTTCTTCCGAAAAACCGGGAGAAAATAGACGCTGCCATAGAAAAGCTGCATTATCAGGTCAATGAGATCGCCAGGGGACTGGTGACAAACCGCACGAAAACCATCGGGGTGATCTGTTATAATGTCGCCAGTATTTTCAACGGGACGCTGGTCAGCTATATCGGGGCGGAATTAAGCAGACAGGGGTATGGAATGCTCATCTGTGATTCCCGCAATAATGAGGAACAGGAGGCGGAGAATATCCGCTTCCTGGTGAACAAGAAGGTGGACGGCATCATTATAACTCCGGTGGCGCACACCGCAGAGTTCCTTTCTCCGGCAGATGAGTCGGACATCCCGGTGGTTCTTCTTGACCGCAGGGTCAGCGGGTCGGAATATGACAGTGTGACGGTCAATAATCAGCAGGCAGCCTACCTTGCCGGAAAGTATCTGCTCCGGAAACGACACAGGAAAATTGCGGTGATCGCCTCAAAGATCGAGTATACCGGAATCCAGCGTATGAGCGGTCTGGAACTGGCCATGTCGGAGTACGCTCTTTCGATCCCTCCGGAGTACCTGAAGCTGGGGCGTCATTCGGTGGAGCATGGGTACTGCAGCATGAAGGAGCTGCTGCGGCTGGAGAATCCGCCGACAGCCGTTTTTCTGACGAACTATGATCTGAATCTGGGGGCTGTTATGGCTCTCAATGAGGAAGGGGCGGACTGTCCCGGCAGCATCTCTATGCTGGGGTTTGACGATCTGATTCTGCCGCATATCATGAAGCCGGATCTGACGGTCGTCGCTCAGCCGATGGAAGAAATGGGACGGAAAGCAGTAGAGCTGGTGCTTCACCGGCTGGAACTGAAACATGAAAAAAAAGAAGAGCCGTTCCAGAGCATCGTATTCAATGCGGCTCTGAAGGAGGGGGATTCTGTCCGGGATCTTGCGGAACCGAAATCCCAGAGGAGGAAAAAATGAGCGAAAAAAAAGCGTTTGGAACAACAGAAGACGGGAAACAGGCATCCCTGTATACCATAAGGCGGGGCGTCTGTGAAGCGGATCTTACGGATTTCGGGGCGTCCCTTGTCGCTTTTCGGACAGAGGATAAAGATGGCAGGCCGACAGATGTTGTGCTGGGCTATGACGATGTCCGAGGCTATGAGGGGGGAGACGCCTCCATGGGCGGCAGTGTAGGGAGAAACGCGAATCGGATCGACGGAGCTTCCTTTTCTATGAATGGAAAAATATTCAAACTGGACCGGAATGAAGGGGAAAACAATCTTCACAGCGGATGGAACCGGTATGAAAAGCGGATCTGGAAAACGGAAGGAGTGTCCGGCGACGGAACTTCCATTACCTTTTCGCTGTACTCCCCGGACGGTGATCAGGGTTTTCCCGGAAATCTGGTGATTTCCGTAACCTACTCTTTCCCGGAGGAGGGCGCCCTGCAGCTGCGCTGGCGTGCGCAGGCAGATCAGGACACTGTCTGCAATCCTACCAATCACAGCTATTTTAATCTGAACGGACAGGGAAGCGGGACAGATATCTGCGGACACCAGGTGCAGATTTTTGCGGAGCAGTTCACTCCTGTCAGAAAGGGCGGAATACCGACCGGAGAGCAGAAGAATGTGGAGGGAACTCCGTTCGACTTCCGCAGTCCGAAAGAAATCGGAGAGGATATCGAAAGCGCGGACGAACAGCTGAAGCTGACAGGCGGGTATGATCACAATTATGTGCTCACGGAAAGCCGGGGTCAGATGAGGAGGGTCGCCGTCGTTTTTGCACCGGAGACCGGTCTGAAGATGGAGGTCAGCACGGATGAGCCCGGCCTGCAGTTCTACACAGGTAACTTTTTGAAGAAGCAGAAAGGCAAAGCCGGAGCCGTTTATGGCTTCCGTTCCGGCTTTGCCATGGAGACGCAGTATTTTCCGGATGCGGTTAACCTCCCGCAGTTTGCCCAGCCCGTGCTGAAGGCAGGAGAGGCATTTCAGTCTGTGACCGTCTATCGTTTCAGCAGGGTGCTTTCCTGATTTCTGATTTTTTCTTATGCCATCTGTTCCGGCTTCGCCGTTTCGCAGCTGCTCCAGGAGTCCGCGGAGGACGAGTCGGACAGAGAACAAGGAAAAGATTCGGCAGTACGGGCAGCTTCTGAAAGCTCTGCCTGTGAAGTAAAATCATCATAATAAACCGAAGCCATACCAGATGGCATCGGCAGCAGCAGGAATAATAGACAAAACCTGCTGCTTTTTTTTGACCATATCTTACAAAGTTGAAGACTGCCGGGGAAAAGTATTGAAAACGTTTCCAACCTGTGCTATTCTCCAATCATAGAAAACGTTTCCAATCCGATAAATAAAGGCATTTACCAGGTTGGATGAAAACGGTTTCAAGAACCCGCTTACCAAGAGGTAAAGGATATAAAAGGAGGAACAAGAACATGAAAAAGAAAGTTCTCAGCATTGTGCTTGGAACAACCATGGCAGCTTCCATGCTGGCAGCCTGCGGCGGCTCTTCATCCGCAGCGTCTTCCGCAAGCAGCGCAGCGTCCAGCAGCGCAGTATCAGAGGCAGTAGGGAGCACTTCCGCGGCAGCAGATGTGGCATCTGACAGCACAGCAAAGACATCTTCCGGAAACGGAAAGGTTTACCTGCTGAACTTCAAACCGGAAACAGACCAGGCATGGCAGGATCTGGCAAAGACCTACACCGATCAGACCGGCGTAGAGGTCAATGTCCTTACCGCTGCAGACGGACAGTATGCCACCACGCTGCAGTCCGAGATGGCAAAGAGCGAGGCTCCGACCATCTTCAATATTGGCTCTTCCACAGATGCCCAGACCTGGAATGACTACACCTATGATCTGAAGGATTCCGATCTTTACAACCATGTATCCGATCATTCCCTGGATGTAAATTACGACGGAAAGGTTGCCGGAATCGCGAACTGCTACGAGGCATACGGCATCATCGTAAACAAGACCATCCTGGATGACTACTGCACCATGGACAACGCGGTTATTTCCTCTATCGATGACATTGACAGCTTTGACAAGCTGAAGGCCGTGGCAGACGATATTCAGGCACGCAAGGATGACATCAACGACCAGTTCGGCTACGACCTGACAGGCGCTTTCACATCCGCAGGACTGGACGATTCCTCCTCCTGGAGATTCTCCGGACATCTGGCAAATATGCCGCTGTATTACGAGTTCAAGGATGACGGCCTGGAGGATCCGACAGCCGGAGAAGCGGAGATCAAGGGAACCTACCTGGATAACTTCAAGAAGGTATGGGATATGTATGTATCGGATTCCGGCGCAGATCCCAAGACACTGGCAGGCGGTACCTACAACGCAGAGCAGGAATTCGGCATGGAAGAAGCCGTGTTCTATCAGAACGGAGACTGGGAGTATGCCGCGCTGAAGGATGCTGACGGGGATAACGGTTATCTGACCGCAGATGACGATCTTCAGATGATCCCGATTTACTTTGGCGTAGATGATGCGAACGAAGGCCTCTGCGTAGGTACAGAGAACCACTGGGCGGTAAACAGCAAGGCTTCTCAGGATGACATTGACGCTTCTCTGGAATTCCTGAACTGGGTCATTACCTCTGACGAAGGCCGCGACGCCCTGACCAACACCATGGGTCTTTCCTGCCCGTTTGATACCTTCACAGGAGATTACGCTCCGACAAACGAGTTCGGCAAGCAGGCATCCGATCTTACCGCTGCTGGCAAGACATCTGTTGCATGGGCATTCAACGCGACGCCGAATGTAGACGACTGGAGAGCAGATGTAGTTTCCGCTCTTACCGCTTACACCGATGGTTCCGGCGACTGGGATGCAGTTGTTTCCGCATTCGTAGACGGATGGGCAAATCAGTGGAAGCTGCAGGATGAAGCCGCTAATTCATAACTGCTGAAAGCTGAGAAATAAGTAAGTAAAGAAATACATATACTTTATGCCAGAACAGGGCGGTCGCAGCTGCTATGCGGCTGCCCTGTTCCTGACAGAAGGGGGTTCGGAATTATATGAATAAAGCAACCAAAAAATACTGGCCGGTATTTGTTCTCCCGACCATGGCGGCGTTCTGCATCGGCTTCATTGTTCCCTTTGTCTATGGTATTTTCCTTTCCTTCTGCAAGTTCACGACGGTTGTGGACTGGAAGTGGGTAGGGCTGCAGAACTACACAAAGATCTTTTTTGTGAATGGAAAGCTGGACACAACCTTCCTGCACTCACTGTGGTACACCAGTCTGTTTACACTGGTAACGGTCATTGTTATTAACGTCGTGGCATTTGCGATTGCCATGGCTCTGACAAAAGGAATTAAAGGAACCAATCTGTTCCGTACTTCTTTCTTCCTGCCCAATCTGATCGGAGGAATCGTTCTTTCCTACATCTGGCTGATGATTTTCAATGCTATCCTTGCAAAGCATTCCATGACGGTTGTCTCCACACAGTGGACGGCCTTCTGGGGTCTGGTCGTCGTGGTCTGCTGGCAGCAGATCGGATATATGATGATCATCTATGTGGCCGGAATCCAGAACATTTCCCCGGATCTGATCGAGGCTGCGAAAATTGACGGCGCCAACGGAAGAGAGCTTCTCCGGTATGTCATCCTTCCGATGCTCCGCCCGACCATCACAATCTGTTCTTTCCTTACGCTGACAAATGGATTTAAGCTGTTTGACCAGAACCTGGCGCTGACCGGAGGAAATCCCGGAAAGCTCTCCCAGCTGCTTGCACTGAATATCTATGATACCATGTACGGAACGACCGGATGGCAGGGCGTAGGACAGGCAAAGGCGGTCATCTTCTTTATTCTGGTTGCTGTGATCGCACTGGTTCAGAATAAGCTCACAACAAGAAAGGAGGTAGAGGCATAATGGCTGCTGGTACAGGGAAAAAAGAAATGGTCTCCGCCGCAAGGCAGACAAAGCATGGGACAGCTATGACGGTGTTTTTCGCCATCCTCGCGTTTCTGTGGATTTCTCCGATCCTGATTGTTGTGCTGAACTCCTTTAAGAGAAAGGCTTATATTTTCAAAAATCCCTTCGGGATCAGCAATGTAAGTCTGTCCAGGGGTTTTGACCGCTGGGCGGAGGGAATTAAAAAGACCTTTGTCGGAATGACAAACTACGCAAATGCGATCAAAAAGACGGATTTCTTCCGCTGTTTCGGCTACTCGCTGTTTATCACCGTGGTTTCCGTCGCGCTGATCGTTATCTGCTGCTCCATGTGTGCATGGTACATTGTCCGTGTCAAGAACGTGGCGACGAAGACAATTTATCTGCTCTGCCTGTTCTCCATGATCGTACCTTTCCAGATGGTTATGTTCACACTTTCCAAGTTTGCCAACATTCTTCATCTGTCGAACCCGGCAGGAATCTGTATTGTGTACCTGGGATTCGGCGCAGGACTCGCGGTGTTTATGTTTACCGGCTTTGTCAAACAGATTCCGCTGGAAATCGAAGAGGCGGCCATGATCGACGGATGCTCTCCGGTTCAGACCTACTTCAAGGTAGTGCTTCCGATTATGAAGCCGACGATTATCACTGTTGCCATTCTGGACGCCATGTGGATCTGGAATGACTACCTCCTGCCCAGCCTGGTTTTGAACGTTAACAAATACAAGACAATTCAGATCGCCGTACAGTTCCTGAAACAGTCCCACGGGCAGATCGACTGGGGCGCCATGATGGCGGTTCTGGTACTTGCCATCCTTCCGATTGTTATTTTCTACATTTTTGTACAGAGGTACATCATCGAGGGAGTTGTGGCCGGAGCTGTCAAGGGCTGAGAGACCTTTATCCGGAATAGCCCTGGGCGGCCATATGCCTGGGAAAACCTGCCCGAAACAGCAGCCTGCAGACGGGAACAGCGCCGTCTGCAGGAAGGCAGGATAACACGAAAAGAGGGAGAGAAAGAAAAAGATGCGAGCAAGCGGAATACTAATGCCTGTTTTCAGCCTTCCGGGAAAATACGGGATCGGTTGCTTTTCAGAAGAAGCCTACCGGTTTGTGGATTTTCTGAAAGCGGCCGGACAGAAGTACTGGCAGATTCTTCCACTGGGGCCTACCGGTTACGGCGATTCGCCGTACCAGTCGTTCTCGGTTTTCGCCGGAAATCCGTATTTTATCGATCCGGACGCGCTTCGAAAAAAAGGACTGCTGAGGGAGGAAGAACTGCAGGAACTTGACACAGAGGGAAAGGATAGCCGGATTGATTACGGATGGATTTATGAACATCGCCTGGAGGTTCTGAAAAAAGCCTTTGCGAGATGGAAAAAAACAGAAGATCCGGATTTCCCCGAATTTTTGCAGAGAACCTCCTGCTGGCTGGAGGATTATGCCCTGTTTATGGCGGAAAAGGATGCCCACAACGGGAGCGCTTTCTGCGAATGGGAAGATGACATCCGGTTCCGGAAGCCGGAGGCGCTGGAGAGGGAGAAGATCATACGGAAAGAAGAGATTCTCTTTTATGAGTTCCTTCAGTATGAGTTTATGAGGGAATGGGAAGCCCTGAAGAGCTATGCCAACGCTCATGGCATCCAGATTATCGGGGACATCCCTATTTATGTCGCGCCGGACAGCGCGGATTTCTGGGCTAATCCGTCGCTGTTCCAGACAGATGAAAAAAATCTTCCCTCTGCGGTGGCGGGAGTGCCCCCGGATGGGTTTTCCGCGGACGGACAGCTGTGGGGCAACCCTCTTTATGACTGGGAAGAACACCGCAGAACCGGCTACAGCTGGTGGGTGATGCGGATGCGCCGGTGCGTAGAGTTTTATGATGTCGTCCGTATCGACCATTTCCGTGGATTTGACGAATACTATTCGGTAAAGGCCGGAGAAGAGACGGCTGCCGGGGGTGTCTGGAAAAAGGGACCCGGACTGGAGCTGTTTCAGACGCTGCGGAAGGAAATCGGTTCTGTCAGCATTATCGCGGAGGATCTGGGGTATATTACAGATTCCGTGCGGAAGCTGGTAAAGGACACCGGTTATCCGAATATGCGTGTTTTTGAGTTCGGTTTTGATTCCAGAGATTCCAGCGGAAGATGGGCTTATCTGCCTTTCAACTATATCAACAACTGCGTGGTGTATACAGGAACGCACGACAATGAGACCCTGGCCGGATGGATGGACAACATCATGCCTACCGAGATGCAGGAACTGATGGACTATGTCGGTTACTTTGGAGAAAGCAAGGAGGAGCTGGTCGATCAGATCATTCGTGTCGTGGAGGGCTCCGTGGCGGATCTCTGCATGATTCCGCTGCAGGACTGGCTGCATCTGGACAATACGGCCAGGATCAATCATCCCAGCACGACCGGGAAAAACTGGACATGGAGGGTGAGCGGCGATAAGATAACGGGTGAACTTGCGGAGAAAATCCGGGGAATGACAAATATTTATGGAAGAAAACCCTGAGAGGAGATGCAGGCGGCAATGGCGGGACTGACCATTAAAGATATAGCAAGAATCTGTGGTGTCAGCATCAGCACAGTGTCACGGGCCATTAACAATGACCCCGGGATCAATGCCCGGACAAGGGAGCGGGTGCTGCAGGTGGTGAAGGAATTTAACTATATTCCCAATAACAGTGCGCGGAATCTCAAGATGGCGGAGTCCAATACCATTGTTCTGCTTGTCAAGGGTATCAATAACCCTTTCTTTCAGAGTATGTTTCCTTATTTCCAGGAAGGTCTGGAAAAAGAAGGCTATCAGTATCTGCTGCATACCATTGACGAGGATGCGGATGAGGCCTATGCCGCGGAGGAAATTACAAAGGAGAAAAGGCTGAAGGGAATCATCTTCCTCGGAGGAATTCTGGACTATCCGGAGGTTGTACTGGAGAATATTCAGGTTCCGGTCGTCCTTTGTTCGGTAGCTGTGGTCAGCCCGGATCTTGGCAAGGCGGAGCCGAGGATCTCCATGGTTTCCATTGACGATGAAGCAGAGGCATACAAGGCGGTCAGTTGTTTCTGCAGAAAAGGCCATCGCCGGATTGCGATTATCGCGGGGCGGAAAAGGGATTACACGGTAGGAAGCCGGCGCCTCGCGGGATATAAGCGGGCGCTGCAGGATCACGGAATTTCCTTCGATCCGGGTCTGGTGGGTTACCAGAAGGAAGAACTGCCGGAGTATTCCGAGGCAAACGGCTATGCGACGGCGATGGAGCTTCTGAAGTCAGGCAGAAACTTCACAGCTTTTTTTGTTATTTCCGACCGGATGGCCATGGGAGTTTACAAGGCCATTTATGATACCGGGAAGAAAATACCGGAAGATTATTCAGTCATCGGCTTTGACGGAATCGAGGCGGCCCGTTATATGTATCCCGCGCTTACCACCATGATTCAGCCGGCCAGAAAGATGGCGCAGTCTTCCATTGATCTTCTGATGGATCAGATGAACGGAGATACCAAAAAGAAACATGTTATGTACGAGGCGGAGCTCCACGAGAGAGATTCCGTCCGCACCATTGAGGATAAAGAATGAGAGCAGGCGGAATCTTGCTTCCGGTGTCAGCACTTCCATCGAAGTACGGGATCGGAGGCTTTTCTGATGAAGCATATCAATTTGTTGATTTTCTGAAGGAAGCGGGGCAGACCTTCTGGCAGGTTCTTCCTCTGGGACCGACCGGTTTCGGGGATTCCCCCTACCAGGCATTTTCTACCTTTGCGGGAAATCCGTATTATATCTCACTGGAACAGCTGCAGAAAGAAAATCTTCTGACGGAAGAGGAATGCAGAGAGGCGGACTGCGGGGAACAGGCGGATTCCGTAGATTACGGAAAACTTTACAGAACCCGCTTTGCGGTGCTGCGGAAAGCCTGGATCCGCTTCCGCTCCCCGGAGGGAAACACGGCAGACCAGGAGGCGTTCCGGATTTTCCGGGAGGAAAACAGGGACTGGCTGGAGGATTACTGCCTGTTCCGGGTTTTGAAGGACCGGTTCGGCGGAAAAAGCTGGACGGAGTGGCCGGACGACTTAAAAAACCGGGAACCGGGCGCTGTTCGTGAGGCGGCGGAAAAGGAGAGAGGGGAGGAAGGCTTTTACGCCTTTCTGGAATATGAATTTCTGAAGCAGTGGAAAGAGCTGAAAGCCTACGCGAACAGGCAGGGAATCCGGATTATCGGCGACATCCCGATCTATGTGGCGATGGACAGTTCGGATGCCTGGGCGGCGCCGGAGCTGTTTCAGTTTGACCGGGATCGTGTTCCGCTGGCGGTTGCCGGCGTTCCTCCGGATGTCTTTTCCGCGGACGGACAGCTCTGGGGCAATCCGCTGTATGACTGGGAGTATCACAAGAAAACCGGTTATTCCTGGTGGGTGAAAAGAATGACGCACTGCAGGGAGCTGTATGATATGATCCGGATCGACCATTTCCGCGGTTTTGAGGCATATTATTCGGTTCCTTACGGTGAAAAGACGGCCAGAAACGGCAAATGGGTAAAAGGACCGGGCATGGATCTGTTTCGTGTCCTGAAAAAAGCCGTGGGGCAGGCCGGAGTCATCGCGGAGGATCTGGGGGTTATTACAGACGGGGTGAAAGAACTGATCCGGGAAACCGGTTATCCGGGTATGAAGGTACTTCAGTTTGCGTTTGGCTCCGGCCCGGACAATTCCTTCCTTCCCTGGAAATATCCGGCAAACTGTGTGGTGTATACGGGAACCCATGACAACGACACCACCGTGGGGTGGTACCGGAGCGCAAACGCCGGAGAAAAAAGATTTTTCCGTCAGTATGTGGGAAGACAGCGAATGACAGACAAAGAGGCGTGCCGGGAGATGGTTCGGCTTGCCCTGGCAAGTCCGGCAGATCTGGCTGTGATTCCCATGCAGGACTGGCTGGAGCTTGGAAACAGCGCAAGAATCAATCTTCCCGCCACAGTCGGGACGAACTGGAAATGGAGGATGCTCCCCGGACAGGCCGGATCGGAGCTGAAGGCAGAGATTCTGGAAATGACACAGGTTTACGGCCGGGCCGGCTCTTCAGAAGCCGGGCAGAGTACAGAGAAAAACCAGAAATAACAGGAGTATACATATGGAAGAAAAAATCAACAACATGCTGCGGGCAAAATTCGGAAGAAACCTGAGTGACTGCACGAAGGAGGAGATTTTCGAGGTTCTTCTGTGCATTACACGGGAGAAGATGGAGCAGGAGCCGAGGATAGAGGGAAAGAAGAAACTGTACTATATTTCCGCGGAATTTCTGATCGGCAAGCTGCTCTCCAACAATCTGATCAACCTGGGCCTGTATGACGAGATCAATACCATCCTGAAAAAGTACAAGCTGGAGCTCTCTGATATCGAGGAGCTGGAGCTGGAGCCGTCCCTGGGCAACGGCGGGCTTGGCCGCCTGGCCGCCTGCTTCCTGGATTCCATAGCCACCCTGCAGCTCTGCGGAGACGGCGTCGGGCTGAATTACCACTTCGGCCTGTTCCGCCAGGAATTTGTGAACAACAAGCAGAAAGAAGTGAAAAACCCGTGGATACGGACAGAGAGCTGGCTGGAGCGCCGTCCGGAGTCCTTTGAGGTTCCCTTCCGCCGTTTTACTCTCCGCTCCGTGATGTATGACATTGATATTCCGGGCTATGAGACGGGGAACTGCAACCGCCTGCATCTGTTCGACCTGGATTCTGTCGATGATAACATGGTCACGGACGACAGCATCTCCTTTGATATGGACGATATCCCCCATAATCTGACGCTGTTTCTCTATCCGGACGACAGTACCCGCCAGGGACAGCTTCTCCGGATCTATCAGCAGTATTTTATGGTCAGCAACGCTGCCCAGCTGATTCTGAAGGAAACGGAAGGAAGAGGCGGAGATCTCCACCGTCTGTATGATTATGTGGCCGTTCAGATCAACGACACCCATCCGTCCATGGTCATTCCGGAGCTGATCCGTCTGCTGCAGAACAGAGGCTTCTCCATGAACGAGGCGATTGATGTGGTGACAAAGACCTGCGCGTATACCAACCACACCATCCTGGCGGAGGCCCTGGAAAAATGGCCGATTGATTATCTGGCGGAAGTGGTTCCGCACCTGATTCCCATTATCCGGGAACTGGATGCCCGTGTCAGAGAGGAGAAATACCCGGAGAGCACCTATATTATCGACAAGGATAACCGGGTGCATATGGCTCACATGGATATCCATTACGGACATTCCGTCAACGGCGTTGCCGCTCTTCACACGAAAATTCTGGAGGATACAGAGCTGCATAACTTCTATGAGCTGTATCCGGAGAAGTTCAACAACAAGACAAACGGCATCACCTTCCGCCGCTGGCTGATTTATTCCAACCCGGAGCTTACGAATTTCATTGAGAGCCTGATTGGCGGAGGCTTCCGCAGGGACGCCATGGAGCTGGAAAAGCTGCTGAAATATAAGGATGACCCGGCGGTGCTGCACAGGCTCGGAGAAATCCGCCACCACAATAAGAGAAAACTGGCCCGCTATCTGTATGAGACACAGAATCTCAGCATGGATGTTGACTCCATTCTGGATGTACAGGTAAAACGTCTTCATGAGTACAAGCGTCAGCAGATGAATTGCCTGTACGCCATCTATAAGTATCTGGAGATTAAAAAGGGAAATCTTCCTGCCCGCCCGATTACCATGCTGTTCGGCGCCAAGGCGGCTCCGGCCTATACCATCGCAAAGGATATTATTCATCTGATCCTCTGCCTGCAGGATCTGACCATGAATGATCCGGAGGTAAGCCCGTATCTTCGGGTGATGATGGTTGAGAACTATAATGTGACCAAGGCGTCTCACATCATTCCGGCGGCGGATATCTCCGAGCAGATCTCTCTGGCTTCCAAGGAGGCATCCGGAACCAGCAACATGAAATTCATGCTCAACGGTGCCGTTACGCTTGGAACCGAGGACGGCGCAAATGTAGAGATTCATCAGCTGGTCGGCGACGACAATATTTATATCTTCGGCGCATCCTCAGACAAGGTTGTGGAACTGTATGAGAAGGCTTCCTACCATCCGGAAGATTACTATGGTACCGACCCGCTGATTCATCAGCTGGTGGACTTTATCGTAGGGGAAGAAATGGTAAACAGAGGTGATCCGGTCTGCCTGGAGAGGCTGCACCACGAGCTGGTTACCAAGGACTGGTTCATGACGCTTCTGGATCTGAAGGATTATATCAAGACAAAAGAAAAGATGTTCCATGACTTTAATGACCGGAACAGCTGGTACAAAAAAGAGCTGGTCAACATTGCAAAGGCCGGGTATTTCAGCTCCGACCGGACTATTGAGCAGTACAACAAAGATATCTGGAAACTGAAATAAGCCTGCGTTCCGCGCAGAACCGGCGGCAGTCAGAATTTATCAGTAAGGAAAAGCACCTGTTGAAATGCCTGTGACGGCACTTCAACAGGTGCTTTTTCCTTATTGCGCTGAAACGAAAATGTTAAATACGTCGCAAAATAAGACGCAAAAAGAGACGCAAAAAAATACGTTTCTTTTTGCGCCTCGATCTGATACGATAATATCATGATCTTACAAGTTACCTATAAGGGAGAGTATTAAATATGAAGGAAAATCGTTTTTATGAGGTAAAGGAACAGATAACTAATACATTTTTAAAGACAGTCAGTGCTTTTGCGAATTTTTCTGGTGGTGTCATTCAATTCGGTATAAGCGATGACTGGAAAATAGTCGGCATAAAAGACCCAAAATCTGTTTGTCTAGATATTGAAAATCGGATTAATGACAGTATTGACCCGATTCCGATGTACCAGCTATCTATTGATGAAAAGACGAATGTCATAACATTGAAAGTCGAAGAAGGAGCATTTAAACCATACTACTACAGGGGAAAGGCATACAAGAGAAATGATACTACAACGGTAGAAATGGACAGAATCGAATTGAATCGCCTGATTCTGGAAGGAGAAGGCCGGTTTTTTGATGAGCTACCTTCTGGGGATCAGAATTTGAAATTCTCCATCCTGGAAGAAAAAATGAAAGAAACACTCCATATCAGTGAGATTAATCAGGATGTTCTGAAAACAATCGGACTCCTTGATATGAATGGCAGATATAACAATGCTGCAGCACTTCTTGCAGACCAGAATTCTTTCAGTGGGATAGATGTCGCCAGGTTTGGTGAGACAATTGATGTTATCCTTGACAGAGAAACGTTCGAAAATAAATCTATCCTGAAGCAATATGATGAGGCATTCCATTTGTTTCAGAAATATTATCAGTATGAGGTGATAGAAGGATCAGTTAGAAAAACGGTGCAAAAGATACCGGAAAAAGCGTTCCGAGAGGCGGTTGCAAATGCTCTGGTACATCGCACATGGGATATCAGGTCACAGATTCGGATCGCTATGTTTGATAATCGAATTGAAATTTTCTCACCTGGGGGACTGCCTGACGGTATGACAGAGAAAGAATATCTTAGTGGACGGGTTTCTGTGCTTAGAAACCCGGTGATAGGCAATGTGTTTTTCCGGATGCATATTATAGAAAGCTTTGGTACCGGTGTTCGGAGAATGAATCAGGCCTACAGTGATAGCAGTACAAAACCGAGCTATGCCTTTACGCCGAACTCTATTACTGTAATACTCCCTGTTATTCAGACAGTACAGGATCTGACAGTGGACGAACTGCGGGTATACCAGATAATGTCAGCGGTTGAAAAATCCAGCTCAAGAGTTATAGAAGAAACTGGATTCAGCAAAAGTAAAACACTTCGCCTTCTATCTGATCTGGTGCGCAAGGGCTACATTATAAAGACGGGAAACGGAAGAGGAACGCGCTACAGTCTGATGAAGCCGTAAATGAACATTTCCCAGCGCGGCAGTGATAAAATGTATTAGTCAGCACAATTAATTTTTTTGCTAACAGATAGTTGCACTTATTCTGTACTTTAAGTTAATTTATTGATGTTGTTATTGCCATCGCATATGACATTATTCATTGATTACGAGTAAGTAAACTTTTCGCAATCCAGTTTCTTGCTTTGCTTTCCTATTGCTAATAAGAACTATAGAATATTTATCATCAATTGACATTAAGGACGATTTATATGAATATAAAAAGCCATGTCTTTCGTAAAAATCATAGGTTTATTTTCAAGCTTACCTCCGCTTTGCTTCTTATCATTGTATTATCTATAAGCATTTTCGGGTTCACCATCATTAAGTATTCAGTAAGTGTTTTGCAGACAAAAGTTATTCAAGAGGAAGAACAATCTTTGAATCAAATTACAAGCCATCTTTCATACATACAAGATACGGTTAAAATGACGGCTCAAAGTATTGCTATAACAAATGATGTACAGAAGAATCTTAGGGGAAGTCAAACTATGACGGTTTTTCAAGGTCTAGTTCGGCACCAGATGATGAGAACTTTGTTGAATTCATTTAATATGATGCAGCCTTATTTCGAGGATATATTAATTGTATCTAATCAAGGGGATGTTTATTCCTCAAACAATACAGAGAATGCGCAAGATATACTATCTGCGGATTGGTTGAAAAAATGGCAGAGTGATAACTATACTTCTGGTTATTCAGGAATCCATAATTACTATAAGGAGCAGGGGCAGGAATCAGTACAGGTTATCACATATATCTTACCGTTTCGCGATTTAGAGAATATGGATTCTTTCTTAGGAAATATTCTTATTAATATCAATATTGATAAGATGTTGGATAATAATGAAACTAGAAGTGAAAAAAATTATACCCTGTATAATAGCGATAATGAAATTATTTTTGGAAAAAAAAATTCAGCTGACATTACGGATATTCGTATTCACCCGCAATTATTTAGTTCTGACAATGGAAACATTCTTCTTTCTGATGACGATTTGCAAAATAATTGGGTTTTAGCGACTGAAATATCGACAAAAGATTTGCATAAAATAATATTTCCTGTGACTTCATTGCTGCTATTGCTTATTGTTTTATTGGCAATAGTTATTGTAGTGACTATGATTTCCATATTCTATCATTTTACGCGTCCAATCACCATTTTAAAGAATGCTTCAGATGAAATTTCAAAAGGCAATTTGGATTTTCATCTGGATATTGTAAGTAATGACGAATTTACGGTGTTGGGAAATACTTTTAACAATATGATTCTTAGTATAAAAGATTTGATTCAAAGCTCTGTAGATTACGAAAAGGAAAATAAAGAGAATGAAATTGCTCGATTGATGTTACAAATAAACCCGCATTTCATATACAATACGTTGAATTCTATTGTCTACATGGCTAAAATGCATCGCGATGAAGAAATTATTCATTACACCAATGCGTTCATTTCTTTATTGCAGGATACACTGTACGTTGATACTAACAATATTTTTATTCCATTAGGGCAGGAAGTAAAAAACATCAATAACTATATAGAACTTCAAAAAGTGCGATATCCGGGTAAATTACATGTTAAATATGAATTACAGGAGGATGTCTTGGAATATGCAGTACCAAATGTTTTTATACAACCGATAGTAGAAAATGCAATTTATCATGGAATAGCAGGGAAACCAGATGGAGGTACATTACTTATTTCAGCTTTTGAGAAAGAAAACATATTACACATTTGTGTGAAAGACGATGGTGTAGGCATGGATGAGAACAAAGTTAATGAATTATTGAAGAAAGACGAGAGAATCAATGGATCAATGCGCAGTATTGGAATAGCTAATGTAAGAAATCGCATTAAGCATATTTATGGCGAGGCATATGATTTGAAAATTATAAGCAGTCCTAGCAATGGAACAAGCGTGATTATTTGTATTCCTGGTGAAAAATATGTGGATGTCTGTAGCAAGAACTCAGTGATTCATTCAGATTAAGTCATAGCAATGAGAAAATAATTTTTTAGGATCTTGATAAGGTTTTAAAATGAAAAAATATATGCACGAACTCAACAAAAGAAGAACGGATATTATACAAAAATAGCGCAGATTAGACAAAAAAGGAGAACCATCTGTTTTATTATTAATTTACCAAATGTAGTAATGATTCGGCCGAATCATAATCTATAATTAGCGAGGAGATTAATAATGAGAAAGAAAGTTGTAAGTACTATTTTAGCAGTGGCTACGATGGCGGCACTCGCTGGATGCGGAAGCTCAAATGCTAGTGAAACAGCAACTAATACAGAATCGGCTAGCTCAGCTACTGCTGCTACTGTGAAGTCACAAAGTGTTGAGAAGGTAGAGGCAAATACAATATCTGAAGCAGTACCTTCTGGAAGAGATGCAAATACAACTATTAATTTGGACGATACAGAAGCATCGACAGGAAATACTGTGACTATTTGGACATGGGATTATGATAACACGCTAAAAATGGCAGATGCTTTTAATGCGGTATACCCTAATATTAAAATTGAAGTTGTTAATGTAGCATATAGTGATTACTATACGAAGATACAGCAGGCAGTGGCTTCTGGCTCTGAGCTTCCGGATATTGTTGCACAATCTTGTACATTGTTGAAGAATTATGGGGATCTTGGCATTTTTGAAGACCTTAGCAAGGCTCCTTATAATGTGGATAGTAATGCTTTCTTTGATTATATCAAAGACAGGGCGATTATGGATGATGGTACATTGATTGGCGTGGAAGAATCTGTAAATCCTTCTGGGATTGCATATAAGCGTGATCTTGCGAAGAAGTATTTCGGAACGGATGATCCAGATGAGTTAAGTCAAATGTTCACTTCTTTGGATGATTTTATTACGCATGGAGAAGAAGTTCAGGAAAAGTCCGGTGGAGAAGATTATATGTTTCATTCTCCGGGAGCTGTTGCAGAAATGCTTTATTTCATGAATGCGACCCAGCTTGAAAGTAACGATACCATTCATTTTTCGGATAAAATGTCGTCTGTTCTGGAGTATTTGACTAAGTTTAGAGATAATAAGATTATGGATACATTCCAAAATGGTACACCACAGGCCAATGCAACGTATGCAGATGACCATCACATTTTCTATCCGTGTCCGAATTGGGTCATTAATTATTATATTAAGCCCAATGATCCAGATGGTTCTGGAAACTGGGGAATTATGACGCCTCCTGGTGGTGGCTATAGTTGCGGTGGAACATCATTAGGAATCACTAATACTAGTGATGCGAAAGAAGATGCGTTTAAGTTTATTCACTGGTGCCTGATGACAAAAGATGGCGCCGAGATGATGAAAGATCAGCTGAATTTCTTTGTTCCTATTAAATCTGTTTATGAAGATCCTGATTTCCTTGGTGGTGGGGACGAGTTTTTTGGTGGTCAGAATATCAATGATTTCTTCTATAACAAGCTTGCGCCATCTATTAAAACTTTATCTGTATCAAGATATGATCAGACTGTTATAGATATTCGTGACTTACTTGCAACTGCTATAAGCGATGATCCTAGTTTAACTGCAGAGGATGCTTTAAATCAAGGATTGGAAGAGGCACAGAGTAAGATCACTGATATGACAGTAGAATAAGTTGGCAGTGGTAGGGGACGCGCTATATAAGGCGTGTCCCTTTTTAATAGAAATGCAGGAATGGTATTTATTCATGAAGAAAACAGTTCAATCTATTCGTATCCACAAACATGGAAAGGATTGGGAATATTCAGTCAAATATCCTTTCATTTTTTCTTTCCCCTTTTTTATATGTTTTTTTGCCTTCAATTTATTCCCCATGATATATTCCTTTTACCTTAGCTTTCATGATTGGAGCGGTGTTGGGGTAAAAAAATTTGTGGGATTAAATAACTATATTAGTATTTTTACCAGGGATAAAATTTTCTGGAAATCATTATTAAATACTCTTTTTATCATGGGGATTTCATTTCCTTTTGCAATTATTTTAGGGTTGATTATTGCCGCTTTTCTCTTCAATTTGAAAAAATTGCGTACATTCTTTCAAACAATTAATTTTCTTCCATACATTACTACACCTGTGGCTATAGGATTGATATTTCTCTTTTTATTTGATCGCAATACAGGTATTGTCAATCAATTGATAGAGAAATTTGGCCCGGAAGGTTTGAATTGGTTAGGAAATCCTAAACTTGCTCAGTTAGTAATTGCCTTTATGGTTGTTTGGAAATATACAGGATATTATATGGCTTTATATTTAGCAGGAATGACCTCGATATCTAATGATATATATGAAGCCGCAAAAGTAGATGGAGCTGGACCGGTAAAAACTTTTTTCTCTATTACGTTGCCGTTATTGAAGCCAATTAATATTTTTATTATTGTGACAAGTCTGATTGGCGGATTACAACTATTCGATGAACCGAATTTGATGTTTAATGTTTCTACTACAAGTATTATTGGGGGACCACAGAGGTCTTGTTTAACAATGATCTGGAATTTCTATGATGTTGCATTTGGTTCTACTGCAAGGCTGGGATATGGTTCAGCTGTAGCCGTCTGCATTTTTATAGTGATTTTGATAATCTCTATAGTTGGATTAAAATTTATGGCTGGAAAGGATGCATGAAAAATAATGAGAAGAACTAAGAACATTCTTTCGTATATTCTTTTAATTTTTGTTTCTCTAATGTCTCTGTTTCCATTTTATATGATGTTGACCATGTCTACATTTAAAACAGAGGAGATGTTTAAAACAATTCCCCTGTATTTTTCCAACTATTTAATGGAAAACCTAAAGACAGTTTTCGCTTCGAATTTTTTAAAGTCATATGTAAATAGTATGATTATCTCGCTTATTTCGGTCATTTGCTGTACTTTAATAAGTGCCATGATTGGTTTTGCATTAGTGGCTTACCAATTTCGATTCAAAAAGGCATTGAAGAACATGATAATGTTAACAATGATGGTTCCGGTTCAACTAGGTGTTGTTGGATATATGATCGAAATGAGAACGTTGCATCTGACGGGAACATTATTACCAATGATTTTAATTTGGTTAGCAAATGGTTTTGGGGCATATTGGATGATGCAATATATCGAATCATCGTTTCCCATAGAATTAATTGAAAGCGCCAGAGTTGATGGATCGAGTGAAATCAATACCTTTTTTCGAATTGTTTTACCTTGTATTAAGCCAGGCCTTATTACATTAATTCTTATGATATTTTTATGGTCTTGGAACAGTTATCTTGTACCATTAGTTTTTGTGAATGATAATTCAACTATGACAATTCCTATCTTCATTAAAAGCTTAGGTAATGCATATATGACAGATTATGCTGCGCAGATAACAGGCTTATCTATTGCAACAATTCCATTATTAGTGCTTTTTATAATTGGTTCAAAAAATTTCATTCAAGGACTTACAGCAGGAGCTGTCAAAGGATAATAAGTATGAAAAATATTCTATGTTACGGAGATTCTAACACATTTGGCGTAAATCCTAATTTTACGGGCGAGACAGACAGCCCTTTTCGCTGGGGAAGAGAAATACGGTGGACAGGGAGACTTCAGATTCTGTTAGGAAAGGACTATTATGTGATTGAAGAAGGCTTGGGAGGAAGAACTACTTCTTGGGATGATCAAACGGTATCCGGAAGAAATGGATTGACATCTTTTCTTCCCGTTCTTCAGTCACATGAACCGCTTGATTTAGTTATTATTATGTTAGGAACAAATGATCTGAAGGGGATATATCACGCTTCAGTGATGGAAATTGGCAGAGGATTGGAAGCATTACTTAAAATATGTCTTGACCCATATACATATGATGATCGGCGCGTTCCAAAAGTATTGGTGATTTCTCCAATTCATTTGGGAACAAACATTGATCAATCATGGCTAAGAGGCGTATTTGATGAGACTTCTTTCAGAAGAAGTCAGATGCTTTCAGGTGAATATGAAAAAATTGCATATCGATATAAATGTGCTTTTTTTGACGCAGCTTCTGTTGCGAAGCCTTCTGTGTTAGATGGAGTCCATATGGAGGCAGAGTCTCATGAAAAACTCGCATATGCAGTTCATGACGTGATCAAAGATGTCCTGAAGTGAATTGAAATATTATGAAAATTTATATTGTTGATGACGAAATAATGGCCGTCGATTATTTCCGAATGCTTTTAGAAAGTTGTGGAAAACAATATAGTCTATCCGGATATTCTACAAATAGCTTATTGGCTTATGATGAGATTATAAAAATACAGCCGGACATTGTTTTTATCGACGTAAATATGCCTGTATTAACCGGAATTGAATTGGCAGAACGGATTTTAAAAGTAAGGCCAGATGAAAAAATAGTGTTTCTCACTGCATATCGAGATTTTGATTTTATTAAACAGGGTATGGATCTAGGTATCGAAACGTATTTGTTGAAAAATGAATTGACAACAGAATCATTAACAGTTGAGCTTAATAAAATCGAACAAAAAGTTTTTGAAGAAAATGTTAATAAGCGGATTCGTTATAGTGAAAGAATTCGTCAGTATCTTCTTGGGCGAGAGGGAGAACCTGAAATTGGAAGGCTAAAAACTGGACACTATTATTTTTTTGCTTATTTTGTAAAAAAAAGATCGTTTAGTTTACAACGAATTACGGACACTATTGAAGAAATTCAAATTTTCAATCTTTTTGAAGATCTGAAAAACCCAGATGAATATTTGGTTGCGACACTTCATATAAAAGATAATGTTTGGGGTTTGATTTATGATATTGATGAAGAAAACAATGGTGATTTAATTCTGAAAAGAGTGCAAAGGTATTTCAGCGAAAATGCTATAACAACGATTGCAGTAGCTTCACCAAAATGCAAGACTCTTGGAGAAGTGAAAGAATTTTACGAAAGAATTTCCGTAATTGATAATAGAAGGCTTTTTTGGGGATATAAGGATGTTTTGATTGATACAGATATTCTGCAATTGCCAACGGAAGAAAAGCAAAATTTTGACCATTATGAAAATCAGATCAGAAAAGCAATAGAAAAAGAAAATCGTAAGGAGCTTCATTTTTTGTTAGCTGATGCTCTTTCAATAATCACCAAAAACGCCAATGATACACAATATATTAAATGCGTGCAGGATATTTTTCTGGATTTCTTTCGGGCTATGTATAATAGTGGGTATCTTAATGGAATTCCAGCTGAGTGGGATTCATTAGAGTTTGTATCTTGTTCTGAGTTTAATCAATGGTTATTGCAGACGATTTCAGAGTATTATCGAAGCAGGCAACATGGTAATAATAGGAAGTATTCGAGCAGAGTTATAAAAATAATTTCATATATTGAAAATAATTATTCAAATAGTGGTTTATCATCCTCAGAGATATCAAAAAAACTCAACTTTTCAGAAAGCTATTTGAGAAAACTCTTTAAGGATGAGATGAAGGTTTCCATATCTGATTATTTATTGCAATATCGTATTGAGGTGGCAAAGAAACTTTTGATAAAGCCCAATGCTAAGGCTTCAGAAGTTTACAGTAAAGTTGGGTTTTCAACTAGCCAGTATTTTAGCACTGTATTTAAAAAGAGGACTGGTCTTACGCCAAAAGAGTACCAAAAACTAAGGGAACATTGAATTCGAGAAAAGATGGATGAAAAGGAAAGATTAATTGATGTTTTAGATCAAGAAATAGAAGAAAAACGTGCAGTTGGAACTCAGCTTATTTTAGCGAATGAAGGGATAGTAACTTTTTCCTATTCAAATGGCTTAACAGATATCAATAAGGGAAGGAGGCCGAATTCTCAGTCCATATATCGGATATATTCTATGACAAAACCTGTTACAGCTGTTATAGCGGCTATGTTAAATGAAACGGGTTTGTTGGACTATAGCATGCCAATTGCTGAATATTTGCCTGAATTTTCAACAATGAAAGTTCTAAAAGATACAAAAGAAATTCCATGCAGAAAGCTTATCACTGTCTGGGATTTGTTAAACATGACTTCTGGTATAGTATATCCTGATTCCGATTCTATTGGTTTAAGAATGAATAATATTTTTTTACCTATTCAGGAAAAAATAATGCAGGGAAAAGAGTATTCAACAGAGGAAATCGTGCAAAAAATAGCAACTTGTCCGCTCGCTTTTGAGCCGGGTACAGCTTGGCGCTATGGTTTTTCTGCAGATGTTTTAGGAAGAATTATAGAAGTTGTGTCGGGAAAAAAATTAAGGGATGTTTTTAGGGAAAAGCTTTTTGACCCATTAGGTATGAATGATACGGATTTTTATGTCCCAGAAGAAAAAAGAGATCGCCTGGTTGTTCTTTATAAAAAGGATAATAATAATTTTATTGAGGACAATAATCGTCATTTAGGCTTAACGGATGGAAAGAGAATTCCCAAATTTCTTTCGGGTGGAGCGGGGCTTTATACAACAGTGTCAGATTATTGCAATTTTTTGTCTATGCTTTCCATGGGAGGAGTTTTTCAAGGTAGGCGGTATCTATTAAAAGAGACGGTAGATAATTTCAGTAGGAATCAATTGACAAGTATGCAATTGCGCACAACTGGTTACCTTCCGCAAATGCGAAATTATGGCTATGGGCATCTTATGCGTGTTTATATTAAAGCTTCGTCGGCTGATTCTATAGGATATGAGGGAGAGTTTGGTTGGGATGGGTGGACAGGTCCGTATTTTTCTGTAGATCTCAAACATCAACAATTTATTTTATACATGACACAGATTAGCGGGTATTCCAATTGGAATACCATTTATTCTATACGTAACCATGCGTTTAATATTTTTCAGAACAGAGGAATAGAAAATGAGTTGTCAGAAAGGTAGATTTACGATACCTGGGGAATCTGGATGTGAAGCGCTTACGCTTAAAATGGCCAAAAAATGGGGGGCAGATGTAATACGAGATAGTGATGGAACGGTATTGTCTGAGGATATTTTAAACTCTAATTATAAGATATATTCTACAATATGTTTAATTCGAGATCATAATAAATGGGCCACAGAAAATCCTGATAAATTGCAACAGACATTTTTGATGGCTGGGCCTATTGTAGCCTTTTCGAATACCCTTGATATAGGGTTATTACAACAATTTTTTCAGGATCAGTTTAAAATAAATGATTCGCCTGAGGCATTAAAGTACTGGCAGGTTTTTGATAGAACAGAAGGAAGCGAAATACCAATTGAGTCCTGGGATTATTGTGCAGCAACGGGTACTGTGACGATTAACAAGACAATTCCTTTTCATGAGTATTCTGTGAATTTCTTGGCATACACAATCTGGGAACAAATTTCTATGTATAACCATGTTACGAATCATTGGAATTCAGAGCATCTCATGCCGATTGATCCAATTTACCCAGAGACGAGAACCTTTCTAACTGGATGGCTGAAAGAGTGGTGTGAAACACATCCTCATACAGATGTAGTGAGATTTACGTCCATGTTTTATAATTTTACGTGGATTTGGGGAGAATCAGAGAAAAACAGAACCCTTTTTTCTGATTGGGGTTCTTATGATTTTACAGTTAGTCCCTATGCACTGACCCTATTTGAGAAAAAGTATGGGTATTCATTGTCCTCGGAAGATTTTATTAATAAAGGAAATTTTCAGGCTACTAATATGCCGGCAACAAAACACAAAAGGGATTGGATGAATTTTATTAATTCCTTTGTAGTGAAATATGGAAAAGAATTAGTTGACGTGGTTCATTCCTATGGAAAAAAGGCATATGTTTTTTACGATGATTCATGGATCGGAGTAGAACCTTGGGGAAAGAGGTTTCATCAGTTTGGTTTTGACGGATTAATCAAATGTGCATTTTCCGGATTTGAAGCGAGATTATGTGGAGGCGTTAACATCCCTGTCCATGAATTGAGATTACATCCATATCTATTTCCTGTCGGACTTGGGGGAGCCCCCACTTTTATGAAGGGTGGGCATCCTATGGAGGATGCCAGAAAATATTGGATAAATATTAGAAGGGGAATTACGCGCACTTCAATTCAAAGAATTGGGCTTGGCGGATATCTACATCTAGCAGAGGAATTTCCGGATTTTCAGAATTATATAGAAAAGATTGCCGATGATTTTAGACGGATAGCATCTTATCATGATTCAGGAGAACCTTATATTTTGTCTCCAAAAGTGGCAGTTCTTCATTACTGGGGAAATCTTCGATCATGGACTTGCTCGGGACATTTTCATGAAACCTATATGCACGTTCTTGTTCATATTATTGAGGCGTTATCTGGAATGCCGTTCGAAGTAGATTTTATAGATTTTGATGATGTTAAGGATGGAAAACTAAAAAAGTATGATGTGGTTATCAATGCTGGAAGAGAAGGCTCTGCTTGGAGCGGTGGAGAGCAGTGGAGAGATTCGTGCATAGTCTCTGAACTGTCTCGCTTTGTAAATCATGGAGGTGTTTTTATTGGTGTACAAGACCCTTCTGCGATAAATGGATTTTCTCATTATTTCAGGATGGCTCCTGTGCTTGGCATAGACAAAGATGCGGGCGAAAAAGTGTGCCATGGCAAACCAAGTTTTGAGTTAGAGAAAATTGACGGACTGATTCCAGAAGGAGTGGGACTTTCTGCTGAAAAGGGAATCTATCTTTTGGATTTTAATACTAAGGTACTGCTTGAAAGTGGGGGAATTCCGGTATTAACTGTTCATTCTTTTGGGAAGGGAATTGGGATCTATTTGGGCGGATTTTCATATAGCAATGCGAATACGAGATTATTAATGAATCTTATTCTTCTTTCGCTCAATACAGACAGGACAAAATTAAAAATGCCAGAGAATACCCTGTATATCACTGATAACCCGGATACGGAGTGTACATATTTTCCAAATTCAGGCGTTTTAGTGGTAATAAATAATTCAAACATTGATCAGTATACCAAAATTAAAACCCAGAATGGAACAATTGAGATTATTATTCCGGCATTTGGGCAGAAAGAAATAGTGATTTAACGCTCAATAATAGTATATTTTTACAGGATTCTTTTATGCTTTTGCATTTCCAATTTTCTTTCAGCTGTAGGTTCGGTCTACGATCGAACCTACAGCCAGCCAGGCATTGATTTTATTCTTGGCAATATTGCGTTTGTTTATGGGATGGTATGGCCGAAAAACCTTAAAATTGTGAAGGAACAAGGCTGTCTTTTGCAGCTTCTTTCCATTCAGAGCAGCAACCCGGTCACCAGCGCAAAGTTAAAAATCATTCGTGCAAGAATTTTGGATTATCTGAAAAAATCAATCAAAGGTTCTCCCAAAGACTCCTTTATTGCTTACAGAATAAGAATTTGCATGGAGTGCGACCAACAGCCGACTTTGCGGAACGCAATCGCCGGATACTGGTTCTGCAATCTGGCCATTGATCAGCACAAAGCGGGAACTCAGAAATGACGTATGCAGCAATCAGATGGAAACATTTTGAGCATGGCATCGTCAATGACAAGAGTGCAGTGCTGAAGGTTCTCCCTACACCCAGTTCTCTGAGACCTGTGCATTCTAAAGGGGTAAAGAACAGAGTCAATGAACAAAGTAATTGGCTATTGCGTATATGGATGTAAAAAAGAACGGTTGGATTTACCAGCCGCTCTAGGAAATTAGTTTGAGTAAGAAAAAACAGGAAGAACAGGTTTAGTGTCAGCCGTTCCAATGGCTTGCTATCTCCTCGCGGATGATTTGTATATATCGGTAGCCTTTTTGTGGGTTGTGATTTAAAGTGTAGATATCTCGCTGAGTTATTTCGAGTGTACATCCTTCGGCGCATTTTAAAGTTTTATCGATGCTTTTCCGCAATTCCTCTTCGTTAAACTCCGGATCAACCCCAAGAATAGTTGCAGGAGGCTTTCGGTGGTAGATTATATTTGAGTGGCGGAGACGCTCGCCCATGAATTCCTCATCTGCCCACGGTGATATGGACACCTTGCATAAATTTGGAAATTTGGAAATGCACTCATCCCAAACCCGATCAACAGGCTCACAGCATCCGTAAGATAGTTTACCAAATAAATTTCCTATTTTCCAATAACATGGGAAAATGAGATCTTTAAACATTTGTGGCGATACACAGAGTGTTTCCTGTGAATCCATAAATCCCCATACATCTTTAGCTGAGAGAATATGACCTGCAGACATTGAGCTATCAGGAAGGTCATGTGTATAAGCAAAGGTGGCTTGTCCCACCCATTCATATTCGGTTGTTGGAAGAATCATTTTTTCTTTTTCCAATAGTTTATAATAAGCGACAAAGTCATTGGCAAGGCGATCCATCATTTCTTTATATTTTTCTGGATACATAGCGATGTTTTCTAACATATTTTCCATCCCCATCATGTGTACCACATGTTGGGTGGGGACACTGTATAAGCAGTCCATTTTCATATATACTGGAAGAATATCGCCAAATGCATCTTGAATTACAGATACTTTTTTTTGGGAGGTTTGCTTGTCTACCCAAAAATAACTGGGTGGAAGATGGTCAAGTTCTTCTTCCAGATCTTCCAATACAGGGATAAACACCATACCAACACCGGAATCCTCTTGTTCTTCTTTTCCCGTTTGAAAATGTCTTTTAATATCCATATTGAATGGTTTAAATCCTGTATCGTAGTTCCATCCAAATCTATCAGGTGTGACGCGATCATCATCGAACCATTCTTGATTTATAAAATTTTTATACAATTCACGTTCTACTAAACGTGCAAATTTACCTTCACAAATTAGTTTGGGGTCAACCAATTCATGATATAAGCCCCATGCATCCAGGTGAATGATTGGTCTTTCTCCTTTTAGAGCATTGTGTCTATACCAGAGAGATTTTTTTTCAATATTGCTTTCTTTATGGGAAAGCTCAAGTTGATGTCTGGCCAACCTACGAAGAATTTTTTTATCATGGTTATTAATATTAATTTCCATCATTACCTCCCTTGTTATTATTCTATATATCAGAAAGGATAACAGGGATAATGGGAAAAAACATCCAAATGAATTGACTATTTATATATAAAAATTGATATTATCTTTTTATATTTTGCATTGTCTCGGATAACATGTAAATGTGTGTTACGCTATAGGTTAAAGGACAAACATTAAATTAGAAATGACAGGGGAGATCAGAAATTGAGAACAACGATTACTACGGATCCATTGCCTGGGTCAAAAATATTTTTTAATTCGAAAAGAAATCATTTGTTTAAGAAATTACCTTTTGTTTTATGTGTTGGTGATTTTTATTGTGATTTAAATTATTTTATTCATCGTAATAGATATGACAGCTATTTAATCTTGTTAGTTGAAAAAGGGACAGGATTTGTCAAGTATGAGGGGGTATATAAGACTTTAAAGCAAGGGGATGTTGTATTTCTAAATTGCTATAAAGAACACCAATATGGCGCAACCGGTGAATGGCATATAAAGTGGATGCATATTGATGGCTTTTCTATTGAAGAATACTACAATTTGTATTTGCAAAAACATGGGTTTCTTACTCATTTTCCGTCTGCAATTTTTAAAAATTTAAATAAAGAAATAGATCATATTATACACTTTTATGAGGAGGGAGGACAACTTTCAGAAATATGGGCGGCAAAATATATTACAGATTTGTTGACCTGCTTGACGGAGTTTAATCAAATAGAAGAAAATGATTCAGCCTTGTTAAGTAGTCGTGTTATGCAATATTTAAATGGAAATTTTCAGCGAGATCTTTCCATATCTTCAGTGGCGTCATTAATATCGGTAAATCCATCCTATCTTATTCGTCAATTTAAAAAAGAGACCGGCATTACACCTTATCAATATCTAATGACTATTCGTCTTGAGTATGCTTTGTATGAACTGAAAACAAAAGAAAATTCGATTAAGGAGGTTGCTTTTCGCTCAGGATTTAAAAGTGAGAATTCATTTTGTATTGCGTTTAAGAAAAGAATGCATATGACAGCACTCGAATATCGTAATGAAGTATAACCACGGTATTGCCTCGTAATGATTGGAAGGGCTAATCCTACTTTTTTATAGAGAAATGCCTTCAAACAGATTTTATCTTTCCATCTCCTGTCTGAAGGCAATATCTCAAAAATGTGTCAGCTCTTGTTTGAGGTTTGCGGACATGTGTGTGCTCTACCAGATTAGTTCCGTGAAAATTCCTCCAGCTGCAGTCCTTCGTTGCGGTCGAGTACCATCCCGACGCTCCAGGAGTTGACAAACAGCAGCAGCGGATTTCCCTTCATGTCCACGACTTTCTTCATATCGCTGGTCCCTACCAGGTGATCCAGATCCACCTCGTCCTTGTTCACAATCCAGCGGATGTACTCATAGGGCAGCATATCCAGGCGGATATCCACGTTGTACTCGTTTTCCAGACGGAATTTCAGAACGTCAAACTGAAGGACGCCTACAACGCCCACGATGATTTCCTCCATGCCGCCGCGGTTTTCCTGGAAAATCTGTATGGCTCCCTCCTGTGCGATCTGCTCAATTCCCTTTACAAACTGTTTCCGTTTCATGGAATCCAGAAGCGCCACACGGGCAAAATGCTCCGGCGCAAAGGTCGGGATTCCCTCAAAGCGGAATTTCTTTCCGGGGGCGCATACGGTGTCGCCGATGGAAAAGAGCCCGGGATCGAAAACGCCGATGATATCGCCGGCATATGCCTCCGATACCACGTGTCTGTCGTCGGCCATCATCTGCTGGGGCTGCAGAAGCCGCATTTTTCTGTCGCCCTGCACATGGTAGACTTCTTTGTCGGCATCAAATTTTCCGGAGCAGATCCGCATAAAAGCAATCCTGTCGCGGTGGTTTTTGTTCATGTTGGCCTGAATTTTGAACACAAAGGCGGAAAAATCCGGATCCGCCGGGTTGATCAGTCCGCAGTCCGCCATCCGGGGAAGGGGAGAACTGGTCATTTTCAGGAAGTGCTGCAGGAAGGTTTCTACGCCGAAATTGGTCAGTGCCGACCCGAAGAAAACAGGAGAGAGTTCGCCCTTGTCTACTTTAGACTGATCGAATTCCACAGATGCCCCGTCCAGGAGTTCAATCTCTTCCTCCAGCTGGGCTTTCTGATCTTCAGAGATGACATCCAGCAGATGCGGATCATCGAGGTCAATCTCCTCCTCAATTCCTTCCCTGGTTCCCTTCAGCGTGTCTCGGAAGGTGAGAACCCGCCGGGTATTGCGGTCATAAACCCCACGGAAATTCTTGCCGGATCCGATCGGCCAGTTGACCGGGCAGGTGGGAATTCCCAGTTCCTTTTCAATCTCATCCACCAGGTCAAAGGTGTCTCTTGCGTCCCGGTCCAGCTTATTGATAAAGGTAAAAACCGGAATGTGGCGCATGGCGCAGACCTTGAACAGTTTTCTTGTCTGAGCCTCCACGCCCTTGCCGCCGTCGATGACCATAACGGCAGAATCCGCCGCCATAAGGGTCCGGTAGGTGTCCTCGGAGAAGTCCTGGTGTCCGGGCGTATCCAGAATGTTGATACAGTAACCGTCGTACAAAAACTGGAGCACCGAGGAGGTGACAGAGATACCCCTCTGTTTTTCAATTTCCATCCAGTCGGAAACCGCGTGGCGGGCAGTGGCCTTCCCCTTTACGGAACCAGCCTGATTCAGTACCCCTCCGTAAAGAAGAAATTTTTCGGTAAGTGTTGTTTTTCCGGCATCCGGATGCGAGATAATGGCGAATGTCCGACGTCTTTCAATTTCTCTGGAATAATCAGCCACGTGTGCCTCCTCTGATTTTAATCAATAAAAAATGTATCGGTAAAGCTGCCGGTCGCTGGCGCCGGATCATTCCGGAAACGGTACCTTCTGGAGCTGAAATCATACTCTTTGCACGGAAATTTACTATAGCACAGAGGGCTTTTTTCCGTCAATGACTACGGCAAAGCCGCTCTTTTATTTGAAAAGGATATTTGCTATAATAGCGGCAAAAGCTCCAGAAGGTCAGGAGGTCATTATGGCACAGAAAACATTGAAGAACGAAAAAAAGTCCCAAAATTCATATACGATTTACGATGACCATACCACCGGCACGGTGGAGATCGCGGACGAGGTTATCAGTACCATTGCGGCACTGGCAGCCACGGAGATAGAGGGCGTTGCCTCTATCATTGGGAATATTACGCATGAAAAGGCGGCGCGGGCCGGGAGCAGAGCCCTGTCAAGAGGGATCAAGGTACGGGTGGAGGATAAGGAGATTACTGTCAGCATGGTTATTCTTATGCAGTATGCTTACAGTATTCCGGAGACAACCCGCAGGGTACAGGAAAAGGTAAAGAGCACACTGGAGACGATGACCGGGCTCAGCGTACGTGAAGTGAATGTCAGCGTCGCCGATGTTGCGGCACAGTAAACGGGAGAATTTATGAAACGCAGCGAATTAAGAGAAACCGTATTCCGTATTCTTTTTATGCGGCAGTTTAATACAGAAGAGGAAATGAAGGAACAGGCTGCTTTATATCTGGACGGGCTGAAAGAAGGACGGGAAGAGGTTCCCTATTCGGAATATGTCACGGCAGAGGATGAGGCCGCGGTTGCGGAAAAGCTCGGCGGTATTATGAAACATATTCCGGAAATAGACACGCTGCTGAACCAGACGTCCCGCGGCTGGAAAACAAGCCGTATGGCAAAGGTAGATCTTTCCATTCTGCGGCTGGCTGTCTACGAAATGAAATATGACGATGCGGTTCCCACCGGGGTCGCAATCAATGAGGCAGTAGAGCTGGCCAAGCATTACGGCGGAGAAGAATCTCCTTCCTTTATTAATGGGATTCTGGGGAAAATAGCCAGAGCCGGCTCGGAAGACGGAGCGGAATCCGAAACATCAGACGCAGGGAAGCGTCAGAAGGAATCCGGAGCATCGGAGTAAGCAGTTGTGAAAGAACATGTGTACAGCGTAGAACAGGTGAACAGTTACATCCGGAACATGTTTTCCGCCGATTATCTGCTCCGCCGCATTTCTGTCGGCGGGGAGATCAGTAACTGCAAATACCATTCTTCCGGGCATATCTATTTTACACTGAAGGATGAGAGGTCTGCGCTGTCCTGCGTGATGTTCGCGGGAGACCGGAAGGGTCTGGGCTTTTCCATGAAGGACGGAGACCGGGTTGTCGTAACGGGTTCTGTGGATACGTATATCCGCGACGGAAGGTACCAGCTCTACGCAAAAAAAATTATGCTGCAGGGCGCCGGGGTGCTGTACGAGCGCTTTCTTGCGCTGAAAGCGGAGCTGGAAAAAAAGGGTCTGTTCGACCCGGCGCATAAAAAGCCGGTTCCCGGCTACGTCAGGCAGCTCGGTATTGTCACGGCGCCTACGGGTGCTGCTGTTCAAGATATCCGCAACATTTCTCTGCGGAGAAACCCCTATATTCAATTATTTTTATATCCGGCACAGGTGCAGGGGGAAGGCGCCGCGCACAGTATTGCCACAGGGCTGCAGGTTCTGGATCAGCTGGGGCTGGACTGCATTATTGTAGGCAGAGGCGGAGGATCCATTGAGGATCTGTGGGCATTTAACGAAGAAGAGGTCGCCTGGGCAATCTATAACTGCCGGACACCTGTCATCTCGGCGGTGGGACATGAGACGGACACCACGATCGCGGATTTCGCTGCAGATCTGCGGGCGCCTACGCCCTCGGCGGGGGCGGAATTGGCGGTTGCGGACGTTGCCGGCATTCTCCGTAGACTGGAGCAGTACGGGCAGCGGCTGACGGCGGATATGAAAGAAAAGATCCGAATCGGGAGAGAGCATACATCGCAGGCTTCAGCACGGCTCCGTCTGGTCAGCCCGGCGCGTCAGATCCGGGATAAGCGGCAGCGGCTGGCAGATCTGGAGGATTCTCTTCGGTCCGGAGAACGGCGGATTCTGGAGGACAGGAAGGAAAGGCTTCGCAGAACGGCGGAGCAGCTTCAGGCGCAGCCGGAGCGTATCATCCGGGAGAAAAATCAGACTTTACGGTTCTATCAGGAAAGCATGCGTGGCAGACCGGAGCAGATACTGAACCGGAGCAGGCACAGACTTCAGATTCTGGCAGAGCGGATGGAAGGGCTTTCGCCGGTGCGGAAGCTGAGCCAGGGATATTCTTATACTGCTGATGAAAACGGAAACAATATTTCCAGCGTTACCCGTGTAAAGCCAGGCGATATGCTTCATATTACGGTGCGGGACGGCGTGATACACGGGACGGTAACGGGGACGGAGAAGAAAGACTTATTAACAGCCAGGCCTTCTTTCAAGCCGTCAGATCCTGCTGCTGAAAGAGTGTAACGATCAGTCTTTATCCGGATCAGACGGCAGGGACCGCGGTCAGATAATCACAGGAGAAAATAGAATGGACGGACAGAAAAAAGAAGAACAGCTGACGCTGGAGGAATCCTTTGCAGAGCTGGACAGGCTGGTAGAGCGGCTGGAGGACAGAGATATCCCGCTGGAGGAATCTTTTTCTCTTTACAAGCGGGGGATGGATCTCCTGACAAGCTGCAAGGAAAAAATAGATACGGTGGAAAAAAAGATGCTTCAGATTACCGAGGATGGAGAGATCAATGAATTTTAGTGAGGAACTGAAAGAACGGACTTCCCGTGCGGATGCTGTCATACGGCAGTATCTTCCCCCGTCCGGAGAAAAACCGGAGCGTCTCACGGAGGCGATGAATTACAGCATGACAGCAGGCGGAAAAAGAATCCGTCCGGTTCTGATGTGGGAGGCGTGGAAACTGTGCGGGGGTACCGGGGAGGCCGTCAGGCCGTTTATGGCAGCAATCGAGATGGTTCACACCCACTCCCTGATCCATGATGACCTTCCTGCGATTGATAACGACGCCATCCGCCGGGGAAAACCAACCACACACGCAAGGTACGGGGAAGCACTTGGCCTTCTTGCGGGAGACGCTCTTCTGAATTATGCCTACGAGACGGCTCTGAAAGCGTTCGGAATGCCGGGGGCGGATCCGGAGAGAACGGCGGAGGCTCTGCGGATTCTGGCAGAAAAAACCGGATACAGAGGAATGCTGGGCGGACAGAGCGTGGACGTGGAAAATGAAAAAAACGAGATGTTCACCCTGGACAAGGAGGCGCTGGATTTTATTTATCTGCGGAAGACAGCAGCGCTGCTGGAGGCTTCTCTGATGATCGGCGCCGTGCTGGCGGGAGCCGGACCGGAGCAGACGGCGGTCATGGAAGGAATCGGGAGAAATGCCGGACTGGCGTTTCAGATCAGGGATGACATTCTGGATGTCACCGGGAAAACAGAGGATATCGGCAA
>OCTW011607359.1_pt1 | contig 66260 bp, 91 predicted proteins | sample 1539671 | NCBI WGS metagenome assembly OCTW01 (sample SAMN02144230, study PRJEB22623) | gut metagenome | biome: sheep rumen | host: Ovis aries | place: New Zealand | reverse complement strand
CTTCAGGTCGGCATAGCCCTTGATAGTTCCGTCCGCATTGAACTGAGCTGCCATGAGGCTAAGAAGGCGATCGTTCTGATATACCCAAGTGCCATAATAAACATCTTCAAGATCCTCTCTGGCTGCAATCTCGTCATTCAGATTCTTCGTGATATTGGCAAAAGCCCTATCTGCTGCATCCTTATTATTTGTGACGGTAGTGCGAACATGGTCGAACTCTATCTCTATCTCTGCCACAGCACGATTCAAATCTGCTGTCTGCTTTGCAGCCTGCAATGTGATGCGGCGCGATGTCTGCTCAAACAATGTCTCGTAGGTCTCGCGGCTGTTTACGATAGGATCGGTACGGAGGGCGATGAAACGTACATAGCACTCTCCGGTATAACTGACGACCATTTTCCCGCTTTTACCAGTATATGCCCAAGGCGACGCTTCGGTGTCCTTGCCCTGAACAAGAGTCCATTCCCGTGAGGCGTTGATTGCCTGGCTCCATGTTGCAATGACACTGCCATCACTCTGGATGAAGGAAAGGGTAAGCGTACCAGAACTGATAGGCAGCATCCTTATACCGAAATAAAGACGGTCTGCAACCTGCTTCGTCTCTGTATATCCGGGGTTCTGCTCATAATCAGAAGCGTTTTCGGCATGAGTGCCGTTTGCTGTGATATAAGAGAAATTCTGAGACACGCCCATCCCAAGAATATGCAGCACCTTCATACCGAAGAACTCTCCGACATCTGCCGTGAGTCTGTTCTGATATGCAAGTACAGCACCATTCACCATGAGCGGAGTGCCGTCACCGCTATTGATGGCTTCCTGAGAGAGTCCTGAAGGAGCAGCACCGCCACCTACACTACATTTCTCCCATGCCTCCATTTCTTTGGCAAAGAAGCCGTTAGTAAGGAAATTGTCTTCCTCACTGATGTTATAGGTGGTCTCGCTATAGACACTCTTCATGCGCTCTCGCGTAATCTCAATGCTGCTGTTAAGGCTCTCTCCGGTCTGGCGGTTGAACATCTTACCAACGGAATAGAGGTTGGGAAGGTAAGCACCGTATTCCTCCAGATTGCCGAAGAGGTCTGTGCGTAAGCCCTGCAAGTTACCAAGCCTCAGTTTCATTGAGTTGTTGGGGTCGGTCTTCATGCCATAGTACACGTCCATATACGGGGTATTTGGGCCAACCGTGATAATCTGCATCAAACCCTTACGCTCCGGATCTGTCTCGTTGTCCTGACGCACAAACGTATCTTTCTTCTCGATGATAGTGGCAGGAGTACCGCCCTCTATCTCGGTGACGAAGTTCTTGAAAGTAATCCAGTCCAAGCGATCACCATTCTCGTCTTCCATGCCTCCAGTACCGGAGTCGGTGACAATGAACTCGTAACTCTTGGTGATGTAGCCACTGCCACCGCTGACAATATCGTTGCCGGGGACATACTGCTGACACTTGATATAGTCACCTTTTCTGAAATTAACGGCTCTGATGCGTCCGCACTCAGTAGAAAGCCAAACCTTACCCGTCGCAGGATCGTAATGGTGAACCTCCATCATGCCCGCAAAGACGTAGTTATCGAATTCACCACGTAACTGCGACACAATCATTTCATAGACACGAAGCGTCTCTCTTACGGTGATGCTGTCTATTTCGAGGGTGTAGTATTCTTCCTCAACGCCTGCGGCATTGATGCGGGTCTTCTTCTGTATAGCCCAGCCCTTACCGCCAAGGAAATCGCTAATGAACTCGATGCTTGAAAGCGAACCGCCAAAGGTAGAGTCATTCACAACGAAGAGTTCCTGCAACTTTGCCAGTCCTCTCGTTATCAATGTCTCTATCTCAACATGACCTTCAGGTGTGATGATACCACCCTCGATGCCTTCAGCGTATTTTCCAATAAGGATATTGCCAAGGGTCTGCAAGCCGACGCGGAAAATGGTCTGATTCGATACCTCTCCGATGTGAGCCGTCTGAGTATACAGCTCCTTTGCACGGAGCAGCTGACGGAACGTGCCGTAGTCCAACTCCATATTCCAATCATCGACGGCATTCTTCCATATCGAGAAGCCCTTGCCGTCGTTATGATCCATTCCGTCCTCGTCCTTCGTCCATTCACCCAAAATGAATTCAGGTGACTGAACCATCTTGTCGGCAATGATTCCTGCAAAGAAACTGACAAGGAAATCGGTCTCGTCCTCATGTATCTTGGATAAGTAGTTGGAATCGCCAACCTGCTTAATCAGTTTCTTGATCTCGGTTTCAGACAATACGCCATTGAGTCCGCTCATGCCACCAACGATGTCGATGGTTCGCTGAATGGCAGAAACGTCCTTTTCGTCACGAAGCACGACCTCGTAGGTGGGGATGCCGTTATTGCCGTCCTCTTTGATGGTGAGGTTGTCGATATATGTGGTGAGGTCAAGTTCGAGGTCTTCATCCTGCATCTTTATGCACATACCTGCCATGAGGCTGTCATGCAGGCTTGTGATAGTGCCATTGCTTGCACTGGCGCGATCATGCTGACGTGCCATTTCTATCTCGTCAATCTTAGGCACATAGGCAATCTTAGGCTCGTCAACGGTGTCGAGGAACTTACATGCCTCCAGTAACAGCCTATCCGCTGCTGCCTCTACGTATGTGCCTGGCAACTGCAAGCCCGTGACGACGAAGGTATCGCCACTGCGTACCTGACAATAGTGACTGATGTCATTATCGTAATAGGGGAAATATCTACTGAGGCTGTCATCCTGCTCACGCTCCAGTTTCAACTCCCAGGAGCCGTCACTGAGCTTTGGCGTTGACAAGAGTTTGAAGCGTCTGCCAGTACAGAAACCGCTCTTCATTTCGATGTAGATGTCCTCTTGTCTCGTGTCCCAAGCCTCCTTCCAATCCAGAACGTCGCTTGAAGCCACCTTTATAATAAAGGAGGAGTCGGTGTTTTCTACGAGGAAGCCGTTATCCTTGACATCGGATCCGGAAACGACCGTACCCGCACCTGTACCTTCGATGCTCGGCATAATCTCGGTAAGTTCCTCGGTGCTGCCGTCAAAATAGACAGAGCCTTCCTTCTCTCCGTAGTTACTTGCATTCTTCGACTTGATCCAAGGCGACATAATCTCGTCGCTGAAATCATAGCGCGAAAGCAAGTCTGCTGCTGTGCTACGGTCAATGGTATCGGAGTGGATATTGCCGTTTCTCACCTTTGTCAGCCATGTATTCAGGCTCATGTCGGGGAAGCCGGGGAGCATGAGGTTGCCGATACTCAGCAATGCGGGATAGGTGTCTGCTTGCGTGAAGCCGATATGATCCTGCGGCCATACGTTCTTATCGAAACCATAGGTGAAGACGACGGTCTTACCAACGGCTATCTTGCTTTGGTAGGCAACGAGTTTTGACAGACTTGGCTCGTCGCCCTCGTCTGTGTTGCCCTCGCCCCGGTGTTCGCAGTAAATCCTTACCTTCGAATAGCCAGAACTCGGCAGATTCTCCACCTTAGTAGTGATCTCAATGCCGTCGATGCTCGTCTTCGTAACCCAACCCAACTGCTGTGTATTCACCTCCAACACATAGTTCTTGACATTGAACATGCCGAACTTATAGTTGATGTCGAGTTCGAATTCAGCATAGTTGTAGTCGGTGTTCTTGCTGATGACGTTGGTGATAGTGGCATAGAAATACTTATGCAGGTTAGCATAGTAGTTCAATGGCAGGTTCTTAGCCGAACCGTAGGCATAGAGTTTGGTGACGACTGCTTTGCTGTCATCACTCGTCTCTTCTATCTCGTATAAGCCATTGCCCTTACCATACTTGAAAACCTTGTCTGCTGTTTGGGCAGGACTGCCAATGACGATGACGCGGTTTCTCACCAAGAAACTCAGTCCGAAATTCTTGTATGAGAGGTCGAGGATGCCACGACAACTCTGGTTGTCGCAGTCGATATTCATGTCAGTGTTGCCCTCGTACTTATTCTTTTTATCCTCAGAGAGTTCAGAAATGTTCTTTGCTTCGGGATGGTAGTATTTCAACCACTCTGAATCGGGAACATGATAATCTATTCTCTGTCTCGTCCGTCTGTAGTTGGGAGTAAGGACAATCCAACCCACTGACGATGCACGGTCGAGGTTAGCCTGAATCCTATCTGCGAGATCTTCAATCGTAGCGGCAAAGAAACTGAATTTTCCCTGAGACGAATACACGCTCGTATTCGACTGAGAATTCCAGTTCAGCACATAGTCCTTGAAGGCGATGTCGTTGAGTTCACGCGCCAACGAGTAGAGTTTGATATTCTCATAGACGAAGGCTTCGGTATAGCTGCCACTGCTTGCCTTCTTGATCTTATTGGGATTATAGTCGATGGTGAATATCTCGCCTCTATAGTTGAGGTAGTCGCCGAAGCAGAACTTGATGGGAGTGGGCGACTTGACGGTTACGGTAACAAACTCTTCAACCATCCATTCCCCGTGATATTCGAGTTCGTGGACGGTTGCTATCGTTACGGTCTTTCTCTGTCCGTCAATAGTTCTACTGCCTTTTATCTCCCAGATTTTGCTCATACTGCGTTAAGACTGGAGTTTAGGCGCGTCACTGGATCAGTGACGTGGAATTTCACTTTGAACGTTGCAATGGCATCGGGGTCGTAGTCAACATTCCAATACAAGGTATTATCTACGCTGTTGACGATGACACCCCTTCTTCCGGTCTGCGTATATTCGTCGTAGATGGCGAGGACAACACCAACGCTTCTGCTGTTGCCGCTGCTGTCTATCCTGCCATAGAGAAAGTCAATAAAATTCTTGATGTCGCTACGGATGGATGACTCAGTGCCGACATAGATGAATGTGGCATCTACATCGTAAGCCTTGAACTTAAAACCGTCGGTGGGGATATATACGTCGTCGCCGTTCTCGTCGTGCCAGTCACGCTTCGGCAATTCTTTTATATCAGGAAGGTCTTTGAACGGAAATTCCTGACAGGCGATGCGGAATCGCGCCTGCGTATCTACCATACTGCCGATATTGGAGTAGGTACTGCCGTCATACGACTGCTGTTGTATCAGAAATTTCTTATAGGTAGCCATTTTGTCAATTATTTTGGGCAAAGATACAAGGTTTTTAATTGAGAAAAAATATAAACTAAGTAAAAAGTTCGAAAAATTCAAACTTAAAACCTTTGCAGATGTGCTAAAATTCGCAATAAATGACGATAATATGTAAGATTTTAAGAAAAATCAGGAATAACAGACAGATATTTTTCCTATCTTTGCCTGCGAAAGCAAATTGGTAGTTGCTTTCTCATAGGTTAGTTAGTAAATAGATTCATACATTAAAGGTTTGTTAGAGCAAAGGCGGTCATTCGTGAGAACAACCGCCCTTTTTTATGTTTATCCTACTGGCAACTTCCATGCCTTCTTCTTCAGTCCATTCACCATATCCTCCAAAGAGGTGATTTTCTCGGCAATGGTCTGGTTGCTCTTCATAATAGCTGCCGTATTTGCTTCGATTTGCCTTATCTGCTGTAGGTTCTGCGTCATGGCTTCCAGATATTGCGGGAAATAACTTGCAATCATGGAACGATTCACTGACAAATCTGCTCTAATGCTGTTCACGTATGATGCAATCAAGTCCGCAGTCTGCTCAGTGACATCTCTGAGCGTATTCGCAGCAGCAGAACCGCCGCTATCGCCACCACTCACAATATCATAACCCTGAATATCAAAGGCATCTGCCAATGTCTCGCCAAGAGTCTGAAGAGCAGGTATCAAGGCTTCGTAGCTGTCTCTTATCTCTCCTGCAACGGAAGCAACAGCAAGTCCAAGACCCAACTCGTCGTAACCAGGCACCCCAAGGCTATATGCTGTAAAGATGTCGTTTAGTTTATCCTGATACTTGTCAATGATATTGATTTTCAGGAAGCTCTTAACTGCATCTTTGGCGATATTCCGGAATGTGTCAGAAGCATAATCCTCAAAACTGTCAAGCATATCCTTACCCGTATCAAGCCAGTCCCAAAGTGCATCTGTCATGTTGTCAACAAGTGGAGAGAACATCTGCGAAACATAGTCTTTCACGTTATCCTCCAACTCCCTGATCTTCTCAGCGTATTCAACAAGTCTCTTTAATGTCTCTTCTGTCTCACCAACGAGAGTCGGACCATCTTCGAGAAGTTGCTTTGCCAACTCAATGTCGATAAGGTCGTAGTGATTCTTATCAAAGAGTTCCTTTCCATAATTTTCACGCACCCACTCTTCGAGATTCTGCGTCTTCTCTGAACGGAAGAAGGTTTTGTGGCGTGTTTGAACACGCATATTCTGACGAGCCGAAGTTTGCCCGTCTTTATATATAAATTGGTCTGCTGCACTACGTAATGCCGTTCCGATTGCTGCGCCTGCACCAGCAGCCAAAGCAGCACCTACGGCGGCAGTACCCGCTGCTCCTAATGCGCCTGCAACAGCAGAACCAAGAGCTGCACCACCAACACTTCCAAGACCCCATGTAACAACAGTTACAACTACAGCTATAATTGCACCGATGATTGCCGGACCCCATTTACTCCATCCACTACGGGCATCCTGATAGATCTCCTGCGGACGCAGCATACTATTGGCATATTCTTTTAGGAGGTTTTCTTTGACGTAACCTTGATTTCTCAGTTCTGAAAGTCCTTTATTGTAAAGCCAATTCGTGCTTTCTATCTGTCTCTGCAAAGCAGCAATCTGATAGTCAGCAATCTGCTCCTGCAACTCATTTATCTTACGTTGGCGGTCTGCATATTTCTGGTAAAGGCTCTCGCTACTCGGAAGAATACTATCGAGCTTCTGATTGAAGGCGACAACGGAGTCAATGATACCAAGTACGGCTGTTACTTTGCCTATAGCACCTGAGAAGCCCTTGGTCTTCATAGCTTCTCCCAACTTAGTAGCGGAGTTCATGCCGTTACTAAGGTCGCCGAGCATACCGCCGACACCACTCATAATATTACCAAAGTCGCCACCTACAGAACTACCCAGATTTGATAATGCCGAACCAAGTTCACCAATCTTATCTGAGAAAGTCCTGAGAGCCTTTGTAACGCGGAGTAAAGCCCTCTCTTCATCTGACAATGCCTGCCTATAATCCTTCTGCGCCTGCTCCAGAGGTTTAACCGTACTCTCGTCAATACCATTTCGCTTGCGCTCCGCATAAGACATCTTTGAAACACGTAATGCCTCTTCTGCATCCTTACGCTTTGCAACGGCATCGTTGTAATCCTTGACGGTATCAACAATTGACTTTAGTGGATCGAGAACGTTTTCTTGGTCTGTCAGCTTATCCATAGCCTCCTGCCATGCCCTCGTTTCCTTCTCACTCATTTCGGTGGTTTTGGCATACTCACGCATGGACTTCACCATCTTTCGGATGGTTTCAAGGCTCGTCGTACTGATATTCTCGAATACCCACTTAAAGTCGTTCTCTGACTTGAATTTATCCCAATTTTTCTGATTGGTGAGGTTTCTGAATGCAATGTCGTATTGTTCCTGAGTAATACCAAGACGTTTTCCATTTTCATCAACCATCCCACTCAGCCATTGTTTCAGAAGTCTATCAAGACTTTCCTTACTCTCCTCATATTGGGCGATAATCTTATCGAGTTCCTGCTTTCGGTCGTATTCGTTATCCCACGCCTTCAGAAAAACACTCGTATCATTCTTTACAACCTCCTTTTGGAGATCGCGCCATTTCTTCGTCGCCTCGACAATTCCTTTTATATGGCTCTGGTACTCAGAGAGACGAGACATGTACGCATCGTCAGACTCGCCCTTTTCTTGAATGGGTTTTAATCTCTCAAATGCGTTCTCAACCTCTCTCTTTATTTCCTCGTCTGAAAGGTTGACATCGAAGCCTATCGCCAAACCGACGGAAATTCCAGTCAAATCTTTCTGGATTTTTTCTCTCAAAGCATCCGCAAGATTCTGAGTCTGCCCCGTCTTATAATCTGCCCCGCTAAGTTGCACAGCAAGTTCGATGTCGCCAGTTTCCTGACGTACATTATTGAATATATCCCACGCATGTGTGAGGTTGTCAATTTCGAGTTTAACCTTTGATGCAAATTCCTCCGATGTTTTTTCGAAATCCTTACGATCCAACTGAGCCAGTTCCTTATCAATTTCCTTCAGACCTTCAAGAACGGGCTTGCTCTTCGGACGCTTCTCCAGTTCGGCACGAAGACCGAGGAGATTTTCGCGGAGTTTTCCGACGTTATCCGAGTTCAGATTTTCCTCACCGAGAATTTCACCGAATTCGTCACGGACATGGGCGAAGGCATTTTCGTCTCCAACGGCTTTGCGCCAATACTGATAGGAATCAGCGGCTTCCTTCACGATCCTAACGCGCTCACGGATTGCCTTTGCAACCTCGTCCTGCTCGTTCTTGTTCTGTTTGGGGAACAATCCGCTACGTTTTTTATCCAGACCAAAGGCATCCATGGCCGTTTCGAGCTGATTGAATGTCTTTGTAAGGTTGGAAACTGTCTTCTGGTCGTTGACCTTTTTTGCCGTCTCGATAGCGTCGTAGGTTTTCTTGTATGCTTTCTGGATGGCTTCGAAGCCAGAAGAATAGCCATGACCGCTCTTGAAATATTCAGCGACGAAAGTGTCACCGAAAAAGTTGTCGCCAAGACCTTTGTTTTTTGCAAAGCTATTCAGTGTCGATTTGGCGTACTCGCCTTCACGACCATATTTCTTCCTTATGGCATTACGACGGCTGATAATGTCTTGGAGGTGTCTCTCTGCACGGTGTTCGGCAGTCTCTTCTTCCTTCACTGGCGCAACTCCGTTAATCCACCCCAAAACAGCATCACGGATTTTCTGTGCAATTTGGGGCGAACGTTCGTTTGCCTTGGCAAGCATGATGTCGAGCATACCACCAAAAATACTCTCATTCTGACGCGCCCAAGCCTTGAATTCTTCGGTTCTGTTTTCGAAGCCGAATTCTTTCTGCATTTTCTGCATCATTTTCGGCACGTCATCCTCTGCGATTTCCATCCATTCGTCGCTGACACCGCGAGCAGCGTCACGGAGGTCGTCGGCATGTCTCAGGAACTCCGTCGAACTCTGTGATACGACATAGGTGAAATCAGACCATGCAGCCTTGTTCGAGGATAGAAGTTGGATCTGCTCGTCAAATGGCAGATTTGACAGTTCGGTATAGCCATATACATCTATCATAGTCTGTACCGCACCTTCCATAGCACTTCGGTACTCACCCATACTCGATATGACTCTTTTGAGAGCATCGGCAGATTTCTGCATGTCGTCAACATTCGCGTTGATGTCGTCATTAGTAGCCCATTCCAAGAATCTGTCCCAAGTGTTGTCACCCCAAAGGCTGTCAAGACCAAGAAGACCAAGTTTGGCAAAATCCCAACCACCGAAGTCCGCACTGCTGGACTTGATGATTTCAGCTACGGTCTGGGCATTGACACCAGACTGCTGAAGTTGGTTGTTGACCTCCTTCATCTTGGTAATCAACACATCGTATTCACTGCTAAGATCCGGAGCAAGGTCAACCTGCTTCTGTAACTCGTCTGTGTAGAGTTCGGAGTTCTGCAAGATAGTCTTCATCTGCTCAATCTCAGCAGAGAGATCCTTTGCCTCAGTGGGTTTATTTGCAGAATCAAGATATTTTGAAATCTCCTCAGATGCCGTCTTAGTGCGTTCAAGGTAGGTATCAACGTCCTGATAGATACCATCGCTCCACTGCTTGTATGCCATATACGAGCCAAGCAATGCCTCAGAAGCAATCAAGGCAGCAGTCCAAGGATTAGTGAGTGCGGCAACGAAACCGCTACTTCCTATGCCTGACATAGCCATTTGATAACGCTTCATACTCGCAACATTCTTCAATATGGCTTTATCAAGTACGAAGTATTCAGCAGCGAGTTCGGCTTGGGCAGCAGATAGCCTGCCAGTGGCAACGGCATTGACGAGATCGGCACGGGTTATCTGATTCGTAACGGCAAGGTGCTTAACCTGTTCTGCCGTAAGCGTTTCCGTGGCGACCTTATTGGCAAGTATATTTGCTGTCTGTGTCTGGATGCCACGATTGACGGCAAGCATATAGAGTTTGTACGTTCCTATGAGGGCAGAAGTTGTGAGAATGACCGTTCCGAAGCTCTGCCAACGCTTAGTGACCTCAGTGAGTCCCTTTGCAATAGCTTTCAGTACGTCGCCGATCATAGACTCTGCCATCTGACCGTACATAATATCCATAGAGTCCTTCAGGTTCTTGAACTTTGCGCTTACAGCCTCAGACATGGTTTCCTGCATGTTGTAGAACATGCCGCCCTCGTCCGTGAGGTCTTTCAACACCTTAACGACATCATCGTAGCTGACCTTCTTCTCACGAACCATCTTTCTGATCTCTTGGGTAGTTACACCAAGATTCTGTGCCAACATTTTCAGCATCGGCACGTTAGCCATAGCGAATTGGCGTAGGGTATATCCCGTAAGAGCCATTTCGCTTCTGACGTGACCGATAGCCAGAGCCAGTCGCCCGAAGTCCGTACCCGTACCTGCTGCAATATCAGCAAGCCTCTTCGTCATATCGAAGAGTTCATTGTACTGGAAACCGAAGGCACTGAGGTTCTTAGAATACTGATCCAACTGCACGACACCGAATGGCGACTGCACAGCCAACCTCTGAATCTTGGCATAGAGGTCGTTCGCATAAGAAGCCTGACCCAAGATAGCGGTAAGACTCTTGCGCTGTGATTCCAACTGTCCTCCAGTCTGAATAATCTTCTGCAAGAATCCCTGCGCTCCCCACACTCCGATATACTGAGTGGCAAGTGATTTCAGGTCACTTAGAACCTGAGACTGATGTTTCATGGAGGTGGTTGACTGCTGTAATGCAGCTGCCATATTACGCTCCTCCATTGTCAACTTGTTCTTGGCACTGATATTCTTATTGACCTCTGCCGTGTTCTCTGATAATCTGGCACTGAGGGAACGATACGCACCCTCCTGCATGAGCGTGTTGACGGTGGTTCCTGGAGTGTCGTTGAGTTTGGTCTTGGTACGGAGTTTGTCGAGCATCGAGAGATAATGCTCCATTTCTGCAATTATGGCATCAAGTTTAGGTGTGGCGATGCCCTGTTCAGCAGCCTCCTTCTGCAAACGTTTTGCACGTTCGAGTTTGACAGCGAGTTTGTCGTACTGCTCAATGGCTCTTTCAATTGCCTTTGCCTGATCCTGAGCGACTTTCTCGTCCGACTTGTTTTTATCAGAAGCCTTGCGATTAGTCTCATTCTGTTCATTGCGAAGACGCAACAATACCTCCAATAGCGTCTGATACTGAGTAATCAGTTTCTCCACGCCGTTGGTATTTGAAAGCATCTTCTCGTTATATGCAGTGCCACTGAGCTGTGCCAGAAGATCCCTTGCAGCCATCACCTGAGACGAAGAGCCGCTGATGTCAAGACCCATGCCCAAGCCCTTTGCCCTGACAGCCTCCAATTTCTGAATGGCTTCCTGCAACTCTGTGAAAGCCTTCTTTATTCTCTCCTTGTTCTGAACGAGTTCGTTGACACGCTGTGTCTCTTCATTGCCTGCACCGAGGAGAGAGAGGAAATAACGACCAAGCGGGGCTTTCTCACCCGGATTCTCTGGAGTCCACAAAGCACTAAGGCGCGTATTCTTTAGTAGCGTCTCATTTTTCTTCAACTCCTCCAAAGTCTTGATGTACGCCTCAATCTCACGGCGTTTGCGCTCAATACTCTCCTTGCTGAATCCGAACTCGTCGGCACGCCCGCCTGCCTTCTGGAGTTTTTCTTTCTCCTTAATCAAGGCTGAAATGGCAACCTCAATCTGCTCGATGTTACGACGGAGGTTAGGCGCACCGTCGTCATTGAGACGAAGGCTAACAGCCATGCTACGCAAGGCAGAGTCGGCCATGGTGACATTCTCTTTCAGGTTCTTCAAATGCGCACCCATGAGAGCGATGTCGTTGTTGCTGCCGGGAAGCGGACGCTCCAACGCCTTATACGTACCAAGAAAATCCTTGAATTGCTCACGGTTAGCCAGAAGACCACGAATAGCATTCTGAACTGAATAGAGGCTTTGCAGGTATGCCTTCATCTGATTGGTGTCGCGGTTATGACCCTCTCCGAACTTGATAGCCTCCTGCGCCTTCTTGATATAGTTGCCAACAACCTGCTCCTCACGAATGAGTTTTTGAATGTTGTCGATATAAGCCTTTACGCTGAAACTTGCTTTCTCAAAACCATCACCCTGACTACCGACATTGAAGCCAACCTGCTTCGATACCGAAGCCAGACCGCCGAGAGCGGCTTCGGCTTTCTTTGCTGCCTCTGCCTCCTCGTCCAACTGCTTCTTGCGACGGCTCTTACCACTGCCGCCACTCTTAGTATTCAGTTTCTCGATGGTCGAGATCAACTTGTCAAAACGGTCGTTGAGTTTCGACAACTCTTCCTGATAGGCGTGTATGCCATCACTATCCTTGCCTTTGCCGACACCAGACATGGCGGCACTGATTGAGTCCAACTGACTCTTGATGTCACCGACATTGAGCGTAATGGTCTTGCCATTGTATTTTCTCAGGAACTCGTCAAGTTCCTTTTCTCTTGCTGCAATGGTATCTTTCAGGCTCTTGATGCCTATCTCAAACATTAATTTTGACAAATCACTCATAACAATAATGCTTCAAATTCAACGTAACTACCACATCAATATGTCGTTATGAAATGGTAAATTTTTGCGACAAAGATAATAATTTATCTTTACAAAGGAAATCGCCGTTACATAAAATCTTTAAGTTCTAATCCAAAAAAAACTCTGCGAAAATTTGCAATCATAGATTTTTATTGCTATTTTTGCAGGACAAACTTAAAAACAAGTGATTATGATGAACTTAATTCTTAGTATCAGACCAGAAGCGTTTTTCTCATTCCTCTTAGTAGTGGGAGTCCTCGCGCTTAATATTTTCCTCCTCGTAAAGTTTGTGCAGATGGCGAAAGATACGAGGGAGTCAAAAACCACACTTACGCAGATCCTCAACCAACTGAGGAAAATGGGGGAGAAATGCAGATAAGGAAAAAGGGAAGCCATTTTGCCTCCCTTTTTATTTTTCCTGATTCGGAATTTTCTCTCCAGTAGCAAGGTAGTGTTTCATATCGAAACCGCGAGCCTTTTTTCTCTGCTTCCATTTCTCAACGGCTTTGTCGAGTTTTGCGGCATCGGGCTTGTAACCGGGATCGCCTGGCTTCAATTTCTGCTCGTCCTCACGCTTCTTATAGACGGTGATTGGAGCGTCGCCCATAATCAAGTCAACTTGCGCGGCAGAAAATCCCCAATAATATCCGTACATTTCTACTCTCCAGATCCCGAAGTACGTCCGAGGTTGGAAGAGCCATTGGGCTTGTTTTCGGTCTGAGAACGCGCCGCCAAATCTTGTCCGCGACGGATAAGTTCTGCTTCCGCTTCCTCCATCCTCATCTGCATCAGCGTACCCCTTGCCTCTGTCAGCAATGTGATAGTCCACAAATACTGTTCGAGCGGAACTTTTTTTTTACCTTCTGCGAGGATCGGCATTAGTTGGATATTATCGTACTGACGGACGTAGTAGAACCAACGCCATTTCCACCAATAATTCAGCTTCAGATTCCAGTAGCCGTTAAGGACGTAGATGGCAGCAGCCTTACAACTCAGTTTCAAATCGTCCGTTATTGCTGATAGCGGATCTTTGTCTGGGTCTTTGTCGTCATTATCAATCTTCTTTTTTCGGATAAGAAGAAGCGACAATTTTTGGAGTTGTCCGTTTCCGAGCCAGAAAACCTTGTATTTTTTCTTGGTTCTGGGAATCGGAACTAATGTCGGTGTATTGGCAATGACACTGGCGTAGTTCTGTTGTGCTTCGAGATAAGGCTGAGAAATCTCAGGCTCTTTTTCCTCTTCGTTTTTCTTCTTCATAATAGCGTCGTTTTATCTGGTTGGAAAAAAGGGCAGCAACGGCTCCTTGCTGTCACTGCCCCCGTGAAGTAGGTATTTGTGGAAAAAGAAAAATTCCAGTTATGCCTCCACATCAAGAACTGCAACTGCATCAGCAGCAGCACCCTCCTGAATAGTACCGTTCAGCATCACGCACAGAGGCTTGTTCGAAGCGTCGAAGGCTACGGAAGCCATCAGCTTTGCCTTCTTCACGAAGAAAGCGTGTTCCTCTGTGTCGTCGAGAGCGAACAGACCAAGAACGACGGCCTTGCGGATTCCGCTGAAAGCCTTGCCCTTGTATGACTTGCCCTTGAAGACAGTACCAGTGGTCTTTCCCTTAACCTGAAGATCAGTAGCGGTAAAGCCGCAGAAATCCAGAATGTCGGTGTCGTGACATGGAATCTCGATGGCAATCTCGGTGTCGCCGGAAGTCATCTTAGAAGTCCAGTACACACCAAGACCGTGAATCTTGTGACCGTCGGTGTTTGGGGTGCCCTCGTTGTAGTTGAAACCAGAATCCTCTGAGCAGGGGAATTCACACATATTAGCCTCGTCGAGTTCTACGACAGTGCCACTTGCATCCTGACCCGTTGCAGCAGTCGAGGTGAAGCCACCCTTCATTGCAAACAGAGAGGAGATACCAGTAAGCGCATACGGCTGCATTTGCTCTTTCGTCTTCATAATCTATAAATTTTAATTGTTGGAAAATGCATTAGTTTTACTTCTTAGCCTAAATGAGAGTGTACCGATGTGAAAACCGTTCTCGTCATAACCGTCTGGCAGCAGGCGTGGCTTCGTTGCAGTGATATGCTCTGCCGACAAAGGGAAGCCTTTCTTTATCTTATCGACAAGTCGATAATGCGTCACCTGATCGAGCGTGGCATCAGACTTGGCCTTGGTGAAGACATGGATAAGCCCCGTTGTGTCAAGGGCGAAATCCTTGTTACCGACAACCATGTCCTTTACCTCCGACGGAATATCAATGACAACGAACTCCTTCATCTTGCCTGCCACCTTGTCGGGACGATTGCCTACAAATATATAGTCAATCTCTATGAAGGTGGCGACGAAGAGAATCAGTTCCTCGTACATGATTTCCAATGGTGCTTTGTCAGACTGTGCCATAACTATGCTGCCTTTAAGAAGGAAACGCCGATTGTCTCGGCATACTGCCTTGTGTTAATGATTCCCGTAGTCCCACGTTTGTATTCTATCCAAGTAGCATATTCGACGGGATAGACGACAACGATTTCGAAGACGTTGCTACTACCCGGTCTGTACTCCTGAAAGAACTTCCTCGCGTCGTCAACACCCCAACCTCCATTGGTCTGGATTGTGGGAAGATAGGCTGACTTCTCCCCGTCGTAGTCGGGATTGAAGAAATACCTGCGGCTCTTCCTCATACGCATCTTGACCTGAATGGCTTCAGCGGCATATTGAGCGGCGTAGTACGCGGCGACGGGCTTGTTATCACGATACAGACACACAACGATGGAGTTCAGGAGGTTTCCAGTGAAATTGTGGGCACCTGGCATCTGCTGTCTCTGCTTTACGGCTTCGAGACATAAATTGGAGCAGTAGGTACGGCATTTCTTCTCAACATTGTCGAGAATATCCTTCCAATGCTGCTCGATCGCCTTATGTGCCTGCTTAGTTACGTCCATATTTCCAAAGTAAGTGTGTACCCAAGTTACCGGGCATACGGTCAACGATAAGTCCCTCCTCCTCATAGCCAAACTTCTCCACGATAACGGTATCGCCCTCTTGCGGGATAGTCTCTTCAGTCCACTCGTCCTGTTTCACGGGCAGAGCGAGCTTACGTGCTGACGTAATTACTTCTCCTCTGTCTGACGTGGTGTGAATGTCGAAACTCCTGCATACACCGTCATAGATGACGCTGCCACCCTTCTCAGGCTTCAAAGCATTGTGCTTCGGCGGTCTGGTAATGGTGCAGTGGTGCGGAAACCTCGGATTGTCAACTGGCATAGCTATCTGCGTTTGGGATTACGGATATTACGGAAACCGTAGCCAACCATCCCCCAAGAATTGCCTCCGACCTTGTTCAAGCCGTATTTCTCAAAGATCTGGTTCGCCATACGTAGGAATCGGTTGAGAGCGTTTGCCGACATCTGTTCACCACCCTCAGAGTGAGACCAGTCACCATCGCTGTCTGCTACCTTCTCAGTCATGGTAGGTGAACTTGCCACCCAGACATAGAGATATGCAGTCGCCAATTCGAGTTGCTTCGCAGAGAGGGTATCAACATCGGCTCCAGCCTCAATCTTTGCCCCTGCGCTGTTCCCGGCATCGACAAGGATAGTGAGCAGGGCATCGTCCGTGACTTTCACACGGACTTTGCCTTGCAGGTATTTCTCTATTGATTGTGCATTCGTCGGCATATCACATCGAGATTATTACTCCTTCCATACCTTGAAGAATCCGATTTCGCGAATATTGTTGAAGACGGGGGCTGCGTACAGCTCACAATCAACAACGTTCTTGAACGGACGCTCCTCAGTGGAGTTCAGAACCATGATACGGTTCTCCACAAGGTGATACTTGTGGTTGTTACCGATCTGTGCCATGAACTGCTCACGGTCAACATAGATGGAGTTGGTACACTTCATTTCGAACGGAACAATCTCTGAGCAGGCTGCAACGAGGTTATGCTCGTCGAATGCAGGTGCGTCGGGGATTGCAATACCGTCCTCTTCGTGACGGCTCTTGCTGTCGATCACGTCGAACATCCATACGCCCATGTCGTGCATGTACGACAGGATCTCTGCGGGCTTCAGCTTCACGTCCGAAGGATTGAAGAAGTTGGCGCGTGCGAGACAGGCGTGGATGACAGAAGGGTGCAGGAGCAGACGATCGAACAACTCCAGACTTACCTTCCAGTGATCAACGGCAAGGTTGAGGTCGCGGGTAAGGAACTTCTGAGCATCGAGCATGTCCTGAATAGGATCGGCATTGGCGTTGGCTACAATCTTTCCACTGACAACGCTCCACCACTCCTTACCAGTCTCAGTGCTGATAAAGTGGTCGTTGGCGATGGGGAACTTGTAGTCGTACTTCACGCCGTCAACGCTGAACTCATGAATCTCACCTGTAGAGAGAGCCTGCAAGGTGACATAGTTCAGCTCGGCGTGAATACCACCGATCATGTTCTTGGTACGTGTCTCTACCTTGTCCGTCATCAGGATTGGGAACGGCGTGTGCGTGATGTTACGCTCGTCGCGCATCTTGAAGAGGTCGTCCTCGTCGATTGAGAAACCGTGACCCATCTTCAGGATGGAACCGCCGTAGTATTTCCAACCCTCACCGTTACGCTGCGGCTTTGCAGAATGCGTACCCAGCAATGAAGCACGGACGAGGATAGGGGTCTCTTTCTGACCCTGAATCCACTCCTTTGAGTCGGAGGGCTTGCCCCAATAGGCATAGCGACGCCAGATGGCATCGTTGTACTTCTCGTTGGTACGGTCAAGGATCAGACCGAAATTCTCTGCGCTGACATAGCGGCGCATGTCATTGATTGAGTATTGTGTGTAATCTCTCATAATTCAGTCCTCCTTAACTTTACTTGCGGTTAGACCAACGGAAGAAACAGCCTGCATCAGCAAGTGCCTTCTTGATTGAAGCAGTGATAGGCGGCATACGACGCTCCAGAACTGGGAAGTCCATGCAGTTCCATGCACCCTCACCGTCAGCAGCGACAGCCTTCTCGTCGAGACAGATGTCGTATGGAGTAAGAGCGTTGGGAATGCAGACGGCCTTCTTGTCAGTGCCTGCCACACACAGAATAGAACCTGCGGCGATTCCTTCGGGAACAGCGTCCACCGTCAGTTCGTCGTAGTTCGCGTTAGAGTTGTCGATCGCAGACACAGCCATTGCAGCAGCAGCGGCAGTAGCGAGGTCTGAGGGAACGGCAATTAGCGACTCACCCACCTTTACGCGAGTGCCCGCAAAGAACTTCTCAACACGTACTTTCGTACCGTCCACCTGAGTCACCTTGAAGGTACGGAGGGGGACGATGGTGCGGGCTTCCTCGTCACAATAGACGGGCGTGCCTGCCGGAAGTACATTACCGGGAGCAGGCAGATCCTTCAGGTCGAAATTGAAACCGCCGACGAGCAGCCTCACCTGACCCTCAAATACTCTGCGATAGCCACCGATACGTCCATCAAACTGGACTCTTTGGTTAAATGTACCTTGAAGCATAATTTTACTTTTTTGTTGTTTAACATGTTTTGTGACGGGCACGGCTGAATTACTTCAGTCCGCTCTTCACGGTTTTCTTTTTCTCTTCGAGGTCGGTGTCGAGCTTTGCCTTGTCTTCGAGATACTTGCGTACCTCTTCGTCGATACTGGTTTCGCCTTCACCGCCTGCGCTGTCGCCACCGAAGGGTTTTGCAGAGTCGCCATAGGCATCCTTGTAGATGCTCTCATACTCCTTTTTCACATTGAGTTTCAGCTGATCGATGTCTGCCTTTGCCACGTCCTCGATACCTCCGCAAATATTCTTCACGGCAAGATTGATGGCAAAAGGCTTCTTCGCATTAGCCTTCTCGGAAATGAGGAACTCCTTCAGTGTCTTGCCAATTTCAGCGAGTTTGGCTTGCTCTTGGCTCTTGGTCTGGGTCTTGATGAACTCGGCTGTCTGGTTGAGCTGACCGCCAATGAGACCACTCTTGCCGTCCTCACCGAACAGCTTCTTGTTGTAGTCTTCAAGGGCTTTCGTCACTGCCTTCGATACGTCGGAGTTTTCTCCACCGCCGTTATCGTCGCCTTTTCCGTCGCCACCTTTACCATCACCACCCTTGCCGTTGGTTTTCTCCCATTCGGCTTTGGCTGCTGCGACAGCATCAGCAATGGCTTGCTTCTGCTTTTCCTTGTTCTGAGTCTCGTAATCCTGAGCGAACTTCATGCGGGAAGCCTTGGCTTGTCCGGCGAAGTTCTTCAATGCCATGACTGGCTCTTTCCATGTGTCGTCGGTGATCTTGTCATCCTCGGCGAAACGGGGCAGATACGTGTCTGCGAAAGACTCAAATGTTTGGTCGCTGATAAACTCGTGATTGTCTTCTCCAACACGGGTCTTGAACTCTTGAATTAAGTTTGTCTTCTCCATACTTATTCTTTTGATTTTGTAAAAATTCGTGACAAATATATGTAATTTAATAAATTTGTAAATCATTTTTATTCTAAAATCTTTACATTTTAGCGTTAAATACCTTATAATCATTGGATTTATCCATAATTTTGCGGTTGAAATTTATAGATTTATGCGTAATGACAAAGTATGTGGATTTTTTTACAAAGGACGGCAAACCTATCCTTACAAACGAGTTCGTAGAGGAACTGCGAGAACGTGAAAAGGATAGGATTCAGTCAAGTAATTTCATCGCACAACTTGGGCCACAAGAGGATGATCTTCACGCCAGTGTTGACATTCTCATTACTGGAGGCAATCGTGGCGGTGGCAAAGCCAACCCCTATGACACACCAGTAATCACGCCATCTGGAAAACGTAAAATGGGCGACCTCCAAGTTGGTGACGAAATCTGTACGCCATACGAGGGGGTACAGAAGGTTAAGCAGATTTTCGAGAAAGGTTTGAACACCATCTACACCTTCCATTTCGATGACGGCACGACCGTTCAGTGTATGGATGAACACCGATTCTGGGCAAAATCCGTACCTTCAGGTGATTTCAAGGAAATGACGGCACGGGAAATCATGGAGAACTACAGGATAGACTCGAAGTTCCCGATGTCACTCCGACGCGGAAAATACAACTACACAGAATTCCCGCTATGTGGAGAGGTTGAGACAAACGGACTTTCACCAATCGACCTTCCTATCCATCCATTCATTCTCGGTGTGATCGCCGGAAAGGGCTACTGGCATTTCTCACGTTGCGGGGTTTCGTTTGACTATTTGCCGATTGCCCTGAAACTCGCCTATTGCTGTGGCTACAAACCGAAAAAGAAAGACGGCTATTATTTCCTGCGTGGAATTCCAGATTCTGCAAGACGGAAAATCACACACAGCCGCGAACAGCAGCCCGCACGTATTCCAAAAGAATACATGACTGCATCCGTAACTTCACGTTGGGATTTTCTGCGCGGTGTTTTCTACGTCAGCGGACAATCATATAAAAAGCACCCGTATCTTGCCCTGCCGTACCATGATTTTATCGAGGACGTGGCAGATATGGCTCGGAGCCTGGGACTATGGGCGAAAACTTCGGAGGTTACGGACGACCCCGAACGCATTGGTTGGTGGCAGGTCGTAATCGTATGCCCCGACGACAGCGAAATATTCATAAAAAAATGCTATAAGGATCGCGCACATAAAAATGCGGGAAAACCGAAGTCACCGTCAAGCCGAAACATACTGACGAAAAAACTGCTGTTCGTAACAAAGAACAAGATCAAGAAGGAATGCCGATGTATAACCGTAACTGGAAGACACCATCTTTATCTTACGGACGCATACACGATAAACCACAACACCTTTACGCTGCTGATGGAACCGATGTATGACATCGACAATCCATTGTTCAACGGCATCATATTCCGTAAGGAGAAGGACGACCTCAGTAATATCATCCGTGACAGCCGTCTATTGTATTCTCCATTCGGTCACTATAACAAGTCAAAGGACGACCAGACATGGTATTTCGACTCACAAGCCGAACTATCGCTTTCCTACTATGCAGATGCCTTTGACGACTTCAAGGACAGGTTTCAGGGTCGCCAGTACAGCTATATCGGCATCGACGAGATCACTCAGATGGAATTCGAGAAGTTCAAATACCTCATTACCTGTAACCGAAATGCCGCTCACATCAAGAACAGAGTCATCGGCACATGCAATCCGGATCCGCTGTCATGGGTTCGCAAGTTCATCGACTGGTGGATTGGAGAGGACGGCTTTGCCATACCAGAACGCAACGGCGTGATACGCTACTGCTATATGAAAGGCGACACCGTTGACTCTATTGTATGGGGCGACACCCCGGAAGAGGTTTATGAGCAGTGCCGTGATGAAATAGACAAACTCTGGGAGCCTGAATATGAGGCCATGGGATTCAAGAAAGAGACGATGTTCGTGAAGTCCGTGACATTTATCCGTGCCGAACTAAAATACAACAAGAAACTGCTTCAGACCGATCCGAACTACGTCGGAGGTTTGGCACAGCAGGGAGAGGAACAGCAGGCGCGAGACCTGAAGGGCAACTGGAACTTCATGTCGATGGGCGACGACATGATAAAGATGATACACTTGCAGCGATGCTTTGAGAATCCTCAGATGCTTGGTGACAAGATACATCGCGCAACATGCGACGTTGCTTTCACTGGAGGCGACAACTGCGTACTCTGGCACTGGATAGGATGGCATGTAGCCGATGTGTTCGTTTGTAAGCTCGACAGCATAAGTACATGCCATGCCGTCAAAGCCAAACTTGAAGAATGGGGAGTGTTGGAGAAGAACTTTACCTATGACCTCAACGGACTTGGGCAGACGTTCAAGGGATTCTTCAAGCACGCCCGTCCGTTCAACAATGTCGAAGCCGTTGAACAGAAATTCAAGAACATATATGACAACAAGAAATCACAGTGCATGTATCTCTTCGCCAAAAAGATCGTTGACGGAGAGGTCAGCTTCAGCACTGAACTGCTCGAACGCAGGTTTGAGGTGGGAAAGAAAAATGGTAAGAAGGGACAGGTAATGAAACTGAGAGACATTCTGATGCTTGAACGCAAATGCGCAAGGCAGGATGAATCGAAGGCAGACAAGGGGTGGTGCGTCATCAAGAAAGAACAGATGAAACTCCTTGTCGGATGGTCGCCTGACTTCTGGGAGTCGCTGATGATGCGAGAAGACTTCGAGATCAGTCGCAGAACCGTAACCATCCCCTCATGGGTACAAAATTTCTAAAATAACAAAAGATTATGGAAGCATCAACAATCAAATTGCCATTAAGGGATCTTCTGACAAAGAAGCCCTTCACCCGTGTCATGCCAGACGGACACTACGACCACGGCGAGCGTTGGAACGATGTCTCTGAGGAATCGCCCGTGATGGACTATCTCAGACGCAAGATAGCGACTCAGGAAGACTTCGCCCGTGAACTCGACCCCTGCGGACACCTTATCAACGACCGTGAATACTACCCCGACAGATGGAGGCAGAACCCGGTTGATAACCTGTGGTATCTGGAGGAAGTGCCAAGGTACGCATTCGCATATCAGTGGATTATCCTCAACAACCAACTCACACACCTCACTGGCAACGACATTCAGTTCGAACTTTCGGATGAAGAGAATGACGGTTCAGTTGATGTGTTCAACAAGTTCAAGGCAGGCTGGGCTGACAAGAACATGGAGGTCGCTTGGTATCAGTTCGTCAAGTCGGTCAAGGCTACTGGCGACGGCGCACTTGTAGGATTCCTCGACAAAGGCGAGTTCGGATGGAAGGTGCTGTCATTCCTCAACGGCGACAGACTATATCCGCATTACGACCTGAAGACGGGAAAGATCAATGCCTTTGCACGTACATATAGTAATTATGCAGAAGACGGAAGGGTTTCACGTCGCTATGTCGATGTCTGGGATGATACATACTACTACCGCTTCGTTGCAGGTGGCGAACCTGCCTCTGCCATCGAACGGTTCAAGAAGAGTATCATGGATTTCTTCAGTATCAGCGGCTACAGACTCGATTGCCCTCCTGAAGAGCATGGATTTGACGAAATACCTATCGCATACCATCGTGACGACTACGGCCCCTGCTGGACGTTCTCGCAAGAGACGATAGACAACTACGAAATGGCTTTCTCACGACTTGCCCAGAACAACCACGATTTCGGACTGCCTATCATGTATGTCAAGGGCGAAGGCTCTGAGGAGGTCACGAAGAAGGATATGAGCTATGCCTCAAAGATTTTCTTCCTCCCGCAAGACGGGGAAATCGGATTCCTCAACCGTCAGGACGCTTCAGGTGCATACAAGACAGAACTCGACGCTCTGGAAGACAAGATTTTCCAACAGTCCCACGTCGTCAAGACTCCAGAACTGAAATCCGGAGACCTGCCTGCTGCTGCTATCAAGATGCTATACACTCCTGCCTACAACAAGGCAATGTCCGACAGCAACGAATACGCGATGGCACTGAACAAGATCGTCTATATCTTCAAATTCGGATATGGTGTTGAGGTAAAGATGCGGCTCGATTTCATGAACACCCGCATTAGCCACTACATCAAGCCTTACGTCCACCTTAACGAGACTGAGTTGACGACCAACCTTGCAATGGAGGTACAGAACGGATTCCTATCCAAGCGTACTGCATCCGAAAAGTCGCCACACGCTACGCCGCGTGAGTGGGATCGCATAATGAAGGAGAAACACGACGAGCAGATGCAGGAACTCCTACTTGAAGAGCAGAGGCTTGAAATCCAGAACGAACACAACCTCGACTATCAGGAGCAGCTATCGGAGATAAATACCCAACAGCAGATCGAGGTTGCGAAAGCGGAATCCTCAATGGATAAAGGCGAAGGAAAAGACAAGGCTCATAAAGTCCATGCCCACAAAGGCACGTCTGCAACTGGTAGGGGAAGAGGCAGAACCAATAAATCAGGTCGCCGATACGACGAGAACGGTAATTGGGAAGGTCGCAACAATTGGGGCAACTGGGATCGGACTCACTAAACAAACATGGGGGAGGGCGGCAATCCCGTCCTTCCCATTAACGGAAAAAGAAAATGGCTAAGACAATACAGATAATTCTCAGCGACATGTACGTGATGCCAAGACAAAGCGACATCACCAAGGCCAAGAAATGGATGCGGCTTCGTAACGATAACGCAGACACTCTCGCGGCATTGATTGAAAGCCTTCTCGAAAGTGCGGTGGAGCAGCTGACTGTTATTGCATATAAGTACAACTGCAAGCCCGAAGACTTCCACTTCGCACAAGACAAGAAGTTGAGGGAAGAGGTGGCTGATGTTATGTCCGCACTCGAAACCGATGTCATGGATCTCACTCAGGCTTATTCTCTCAAAGAACCGAATGCAGACAAAAGGCACGACCTGCTTCTGGCATGGCTCCTGGCACTGAAGAGCAAGAATACCGAGAACCTTCAGCAGACACTACACCTCAGACTACAGCAGTTCCTCTTCGATACGGAAGCAAGCCTCGCGGCAATGCTGATCGCAGGGCATAACCAGACCGTTGCGAGAACAAGGGCTGTATCTACCATGCACGCAGTCTATACCGCTCCAGAGGTCATATCGGCATTCAAGAAAAAGTCAGCAGCAGCATATATCCTGAGTAGGGGCATTCACTATGGCGGCTCTGGTCTGTCAAGTTCAGGGGCAAACAATATCGAGAATTTTGCCCGACAGACAGCTGTGATGACATGGATGAAAAGTCAGCTGCTCCAATACTATGAAGAAGGAGCGGTTGGATATTATCAGCTCAGAGGCAGCAACTATCCGTGCCAGATCTGTGACGAAGCCGTCGGACTTCATGTTGGCGACTACGTGAACGACTTATTCCCACATGCTCATTGCCAGTGCTATCGCATTCCGATTTTCCGCAAATCCGTGGAACAGCTATTACAAGAAAAATTAAGATAGGAAATTATGGAATTCTCAGAGAAGTTTAAAAAAGAGGCAAAAAAATTCGGTCTGGCTCCTCAGCAAGTCCTCATGGCAGATCTTATCAGTATCGGTTATACTGAAGCCGAAGCGTTCAACATCGCCTATGCAGACAGGGACATGTTGAGCGTTGAGGCGAACATGAGTTATCGCGACGGTATTCTCAACGACAAGAAATTCAAGACAATGCTCGAACAGAGAATACAGCGCGTGAGATCAGGAGTTACAATTCCAGAAAAATTGTCGGAAATTCAGCTCATTTCAAGGGAAGAGGCTTTGAAGGAAGTTTTGCGTTCCGCAAGAAGACTGCCAGAAGGCTCGAAAGAACGTGGCGAGGCATTCCTGAAATACAATGAGCAATATGCGAAACTCACAGAGCAGGGAGAGAACGGTGATACCATCAACATCTACCTGCCGCTGAAATGCCACAACTGCTCACTCTTTGTCGATCACATGGAAAAAGTGAAGGAGAAAATGGAGGAAGAAGGTAACGAAAACCCTGAATAAAAGTGCGGTGTCTGCGCAGCCGCATAGAGCATAAATCTATTTCAAGCCGCAGATAGAGGTCGCCCGTGGAAGGGATCAGACCTCTATTTTTTTTAATAGTTTTTCTGGAACACAAGAATCCTTGAAAATCTTGTCGTATAGTTTCTGTAGTTCATTGATACGGTTTTCTATCGTTATATAATAGTTGATTCCTCTACACTTGAATTCGACACCAAGACAGTCGTCTTTTATGTAGCCGTCTTCATTGAGTTTCGGACGTATTATCTTACGATGGAAGAATTTGTTGTCGAAATACGGTGTAACATAGATTGTCTTGTCATTACGGTCAAGTTTACGCAAGTATTCAGGGTTATTCAACAGATGCTTTTTGAGACCTCCACTTGACTTCCCGGTGATGATGATAATATGTAGCATGATGGTTTGTTTTTTTGAAAGAAAAAAGGAGAAGGACTAACTGCCCTTCTCCCCGTTGAGATTCTTCATCGCGGCAGTGCCCTGAAGCAACTTGTCGAATTCGGCATTGGCAGCAGCCATTTCCTCCTCCGACATTTCGCGGCTTGCAATATCGGCTGATAACGATTCGAAGGATTTTCGGAAAATCTTGATGTATTCCTCCTTCTTCTCCTCGTCCGTCTTCTTCGGATCATTTTTCGTGATGAATATCGCCCCGGCATTTACGACGAGATTATGGAAAAGCCCGTCCATGATTGTCGTGGTATTGCCATAGTTGCAGAGAAGGGTCTGGAGAATTCCCTCGTCATCCTTCTCCCCACTTTCGTACAGAGAAATGATGATGTCGTGGATCTGTAGCGTTTGCGGCAGTCTCAGACTCCATAATCCGTCCATATCCGTAATCTTAACGGCATTGATGATATAGGAGTGGTTTTTCTCCAAGAATTTCGGGGTCATATTAGCCGTAGGCAGAAGTTCACGGGATTTGCCGTCACTTTCCATGAGGATTCTGACGCGCTTCATCTTGAACTGACCGACGACCACGTATTTGTCCTCTGGAAGCAGCCGCTTTTTTTCAGGCTGCTCCATAGAGACAGCTTTTGCACTATTTTCCTTTTCCATTCCTAATTTTATCTTTAAGTGATGAAAGCAGGTCTTCGACAGACGAGAAGACATCGCCCTCTGTCCTGTAGCAGAACGGATGAAGGGTGTTGATGAAATAACGGAATTCATTACCCACCTTTGACACTCTATCCACAATGCCTTGTTTGACGATGTTATTCGACATATAATATACCTTCTGACCCTTTTCGAATTTCGGCTTTTCCTCATAAACAGGAGTGCCGACGGGGATGCCTAACAGATTTGACATAACCAAACCGACAGGAACAGCCCTTAACATTTCGCGTACACGCATTGAGTCACACGCACAAAGCCGACTTTCCTTCTTCTGGACTGAAACGCACTTGTCGGCAACAGCAGCGGCAAAGGCTTTGGGGAATTGGGTATAGAGATCGTCAACGAGTTTCTTGAAGGTCTTATACGCTTCATCGTTTCCGAACGTGTCCCTATTGACCTGACTCAGAAAGAGCCTTGTCGAGTCAGCGAAAATCTTGCAAGCCTTGTCAATCTGGTCGTTGAACTCTTTGAGGTCGAACCCGACCTTATAGCTGATACGACCATCGCTGTCTTTCAGTTGCTCTACCTCGTCATGCTTCTTTGCCAGTCGCTTCTTCAACTTCTCTACCTTCTTGTTAAGTTGGTCGATGGTTTCCATAGCGTCAGCAAGATCACCTGCACTGCCAATCTGCTTGCACTTGTAGAAGAGTTCCATGTCAGAGCTGTCACCGATGGGGTCAACGAGCCTGATGGCTGCTTCATCCTTAACGTCCTCGCCGTTCAGAATACCAAGGCACTGCTCCATGAACTTGAAGCAGAGACGAACCTGCGCCCGAAGTTGATCGGGCGACAGGTCTTCCAGTTTTATAGTCTTACTCATAGATTCAGCGATTATTTCTTAGTTGAACCTGCGGGGCGACCAGGCTTTTTCTTCTCCTCTGCATCGGTTTTATCGCCTTCTGCTTCAGGAGCGGCATCGCCACCACCTTTCTCTGTCTCTGGAGAAGGAGCGGCATCGCCACCATCACCAACCTTGGCTTCCTCTGCTTTCTTTGCAGCGGCATCCTCGGCGGCTTTCTTCTCCCTGAGTTCCTTCTCCAATTCTGCAAATGCAGCACCGTTCACAATGGCATAGAAGGCATTTGCGACAATCTCCAGACCATTCTCCTTGCAGTAGGCGATACGGTTGTCATTGTCATCCATTTCAGATGCCTGCTCCAGAACGGCATGAGTTTTCTCGTCAGCAACGCTGATGTAACCAAGGTCGTTGAGCAGTGTAATGATTGCGCTCCAGTTGCGAACCAGACCCATACGCTTGTTCTCGGCAGCAGCCTCCTCCGTGAACCCGGCATCGAGCAAAGCACCGATACGGTCTGTCTCAGGCATAGCCATGATAGCAGAGAGCTTCTGCTCACGCTCGATTTCTTCCGCAACCTCCTGCGCCTTCTGATCGGCAAGCAATGGGTAGCCTGCCTCACGGAGTGCCTGCGGCTGTTCCGGCTTCGGCATTGCCATAATGCGGGTAAGAAGGCCGTTGTCGTGACTGAGAGCAGCCTTCTCCTCCTCGATGGTCTTTGGTGTGATACGGTTCTGAGCCTGATTCTTGGCATCATTCATACGCTTCTGCTCCTCGGCTGCGGCTGCTGCTGCATCTGCCTTTGAGTTCATTGCCTGACGGTAAAGCTGTCCGATCTCCTCACTCTTGATGTGACGGGGATTTTTTTCTCCAACTTGAATTCCCATAATACTGATTTTTAAATGTTGTTGTTTATATTTCGATTAAACTGATACGGTGTCTGTGCTTTCAAGGCCATTCGCCAAGAGGCTTCCCGAAATCACCACCCTTCGGCTTCTTATTGGGGTTGAAGGCGGGATTCCAGTTGCTTACCTCACCTGTCACAGCGTCAATGAACAATACGTCGAAAACGTCGCCTATCACCCACTGCGGGTTACATGCAACCGGGCCTATTGGCAGGCGAAGCGTTATGCTGATTGCAGAAGGTATAGGGCAGTTGACCTCTTTAAGACGTAGCAATGCCTGTTCAGCGGAAATCTTAATCGGGGCTTCACTCAAATCGTCATCCTCTATCCATACGTCATTGATAGGCCATGGGATCTGAACGCCGCTCTTGATATTTGAGTTGACATATTGCACCTGCGGTCCCTTCTTGTTGTTCCAATAATAGAATACGTCGTTGATGTCGGTCACATACAGCTGGTCGATGTTGTCGGAGGTGATGCTGTCATTGAAGATAACCTTTGAGTTTCGCCACTCATATTTCCTGTTCGCAACACCATCTTTCTCGTCAACAGCCTTGACGAGTACGTACACCTGCTGCCGATGCAGTGCCTGAATATTGCTCACACCAGTAGTAAAGTCCTGAACCACGCCGTCATAATCATGATACAGCGATTCCTGCTTTGGATTCTCGGACTGGCAGGAAGAACAGCCCGTAGTCATAATACCTGCTATCGCAAGCAAAAGACCGAAAATGAAATTCTTCTTCATAACTTATGAATAATTAGGGGTTAAATCATTACTCACCGAAAACACACCAGTCCTCTGCAAACACATCGGACGATGACGGAACCCATGAGTCGGCACGACCATCGGGATTCACAATGAGCATCTGATTGGTATAGTCGATGTGGGGATTCTCGCGAGACATGAGAATGTCTTTCGCGGACTGAGGTAACGACTGCATCTTCGGGATGATGTCTGCGTTGATACTTGCAGGAATCTGTTTAACAACAAACAAACCCTTTCCGTTCCATCCGCTTCTCTGGATGGCTTTGCCTTGCTTCAAGGCTTCAATTGCTTTTCCGAAATTCATAATTCTAAATGTTTAAAAGTGAAACAAATTACTCTTCTACTTTCTCGTAAGTCTTGGCAAAGATGTCAGGCTTGCAAGGATAGAACTCGCCGTTGACATCCTTGATAATCATGTCGCCGATGTTGGCAAGCATCTTGCCTTCCAACGTTTCAACATAGACACCAAGATAAGAGTCACGGCTGTCGCCAAACTCGTCAATGTCTGACATAGGGTTAAGATACTGCTCCGGCGTGCATCCCATAAAATCACAGATACGGTCGAAGTTCCTTGCACTCACTTGAATTGCGTCAATAATGACTGGTTTCTTTTTGTACTTCATATATCTTAAAGTTTTTTGTGAATAAAGTTTCTTTCCATTTCTTTCAAATTCTTGCAACTCTTGAAAGAATTAGCAGGAATTAGCAAGTTTCCCGTCATAACAACCAAGCCCGTAGTTTCGCCCCGAACAATTACTGTTTAACAGACAACTTGAACAGACACAAAAATCATGACCCATGTATTCGTGATATATGTGACAATCAGGAAAATCGCAAAGCATACCATCGACATGAGAACAACCCTCATTCCGATAAACAGGGCATTTCTTCACAGGATCGCTATTGCGCCACCGATACCACAATCTCTTTATCGCCTTGAATATCTTCATAACTCATGCTTTTAGGAAATCTTCTACGTCCAGATAGTCAATACCAAAGTTCTCGGCACACTTCTTGTCAGAGTCAGAGAACTGACCGGGCTTACCGCTTGCGTCACCAATCATCAACATTTCAGACTTCTCAACACTATTGACGAAGCCATCTAACGGACGGTATTTTAAGGCATCTTCAAGCATACCTGTGTTGGGCTTACGCTTAGATAAAGAATCTTCCGATGTGCAAAATTCAAAAGTCACAACCTTATGGCAATATCTCTGAATAAAATGACTTATCGCCTCTATCTTTACCAAGAAATCTGACATCGAGCAATGCTTTGGTATGCCACCTTGGTTACTCACAATAGCAATGGCTTCAATACTCTTGATGCCTCTAATCTTGTCAAGAACATCTTTCTTCAGACGGAAATCCGTACAATCCTCGGCAAATGTCTTACCGCTGACGGTCTCAATCAGAGTGCCGTCAAGGTCGAAAAACGCTATTCTCTTTGCATTAAGATTCATTTCCTTATGTTTTTTGATTTGATTCAACAAAATTCCTTATCTGCGCAATCCTTATCTCTACATTGATACGAGCCTGCAAGGTCTCACGATGCAGATTCTCGTACCAGATTGCACGTTTGTAGCACCGGGGCTTCATGAACCAGAAACTCCGCTCTGCCAGATCGCGCCAGAACTTGCTACAGCATCGGCAATAACGCATCCTCTCCGAATACAGGTCATTCAGAAGTTCGAGGAAACGGAGGCTGATGCAGCCGTCCTCGTCATAAATCCTCTCCAGCCTGTCATTGAACTCACCGAAACTCTTCTCCATGTCACGGCAGTAACGTAAATATTCCTCGTTTGTCATATCGGCAGTAATTACGATTTGTCCTTACCATAGAAATCATACGCGGGCATAGACTGGAGGCGGTATGCCATGATGGTAGTCCTGCCTTCAAGGATAGCCTTGCAGACGCGATGTGCGCCGTCGGCTATCTGTCCCAAGTTGTCGAGGATGATGGGGATATTGATGTTGCAGTCCATACAACGCTTCATCTGCCATATAAACTCGTCGGCTGACTTCACGGAGAAATGCAGCACCGACAGGTCAAGGGCTGCAAGGGGAAGCTCGAAAGGCTCCAAGCCCTGCCTCTCCACCTCACGATAGAGCGTCGATGCCATCCAATGCTCGTCACCACGGCTGTAGCGGCTTTCATCGAAGACGAAACCGCCGACCTCAATCACGGGAGGCTCTTTTGCCTGATAAATCTTCTCTTCCATACCTCCTACTGTCTGTCAGGATCAACAGCCTTTGAGTCAAGTGGGACAATGCCCGCCTTCTCCAGTTTCTCCTTCATTTCCATATACTCGTCATTGAGCTGACGCAATGACTCCATCATCATTTCAAGTTCCGAATTGACCTCACCGCTGACATCGCTGAAGAGACCAAGAGCCGGGATAGCCTTGCCCTCGCGGAACTGACCCCTGCACCAACCCATGACATTCACGAAGAAGGTCTTGTAGGCATCAATGTCCCTCTGCATACGGCAGATGCCATCAATCAGTTCGGACTCGCCCATAGAGAGAACATTGTCAAGATACTCGGCTGACTCAGGGATCAGTATCACACGCACAACCTTGTCACCCTGAGAGATAGCGGCCTCACGCCTCTCAGGATTGAAGTCGATAATCCTATCGGCGTTGACATGCTTCGTGATAGACATGCTTCCGCTCCTGTAGGTAATCTTTACGAATCTACTCATATCAATTCTATTTTTCGTTAATGAAATAATCCAATTCACGGTCGAGGAAAAGAGCATAGACAGTACCGACATTCGTCTTCTGCCTATCAACGCCGTACCTCGTCATGATCCTGCTGAAGCCGTTGAACTCCTCATGGTCGTAGCCCCTCTGCTCACACCACTCCACGTACTTGCTGAACAGCACACTGGCAATGACACGGCGGGGCTTCTCGTTTAGCCTGCCTATATGGTAGTTCTCACGGATGCCGTTCTCGTCCATGAACAGCCGAACGGTCTGACGGTTCTCCACCATGTACTGACGCTTCTCCTCCTCACTCATGTCGGCCTTGGTGAAGCGGTAGCCGTCGGCGACAAGACGCTTGTAGCCCTGAATCAGCCAGTTCCTTATGCCCGAATACTCCTGACGCAACAGCGAATCCAACTCCCGGTTCATATCCTGCGCCGTGACTTTCGCCCTGAACGGGATGAAGACAAGGCGACGGAGCATGGCACGGTCGAGATTGGCATTCGTAGGCTTGCGATTCATGGAGAATATCATGAAGGGAATGTCATAGGCAGTCCTGAACTCACCACCGATCATCCTCACCGTCTGAGGACTGCCACTGCACAACGACTTGAAGGCATCCTCGTAACGGGTGATGTCGTATGCCTGAACCTCGTCGCAGATGTTGAAGATCTTGCCAACGACGTTCTCGCCAATCAGACGGGCACGACTATCCATATTACCACTTACCAAGTCCGCAAGGGCGACGTTGCTGATGTTCCAGGAACCCAACACACCAGTAACCGTATTCGTGATAGTGGTCTTGCCGTTGCCACCGCCACCGATAAGCCACAGACTCTCCTCAACCCTGTGACTCATTGCCGTCCTGCACACACAACCCAGACCAAGGTACTTCTGCAACACCAGTATCTGATCCGAAGGCAGAATGCTGCTGAGAAAAGACTGCCAATGAGGACAAGTAGCATGAGGATCATAATCGTAATCTAACAACTGCAATATCGGCAGACGCTCGCCGAACTCATGACGCTCAGGATTGTCTATATCGGAGAAATCCCATACACCGTTGGCAAAACCTACCAGAGACGGATTCACAAACAAAGGAGATACACCTGCACCGTCACGAAGACTCGCTACCAGTCGGGGAGCAGCCTTAACAACATCATCCTTACCTACACCATATTTAACAAGGGCATCACGCAACGCATACTCAATACACGATACCTGATCCCTGATGATAGGCTTCCATACCCTGCCCTCAAAATAATATATCTCACCATTGTAGGAACGAAGACAGTTACGACCAATTTCACGAACTATCTTCTGATAATCATACAGCCTGTCACCATAACGCTGCTGACGATAAGCATTAGAAAGAGCATCCCTGTCAATAACCGACAAGAATTCATCATACAACCTCAATGTCAAACCATCAAGTGACGATTTCTCACTCTTTTTACCACGCATATATAATATAATTATAAAAATTACGCACTCCGATACTCGAAAATTACGTCATTTGCTTCACTTTGCTTCACTGCACAAAGGTAAAACCCTTTATTTAAAGGTGTTTCGGCAGTGGACTAAAATCTTCAACTTTCACGTTAAAAAACAGTTAAAAAACACCGAATTGCGTCACTTTCGACCCGTTTTAACACTTTATTAACACGAAAAAACATGCAAAATACACTATAAAATACGAACTTTTATCATTTTTGCCGTTTTCAACAAAAATTGCTCCACTTTTCCAGTAAATAAAGGCATTCCACAATACAAACATAATACAAACAACAATATTCAGTGAAACAAATTACTCCATGAGTGAACTAAAAAAATAAAAAAAATTAAAATAAAAAATTTTTGTGTGAAGTCAGTATGGGCTCCTGATCGTGTTAAAGGGGGGCTTCCCTGCCCTTCAAAATGTTAAGATTTAAGAAAGATAAAGATACATTATACATATAATGAAACACGCCTAATTGCTTAATTATTAGGCTGTTTCGCGTACTTGCATGGAGTCAGCTCGTTAACAATTAATGTAAAGATAATTGATTATATTTAATTATTTCGCGTTTGTTGGTATTTGGTTTTATATAGTGTTATATATGTATTAAATCAGGCTTTAGGGCTTTTAATGTAGTGTTATAGTTGTATTGTGTTTGTTAGTGTATTATTGCATTTATAGGGCTTAAAACATGCTTATTTGATTATTACACCTTATTATATATATAGGACTTATTTGGGCTTTTATTGTGCTATCTGGCTACAAATTAGGGCTTATATTATAGCAGATCCTGACCCCTGACAGCTGGAGAACCTCATAAAATTAGTCTTTGATCACGTCTTTATAATAATTGTATTATTTACATTTAATCGTAATTTTATTGCACAAATGATTAATTTTGTGCATCTTTTGTAAACAATTCCGAAAACTTTTGCGTTTGTTTGTATTTTGTTTGTTATTTGTTTGTATATATAAAATATTGTTTGTATATTTGCAGTGCAAAGTTACTTTTATAGGGCTTGCAAATAACATTAATAACATTTTAAACTTTTAAATTATGGCTACAAAAAATTATTCAAAGATTGACACCCGCAAAGACGCGGTTGCAATTATGGAGAAAATCAGCGAGAAAAAAGACGCTGAAAATCTGGTATTAAGTGACACAGAAAAATTTAAGGCTTTTATTTCAGGCGTTGAAAATTCCAACGATTTTAAGGCTGCAAAAAAAGCCGCTGATTTGGAACTCCGAAAAATTCAGGCTAATTTATACGCGAAAATTTATGCGCCTATTTGCGCCGACGTTTTAAAGGATTATTTTAGCGGAGCAAACGCTGAAGAAATCGACGCGGAAATTTTAGCGTTTAATCAGGACACAAACAACGCGACTATTTTAATAAGCCCTGAAGAAATCGAAAAAGAAACAGCTGTCACAACTTTCGCGACTGATAACAGAAATTTTTACGGCTACATTTTCAGCCCTGAATCAGCAGCAAAGGCGGCACGCGTCGTTAACTATTGGCTGGAATATCGTCGTAATATCGTCGATTCTTTAGCCGCAAAAGTTAAGGTTGCAAAGGCTGAAAAAGCAAAGGCGGCAAAGGCTGAAAAATCCGCTATCGAATTATTAGCCGCCAAATTTAACATGACCGTCGAACAGTTTAACGCTGTTATGGCTGCAAATATGGCTAAATAATCAGGCGTTAAGACACCCGCAAAAAACCGCTTAAAATTCGTTTTTAGGCGGTTTTTCCTATTAAATCAGGCAAATATATTAAAGCCTGATTTTTTCGCGTTTAATAGGAATAAATAGTAATAACTTATTATTGTATTTCGGAAATTTCGGAAATTTTTAAGCGCACAATTTTAGCCCAAAATTCGGGCTTTTATTCAGGCTTTTATATTTGCTTTATTTCCTTATTATTTAGGCTTTAAGCCTGATTAATTAAGGTTTTCGGGCTTATATATTTAGCCCTGATTAATAGCTTTTATTAGGGCTTTAATTATCAGGCTTTTATTATTTCCTGATTTATCAGGGCTTAATTATTTAGCCTGAATTCTGGCAAAGGTTTTTAATTAAGTTTTTGCCAACAAATTTCGATCTGGCTGTGAAGCTCTTGCAATACAGGGCAAAAGTCAGAGAGAATTTTTCCCGCCTCAACGCAGCGTAAGAACCTGCGGGCAAAACGGCAAATGATGTTTAAAAGTTTTCTCTTGAAAAAACTTTAGACGTTGATGCGTCGTGTGATAGAGCGGTTTGACGAGGATTTTTCCTTTTCAAGTCGTGGCGGATCTTTTCGGAAAAAACATCTGGATCAAATTCTGGATGCCGTGACCTGGTTACGGAACAAACGGTTTTGGGGAGAAATTCAGGACTGCCGAAAGATTGCACGTTATTTCGCGTAAATATCGTGTAGAAAAACAAAAAGTCCATAATTGAATTTTATCTATTCGTTCGGGCTGGCTGTGAATTTCTTCGGATTTTCGGCTACAGTTCAGCCTGAATAACAGGGCGAGGAATTTGCAATATAGTTCCCCGCCTTTTTTTACGCGGTGACTTGGTGTGTAGAAAAGTCCGATTCTTTTCCACCGCACAATTTTATTCACTAAAACATCAGAGATTATGAACGAATTATTTATTTTGAAAGACATTGCGTCAAATGAGCAGATTTTTATCGGCTCCTGGAATGAGTGTGAAACGCTTCGCAAAATGATCGGCGAGGATAGTCTGGAACGCATTAAACTATAATGGCTATGATTTTGGAACTTGTAAAGCTCGCTGAGAAAGTATTCGAGAAATACGGCGAGGAACACGGTGTGGAAATCATCTGTGGAAACAACATCGAGAATTTGTCAAAATCCTATTCAAATGAGAAGTAATCCGTTTGCGGCAATGCCGCCAGTGCAGCGTATCTGCAAAATCATGGCTCTGAATCTTCAGGAGTTTCTGAGGATCGAGAAAGAGCGCGGAATCAGCCGTGATTCTTGGACTGCGGGCGAGATCATCGCGAGTTACGAGTATTTGCGCGAGCGAATGCAGGAACTCCGTTTCGACAAAAAGGAATTCAAGAAATACGGCTTGGATTACGCTGAGCTGAGAAGACTTTATTTTGCCGTGGCTTAATTGCGACGGCAAAAGCAAGAAAATAATTTAAAATTCAATTGACTATGGTAAAGGATATTTTAATCTTCGTTTTAGGTGTCGTTTTGCTGTCGCCTATTATCGTGTTTGGTTTTTCAGGCAGTTTCTTGGGATTTCTCGCGGCTCTGGCTTGGGCTTGCGTCTTAGTACGTTCAATCAAGTATTTTCCCCGCTTCTGGATTAGGTGGTGGGAAATCAACGCTACTTTGGCATCGTCTTTTGAAAGGTAGAAAGTACGTGAATTCTGCCAGAAGTACGTGAATTGATTCCAGAGTACGACAAATCCGTGAGAAGTACGATAAATTCCCCTCCGATTAATTTCGGTCGGGAGTACGATAAATTTTCAAAGAAAGGAGTGCGTTATGAAAAAGACTTTTTCTCAGATCTCCGAACAACTGGAGAGAATTTACAGGCTGTATCTCCAAGGATATGGCACGAAGAGAATGCTGGAGAAAGCGGAGGGAATTTTCTGCTCCACCAATAATCTGGGTTTATGCTTTTAGGTTCTGCCGATCAGATTCGGCTGAATCTGCGACTATCATGTTCAAAAGGTTTTTAGTTATTCATTTGTGCCTGATTTGTCCGTGACGGAACTTTCGGGCTTTTTTCATCCGTGAGGACTATTGCTTTCCATGCTGTTAATTTTCAGGTGGGAAGTACGATAAACTTTTAAATTATGAGATTATGGAAGAATTTTATTCAAGCGACCTGAAATGTATGGTCAGAAGAATTTCCAAAGCAAAGGCGCGGAAATTGTGGGATGAAGGATTTACGCTTTATTTCCTCTCCTCAAACATGAGATTTGACAACGTTGTGCAGAGTCCGATGGAAGCTCAGAAAAACGGCTTTAGTTTTCAGGGCTACACATTCGATCAGATTTGCAACAACTATTTGGTTTATAATTGCGACCGCAAGCGCGGGCGTTATATAAAGTTCTATGTTTGCCACAAAGAAATCTGGTATCGTGCCGACTTTGATTACGTCCCTGAGAATTTCGGTGGCGGCTGCGACGATTATTTCCAACTCCATTTCAGCGGCAAGAAAACTCTGGCTATGCTTGACAAAGACGCTGTGAAAACGGCAAAGGAAATTGCAAGGCAGGGGAAATATTTCGCTGACGCCGGAAATGTGAAGATGGATTTGGTTCAGGTGTGCGAGGTCGATGGAGATAAGGAATGTTTTCCCGAAATCCGCACAGTCTGGCATTAGGCTATTATTTCCCCGTCCTTAATTGGATAGGGAAGTACGACAAAATTTCACTAAAACTTTTATATTATGGATAAATTCAAACTGATAGAGTTTTTCAGCAACTCTGAACTATTCAAGAAGATCTCCCAGAAAAACGTGGAGAACGGCGAGACTGAATTCCGTTTCGAGAGCAAGCGTTTGAACAGGCATGGAAACAACGTCGTTTTCATGTTCAGGTGCAGGCGCAGGAATTTGAATGTGAATTACGTCAATATGTATGTTGACGACATAAAAGACAATTATCTGGCGGCAAAAATCTACGATATGCGGTTTTTGCGGCTTTCGGTTTAGAAATCCCCTGCGGTTCCTGGGACAAAGCTCAGGAGCGGCACAATTTATTTATTCACACTAAAATTCAATTAATTATGAAAGAGGTAACTTGCAAACTTTTTCGCTTCAATGAATTGAGCGAGGAAGTACGAAAAGAACTGATTAAGAAAAATCGTTGGGATTTAGCCTACAATGTGATGGACTGCCGAGAGAGTGAGTACAGGGCAACGCTTGAAGCGTTTGAAAAACTCTTTGGTATTAACGTCAGAAATTGGGAGGTAGATTATTGCGGTTGTCGCTTCTGCCTTGAAGATTTCTATCCTATCGGAGAATATTGCAACGAGATTTCTGCAAAGGAAATCAAGGGCAAATATATCCTGCGTATTCTTAATCAGCATTGGAACGAATTATTTCCCTTCAAGAGATTCTGGGGAAAATTCCAGTGGGATGAAAACGGAAAATCTCTCACGCGGAAACGCTACTCAAAAATTCTTCGAAATTATGACGGATGCCCGCTTACGGGAATTTGCTACGATTACGACATCTTAGAACCGATCATGGAATGGTTGAAGAATCCAGACATGAAAATTTCGTTCTACGATTTGCTTGATAATTGTGTCGGCAAATTCTTCCGTGCATGGCAGAAAGAATATGAGTATTGGTGCGACAACGAAGATAATTGTCTGGAGGAAGAGTTTGAGAATCGCCACGAAGACGATTGGTTTTTCTCCGATGGTCGTGAGTTTGTCGGAATCTACGAGGATGCAGCCTGATATTTTGCAGGGCTTAAATGCTCTGCAAAGTACGATTAGTATTCACTTAAAATTCAATTAGTATGATTATCAAGAAAGAAACTATCGAGACTTTGCAGAAGCAGGGTATCGTTATTCGTTGGTTTCCTGAAAGCACCTTCGAGGAGTTCAAGAAAAATCAGTGGGAAAAAGAGTACAAAAGATGGTTCGATTACAGCAAATCATCCTGCAAGGAACTGAACCCGCCGAAAAATGACGGCTCTTACGAGAGTTGGAATTACGAGACTCTTGCAGAATACGAGGAGCATATCAGGAAATTCTGTGACGACATTATCGACAGGCATTGCCGACCCTATGAATACGACACGTTATTTGTCGAGCATGATGGCGGTCAGATTCTTGTCAAGAAAGAAAACGTGAAATCTAAGGAGATCACAGTTGAGTATGTTTTGAAGTTGGTAGAAAAGGACAGAAAAACATACGCCGGAACTTACGGGAGATTCGCGATGGAAATGCAGCGGATTTGCAAGGAACTGGGATATACCACAAGTTTGACGGTTTATCCCACCACCTACGGCATAGGCATCTGGCTCTTCTATAATTTCCATGCCGACGCTCACATCGAAAATGTCCGCAAGATTATGGAGGAAAAAGGCATCGAGTTCTACAACGAATATTCTGACAAGCGTTGGGTGTATCGTTTCAAGGTTTCCAAGAAGCGTGAGAATCTGGAGAAGATTTTCACCAAGTCTGCTGCCTGATTTCTCTTATCCATGGCCAATGTTAATTTCATGGCCATGGGCGACACTTTTTGTCATTCATAGTTTAAAAAGTTTTAGTGTTGGGCGGTGCTGATTAATTTCAGTGCCGCTTTCTTTTATTCACCTAATTACAAAATTCGAGATATGGAAATTAAAATCACAAAACGGAGATTGTTGTGGCATCAATCAAATGATATGTGCTGCAATTGGTATTGGGAAGTGCGTGGGCAAATCATTAACGACAACAAAACTCGCTACAGAAAATTCGGCTTTGTTGTATGGTACGATTACGAAGATATTGCCGGATGGTTTGAGCCTGATAATGACGAATGCCCTGCAATCACCAAGAAAATGCACCGAGAATATCTGGATGAAATGATCTTTGCTCAGTTTACGGATTATATCAAGTCCTACGACGATTGCAAGGAATTCTACAAACTTTGTCAGGAAAGCATCGACCACTACAATAGAATTACGGGTCGTTGTGCCGCATGAATTCAGGGCAGGAATCACCAATCTGGTTTCTGCCTGCTATTATTCACTAAAAATTGATGGACTATGTTAGAGATCGTAAAAGTAAAGCAGATTAACTTCACCGAGAATACCGATTGGCTTGGTGGTGTAAGAATGAGCGAAGAAAAGCTGTTCGTTGCGGAGATTTCCGATGGCACGAATTTCTATACCTCAGTTGGTGGTACTGACATCTACGGCACATTTGACGAAATTCATGGCGGTCAGAATATCACAGAACTTCACGACTTCACAAACAAACATTTTGATGATCTTTTTATCAACGACGAAGAAACTTTCAGAAATTGCGTCAACGAAATGCTAAAGGTATTTGAGGATTAATTTCCCCGATACCACAATATTGTATAATCCCTAAAAATTTGAATTATGAACGATTTAGAGAAAATGCGCAAAGATTTTGAGCAGAAGCTCAGATTTGCAGAAATGGAAAACGAGTTTGAAACAAAATTCGGCATTAGTTGTCACGTTTTTGAGAGCGGAAATATTATTCTATGCACCTGCAAGACGGATGATAACGCAATAGCAGGCAGAATACTGCGAGAATTCCCAGCCGACAAAGAAATGTTCCTTGATCGCTCCGCAACAAATGACGGAGAAAACAAGCATTTCTACCACCTCACAAGCAGTCGCGGTTATCGTGATTCCAAGAGCACTCTCAAAGTTGAATTTTTCAACAATGGGATCGAGTATTGGGTTGAAGTGCCGATTGATGGAAACGAAGCTATTGAGAAATTCTTCGAGAACGGCATGAGAAAAATGGCAGACTTTGAGCTCAGCACCTACAAGCCAGTACGTCGCGGGCATATTTGCAGGGAGTATGAATTGCCGTGCAAACGCTTCAAATTCTCTCACTACATCAGTTATTCCGGCGGTAACTTGGTTGCTCAGAATCATTCCGCTATTGACGAGATTGTAAATGCGCTGAAGAATTGCTAAAGGATTGTCGGGGATTAAATTTCCCGATAATCACTATTAATTAAACCTTTAGGATTATGGCACAAGAAATTACCTCAAATTTGATGGATTTCATCGTTGAGAATGGCATAGCCACAAATGATGAAGTTTGTCTCGTTACGAATCTGAACGGAACAACAGTTGAAACTCTTTGGTCTATTATCGAGGTTAGAACGGGTCTTCGAAATTCTTCTCAGTTAATTGACGAGGGTTACGAAGACGCTGACCCAGAGAAATTAGGTCGATAATTTGGTGGTGGTTAATTCCACCTCCAAATACTTTAATCCCTAAATTTTTAAATTATGAGACTAAAAGAAGTTAAGTCCATCGACGTTTTTACTCGTTGGTGGCACGATTCCGTGTATGGCAATCCCTACTATGCCAGAAAAATAGTGGTAAATCTTGGTTTGGAAAACGAGCAGGTATTTACTATCAAACAAAGGTGGGGAAGTGTTGACGAGATTGAAAACGATCACATCGAGCGCATTTTGAAGCTGCCTAAGAGCGTTTCAATTTCCCGCTCTGGAATGCGTCGTGAAATCAATTTCCGTAGATGCAAGGTGAATTCCGTTCGCTATACCTATCACGAATCCGTCAGGGTTTATCGCGAGTCTGCTTTGGAGCATCCTGAGAGGTTTAGAAATCAGTAACAATTAAAACTAAGAATTATGGCTTTCACAATAGGCGAGAGAATTTCATCACTCGCAAACAATCAGTTAGTTATCAAGAGAGGGAAAAAAGAAATTTTCCAATCCTACGACACAATTATCGCTGTGGTTGAGAATAACAAAGTGACGCTTGACCGCAAGAAGTGGGATTTCTCCAGAACTACGACCAAGTATTTAGGTCGTTTTCTTGGCTGCAACAAGGCAGACATCGAGAAAAGGATCAATGATGGCACTTACAAATTAGCCAATCTTAACTAAGGTTTCGAGGCATTAATTTGCCTCAGAACCGCCAACTATTAATCAAACAAATTTAATTATGAAAAGGATAGAGTATTATCAGAAGTGTAGTTGCGGCGCAATTACGCTCTTTTTTGATGATGGTTCTGATTCAAGTATGTATCAGGAAACTTTCGATTCTATGAATATCGACCTCTCTGAAGCCGAAGAATTACCCCAGAGTTATTGCTGTAATCACTGCGTAAATCATTGGGGAATAGATCTTTGTGAATGCGGTAGCGGAGAAAAGGTCGGTGAATGCTCTTGCGGCTCTCATTCTGCTATGCAGCAATTTGGCGAGAAATTCGATTCATTCCAGAATATAATTCATAATTTCAGCGGTCATGGACTATAAAGAAATTCGTAGCCGTATTGATGAAATGGTTAAGGAAATGGCTATCATGGAAGAAAAGTTAGCAGATGTCATTACAAATGCCATTTATGAATCGGCTCAGGAAAACCCGAACAAACCAAGACGTATTTCAAAGAATATTGTCGTTATCCATTTCTCCGATCTGATTGGTAATCCTTGGAATTACGAATATTATGATTGGGAAAAATCAGCTGAAGTGGTTCTGGGATTTCTGAAAGGCAAGCCTGCTGGAAAATGGAAGGAATTACTTCAGGGCAAACTTAAATCATCCAAAAAGAACGTGGTAACATTCGAGAAAAGCATACGTAATGGATGGTTTATAAACAAATACACTATTCCAGTCAATAGGCTGTTCATAGAAAAGATTGTTGAGAAATTGTGAGTAGATTTGGGCAGGGTTAAATCTCTGCCTGAGTACAATATAAATCTATTCAATTATGCCGTACAAATCAGAGAAAATAAGAATTGCCGGGACGAAGCATGACCGCAGGCGCAAACTTACTGAAGACCAAAAAGATTATATTCGATGGCTCAGAAAGGAGGAGAATTTATCTCAGCGACAATTGGCTGCAATGTTTGGTGTATCTCGCAGGCTCATAACTTTCATTCTTGACCCTGAAAAGGAAAAGCGAAACAAAGCAAGGGCAAAGAAATTGAGAGCTGATGGGAGATACAAATATACCAAAGAAAAATGGGCTGCTACAATGAAAGAGCATCGTCACTATAAGCATGAATTATATTGTGACGGAAAAATTCAGGAATCTGGCGATGAATAATGCCAGACTCCACTATTCACCAAAAACAGATAATTATGGATAAACATTTGCAGGAAGCACTTAAATATGTGCGAGAAAACAAGAATTGGAGCAGTGCTGAAGAAGCTGTTGCATTGGAGCGAATTGACAAAATGCGTTGCGGCATCGAACAAGCCAGCCCAGAAATCAGCGACAATATCGCTGAACTTATGAATGAGTACGGAGAGAGTGAAGACCTCGAAGAAGATTGGTGGCGCGAATTCGGCGACGAAGACGATATTTTCTTCATGCTCGATGAATCAGAGGACGATTCCGAGTTTCTGGAGAAGCAGTCTAAAGTTATGAACAGTTCCGTTTCCTACACCAAATCCTCCGCATTCCAAAGGGCAATGAGTTACGTAGCCGACAACGACTGGAATCTCTACAAGGAACTGATTGAACTGGAATATAGCGAAGCATTTGAGTAAAGAGTTGTGGCAGGTTAAATCCTGCCGCAATCACCAACAATATTCACTTAAATTTCAAATTGATATGAAGAAAGTAGAAGTTTTAAAATGGGGAATACAGCACATAGCCATTAATCACGGCTTCAATTCCCTGACCGATGATGACGAGGAAGAAACGTACAGCATTCTTGGAAACAATGTACCGACTCTTTCCGATGTTCAGATGATGTGTGACGATTTGGGGATTTCTCGCGAAGACATCTACCATAATGATTTCGGTATAGATGTGCAATTCGGAGAATGGTACTACGAGCAAGGTGACGAAGAGTATGAAAGCTCAGGCATGGAAATGTGGAAGCGTTTCGGTGTGGAAATCGGATCTTAAAGTCAACCTCCAGATTAAGTTCTGGGGTTGATACGATTTATTCACTTAAAAGTAAACAGTTATGGAAAAGAATTTAATTCCTGCGCCAATTGACAACAAGAATCTTATGGAAGACCCTTTTGAGGATTCCGAGGAGTTGTTTGGAAACTTTAGTGCTGCAAGAGACCATCGCGAACACGGCAAACGTCACCTGATTGGAGTTTGTGACGTTTATGACGAAGATTTTCCGAAATGCGTTAATGCCTCTGGTTATGTAGATGCGTCATGGAGATATGGCGGTAATAGTGTCACAATCAAATTGCTTGCTGTTTCTCCGTGCGAAGACTTTGACGAACAGCGTGACGAGATTTTCAATTATTACAAGAAACTTTTCAAGTCTTGGGAATGCGAGGAAAACCAAGGGCTTGTAATCCGTTTCGGTCAGGAGTGCGATACTTTGTATGTTCACTTCTACGACGACTTGACAAAGTGTTAATGCTTACGGGCGACCAATATCGCCCGCAGGCACAATTATTCACCTAATAAAATTCAAGTTATGAAAAAGAAAATCTACAGCAAAGACGGAATGAAGCAGATTATTAATAGCGGATGGAAGCTATTTGATGATCAGACAAATTTCATTAGCACAGGGAATGTTCTCGCCAATACGCAGCACAGCAGTTTTATCCGACCTTATAAGGAGTGCGATTGCAACGGATTCATATTCAAAGAGGGTGAACTCCTGAAATCAGACATGAATCTGTTCGGAGAGCGCATTCCAGATTATATTAAGGAGATCCTGCTTGATAAGAAGCGCGAGGACAGCGTTATTCTCTATATGTTCTATACTTGGAATAGAGACAGACGCGCAGAGCCTTTCTGTTGGGTTGTAACCGATAGGAACTACAACCTGATAAGATATTCGCTCGTCCTTGGTTACAAGAAGAATTACATGAAACGCTACCAAGCCGCTCACGAAGCAATGAGTTACATCACCAACTAAAGACGTTTCAGGGCTTAAATGTCCTGAATCGTTCAAATTTATTCACCTAATTATTCAATTATGAAAAAGAGACTGGCAAAGAAACAGATTAAAAAGTTGATTGGCTACGATGTGAACGGCGACCCTGTTTACAACTGCGTTTCCAATCCTGAGTACACTGGAGGTACTTGTATCTCTAAAATCGACGAAGAGGATATGTACCGAATAGAGGTATCTTATATCCGCAAACGCTATGGTGCGCCACTGCTCCTGAGAAATCGGTGGAGCGAATTATACGAAAAGATTCATCACCCTAAAGACTGAAAGACTATGGACGTTCACGAATTATCAAGAGATCAGATTGTTGAGCTGAAATGCAATTATCTGACGAAGTTAGCTGACGAGAGTAGTTATGCCGAGGTTCTTAACTGCGACTACAACGAGCCGTCGTATTGGGATTTGGCGAATGCCGACGATATTGTTCCCGATGATGTGGTTTTCAGGGAGTACGAGGGCGTGTGTTTCGTCAATGACGATTTCTTCTGCACTGCAAACTAATCTGTGGAGAGAGTGATTAAGTTCGCTCTTTCTGCCTTTTGTTTAACCCTTTAAAAATATTCAATTATGACAGAAAGACAGAATTTCCTTCTCTCGCTCTATCGCGAGTTTGGTAGCAATGCTCAGAACGCATTGGATTTCGTGAAGAAGAATGACAACGACGACAGCGTAGCACCTGCCGCAAGTACAGAAGTTCCAAAACTTACAGCATTCGCTGACTATAAGTTCTTGGATAAAGAAGTCCTGCTCAAAGAGTTTCGCGAACTGTCCTGCCGATTCATGGCTCTCAACAATTACCTGATGAATGAGAATGCTACTGAATCAGTCGAGGAAAAAACTAAGGAAACCCTTGACTGCTTGGCTGACGGCATCTACCACTATCTCTGGAACGTGAAAAGGGGATTGTGCGACATCAACAGCATTCCACTTAAAGAATCTGAGTTTGAAGCAATCGACCTCGGTCTTCCATCTGGAACGAAATGGTCTAACATGAATCTCGGTGCGAAAGTTCCTACGGAATCAGGCTATTATCTTACACATGAGGAAGCCTGTGACGTTAATCTCGGTGAGAACTGGAAATTACCTGAGACAGAGGATTTCGTTGAACTCGATGACAATTGCAACCATGAATGGTGTCAGATTGACGGTGTTTGGGGAATGAAATTTATCTCTAAGATTAATGGTAACTTCGTTTTCTTTCCTGCCGCTGGCTACTACAATGGTACGACGTTGTACAATCGTGGCACGGGCGGCTACTACTGGGCTTCTACTTTGTATTCGAGTACGGATGGTCGCTTCTTGCACTTCAATTCGTCTGGTGTGAATCCCCAGAACTACGACAATCGCTTCAACGGCTTCTCTGTGCGGGCTGTTCAGAAGTTTGCCTAACCAATTGAACTCTTTTCCCCCGACCGCCACAAGCGGTCAAACAGGGGGAAAAGAAACCATGTATGGATTTCGGATTGAGTTCCGGATCCGTACCTAATGTCTAATTTAAAATTCAGTAAATTATGGAAAGAAAAGATTATGCAGAGAGAATCATGAATGTCAAGAACGATATTCTGAATGAAATCAGGAACATTCTTGGTTATGGTTGCAAACACGATTTTACCAAAACATTCTTTGTTCATTATGTTGAAGGTGAGACAGCCACAACAGAAGAATGCACAGCCGTTGAGACTGACAATGATGGAATGGTTATCTTCCATGTCAATAACGTTGCTCTGGAAACAGAGAAAATTGAAGGGGAAACTGTTTTTGCCTATGACCCTGAATCATTCCTTGACATTCTCGACCACTTAAAAAAAGATGTTCGTGAAAAGAAACTTTCCCACCTGAGAGATATTGTGGCAAAGAATGGTAACAAAATCTCATTCGATGGTTATTTCTGGTACGAGCCTTTACTTGACGGTGAAGCGTATAATGCAAAACTAATAGGATTATCACTGAATAGTGAGCGCGTTCTTGCTATCGAAAACATTACAAAAGGAGAAACATTTAGTGACGGCGAGAACACTATCACAGATGAAAATCTTGACCGAATCATTGAGTATGTTGAAAGTCAGGTAAAACGAAAGTTTGTCATTCGTGTGTCCGGCTCATACTCTCGCACATTCGACATCGAAGCATCCTCTTATGAGGAGGCACTTGCAGAAGCGAAGAAAGATTGGGAGATTAACCCACTTTGCTTTGATGATAGCAACGGTGAAACATGGGAAGATTACACCTCTCGCGCTCATTAAATCCTCTCCAGACCATTTCGCGCCAATCCGCGAATTGGTCGCCATTATTCACCAAAAACAAGAGATTATGAAAACTAAGTTCGAAAACGGGATTCTCACTTTCAAAGAGGATTCAAAAGATGAAAAGATTTTCAGTGTCATTGGCACTAAGTATGGCGATGGTGACAGATTTGTTCGCCTTATGACTGAGGAAGAGATTAAGAAAGAAATTCCTGATGAATCAGAGTGGTCTATGCCGATCGACGAAATGGAAGTCGGCGAAACCTCAACCTATGGCTATTGGTTCTACGACAAGGCGAATATCATTGTCCGCGTCGCCTGACTATCTATGTGCGGAATAATATCCGCATATAGCACCATTATTCACCAAAATTCAATTATAGTTATGACAAAGAAAGAAATCATTTACAACACATTCATTGACTTGTTTCAGTGGATGGATGCAAGCGACGTTGAAAACATTGACGCGCTGCTGAGTGAAGACGTAGTGTTGAAATTGAAAATTGAAAAGAAAAGACCAACGAAAGCCAATACTATTGAGGCTATAAAGCAAGTGCTTTTCAATAAGATTAAATTAGGCATTGCAGAAGAGAAATGCCCTACTGACGGATACCTCTCTATCTATCAGTCTATGATGTCTGACAAGTATCTTTATCTCACACATCTGCTGAAATTTATCAAGAAATGGAAGAAACAAGGTTACTTCGATTCTTTCTATTATGAGAGTGCCCTGAAGAATTTGCGCAAGATTCTTGAAGACAATGATAAAGATTGGTATGTCAGAATCAAATCATGCTATGTCGAAACGATTTTGCGCCAGTGCATTATCAGCAAGGAAATCCGTATTGACCTCCAGAGACGTTTCGGTCAGTTCGATGGTGTTCAAATCTGCGAGCATTGCGGCAACCTTATGTGGGAAGGATATTCGTGGGATGGAACTACATACTGTGACGATGCCTGCGTGATGGCAGGAGAAAACATAGACAGAAAGCAGTTCAATAAAGACCTTGAAAATGCGGAAGACCCTGATTGGCCTTGCTATTGGACTCAATGGCTATAAACCCTATGTCATGAGCTGATTAACTTCGGCTCCTGGCACCATTCACCAATAAAACGTTCAATTATGTGTAACACAAGGAAATGTGCCGTTTGCGGCAAGAAAATCACCTCCGGCTATGTCTGGGATGATATGGATTATTTCTGCTCTGAAGAGTGTTGTGTGAAAGCACTCAACAATGACAGGGGTTGTTTCGAAATCCTCGTTGATGACGGCAGGATGGTCTATTACGACCAATTCCCAGAAGTCTGTCATTATCGAGCAAATGTCAACCACCATCACACAGATTGTTTCCATTACTTCGACAACGAGGCAAGAATGTTCGCTTGGATCTCTGAGAGGATAGGCGAGAATGTTCATTCGTTTGAAGACTGCGATGCTTGGACGAAAAGACAGGCAACCTCTCCTGCCCATTCCAAAGGCTACATTGAAATCCTCTTCTTCAATCCAAAGGAGTTCTACGAGATACGCAGGGCTTATGTGTTGAAGCTAAGAGAGTGCGAAGACATTATGACGAAAGCACAGCGAACGAGAAATGACAAGAAACTAAAACGTTTGCTTGCTGACTATTCATTCGCCTACGACGATGCGAATTACTATTGGGGCGCAAACCCAGAAGTATGGCAGGGAGAGATTTAATTATCTCCTCCTGCACAACGGATAATATTCACCCTTTAATCAATTGAGTTATGGAAGAAAAGAAAGTGTATCTGATTGTTCAGGACGTGCCATCATCAACCAAGACTTTGGCGCGAGTATTCGGTTCACCTGAGAAAGCTCAGGAAGTTATCGACAGCCGTGACGCAAGGACTGGCGAAAGGATTTATCCTAACAGCCGTGTCGTTGAGCGTGTAGTTGAGTAATGCCCGGGCGTGCTGACTTAATTGTCGGTGCGTCCACAATGTCTAATCAAAAACAAATGAATTATGGAAGATGTAATCAAAATGTTACTCGCGAAAATCGAGAAGAAGAATGTGAAGTACAATAGTCTCGCAAATTTCCTTTGGAAGTTCCACCGATTTGAGTGGATGCAGACACACTACATGCCAGACCGCACTATCTATGTCTATCGCAAGAGGTATGAGGATCACAAACTCTGGTGTACTATCCTCAGACCACTGAACAGCGACATGGCGGTCTTTGCAGAAACATGGACGGAAAAATAACAGTCCATAATTGAGTTTTAGGTGAAAGGTGCGAGGGGATTAAAAGCCCCTGCACCGACAATGTTTAACCAATTTAAAATTCAAAATTATGACTACATTAGAAGAAATTCTTAAAATCAACATGGGATGCGACATGCCGTTCTGTGGTGACGGCTCACTCTCTTTCGAGGGAGAGGAGGCTGTGGAAAAGATTCTTGAACTCCTGAGAGACCTCGCGAGCTGCGGGATTATTCCAAACGTTTCAGAGCAAGCGGAAAAGCAGATTGCAGAGATTACAAGTCAACCTCGCTCAAATAAAGAGCAGATGATTTTCGAACTCCACGACTTCGTGCTGCATGGCGACGTTAATTACGTTCTCGAAACTCCAGTTCTTGTGACGACAAAGAATGGCAAGGAATATCTTGCAAAGTATTTCAGCCGCGACATCGACTATGCAGACATCTTCTGCATGGATAAAAAATGCGATGAAGGTGAAGACTATGAGGGAAATATCCACGACATGCAGAATCTCACCGATGAATCTGTCACGGCTCTTTACGAGGCTATCAAGACTCAGGAAATCAATAATGGTTGGGATTGGCAGGAACATGCCCACAAAGTCCTCAAAAAGAAATTCCCGGATGCAGGCAGTCACAATATCAATGACTTTGTGATGGAACACTGGCAGAATCTCTGTACCGACGAATTCAATACCTCAGTATTTGCGGATTGGATGGAAAGGTAATAGGGCTTAAATGCTCTATTACCCACTATTTATGTCTAACCAAATAAAATTCAAGATTATGAACGATTTACAGAAAGATTTAGCTATTTTCAATGCTATGTACGGATTCGCTAACGAACTTTTCAGTGATGCTTGTGATGCAAGTGAGAAATTGCGTGAGGCTGTCAGCAACAACAGCAATGTCGTTAGTTCTAAGCAACTGATGAAGAAAGGCTCAGACCTTTACAACGCCTTCTATGACGCTATCTACAATGAGAGCGATAAAGTATGCCACATTGAGGTCGGCACCTTTGAGTGCAAATTCCAACTTGGTAGCGTCTTTGAGCTGATGGAGCAGTTCAAGTCTCTGGCAAAGGTGAAGGGAGAGATTATCTTTACTTACGAGGAGAAAATCGACCTGCCTTTGGTAACTACCGTAGGCTTCACATTCGAGAACTCCACCGCCGCAAAGAAACTCTCTGCGTTTGCAGCCACCGACGAACTTCGTCCCATCATGAATTGCGTAATGGCAGAAGTCAATATCGACACAGAGATCGTCAGTTTCGTCGCTACAGACGGACATGCCGTCGCTGTCATAACTACCGATAAGTTCTATATCCACCGCAACAATCCCTGCGACCATGTGTTGAGGGCTATGTTCGCGAAGAAGGATTGGGAGCGCATCTGTGACTATGCAAAGAAGAATGGCAATGAAATCACGCTCGATTTCTATCTTCACAGCGAGAATCAGACCAACGACACTGCCGTTGCACGCTGTGGCGATCAGAATATCAAGAGCATCATGCAGGATGGTTGCCGCTATCCAAACTGGCACTCCGTTATGCCATTCCTGAACGGCTACAAGCGTATCAGGCTTACGGAAGAAGGAATCAGTCAGTTCGCTACGTACATTAAGAACGACAAGAGCAATTATCCATTCCACTACACGGTAAGTATTGAGGAAGGATGCAGCGAACTCTGCATTGAATGGACTGACTATGATTTCTGCAAGACCCAAAGCGTGAAGTTCCCGCTCGAAAGTCCTGCCGAGGAAACGGCTGTGTTCGGATTTGCGAAACGTCAGATGAAGAAGTTCACGACTTTGGGATTCTGGTATAAAGACAGCAATAGTCCGTTCTACTTCGACTCCAAGGAGTACGATGCCATTCTCGCTATGCCAGTTATGGTAGAGGGCTATGCCCAGGAGCCAGAGCCGGAAAAGGAAAGCGTAGAGGTCGAGGCAGAGGCTTGCGTTGCAGCCTGAATCCTATCGCCGGAGCAGCTATAACAAGCTACTCCGACACAATATTTCTTAAAAGAATAACGAATATTTGTATAATTCAATATTAATCACTAAATTTGTATCGGTTATGGTAAATCTGAACGAAGAAATCAAATTAGGCAATCAGCCGTTCGACGTTAGCGAACTACAGCGTCAGCAGCGAATTCTCTACTTCCCCCAAAAAGGAAGTATCATTCTCAAATGCAATGCTCTTTCGGCTAATTACGACAACGCATCTATTCACAACAACAAAGCCGTTGTACTGACAGCCCGTTTTGCCACGCGCAAATACCCGCAAGTCTTCACCAACAAGAATGAGAAAAAGGTGGAACTGGATAAGCGAACGATTCTGGTGACTGTCAGCCCTGCTCTCTATGACTACTGTGCAACTCACGGCAGTATATCTGCCTATATTCGTGGTCTTATTGAGAAGGATATGGCAAAATCCAAGTAACTCATGACATTCGACGAAATAAGAGAAATACCAGAACTACAGATCGACGTAACGGAAATAGTCGAAGACTGCTTCTATTACAAAATGTTCCTCCTTGGCCGTATCAGCCTCGAAGCAGGCATGAAAGCCGAGAATAGGCTCATGTTCAAGTACACACAGAAAGAACTTGAACGGGCATTCGCTGTCGCAGACCAGATGATAGAGAATATCGACAAATATGGTGTCGCTGCTGCATCTATGGTCTGAATGATCCCATGCGCCCGATTCCTCCAATCAGGACGGGCGAACAAACTTAAACATTATTTGATTATGAAGTACATCTTGATTGAAAACTACGACAAGTCGGATTTCTATGAACTCTGGGTTGTCAACACTATCGACATCGACGCAATGGGAGTGGCAAAGGTTCTTATGTTCCGTGGAATACACTTTGATCAGATCCACACCATGCCGTGTTTCGACGATATGAACGTTGAACTCCCTGACCGAACCCGCATCAAATGGGTAACTCCAGATGAAGAGAAAGAATACAAGTCTGTCTCAAACCTCTTCGACATGCAAATAGGCAACTATCCCAAAGTAATGGAACGTCTTAAACAAACTGTACATTGATTGCTATGGCAATACTATTACCTCTCGCTTTTATCGTCTCTATTGAAGTGACAGACATTTTCTTCCTTACCAGAGGCGAATAGATATATCTATAATTTTGATTTTTGGTTAGACAGGCGCACTCGCGCTTGTGAAAGCACTTTTGCGCCGGGCTTGCTCCATTAAGTTGGGCGAGCCTACAAGAATTACATTTAAAACAAACAGATTATGGAAATTGAAGATTTAAGGAAACATTTAGGAGGCAAGTACGATGACAAGGTTATCACTCAGATCCTCCAGTCACCATTTCTCGAAAGCAATACGCCAATTTCTTTCAAGGAATGGAAGCAGTCTTTTGTCGGGGCATTCCTCTGCAAGACTCCAGAACGCATTCACATCCTGAAATACATCGCCGCTGCGATCGAAAAGGAACAGATTGAATGGTCTGATTTCACAACGAGCAATCTTACACGAATTAGAGATTACATTGCAGATACCGTCTCTGCTAATTCGGCTTCGGTATATCTTAACATCATCAAGGCATTGCTCAATGAGAACAAGGATAATCCTGACCTCCCTCAGTCAAATTACGGGAAACTCCTCACCGTCAGGAAAGAGCCGTCTCAGAACGTTGCATTGACTGAGGATGAAATCGCGCTCATTGAGGCTTATGTTCCAAACAACGAGCATGAGAAGGCTGTTAAGGCCCAATTCCTCTGCGAATACTATTGTGGTGCAAGAGCCTCTGATATTCAGCAAATGACAGAGAAGAACATCGTTGACGGACATATTGTATATGTGTCGAAGAAAACCCGCATAGAGACCTCTGTGCCGCTTCACAAGAACTTCATGAAGTATTTCAACCAAAGAGGAAAGCAATACTCCAAAGCAAGTTACAATAGAATTATGAAGAGGATTGCTGAGAACTGTGGCATCAACGAGAAAGTGAAGATCTACTATCACGGCAAGATTCAGGAACGACCAAAGTACGAGTTCATTGGAAGCCACACTGCACGCCGTTCGATGGCCACGAACTTGGCACGTCGCAATGTACCTATTTCTGTTATCTCTCAGTTGATGAATCACGGCAGCAACGAGCTTATGACAGCCCGCTATATATGTGTCGATACAAAGAACATCGGTAGCGAGGCAATGGCTTTCTTTAATAAGTGATTGCTGTTGGAAGGAAAAAAATCTCCATTACCGCCAACCCGGTACTGGAGAGCAAAAAAATCGGCAGGGACGTTTTTAGGTAAAAGACTGACTTCCCTGCCGAACATTAATAATAATTTAAACTTTATTGCCCGCTGTCACAGCGAGAACTCATGCCTCACGGCATTTCTATTTGATTTCGAAGAATATCTTAGGCTGCATGTTTTTAAGGTCGTAGAGACGACTTAAATTCCTGTCGTTATAGTGTTTGCTATACCGTCGGCAATATTGCCTAACTTCGACGGCATTGACTTTTTTCAATGCCTCAAACCCCCTAAACGCATAATACAGATCCGTCGGCTCCTGGAGTCCCATGGCCTCAACCGCTTTGTCAAACGTGAGTCCGCATTCCCAGAAGTCAGGAAACCACAATTCCAAGAATTCTATAATCTCTTTCCCCTCCGGGCATAGAAGTTTGTAGCCATCAAAATGCCATTTTCCCATACCCATTCCGTCCGTACCAGCCAGAATGAGCAGAAGAAAATTCAACTTATATTTCCGCTTCGTCACCTTTGCATATTTGAACGTATCTGCCAATGCCAAGAATGGATCGGTGTAAGGATGATTCCTGAGATAATCATGTATATACGCTTCCATGCAGCCAAATTCAGCACAGATGTCATAGATTATACTGAAAATATTAGATAATTCATGATATTGAGTCCATGACTTCGGTATGAGTTTTTTCTGGCTGTCACCACGGCTCAATTCCACAAACCTCCTATTACAGAGGAAATTCTTGTAAGGGCTGTCACCGATGATATTATACAATTCCTGCTGTTGCAGCAGCAGACTGTCATTTTCTGCAAGCATCAATGAGGCGAACAATGCCACCTCCTTGTCTTCCATGTCAGAATAATGATCGGCAATACTAAAGAGGTGGATGCCAAACCTGCCTCGCTCCTTATAGGCATTGGCAAGCCTTTGCATCCATCCCCTATGATCACGTTGGAATTCAGTAATGAAGGCGATAGAATTCTTACGCTTTATTTCCAGTAGCAGAGCCTTCTCTACCGATCTGTCAACCTTTTCCATCGTCTAATCCTGCTTTTTGAATTTAAAATCTGACAATAGCTGTATCTTCCTATACCTGAACTTTGATGCGGGAGTGTCTGTACCGTCGTAGATGTGTGTATTGACAACAAAGATTTTGTGTTTGGCATGAATGTCATCAACGACCTTCATCGCCATAGGAATACTTACCTTAAACGCCTTCTCCATTGAGTCAACGAAATAAAGCCTGTCAGAAGACTTGCCATCAATGTCATACCCTTTCAGATAACGGGTCTTCTTTGTCTGTTTGTTAGTCAGGGCAAAGAGGACAATTGGAAGTGTGAAATCATTTTTCTCAGTCAGATAGACCATTCTCGCCCTAACAACGTCCTTACCTGATTGTCGCAGTCTGATAAGTGTCTGTGACACCATATCCACGCTCTTCATGAAATCAGCCTCCATGATGTCTGAGGTATATTGAGGAATAGGCTTTGCAATCTTTCCTATACGCTTAATATCGTCATGACTATAGTAGCTGCCACCAGAACGTTCGATTATCCAGAATACATTAGTTTTGTATTTCTCTTTTTGACAGTCATCAAAATAAATCAGATTGCCATTGATCTTTCCTGTATTCAGCACATCTATAACTACCTGCGCGTCAAAAATGGAGCCGAACGTCTTTGACTCATTTATGTCAATGGTGAATTCCGGCTTCAACCTGAAAAACCATTTTTTCTTTATACCCTTGAAAAACATGATAACACCATGTTCACCTTCTCTTGGAATCAATGCGACTTTAATCATACCTATTTACGTTTAGTGACCTTATATTTCTCCTGCAACCTATCCACATTTTCGTCAATCTGTTTCTTTTCAATATCGTCAAGTGTCTGCTGATAGTGTTCGTTCAGAGAAGGATTAAGTTCGATGGCTCTCTTTGCTGCTTCGTCCATCAAATCATCGTCCCTCAGATCCATGATGAAGTCATCCCACGCCCATTTAACTCGCTGGCTCTTCTCACCGTCAAAGCCTGCAATATCATACAAGCCTTTCTCGTCTTTCTGTAGCTTTATGCCCAACACCTCACACATACTGGCAAAATGTTCCCCCATATCAGTGAGTCTGTCACTGGCATAAACGCCTGAGAAATCAGCACCACAACAGTCGTTGAAATCCTTGAAGAAAGACTTGAAAGTGTATTCGTGCATCTTCAGCATGAGCAACGCCACCTCTATCTTTCCCTTCAACTCGACATCGCGCCAGCCCATCCTTATCATATAGTCGCGCACAGTCTCATATAGCTTGTCAATACGGGGATGCAGTATGTCGTAGGTGATACGCAGATGATCCATAAAAGTGTACCAGGCAGTTCGCTCAGTTACTTTTTGTCGTGGCTTCAGATACTTGTCCCATGCCTTCTCTGCATTGAGGTAGTGCATTTTTGTTGTGAATCTTAGCTTATTCATTTTTTCAAGTAGGTCATACACCTCGATCATTGATTCATGGAGGATATGGTTCACGCGATGGACGATAATGAAGTTTACCCTTACCTTCTCGTAGTATTCGCTCAATTCACCGAAAGTAATTTCGCAATCCTTTTTCAAAACGATGTGAGGCATGTCGGGGACATACGATGCAGCTACAGCCATCACAGCTACGATGTCGAGGTCAGTATAATTGTTCTCCTTTTGGAACTCAGTCAGAGCCTTCTTGTCGGTCAATGTCTTCACCTTCATGTCTCTAACCACTTCTTCGATATTGTCGAGATTAATTTTGGATTGTGGTTCCTGCACCGATTTCAAGGCTTCATCGCGGATAGCCTGAATGTCGTCAACTGGTGTCGTCTGTTTCTTTGCCATAGTCAATATCTATTTGTTTTCACTAAATTATATCTGTCACACCATAATGGAGAGGTCAAGCCGTCAAAACTGACAAGAAGCCGTCCTTCTTTGTTTTCGTTCACAACATATCCTGTTCTTCCTCGATACAAAGGCTTGCATTCAATCATGTGAACTTTGTCGCCAACTTTAAGGTTTAGTTGCATGAACCTGAATCTGCGATACTCTTTTAAATTCTCAAACTCCTTCGCGTAGTGGCGACGGATCAGGAATAGGGCTAAGAGAAAGCCCAAGGCCATGATAGTTATCACAGCCGAAAATAATACAATGGAATTGTTCATATTCTTTGTTATTGTTGGAATTGCGATATTATGGAGGTAATGTTACCCAAAAATATCGAGCTGTTTGATAGTTCTGCCGTCAGCGAGTTTAGTTTCTGCTAAACAGATCTGGTTGAATCGCTCACAACCCTTGCGGAAATACTCAGGGTCAAGTTCACAGCCCCAAAAATCAAAACCCATCTTATAGGAAGCGATGCGGCTACTCTGACTTCCGAGCATTGGGTCAAACACCTTATCCCCTTCATTGGCAAAGTTTTTCAGCAGATAGGCATAGAGGTCAATAGGCTTTTGAGTTGGATGAATCTTTTCGTGTGCACGCATATCTGGAACGCTACCTCCACGACTACCCATCCTAAATAGTTTTGCAGGCTTATCAAACGAAGTCCATGCCAGTTCTATCTGAGAGAAATTTTCCCACGGTTGTTCTTTATCCCAACAGACAATGCAGCGCGTAGGTGGCAAATTGAAATAATTGCCTCCCCAGATGATTTGATTCTTTGATACCCTTTTCAACTCGTCAAAGAACTCCTGAGTAGGTGGCTTGAAGTCCCAATCACAAGACATTGTATTAAGAACACGATTTTTCAATTTTCCTGCTCCGCTGTTAAGCCTTCCTTTTCGTAACCGCGAGGCAGTTGATTCATATCCGTTGTTCTCTCCCATCTTCATGGTCGTTGCATTGATTCCGTATGGTGGATCAGCAATACAGAGATCGAAGAATTGATTGGGTAGAGTTTTCATGTATTCAAGGCAGTCGCAATTCCTGACTTCCGAAATAGGTTTCATTACCTCCATAATGTATTCTTTTTTTAGTATTCTTTTTCTCGAACGACTTTATAAGTTTCTTTAATGACTTATTATATTTCTGTGCTGCAATTTTTGTTTTATGGATTTCATTGAGCAAATCCAATTCGAGGTCAAGCTGTTCTTCTGTGATACCCCAGAACTCACAATACTCCCGTCTGCTTTTCTTATAGGAATACCGAAGGGCAAAGTATTGCATAGACGCTAATAAGATAGTGACAATTATATCCAAATAATCCATCGCATTTGTTATTACTTGTTACATACTATTACTCTCCAAGGGATTTGCTTTGGTGGCTCTGGCGGTTCTGGGCATCGCTCAAAGTCCTGACAGTCCTTTTTCTCCCGCCAAAGTTTCTTTGTGCGCTTTCCATGAACACAGAATATAGGGAAATATCCATACGGTTGACTGCCATAAATACAATTTTGACACAATCCGTTTTTGTCGTATGCCATTGCCTTAATTTTTATGCGCTACATTCTCTCACTAATGTAGCATGAATAAACAATTAGAACGAAAAACAGAGCAAGCCATTAAACTTATTCAGTCAGCAGCGAAGAAGGCAAACGAGGCAGGACAGCCATTGGAAATTTGCTATTCTTGCGGTAAAGACTCCGAGGTTATCCTTGCTTTGGCAAAGATGTCTGGAGTCAAATACCGGGCTATCTATAAGATTACCACTATTGATCCTGCGGGAACAATCAAACACGCCACCGAAAAAGGCGTTGAACTTGTCAGACCGAAGGAAACATTCTTTCAACTGCTCCGACGCAAAGGCTTGCCCTCACGTACTATCCGTTTCTGCTGTCAGATATTGAAGGAGTACAAAATACTCGACTATGCTGTAGTAGGAATCCGTCGCACAGAGAGCAAGAAACGTGAGGAACTATACAAAGAGCCAGAACAATGCCGTCTATACACCAATGGCGACAAAGTACGTCAGTATATGCCAATACTGGAGTGGACGGACGAAGACGTTGAAGAGTTTATTAAGGAACATGGGATTAAATGCCATCCTCTCTATTATGACGACGATGGTCGCTTTCACGTTGAGCGAAGACTTGGTTGCATGTGTTGTCCCTTGGCCTACAAGAAGACACGTATCAACCAGTTCAAGAAGCATCCGTTAATGGTAAGGCAGTATATCCGTAATGCCAGTTACTACTTCGACAATCACTATAAAAATAACAATCGTAAAGGTGAGAAGCTGTTTAATAGCGTCTATGAATGGTTCACTATGACCGTCTTCTGTGAATCAATGACCGAATTCAGAGAGCGTTTCGGTAGGAATCTCTTTGACGATGGTATTGACTGCAAGAAGTTCTTGGAGGACTATTTCGGTGTAAATCTTGACGGGTTACATTAGTGAGATAATGGTTCTAATCGCCTGAATCAACACTCCAACTCAGACCAAGTTCAGTACATACATAGTGATGATCGGTTTTACGGTAGCCTGAACTCCAACCCTTATCAGGTACGAATCCTTGCTTGTAAAACTCAGACATAATTGCCTTTGGCAACTCAGACCGAATAAAGTCATGGTAATAATACCATCCGTTAGCATATCCAAGATCACCGATTGGCGCAATCTTCCTTAAATCACTTAATCCGAAAAGCCCGACTTTTCGAATCAATTCCATTTCTTCTTCTCGACTCATTTTGCGTGTAAATATTAAGTTCTATTATTCGGATAATGTATCGCTAAAAAGGTCTGGCTCCTGGCATTGCTCCCTTGGCTTCATCGGACACATTTTCTCTGCATAAGCAGGAACAAAGTAATCACGTCCGTATTCTCCTACACGCTGAGAATAATCCATGAAATCCATTGAACGAAAGAGCTGACGCTTATTAGCCCATCGAGCAATATCGAGTTCGTAACGACTTGGTTTGCGCATGTTTTGGAAGTCCCGGTATGGCTGTACGAATGGAGCAATACCAAAGTCCTTCAATGCCCGCAACCTCTCATAATCCTGCTCTCTCGTAGAGTTGAAGCCGACAAGTACGTAGCAAACGATCTTGTCAGGAGAGATATATTTCAGCATTTCTTTGATATTCGGTCTCAAATCCAATTGAGGCAAGTCCCATGCAATATGTATCTGGTTCTTCAATTTGAGTTGGTTAAGCCAATAAGCATGTTCCTCTGTCATAATCCTGACATCAACGCCGTGAAACTTGACTGGAATATCTTTCGCTTTTAGGTCTTTCACTGCCCATTCCCAATCAGGATTGGCGAAGAAATTGTTATCAAGAACCTCTATCCATTCACCTTTTGGATTCAGATCCATCGGCTCTACAGCCCTGATATGCCCTTCTTTTTCGTTTACAAGGCAGAAACCGCATTTTCTGATACAACCTCTCGAATAGAATTGGATGGAGTAGTTGCAGTTTGGGTAGATGCTGTAGTCCGGATTCCTCACCTCGTCAATAAGCGGATGCAGGACTTTCTTGATGTCATAGCCCGTACCACCTTTCTCCAAGCCTTTGAAATTGTACTCGTTCCAATTCGGCTCTGGTGAGAAAGTGAAGATCTTTGAGGCGAATATGGTTTCGTATTTCTCAAACAGGGGCATTGCCCATTCAATCTCCCTCTTGCAGTTCTTAAAATATCTTGAAATCTTCATAAGGGCGAGGTTTGGGAATCCACCATGCCCATCAACATCGAGTAAACCGAGTTTCATTATCCGAAAAATGTATGCTTAAAAATTCCCGTCCCATTTATCTTCGAGCCAAAGCTCAGACACCCTTCGCAAATCCTCACCTTCTGGGACGGGGCAGTCCTGCAACCATTCCACTTCTTTCACCTGCCAATGTTTCAGGTTTTCAGGAAGGAAATCCTTTATCTCAGGAAATACAATCAGACGAAGGCTTATTTCCTTCCTCCCGCAATCATTGAACAGCCACTTATTCTTCAGCAACTCATTGTTGAGTTTCTTGAAATATTGAGTGTCATTCTTTGTGTGAGGGGTGAGAGTGATACCATCAAACCACTTGAGCTGATTAACTATATTAGCATATTCGCAGTTCGAAGTGTAGAGATATAGCTTTGGATTAAGCCCCATGGCCGCTGTAACTTTCCTAATGGACTTCGCAAGATATTCGAGTCTATGATGAAAGAGTGTCGGTTCTCCTCCTGTTATCATTATCTCGTCATAGTTCCATCTGTCAACAACTGGGATATTCTGCAAGTCGAGTTTCTTGTTACAGCACAACGGACATTTTTTGTCGCATTTTGCAGATACAATAAGCCTTAATTTCCTATTCATCTTGATACATGATTTTTGTCATAACCATTCCAGTGTCAAGAGCCGTCTCGTTGATTTGAAGACGAATTCCTGCAACTGATGAAAAAATACAATATTCTCGTCAAACTGGAAACCGCCGTTGTCATGCTGAATCTTCGCCCGTATCAGTTTATAGTGCTGATGCCAAAAAATAGTGACAACAACTTTGAATCCTTTGCATTTCTTCTCAAATACATTATGATCTGGTTCGTCGAAATGAAAACCTCGCAGGGTTTCTGGCGTGATGGGAATGCCACGGATTTCTCCTATCTCTGCCTCAAACGGGTCGCCTTCGTTTCCGGGCATGTCAAGATAGAGGTCTCCATTCTCGAAAATTGCGCTCACGTACATTGGGCAACTTTCTTTTTGTGGAATCTCCATATACTGATACACCCATGCCCCGATAAAAATATCCTGCAATAGCATTTTCTTCAGATTATTCTTCATAACTCTAACCTAATTGATAATTGTTTTCTGTGTTGATGTCCGTTGGAGTCCACTCCGAGAAAAACGCACATTTTTCTTCCTTTTCCATAAATACCTATAAAATTAATGTTTGACTATTTTGATCCATTGGAAATGATAGCCTCCTATAGCCCTGCCTTTATTGCAGGCACCACGAATCCTATAGCCGCTGATACCCGTCTTATGCGAACAAGCCTCAACGTTCGGAAATTCCTCCCCGGTCTCGACAATACGGATGGGCTGTGCCCAATACTTCTTTCTGTTCTTGCAGAAAGGAGGTGGCAATACACGACTACTATCCCTGAGTTTATGCCATTCAGCATCATATCCCTGATCCCTCATTTTCTTCCAGTATATGAAGGCATGGTTCGCAAACTCGAATTCCTTCTGAATAAAGCTCTTGCCGTTTTTAAATACGGAAACAAGATAGTTGAATGGCTTCGGAGGCTGTATTCTCACTTTTCTTGGTCTTCCCATATCTCAGCACTGATTTTGAGTTTTACAGGTTCGTCCTCCCATGTCAGGGATGGAAGAGTAATTCCAAGGGCTTCAAGGTGTGCAAGAGCAACCTGCCCCTTACCGTCGTAATCACCCTGCCATGTCATATTCGTGGTATCACGGACTGGCTTCTGCTTGTATGTGCGATAGCCTCCTGATACTGAGCAGGCAATCCAGATAAGATAATGATTCATAGATTTTCTTTTATTTTGATTTTACAGATTATTCATTGTCAGCCCAAGGAGAAACATTTCTGTCAATGGGTATAAATCTCTCACCGTTCTCTCCGACTTCCGATTCTTTGTCAAGAGCAGCCAATTCTTCAGATAAGCGTTCCTCGAATGATTCCTCGCCATCGTCATGAGCAAGAAGCCAATCAATTCTCTGGGCATAAATATACGCTTTCTTCAAGATGTATATTCCTTCCTCGAAACGCCTCAGTGTTTTTTCATAAAATGTCTGGCACATTCTTTCTTCAGGGTATTTACGCATGAAGTCATCCCAAAATTTCTCAGGTACTTCCTTACCACTCTCTTGGATAGCCTCTTTTATACGATCTACAATATATTCAATATTGTTCTGCCAATAATCAAATGTACCACCACTCATATTTCACAACATTATATTTCCCTTTTGAATATTGAAGGGGATTGCGAACTTAATCCCAATCCCCCGAAACACACCATTACTTCAAGTCTGCGTCAGCCTTCTCTTTGGAAGCACGTTCCTCTGCGAGAGAGTTAAGATGCTTGTCTTTCTCCAAGACATCGAGAATGCGGGTCTTGTTGATGTCTGCAATCTCCCAATCGGCGTTACTATCCTTATAGACAACCTCCTTAATTGCACGACGCGCACCTTCATCGCTCGTTGCCTGAATCAAGAAGAAATGGCTAACAGATTTCGTCTTAGTGCGTACACCACCTTTGCGACTACGTACCTCAACTTCTTCTGTCTCAACAACCTTTACCTTCCACCACGTATCAATCTGGGTATTGTCGGCAAAGCAGATCTCACCATACTTCGGACGGACAACCGCCTTGATCTTGATCTTGCGGTTAGCACAGTCCATTTCCTTACGTAGTCTCTCTTCTGCCTGACCGAAGTCGATAGCCTCAACTACATAGCGTTCTACCATTTCTTTCGTAACACCCTTCTCATTCGTGGTGTTGTAACTGCAAGTTGCCTCAATCCAGAAGCCATTGCGATTTCTTAAATTTAATTCTGGCATAATTACGAATGTTTAATTGTTATGAAAAACGTCTCTTTCTCTTGTCATGACGGAACTTTCTCGCGTGGAATGCGCCAAAGTCTGCAATCTCGTTATTCGTTCCGTCAACTTTACTTGGTTGGTAATAGCCCTTTGGGGCTTTCTTTACACCTACCACGACTCTTTTTCCGTTGACGATTTTCTCGTCAGGAATGAGCGATGGCTGCGGTGGCAGGATAGAGCGTACAAAGCGTCCTTTTGAATCTACCTCCGCAAGAAAATCATTAGTTCTAATTGTTCCCATAAAATTTTATGAATTTATAAATTTAACTTATAAGTGAATAGCCTCTATCATCCCGCATCAAACAGCCCCGAAATCCATAGCAATAGCAGTTCTAAGAAGATCAGGAAACTGATAATGTCAAGGGTGTTACGGCGATGTCTGATGTCGCCACGGCAAAAGGTGACAATCTTCGTGTGATTGCCAGGAACCGCAAGTTTGTTCAGTACATCATATTTGTCTGCACCGAAAGCAAGTTCCATGATCCACATACCGATATACCTTGCGTCCTCATACCAACAACCTACATTTGAGGTCATGACCTTAGTGATGGCTGTCTGAACACGAGGACAATTCTGTTTCTTGTATTTATTCTTCATTTCTGATGTTGGTTAGGTGATTTCCATCCATTAAGCCTATATACTTCTGCTCTCGCTTCTTCCTTCGTCGGGCAGTCTTTGATGAATTCGCCCGTACTGATTCCATTGCCATGTTCGTGATGCTGCCAAATGCCAAAACTGCGGCGATGGGGAGCATAATAGTATTGTCCGTCCTTACAAACCATAATCCCAATCATTTCTACAAGGAATCACGTCCTCAGTCTCGTCATAAGGCTCGATATAATCATCGTCTTCGTCCAGACAATAAGGCCAAGGAGCAATATCTCTATCAACAACGCTGTCACTCTTCATATCACTTCTTTAATTTAACATGGTCGTTGATGGAATCATTTTCATCATAAGCCTGAGTGAACTTTGACAGCTCATAACTAAGGCTGTCTCGCTGATGCTCTGCACCCACAGCCCTCGACCTCATGTTCACAAAGGTAAACAGCCATACTAATACAACTACGATCACAGCCGTAATGATAGAGAATTTCGGGTTGAGACCGACGAAATCAATAAGTTTGCGCCATAGCCACACCAGAATGCTGACAATGCCCAATACGATGGCGGTGATGATACGGCAAATGCCCCATACCATCTTCGACACGCCCGCACTGAAGCAAACGCGCCACTGCCTGAAATTTTCAAATAATAGTTTATTATCCATAATTGTTCTGTTTAGAATAGACTTAACTCTCCAGTATCACTGCCAGTATTCAGGAATAGCTTATCGAATATCGCAGTCTGCACATCGACCACGATGCTGTTACCTGCCATAGCATATTGTCTGGTTCTGCTAATGGGCTTACCATCGTCGCAGACATGGTTTTGAATCTTGGCAATGTCTTCGTCACTAACACCCATCAACCTGAATACCTCCCTCTCTGTCAGCTTCCTTATCCTAAACCCCGGCTCTGCCACATACTGATCGGTGTTACCGCCCTGACCCGTACTGCCATGACAGGTGTTCGCCACGTCGTTAAGATGTCTGTCAGTAACCTCGCCAGTCACTCTGTCTCTGGTATAGCTGACTATCTTAGGTTCTGTGATAGGCTCGATAACGATATTGTCTTTCTCCGCTGTAGTGATGGTATTGCTGATTCCGTCGTCACGGGGTTCGAACGTCCTGATGTCGTTACGCTGCAACTTCACCTTTCCCGCTTCGTAGGCTTTCCTCACCTTCTTTCCGAATTCCGTCCGCTTTGGAGCGAGGACTTGCGGCTCAATGATCTTTGGCTGCATACCACCACCATCTGTATTCATTATGGTTGGACTTATACCTTCTGCGCTATAGACACGTCCGGGCTGCGGATTGTCGAAACCTCCATTACCTTCCATTATGCTGCCTATTTGCAAGACTTTTGCCGTTTCTTCTGCCATTTGATTTTCATTGAATTCAATTACTCCAGTAGAGGCGAAACCACCATTGCGGAAGAAGTTCTGGAATCCGTTCTTGGCATATTCTCTTTTCAGCGTCCTACAAAGCCCCTCGTCGTCAGGGTTTAGTGGTTCAATTCGTCTCATGTCTTCTACTGTTACCCAATAAAGATTGCTTGTATCTACCCTCGTCGTGATGGCTACGAATACGTCGTCTATCACGTTTTGGTTATACAGATCTATACACTGACCTACCTTTGTCACCTTACCGCTTTCGAGGACTTCTTTCATCCTCACGCCTCCAGTCAATGTGTCTGCCATTACTATTTGTCTAAGATGAAGTTGTCGTCAACTCTGTTGCCAGGAGCCGTCCTGACGGTGAAGGCAATATCATCACCTGTCTTTGGCGTGAAGTTGTGACCGTGACTCTTATCTGAATCAACACGCATGAAATACTTCAGCATATTATCCGAGAGATAATATTTCTCGTCAACGTTCTTCTCCAACACGTCTTTCAGGCGTTTGGTAAGGGGTTGAGGCTGCGGGAAATAATAAACGGGGTTGGTGTCGTCATTCAGTATCGAAACCATGTATATGCGCTCACGGTTCTGAGGAATACCATAGTCTTTCGCATTCAACACCTGCGCAAAGTTGTTATATCCCCATTTACTTAATCTGAGCTGCCATTTGATGAAGTGCTTTCTATGCTTGTCTGATAGTAGCCCCTTCACATTCTCAAAAAAGATGTATTTCGGACGCTTGATCTCTATTGCACGGCTACATTCCCATAATAATGAACTACGAGTGCCAGAGCCTTCTTCTCCGCTCTTACCCAATCCCGCTGCTGAGAAATCCTGACATGGTGGCGACATCGTAAACAAGTCAAAATCAGGCACTTCGTTCCAATTTATCTTCGATATGTCACCGTAATTCTTATCCTTGTCTTCTGGGAAAACAGCATTATTTGCTGCAATGGCAAACGGATCTATCTCAGACCAACCAATAGTGATGTTCGGAACTCCTGCCCTCACCAATGCCATTTTCTGACTATTATAGCCTGCAAAAGCATAAAAACAGCGTAAAGGATTGTCTTCTGTGTAGTGCATTGATATATTATTATGGTAATGTATCAGGCAAAGATGTCCTGAGACACAATGATTTTCTTCTCTATGATTTTGATGTAATCTGGATTAAGTTCAAAGCCGACAAAGTTTCTGCCGTACTTTCTGGCTACGCGAGCTGTCGTGCCACTACCCATGAATGGATCAAGAACGATACCACCTTTAGGGCATCCTGCCAATATGCAGGGACGTATCAATTCTTCGGGATATACGGCAAAGTGACATTCCTTCTCAGGCTTGGTGCTTACATGCCAGACATCGCGCTTGTTCCTGACTGGATATTGCTTGTCAGGCAAACCCTCTGCACGTCTGAGGTGCATGGTGTTTGGTGTCTGACCGTCCTCTTGCAGATTCTTGAATCGCCAACGCTGATGCTCACTCGTTGCAAGGTGCTGACGCTTGCCTTGCGGCATTACAGGCATAATATA
>OCTW011584026.1_pt1 | contig 66436 bp, 47 predicted proteins | sample 1539671 | NCBI WGS metagenome assembly OCTW01 (sample SAMN02144230, study PRJEB22623) | gut metagenome | biome: sheep rumen | host: Ovis aries | place: New Zealand | reverse complement strand
CACTTCCAGGTGGGCGCAGGTGACCTTCATGGTAAACTTGTCACCGACTTCCTTCCGGGCCAGTTCCACGGCGTCCAGCGCCACGCGGGAAGCGGCGGAGCCTACGGTGTGCATGTGCAGGTCCAGGCCTTCGGCGTTCAGTTTGACCATCAGGGCGGCGAGGTCCTCCTTGTTGAAAGCGGTGGCACCCTTTTCGGGGACATCCACATAGGGCGTGAGCATCGCTGCGGTATGGATTTTCTGCGTACCGTCCATGAATATCTTCATGGTGTGGATTTTAAGGTGCTCCGTGTCATATTCCTTCCGGAAGCGCTTGAGCTCCTTCAGGCCTTCCTCCGCCTGCCAGTTGGCGGCAATCACATAGCAGCCGTCCACATAGACGGGGAGTTTCCCTTGCTTGTCCATCTCCTTCAGGCGCTGGTACACCCGCTCATGGAACTCGGGGAAGCCCGGAATACCTGCGTCAAAGACCGCCGATACACCATGACTCACGGAGAAATCGATCCACGCCTGGAGCGCGGTGTCAATCTGCTCGTCACTGAGGTCCATGGAACCGTCCAGGACGATGCGTACCTCCGCGGAGCCTTCAATGATATAGCCGGTCAACTTGCCGTCCTTGCGCTCATACACGCTGAGTCCTGGCACGGGATCCGGCGTTTCGTCGGTAATGCCGTGGCGCTTGAGCACCCGGGAGTTCACCCACACGCTGTGGAATTCCGCTTCCTGAATCTGGAGTTCTGCATCCGGGCAGACGGCGTCGAGATCTTCCGTGGTGAGCGTCTCGCCATTCAGGCACTTTTTCTCCAGGATGAACCGGTAGCACTTCTGGCCGGGATGCTTGCCGATAAAGTCGGCTATAAAGTCTAGGGCCTCCTGCTTGCCGTTGCAGGCAAAGCGTTCGCTCTCTGCCGCATAGGCGAATCCCACGGGCAAGGTGACATGCACATGGCTGTCGAAGATGCCGGGCATGATGAATTTGCCGCCCAGGTCGGTGACTTCTCCCTCATACGCCGAAAGGCCGGCCTCGTCGCCCACATAGACGAATTTGCCATCCTTCACCACAAGGGCGGTCGCTTGCAGATTATTCTTGTCCGCTGTGAAAATTTTTGCGTTTTTAATGATTTGGTTTGCTTTCATACTTGTTTGTTTTTCTTTTATTGTCGTCGTTCAAATATTCATTCGTTTAAATGTTATTGCGACAATTGTTATTGCGACAATTGCGCAAAAATAAACCATTTTCCTGCATCCTAATTGCTTCAAAAAACTCGAACCGAAGGTTTTGCACATTCCACGATGATTTTTGCAAAATCCACAAAAATTGCAGATTTTGAAACGCTTTTTTTGCAGATTTTGAAAATGTGACCCGTAACAATAGGTTATTTTGCGCTTTTTCCGTGTCACGCATCCAAGCCGTCACGGTCTGTCCCATGCGTTGCTTGAAGGCGGCACTGAAGGTGCTATAGCTCCTAAAGCCGCTCTCGTTGGCTAATTGTTGGGCGGTGAAAGGTCGCTGGGTGGCGACGGCTTCGTGATAGAGTTTAATGAAATGGCGGATGCGCAAGCCGTTGATATAGGCGTTGTAGGTTAGGCCTTGCTGGGTGAAGTGTTGGCTAAGGTAGTAGTGGTTGGTGCCTATCGTGTGGGAGAGTTGTGAAAGGGTGAGGTCGTGCTGCAAGTAAAGTTGAGCGTCCTCACAATGACGCTCAAGCAACTGCCCGATGCCGGAGGGAAGGGCCATTGTCGCAATTTCTGGTTCAGCTGGCGTTTCCGTTGTGTCCGCTTCCTCAGTTGCCACGGCATCCAATTGTTGCAGTGTCTCTACCCGCCACAGCAGGAGGGCGATAAGTATGATCTTGGTTCCTTGTATAAGATACCCAATCGTCTTGTTGCCGTCATCGAACCAGTAGATGAATAGGATGAACATGAAGCCGACCAACACCACGATGCTTTGCCATACCTCCTTGTTCTCCAAGTCGGCATAGTTGTCGCGTAGCCATTTTCTGTATTGCTTGACGGAAATTATCATGTAAAAGCAGCATGCAATGATAGCAGCTACAGCCACCCCGCCATAGAGCATGTAAAACAAGACATCTCCAAATACTTGATATTGCATCATGTCGGTTGCTCGATTTGATTGGTTTGTTTTGTCAAAATCCGCGCAAAAATAATCATTTTTAAGGTTTCTCTGCCGCTTTTTCCAATCAATTTCAAAAGAAATGCCTATTTTTGCATCCTCATAAATTTTTGAATTTTAAATCTTTAAATTTTGAATCTTTGAATTTGGTATTATGGACGGCAAAAGACTAGAAAGAGTAAACCGACTGATACAAAAGGAATTGGGCGATATTTTCCAGAAGGAACTGAAGCCCAAAGTGCCGATGCTGATGATTACGGTGACGCATGTGCGCGTCACTTCCGACTTGGGCTATGCCAATGTCTACCTGAGCGTTTTCGGCGTCGACGACAAGAAAAAGGTGGTCGAGGAAGTGGCGCAAAACGGCAAGGCCATCCGTGGCTTGCTCGGCAACCGCGTGCGCCATCAGATGCGCATCGTGCCTGAACTGCGTTTCTTCGAGGACGACTCGCTCGACTATATCGAAAACATCGACAACCTGCTGCATTCCGACAATTGAGACTCCCGCTCTTCATAGCAAACCGTTACCTGCTGGCCAAGAAGAGCCACAACCTCATTAATATCATCACTTGGATTTCCATTTTGGGTATTAGTGTGGGCTCGTTTGCGCTCATTGTGGTGCTCTCGGCCTTCAATGGCTTGGAAAAGGTGATTTCGTCGATGAATAACCGCCTCACGCCCGACTTGCAAATCGCGCCCGCGAAAGGCAAAACCATCGATCTGACGGCTTTTCCCATGGGGAAAATGCAAGACATCCAAGGCGTTGAATATGTGATTCCTACCATTATCGAAGACGCGCTTTTTCGTGCCAACGACAAGCAGCATATCGGGCAGGTAAAGGGCGTTGGCCTTGAATATCAAGACATTGGGCGATTCAATGAAATCATCTTTGGCGGTGGCGGTCTCCAACTTGCCGATGACGAAGAGCGTAGCTTCGCCGTGCCGGGAGCGGGCGTGGCCTGGTATCTCGGCATCAACGCCTACAACCCCTACGCGATGGTGCGCGTCTACGTGCCCAAACGCGGCAATGCCTCGCTGATGAGCCTCGAAAACAGCTTCAATTCTGACGTCTTGACCATTCGCAGCGTGTTCTCCACCGAACAGGAACAGGACGAAAAGTTGGTGCTCGTGCCTTTCGACTGGCTCTCCGAACTGCTTGAATATGAGAACAAAGCGAACAATGTGGAGTTGTTTCTCGCGCCAAACGCGGATATTAATAAGGTGAAAAAGTCGGTGACGAACTTGATAGGGGAAGACTTCACCGTGAAAAACCAGCAGGAGCAGCAAGAGACGCTTTACCGCATCATGCGCTCCGAGAAGTGGGCGGTCTATGTCATCCTCACTTTCATCCTGATTTTGGCCACCTTCAATGTGGTAGGCTCGCTCTCCATGTTGATGATCGATAAGCGCAAGGACACCGAAATCCTGAAGGCGATGGGTGCCGACAACCGCTTGATTCACAAAATCTTCATGAACGAAGGCTTGCTGATTTCGGTGGCGGGTGGCATCATCGGGTTGCTGTTGGGCATCATCGTGGTGTTGCTGCAACAGAAGTTCGGTTTCGTGAAGTTTGGCACGGGAGGCGGCAATTATGTCGTGGATGCCTATCCCGTTTTGCTGAAAATGAAAGATGTCTTGCTGATTTTCGCCACGATTTTGGTGGTGGGTTGCACTTCGGCCTTCCTTACGGTGCGCCACGCGATGCGCAAGTCGGCGACTCAGAAATCAAGGTTGAACGACAGGTAGAATCGCGGTTTCTTGGCAATTTGCCCGTCTTGTATGCCCCAAGCCACGTCCCCTCTGACGAAATAGCCTAAGATGCTGGTGCGCAGCCCGAAACCGATGCCGCCCACCAAGGGTTCTTTCATCTCCGTCACGGTGATGTCCAAGTTGCCGTCGCTGATGTGGGTGTTGTAGAGCGAGTTGCTTGGGTCGTAAGGGTTCCAGCCCGTCCAGGCGGTGCCGATGTCGCCGAAGGCCACAATCTGGAAGTCGCGGATGAATTTCAGGTTGATGGGCCGATTCATGAAATAGCTGAACACGGGGAAGCGCAGCTCGCTGTTCAGGACGACGAAGTTGTTGCCGTTGCGGATGTTTTGGCTGAAGCCGCGCATGTTGGTGGCAAGGGTCTGATAGGCAAAGTTTTGTGTGTAGTCGACTGGTGCGCCTTGGTCGAATCGGGCCAGAATCCAGTTGTCGACACCGCCCATGTAGTAGATGAGCTTTTGTTGCCCAAACGAGCTGCTGCCCGCGATGCGGTTGGCCCAGATGAAGTTGCGGCTGATGCGGGTGTAGTGGCGATAGTCGAAGCCTACGACCACCATGTTGTTGGTGTTCAAGGCAATGCGTTGGTAGTATTCTGCAAACACCTTGCCTCGTGCCCCGACGCGAAGGTTGGTCCCGATTTTCTTGGAGTTGTCGTAAACGAGTTCGGCACGCACGCCCCCCCAGTTCTCGTAGCGGTCCTTGTCGGCCAAGCTGTAGTCGTCGATGGCCAAGTTGACCTTGTGGTCGAGGCGGTAAATGGCTGTGCCTCTAAGGCTTAGTATCTCGCTAAAGGGATAGCTCAACATGTAGAACGCCTCGTTGGTGAAGGTTCGGTAATAGTAGCTCGAATAGTCGTCGGTCACATAACGGTGCAGCGTGATGCTCTTGTCGAGGCGCTTGCTGTAGTCGCTGAAACGCAGCATGTATTCGTTGTTGGTGAGGCTGGTGTTGAGCTTTACACCGAGTTCTATCTTGTAGTCTTCCATCAGGTCGTTCATCTTGGTGCCAAAGAAGATGTTGAAGCCCGAGTTGAGGTAGATGGGCGCAATGCCTCCCGTGAACGGCTGGTAGCTGTAGTTCATGTTGGTGAAGTCGATTTGGCTCATCAGCTGGTCGGCGAAGAGTTCCACATAGTAGTTGTTGGGCCGCTGGATGGTGTCTCTCTTTTGGGGTTTCTTTGGCCCCGTGGCCTCGCGTTGCGCTAACAATGCCGTGTCGGTCCCCAACGGTCCGTTGGCTTGCCGTTTGCGTCGCGAATAGCGGTAACTGCTCGAAAAACGGTGCTTCGAGACGGAGCTGGCCATCGTGTCTTTTTTCTTCTCGACGAGTTCGGCGATCAGGCGTTTTTGCGCATAGGGACTCAATTGGCTGAGGTGCTCTTCGTGGCCGCGCAGGATGGGCGACATGAAGAATTTCTCGCCCTTTTGGTCGGCCATCAGCATCGCGGCTTTGTGGTCGCGGGGCTGGTAACTGTAGTCGATGATGTTGGTGGAATAGTCCGTAAGTTGCTCTTTCTTGCCGAAATAGCGATAATGCACTATGGTGTCGATGTGGCTGATGGCACTGTCGAATCGGATTTGGTAGAGGTTATAGTAGCCGCTCGTGTCGTTCAGGTAGAGCAGGCTGCCGTCTTTCAGTGGCTCGGGCAGGATGTTGTTCGAGTAGCGTTGTTGGGTGAGGTTTTGCAAAACCACACCTTTATTAATATAGTTGTAGGCGTATAAGTCGAATTGCTTGTTCTGGAAGCCGATTTTGTCGTCTGTCTTCAAGGTGTCGTTGTCGCGGTTCGAGCTGAACACAATTTGCCGGTCGTCGAAGGTGAACACGGGGTTGAGGTCGGTGTGATAGTCGTTGGTGATTTGCTCCAACGTGTTGGAAAACAGGTTGTAGACATAGATGTCGGGCTTGCCCATGCGGGTGGCGGCCAGCACGATCTTGCGGCTCTTGTGGGCGTAAGAGAATGAGCTTACCTTTTGGAAATCAAAAAGATAGGTACAGGCTTTCTTGCCCGAGTTGATGTCAAGGTTGTAGAGTTGGATCTTGCCCTTTTCTTCGAGAATGAAGGAGAGGATTTCGCCGTTGGGGTGCCATGCCAGGAGCGGGAACGAGGTGTCGACGTTTTCATCCGAGCGGTAGCCCGCGCTGAAGAGTTGCTGCCGTTTGCCGCTTTGCAGGTCTTCGAGCCAAAGCCGTATCTTGCCCTCGTCGTTGCTGACGTAGGCGATCATCTTTCCGTTGGGGCTGATGGTGGGCTGCGTGAAGGTGCGGTATTTCCTGTATCTCAGCTTCATCACGTCGGTGGGCAGGTTGACTAAGACGGTTTCATACCGTGCCTTGTAGAAATCGTACCATTCTTCAACCAAGTCGTTGTATTCCTTGCCGGTGACGTAGCGAAGGGCCTTCCTGACGTTTTGTGTGTTTTCGGCCAAGGTCAGGATGTCGTTGAACGACTTGCTGCCGTATTTCTCGTCGATGAAGTTCCAAAACGAATAACCGGCGATCCGTGCGTCATCATCGCGCAAATGGTTGATTTTTTTGTAGTTGCCCGATGTTATTCCGCGCTGCAGTTGTGCTTCCTTTTGGCAATCCCAGTTGCCGGCGATGTAGGCAACGAGGCCGTCCTGGAACCACTGTGGGATGTTGTAGCGATACGAACTGCGGATTTGCGACCCGATGCTGATGCCGTTCATCACTTGGTTGAAGAGCAGTCGCGCAATGCCTTCGCGGATTTGGGCTTCAAAGTGGGTGAAGTCGCCGTCGAAATAAAGGATTACTTTCGACCCGATAATCTTGGTGATGCCGCCCGTGTTGCCGTTTTCCTCTTCCTCAAGGTCGATGTTGCTCTGCTTGAAGTCGGCTTTGCTGTTGAACACGATAAACTGGATTTTCTTCCCGAAGCGGCTGTTGAGGCGTGTCTCAAGGCGCGGAATCTGGTCTTTGGCATAGGCTTGGGCATATTTGGCTAAATCGTCACCGCCTTGGTAGAAATACACGTCGAAGTTGTCGTTCATGTAGTACGACCAATGGAAGTCGCCCCACTGCACACGATTCTTCCCGAAAGACATGTTCATGCCGTTGTAGAACTGGGCATGAGCCATCGGCGCCATTGCGAGGAGCAAGGCAAATACCATAAGCCTGATAGTGTTTTTCCCCTTCGGGTTCATTCTGTAAAATTTGGCTACAAAGGTAGGCATTTTTTGGCAGTTTGCAGTTTTTTGATGGCCAAATCTTTCTATGGCCCTTGTGGGGATAAAATATTATCCCTACTTTTGCCGAGCTAAATGTACTAATTATGCCAACTGTGTTTGAGATATTCGGTCTTCGCTTCTTCTTTTTTTCAGAAGACCATGCGCCCGTGCATGTTCATGTAGTGAAAGGCGATGACGAGGCTAAGATTGCCATTGATCCAGAGATTCAAGTGGTTTACAACCATGGTCTGAAGGCTCAAGATTTGAAACGGGCATTGAAACTCGTGAAAATGTATAAAAACGAGATTGTTGAAGTTTGGAATCAATATCATGATGAAAATGACTGAAAGCGAAACGATTGTAAAAGTTTGGTTTGAAGGCGATAGGATATTCATCCTTTCAAGCGAAGGCAAGGAATACAGCCGCCCTTTGGAGGCTTTCCCGTTATTGAAAGAAGCATCTGAAAATGAACGCAATGATGTGTCCATCGTGCTCCATGGAACGGCTTTGCGTTGGAAACACCTTGACGAAGACATCCATATTTCGAGTTTCTACCAAACCGAAGAACCTAATGAATTTAACGAAGTGGCCGCCATTTTTCGGCAGTTTCCGCAACTTAACGTCTCGGAAGTGGCTCGCAGCATGGGCATCAACAAGAGTTTGCTCTCGAAATACATTTATGGTATTAAAAAGCCTAGCCCCAAAAGGATGATGCAAATCAAGGAAGTGTTGCATGTTTTGGGACAACGACTTGTGGCAGTATGATATAAATCATTATTTTTGCAAAAATTTGAATTATGCTTAAACTCGAATCCTTAGTCTTCAATCCCTTTGCGGAAAACACCTACGTCGTTTACGACAACGACACCCAAGAATGCGTCATCATCGACCCAGGCTGTGATACAGTCGGTGCCGAAAACCAACTCTTCGGCTTCATCGACAGCCATCGTCTAAAACCTATTTTGGCCATCAATACGCACGGCCATCTCGACCATATCATCGGCAATCCTGCCGTCAAGCAGAAATACGGCATCCCAGTGGCGGCGCATCCCAACGTGAAAGCTGACTTCCAACGCTCGAAGCAGCAATCGCTGTTGTTCGGCATTCCTTTCAAGGGCGAATGCGAGCTGCCCGACCGCTGGCTGAGCGATGGCGAGGTCATCAAGGTGGGCAACAGCACGCTTGAGGTCATCAGCACGCCTGGACACGCCGAAGGCAGCATCAGCCTTTATGCCCAAATGGAAGGTTGGGTCTTCACTGGCGATGCGCTCTTCTGCCGCAGCATCGGGCGCACCGACTTTGCAGGAGGTAACTACGAAACACTTCGCACGAGCATCAAGGAACGCCTGTTCCGCCTGCCCGACGACACCGAGGTCTTCTCCGGCCACGGCGAGACGACCACCATCTTCGACGAACAACGATACAACATGTTCATTTGATGAAGCGTTTGCTCAACATATTGGTTTTCTTTGTGTTGTCTGTTTCGGTCTTGGGGCAGCCCGACACTCGGGTCGTGGATAGCCTTGAGGCCGTGTTGCCTGCCCAAGAAGGTCGCGACAAAGTGTTGACCATGATCGAACTGACTTGGGAGTTTTACGATGTTTCTTACGACGACTGCTTGGATTGGGGCGAAAAAGCCATCCAAGAAGCGCACAATCAAGGTCTTGCCGATTTGGAGGCGAAAGCCAACTATGTGCTTGGCATCCAATATGCCTATCATGGCGATCTGGATTTAGCTAAGTATTATTTGCAACAATCGTATGGTCGGTTTTCAGCCCTCGGCGACACAAAAAACGCCTTTGAAGCGCTGTGGAACTTGGCCACCTACGAATTTGCTTTGGGAAGCATCGATACGGCTTATCAGGTCTACGAAAAGGCCGAGGTTCTGGCCAAGCGCCTGAACGACACCTCGGCTCTCGCCTATGTGCTTTCAAATATGGGAACGATTTGGTATAAGCGCAACGACTTGGACCAATCGTTGAAATACAACCGGGAAGCGAAAAAGTTGTTCGAATCCGTTGGCGACGACCATAGGGCGTGCCGAATGGAATCCAACATCGCCGTGGTTTATATGGAAAGGGACTTGGTGGAAGAGGCAAGAAAGATTTATTGGAAGGTTTATCCAAGATTCGAGGAGCATGGAGATAACTATTATGCCTTTTTGGCCTATAAGAATCTGGGAACGATATATGAAAACAGTATCATCGACTATGATTCAGCCATCTATTATCTTCAAAAGGCCATAGCTTGCGGAGGGAAGCCAAGGCCATATATGGAAAACGAGGTGTTTCTCAGCAAGGAGAAATCTACGGCCTATGTGGAACTGGGCAACATCATGGCCAAGCGTGGGGAATGGGAAGAAGCCATTGCGACCTATAAGGAAGCCTTGGCCTTGGCGGAGAGCAATGGCTATTATTCGGGACAGATGGAGGCTTGTGTCGGGCTGGTGAAGGTTTACTCCCAATTGGGCCAGGCCGCCAATTCTATGGGCTATTACCAACGCTATTCCGAGATGGAAAAAGCGTCAGGCATTACCCACATGCGGCCTTCTCTGACGAAGTCGTTGGTTGCCGATTATGCTCGGCTGGGGCGATTCGATGAGATGAATGCCGCCCTCGATGACTTTGAGGAACGTCAAGCCGCACTTTCTCGCGAAATCGCCGACCTCTATGAGCGGAACTTCGATTTGGAGAACATGGCTTCCGACCTTCTCGAACATTCCGATTCCCAAAATAAGCAACTCGGCCAGCTCCAATCCCAACGCAACCAATACCGACTTGCCTTTTTTGGCCTGCTGGCTTTGGTCATTGCTGCAATTGTAGCGTTTGTGCTTTGGAGAATTATTGGGAAAAATCAAGACAAAAATGCGGAGGAGTAAAATAAAACCCTACCTTTGCAGTTCAATTTTCAAATCTTTGAATTTTAAATTTTAATCTTTAAATCCTTAAATAACCAACTATGATCGAGAAAATCACATCATCGCAACAAGCTATGGACCTCGAAGCCAAGTACGGAGCCCATAACTATCACCCGCTGCCGGTCGTCCTCGCCAAAGGTAAGGGCGCCAAGGTGTGGGACGTCGAAGGTAAAGAGTATTTCGACTTCCTTTCGGCTTATTCCGCTGTCAACCAAGGCCACTGCCACCCGAAAATCATCAAGGCCATGACCGACCAGGCCGAGCGCCTCACCCTCAGCAGCCGCGCTTTCTATAACGACGCACTCGGCGTGTGGGAGAAATACGTGACAGAATACTTTGGTTACGACAAGGTGCTGCCCATGAACTCGGGCGCCGAAGCCGACGAAACGGGCCTGAAGTTAGCCCGCCGTTGGGGTGTCGTCAAGAAAGGTATCCCGAACGACAAGGTGAAGATTGTGTGCTGCGAAGGCAACTTCCATGGCCGCACCATCACCATCATCACCATGAGCAACGATCCTGAGTCGTATGCCAACTACGGCCCGATGACGCCTGGTTTTATCCGCATTCCTTACAATGATCCCGATGCTCTGGAGAAAGTGCTCGAAGAGCAAGGCAACGAAATCGCCGGTTTCCTCCTCGAACCTATCCAAGGCGAGGCTGGCGTCTATGTGCCTGACGACGGCTATCTGAAGAAGTGCTACGACATCTGCAAGAAACACAACGTGCTGTTCATGGCCGACGAGGTGCAATGCGGTATCGCCCGCACGGGTAAAATGCTGGCTTGCGACCACGAAGGCGTGCGCCCCGACATCCTCATCTTGGGCAAGGCCCTCGGTGGCGGTGTGGTGCCGGTGAGCTGCGTCTTGGCCGACGACGACATCATGCTGAACATCAAGCCCGGCGAGCACGGCTCCACCTTCGGTGGCAACCCGATTGCTGCCCGCGTGAGCATCGCCGCCCTTGAGGTCATCAAGGAAGAGCACCTGATGGAGAATGCCGAGCGTCTGGGCAAGATTTTCCGTGAGGAAATCGGCAAGATCAAGAGCCCGATGATTGAGAAAGTCCGTGGTAAGGGCTTGCTCAATGCCGTGATTATCAAACCCAAAGACGGCAAAGAAGCTTGGGATGTGTGCCTCAAGATGCGTGACCTCGGCCTGCTGGCCAAGCCCACCCACCAGCACATCATCCGCTTTGCTCCGCCTTTGGTCATCACCGAGGCCGAACTCCGCGAAGCCATTGAAATCATCAAGAAGGCCATCGCCTCCTTCGAATAAACCAGGTTCGCAAGCGTCCCGCTTGCAGAAAACAAAAAAAGCCTCTCGCAAGAGAGGCTTTTTGCGTTTGCCCCACGTCCCATGTCAATACATCATCCCGAACACCCAAAGCGGAATCCTATTGTGATACCCCACTTCGATGCCGTCCACGGCCAAGAAACTGTTTTCGATGTCCTTGATTTGCTCGAAACTCTTGTTCTTGCCGCCCACCTCGAAGAGGTATTTTCCGTTCACGGCGAAGTCGCCTTTTTTCGGGAAGGTCACGGTTTGTGTCTGGCTCAGTTGGTTGAAGAAGAAAGTCTCGCGTACCGTCCCTATTTCGGGTTTTGATGTCAGAGCGTACATTAAGTTGGGGTTGTTCAGGAAGATTTTGTCGGGTCGTGCCAGTCCTTTGAAGCTCTTGGCTTCGCTCGACAGCAGCCCGAGCAGCCCGCCGCGCTCCAAGGCGTGCATCATCTTCAGTCCTTGGTTGCGGTCGGTGTTCAACTGGGCGTAGAGTTCGGTCATCACGGGCGTTTGTGGCACCTTTTCGGCCAACAGCATGAGCATCTTCTTGGTCTTCCTGATGGTCGCCATCGACACCTCGTCGATGGCGGGATAGTCGTTCTCAATCACCTGGTTGACCACTTGTTGCAGCCGCATGGCGTAGCCTTTCTTCACTTCCTTGTAGAAAGGATAGTAGCCCTGCTTCAGATACTTCTCGAAGGCAGGCACCACCTTGATTTTCTCGCAAACGGCCTCGGCAATCTTGACGTGATCTTTCAGAAGGTCTTCCAATTCAAGTGGTTCGCATTTGTATAGCCCTTCAAACTCAAGGTATTCGCGAAACGAAAGCCCAGGCAGATGATACACCAACTGCCGCCTCGAAAGGTCGCCTTGCGAATGGTCGATTCGCAGCATCGACGAGCCTGTGTAGACCACATGCAGCGTCGGGAAGTCGTCGTAGATGTTCTTCAGCAGCGTCTGCCAATAGGGGAGATGATGCACCTCGTCGATGAAAAGATGCGTGCCGCCGTGCGTATAGTGGTAGTCTACGAGGTCCATCAGGTTGTGTGAGGCAAACCAAAGGTTGTCCAACGAGATGTAAAGGGCTTGCCCTTTGTCCTCGAAGTTTTCCTTGATGCGTTGCAACAGCATGGTGGTCTTTCCGCTGCCTCTCGGCCCTTTGATGCCGATGAGGCGGTCGTCCCAGTCGATTTTCGTGTAGAGGCCTCTGTGGAAGGTAGTCCCCACGGCGGACAACTTGTTGCGATAGCTCCGCATGATTTCTTCCAAATCTTCCAATTCTTTCATGTTGTTTCGTTTTTGCGCTGCAAAGTTACGAATAATATCTGAATCTACGATATTTATATTGAAAAAATGTTTCAAAACATTATTCCTATATGAATTTAGTGTTTCAAAACACTATTTTTATATGATTTTAATGTTTTAAATCATTATTTTGAGTTGGCTGAGCTTTTAATCATTGCTCCATAGGAGCTGTCTTTTAATAACAAATCGCTTTGAAACAATGGGCTATGCTCCGTAGGAGCTTTCTTTTGTTTGAAATGAAGCTCTTTGTCCTAATTTAGTGTTTTCATTCATTATTTATTCATAATAATAATGAATTGAAACACTATTTTATCGTGATTTCAATGTCTCGGAATATTGTTTCAACGGCTTCTTCGTATTCCTTCAGCACGTTGATTTTCTTGATTTTACGCCAAACATCCTGAGGTGATTCAAAGCTATTCATCAGGTAGGACCACAGTTCCTTCATTCTCCCTAATACCTTCGGGCTGCCGCCTGCATGGCGCAACCGGTCTTCGTAAAGGTCGATGACGTAATGGTGTAATCTGTTTGTCTTGTTGGCGGGTTCGTCATTACGGGGAAGACGGACGGTGTAATCCCCTGATTGCTGCGTTGCGTCATTGCGAGGAGGAACGACGGTGTAATCCCCTGACTGCCGCGTTGCGTCATTGCGAGGAGGAACGACGAAGCAATCCAGAGCGTTGGCTTCTTGGATTGTTTTGTTTTGCTCGCAATGACGGTTGACACCGATGATGCATGTGCCCTTGATTTCCTCCGCCAAAAACGGATTGGCCAGCAATCCACGCCCCAGCATGAATTGGTTCACGGGCTGCACGGTGTTGCAGATACGTTTGAAGCTGTCCACCGAAACAATGTCGCCGTTATAAACCAACAGCGTATTAATATAAGGTGTCAGCGCCTTGAAGCGTTCCACGTCGGCCTCGCCTTTGTAGAGCTGTTTCCCGATGCGCGGATGAATGATTAATTCGCTCAGTGGAAAACGGTTGAAAATCGGGATGATGGCTTCGATTTCCTTTGGGTCGAAATAGCCCAAACGGCATTTCACGCTGAATTTCATTTCGCCGATGCCCTCGAAAATCCGTTCGAACATGGTTTCCACCATGTCGGGGTAGGGCAGGAGACCACAGCCGCGCCGCTTGTTGGCGACTCTCGGGAACGGACAGCCCATGTTCAAGTTGATTTCCTTGTAGCCCAGTTCCTTGCATTGCTTGGCGAAGCGCAAAACCTCTTCAGCGTCGGCGCTGAGGATTTGCGGCGTCAGGGTTTCCACGTCGTTGCACGTTGGGTCGATTTCCTCCACTTGCAGGTTCTTCGCGTGGTCTTTCTGGATGCCGGTGAAAAACGGCGTATAGAACTTGTCTATGCCGCCAAAGTGCCGTTTGAACACGTTGCGGAAGGGCGCATCGGTGATGCCTTGGAAAGGCCCTAACGATAGTTTCATTTCTTCTTGCGTTTGGCAGGTCTTTCTCCGGCTTGGTTCCAGCGGATGATGCTCATGGCGATCCAGGTGATGAGCAGCACGAAGGTCAAATAGACCGCGATGCGGCTCAGGTAGTCGCCGTGCTGGGCATAGAAGGTCACTTTGGTGTTGGCTTTCATCGTGGCTTTGATAGCGTCGGGCACCCAATATTGGGTCTGCTGCAGCACGTCGCCGCGCTGGTTGATGAATCCCGAGCGGCCCGTGTTGGCCGAGCGGGCCACGCAACGGCGGTTCTCAATGGCACGCAGTTTCGAGAACTCGAAATGCTGGCGATAGCCTGGCGTGTCGCCCCACCAGCCGTCGTTGGTGATGACGAAAAGCAGGTCGGCGCCTTTCTTGCAGAAGGTGCTGACGTATTCGCCAAAGGCGGATTCGTAACAGATCGGGACGCCCACTTTGTGTCCGCCAAAGGTCATCACCTTGGCTTCGGGGTCGCCTTTCAAGGTGCCTCGGGCGATGCCCATGGTGATGCTGTAGTTCTTCAAGAAGCCCATCCATTCGGGGATGGCCTCCACCGCTGGCGTGAGTTGCGACTTGTTGTGGAGTTGCAGCCTCGCCGTGTCGATGAGCAGGGCCGAGTTGTGGCAATAGTAATAGCGGTTGGTGCCTTCGATGTGTCGGGCCGGAAAGTCGTCTTCCATGCCTTGGGGCACAAATTCGTAGGTGGTCCCGCCAATGACGAAGGCCAATTGCGGAAACCGCTTCACGTATTCATGCAGCGTGTTCAGGGCTTTGGCGTTTTGGGTCTCGTGCAGCCAGATGCCTTCCTGTATGGCCGACTCGCTGCTGACGATAAATCTTGTCTTTTGCGTCACCAAAGGCAGCGAGAGGTTGATGTTGTTTTGGATGACCTGGTCGTAAAACTTGCTGTCGAACTGTTCGTTCCACGGGTCGCAGTTCTGTTGCACGACGATGACTTCCGTGTCGTCGCCCTGGTCTTCATAGTGCTTGTAGACGCTCTTGCTGGCAAGGATGGGCAGCATCACGACGAGCAACTCTACACCTATATTAATTAATAAGGGCTTGGCCTCTTTTTCCTTGAAATACTGGATGATGTTGGCAATCAATATGTTGACCAAGAGAACCCAAAGCGTTCCTCCGGCCACGCCAGTATACTCGTACCACTGCACCCAACTGACGGTGCTTGAAAACACCCCGCCCAAGTTGAGCCACGGCCATTTGGCGGCCCAGAGGTAGGTGAGGTATTCGAAGGCCATCCAATAGGGGATGAGGAAGAGGTTGCCCAACGGCTTGTTACACACTTTCTTCTTCGTCAGGTGAAACACGTTGAACACCGTGGCCATGAAAATCGCGTTCAGGATCCAGGCCAAGGTGGCGGCTGGGGTGGCGTTCCATATCCACCAGGTCGTGGCCACGTTCCAAATCAGGAAGGCGAGGAACGAGAGCCAGAACAGTTTCCCCTTCTCGCCATGCGCGATGCGGTCTTCAAGCATGAGCAACGGCACCAAGCCGATGAAAACCAATGGCGCAATGCCCCAAGTGGGCCATGCCGCAGTGAGCAATCCGCCCGTCAGGAGGGCCATTAATATATTATAGGTCTTGGCGGGCGTTGAGCTTGTCGAAACGCCGCGCCCCGTGTCCCGCAGGACCGCTTTGTCGTGTGTTTTTTTCTTTGCCATTTCTTTGTCGAAAAATCCGTGCAAAAATAAGGAATTTCTTTTTTTCCGCTTTTATTCCAACAATTCAACATCCAACAAATTGAAAATTCAACGTAGTTAATTCAACAATCAACAATAATTCCTATCTTTGCGCAAAATTTTATCCGATGAAGAGAGTTTACGAAGTCGCAGGCCACAGGTTCGCCGTTGTCATGCCCGACAACCATCGTGCGTGGAACGAGATGCATCCCTATGAAGCGTTTGAAACCGAGGCCGACGACAATCTTGTTTTTTCAGCCGACTTGATCGACTTGATGCCTGATACCTCTGAGAAGCAGAAGGTTACGGTGAGTTGCGAGGCCCCCGACATGCCACGCATTGAGCTTTACGACTGGAATGGGAAGTGGTTGCTCGAAATCGCGCCCACGCTCGAAGCGCCCGTCAGGGTGTTCCTTATCACTGACAAGGATTTCAGGCAGGCCCATTTCCGTGTGCTCGGAAGCATGAGGTTCTCGGTCAGCACGGTGATGATGCTGATGTTCGCTTTCGCGACGGCCAAAAAGAACACGCTGCTGATGCACTCGTCGGTGACGGTCAACAATGGCAAAGGCTACCTCTTCTTGGGTAAGAGCGGAACAGGAAAAAGCACACATAGCCAACTGTGGATCAATAATATAGATGGCTGTGAATTGCTCAACGACGACAACCCCGTCCTTCGTGTTGCCGACAATGGCGAAGTGTGGGTCTACGGCTCGCCTTGGAGCGGCAAGACGCCGTGCTACCGCAACTTGTCCTACCCCGTCGGGGCCATCGTCGACCTGCATCAGGCCAAGGCCAACCGCATCCATCGCTTGTCGATGCTTGAGGCTTACGCGGCCATGTACGTCTCGTTCTCAGGCTACCGCTTCATCAAGGAGATGGCCGACGGGCTTCATGCCACCAACGAGAAGGTGATCAGCACCGTGCCGTGCTACGGTCTCGACTGCCTCCCCGATGCCGATGCCGCAAGGCTTTGCTTCCAAACCGTCGCGCAATAGGCCATGACGAAGGTGGTGTTGCCAAACGAGGTGCTGATTGGCGAGGTCGCCGAACTGCTCAACGCCGGGCGCGAGGTGGTCATGACCCCAAAAGGCAACAGCATGTTGCCCTTCATTCGCGGCGACGTCGACAATGTGAGGCTGCGAAAGCCCGAATCGCTGCATGTGGGCGACATCGTCTTGGCGCGGTTCGGCGGTCGCTATGTGATGCACCGCATCATCGCCCTCGACGGCGACATGGTCACGCTGATGGGCGACGGCAACCTGCAAGGCACCGAGAAAGGCTCGCGCTCCGAGGTGCTGGGCGTCGTGGTCGAAATCATCACACCCTCCAATCGCCATCGTCGCCCCGGCAAGGGCTGGCTGTGGCGAAAGCTCCTCCCCGTCAGGAGGTACCTGCTGAAGTTCTACAGGAAATGGAATAAATTATTTGGAAAACATCACTAATTCAAACAGATATGAAGACAAGAAAAGGTTTTACGTTGCGCCCGCTGGGGCAGGAATATATCCTCGTGGCCGAAGGACTCGAAGCGGTCGACTTCAGCCGCATGATTTCGTTGAACGCCTCCGCCGCCCTGCTCTGGCAAGAGGTCGAAGGCAAGGAGTTTGATGTCGACACGCTGGTCAATATCCTGCTCGACAACTACGACATCACACGCGAAGTGGCCCAAAACGACGTGACCACCATGCTCCAAACCTGGAAAGAAGCCAATCTTATAGAGGATTAATTAATAAGGTGTAAGATGACACCCACCGAATCGCAATATTTCGCCCTGTTGCGCTCCGCCTTGTGGAACACGCCGCTCGCCCTCTCCGGCCCCATCGACTGGAAAGGGGTGATGCACATCGCCAACCACCATGGCAACACCAGCCTGCTGGGCGACTTGGCCACGCGCATGACCGACGACCGCCGTCCGTCTGATGAGATGCTCCGCCAGATGCGCGACAGCATGCGTGTCAACCTCGTCAACCAGCTGCACCTGAAGCAAATACTGGTTGCGTCGGTGCAGATGCTCAGGCAAAACGGCATCGAGCCGGTGCTGCTCAAAGGCTTCAGCCTCTCGATGCTCTATCCCAACCCCAGCCTGCGTCAGTTTGGCGACATAGACATCTTCGTGGGTCTCGACGAGTTCCACCATGCCTGCGCCGTGTTGCGCAACATGCCCGGCAGCTACAACTGGGGCGAGGAGGTCGACAGCGGCAAGCATTTCAACATCGAGTTCGGCCAATACGCCATGGAGGTGCACCGCGTGAGCGCCGACGAGGTGGATCCCGACGAGCGCGAGGCCTATGCCGCCATTGAGCGCGAAGGTCTCTTCGACGAGGCAAGGCGCGTCAGCTTCGAAGGCTTCGAGCTGTCCGTCCCCTCCAAGGAGTTCATGGTGTTCTTCACCTTCTTCCATGCCTGGCACCATTTCCTGACCTCGGGCGTGGGTCTGCGCCAGCTGAGCGACGTGGCCATGACGCTCCACGCCTTCCACGGACAGCTCGACTTAGACAAGCTCCGCAGCTACATCGAGGCTATGGGCCTGATGCAGCCTTGGCAGACCTTCGGTGGAATTTTCGTGGACTACATTGGGTTGCCCGAGGCCGAGATGCCTTTCGGCGTGAGCGGCAACGCCCGCGCCGTGGGCCGGCTCTACCAGCGGGTGATGGAGGAAGGCAACTTCAAGCGGCAAAGGAAGTTCAAGCTCAACTGCCCCAAGCGCCGCTTGCTACAAAAGCTGCACGCCTTCATCTGCATCTTCATCGACTATTTCCACTTGGCGAAGGTGTTCCCCAAGCAGGCCGCCCACGAGCTGAAAGTCTCGCTGCGTGCGGGCTTCCGCAAGAACCTGCATGGCAACTGAGGTGTTCAACATCCAACATCGGAAAACGCAGAAGAAACGAAAGGTTCTGATTATTCCGTTTTTTCAGATGTTTACAAAAAAAAGATGAAAATTTTTCAATTTTTTTTCTTGCGTATGAATTAATTGTGTATTTTTGCAGGCTGAAAGAGTGTGAAAAGGAAACACAGAAACAATTAACAAACAAATAAGTCTAACTAAAAAAAGAAGTAAAAAAATGAAAAAGATGAACAAAACTTACGAAGCCCCTGTGGCTGAAGTGATTGAAGTCATGATGACAGCTGGCGTGCTTATGGAATCTGCGCCTCAAGTGACGGGCGACCTTGGCGGAGGTAGCTTTGGTGGTCAAGGTTAATAGTCCTGAACTTGATTTGTTATAATCTGAAACTAAACAAACAACTTAGAATCTAAAAATTTGGAAAAATGAAAAAAAATGTAAAACTTATTGGTGTGATGTGCATGGTAGCCTTGTTTGCCGTTTCGGCCAGCTCGTGCAAAAAGTCGGAAGAAAATGCCGAGTTCACCGTTAGTTTGGGCCAGATGCATGAAGATCCTACCGACAGGGCATATGTCGATCTCAATGGTCAGTTTAGATGGAACAATGGTGACAAGATTATGGTCTACAACTTGTCATCCAATGGCAATTCCATCGCCCGTGAGTACACAGCACTTCCAGGGGCCGAAGGCCAAACAACGACCAAATTCAAAGGCCGTCCAGTGGGAGCCAAGAAAGATTTGGGCTTCCGCTACTTCTATCCTGCCGGCAAAGCCAGTGGCGCAAGCACGCTCCCAGACAACCGCGAGACCTTCACGGTTAGCGATCGTCAAGAGTATAATTCGGATTACCTTGCCGACCCCAATGCTTTAGTGTTGGCTGGCAAGCCCGAGAGTCTTTCAGATAACATCACCTTGGATCATATCTTCGGTATCCTGAATCTTAGGATTAATACTTCGAGGACGGATAGCCCCTGTGTGAAAGAAATCATCGTTGAAGATAAAGTATTCAACCTCTCTGGCCAGTTGTCGCTTAACCTTGGCGCAATTGAAAGTTCCGCGGATTTTACCAGATTGCTCGGTTTGCTTGAAGGTGGTGATGCCACTTATGCTGACGAGATGGCAAGATACCTGCAAAGCATTGGATACTATGAGGATAACAACGGTGCTGGCAAGACCATGAAACTCGATTGCTCCAAGGTCAGCAACGGCACTACCACTGGTGTCATGCTTACTGGCGAGCCGAAGCGTTTCCGCATCGTCCTCAGACCAGGTGCCTTGTACAGAGGCTTCAAGGTTACCATCAAATTCATGGATCCGACTATTCCGGATTGTGTGTTTGACGACTATTGGGATGCTGTTGATGTTCACAATGTGATTAAGCCCGCTTGGTTCACAACGTTTGACATCACGGTGGATTAATACTCACGTTCAAAAGCGAAAGAAAGCACTTCCCCATGAGGGAGGTGCTTTTTTCGTTATGGTCGTGCCGGGAAAGGATTATTTTCTAACTTTGCAGCGCAAAACATCACCGCACCATGGAAAAGATGAGACTCTACACCGCCGGCACGGCGGATTTTGAAATCATTCGTCAGGACGGACGCATCTACATCGACAAGACCGACCTAATCTATCGGATGGTCAAAGAATCACGATTTGTCTTCCTCAGCCGCCCGCGCAGGTTCGGCAAGAGCTTGCTTTGCAGCACCTTGAAATACTACTTCCAAGGCCGCAAAGACTTGTTCGAGGGATTGGCCATCGGCGAGTTGGAGAAGGAATGGAAACAATATCCGGTGCTGCACTTCGACATGAGCACTTGCAAGAACAAGTATGAGCTTCAGCAAATCATCGACGAGCTGCACAGCCAACTCGACGACCACGAGGGGAAATACAGGGTGGCGCATACCGAAGGCTCGCCGGGAACGCGGTTCAAGAAGCTCATCAAGGGCTTGCACGCATCCATGGGGGAGAAAGTGGTCGTCGTCCTCGACGAGTATGACGCCCCGCTGCTTGACTACCTTCAAAAGCCAGACCTGCTGATTGAGGTGCGTCGTATCATGCAGGAGTTCTACCAAGTGGTGAAGGCCTGCGACGCCGACGAGCAATTTGTCTTCATCACGGGCATCACCAAGTTCAGCCAACTGAGCATCTTCTCGACACTCAACAACTTGACTAACATATCGATGGATCCCGTCTATAGTGCTTTGTGCGGCATCACAGAGAACGAACTGCTGACCGTTTTCGATCCCGACATCCAGATGCTTGCCGACAGATACCATTGCCCTAAAGAAGAGATGATCGACCGGTTGAAGCTGAATTATGACGGATACCATTTCTGCGATGGCTCCGAGGACATATACAACCCTTATAGCCTCGTGAATGTGTTCAAATCCAAGAGCCTTGACTATTTCTGGTTTGCCAGCGGCACGCCTACCTTCCTTTTCGATGCCATGAAACGGTTCAAGACCAACCTGCTCGACCTGCCACAGCTGCAAGTGCCCGTCACCGAGTTCGACGTGCCCACCGAGGGGATGACCTCGGCACTGCCCTTGCTCTACCAGTCGGGCTACCTTACCATCAAGGGATACGACTTGCTGCACAACAAGTTCACCCTCGACTTCCCCAATGCCGAAGTGAAGGTGGGCTTCATGGACAATTTTCTCGTCAGTATGATGAACCTGCCCAACACGGGATCGCGTGGCTTCGCCGACGACTTTTATGCCTATCTCTACACCCATCGGCTCGATGAAGCCATGAAAGCCATGCAATCCTTCTTCGCTGCGATACCCTATTTGGAGTTCGGCGAAAAGGAATTAGACGACATCACCAAGTATGAGGCTTATTACCAGGTGCTGACCTACGTCGTCTTCTCGATGTTCAACTGCAGAACCTATACCGAGGTGAAGTCGGCACGCGGCCGCACCGACCTCGTGGTGTTCATGCCCGATGCCACCTATGTCATGGAGCTGAAGATGCACGGCACGGCAGCGGAGGCATTGGCCCAAATCGACTCCAAGGACTATGCCATTCCATATCAGGCAGAAGGCAAGCCGGTGGTTAAGGTGGGGATGGCCTTCTCGCAGGAGACCAAGACGCTCAAGGAATGGGTGGTTGCGCGATAGGCTGTCTCGGGCAACAAAAAAAACCGAACTGATGTCCGGTTTTGGAGGGTGGTACCGACGGGAATCGAACCAGTGACACGAGGATTTTCAGTCCTCTGCTCTACCATCTGAGCTACGGTACCTCCGTTGTTTGCGCCTGCAAAAGTACGACATTTTTCTGAATTGGCAAGAAAAAATCTTCAAAAACTGATATTTTTTTATTTTTGTAAATGTTTTGTGTTGAAAATCAGTGAGATAATTTTTTACCCTTTTATTTAAGGCAATAAAAACTTGCTCAACGAGTTAAAAAATCGGATATTTGCACGCTCAAAACCCCTTGTTTCCATGTGGGAAAGGGGAGGAGTGTGCGCAAGATTGCTAAATATGAGAATCTCTACTATTCTGAAACCCATTGTGGTTGCTACGCTTTTGGTCGTGCTGGGAGTTGGTGCCTTTGCCCAGGCCGATGTGGATTCGCCCTATTCCCTGTTCGGGCCGGGGCAAATCAACGAACGGTCGATGAACACAAGGCTTAAAGGTATGGGCGGCGTGGCCAACGCCATGTATGACAAGGGCATCATCAATGCCGAGAACCCCGCCTCGTATGCCAAGATCGACTCGTTGGCTTTCCTCTTCGACGCCGGTTTCTACTTCAAGGCCTCGACCTTCAGCACATCGAGCCGATCCGAGCAGGGCAGCAACGCCTCGTTCGACCACATCTCGATGGCCTTCGGCCTGACACCCTGGTGGAAGATGGCCATCGGTGTGCAACCCCTCACCACGGCGGGCTACACCGTGCTCGTCAACCAGACTGTTACCGATGTGGGCACCACCACCACCCGTTTCAAGGGCAATGGTGGCATCAACCAAGCCTTCGTGGGCACGGCCTTCAAGCTCGGGAAGCATTTCGCCTTGGGTGCCAACGCCTACTATTTGTTTGGCAACAGCAAGTCGGAAACGTCGCTCTACTTCCCTGACTCGACCTACATGCTCGGCACCCGCACCAGCCTCGACTTGATGGTGCATTCCTTCATGTTCGACTATGGCGCACTCTTCAACACGCAGGTGGGCAACGACATGGAGCTTGGCGTGGGCCTCACCTATACCCAGAAAATCAACGTGAATGCCGACCAAACCCTGCTCATCCGCTCGTTTGAGGAAGACATGTCGACCGATGTCGAATACATCATCGACACCATCGCCAGCGAAAAGAGCGCGACGAAGATCACCATGCCGCATGGCTTTGGCGTGGGTCTGTCGCTGCAAAAGGGTGACGAATGGGCCTTGGGTGCCGATTTCAACTGGACGCAATGGTCGAAATTTGCTCGTCAAGGCAACATCGAAGGCTTGCGCGACTCGTGGCAAGCCTCGGTTGGTTTCGAGTTCACGCCGCGCCACACTACCATTTCGGGCTATTTCTCGCGCGTCACCTACCGTTTCGGAGGCTTCTATGAACATGGCTTCATTAACCTTAAGGGCAAAGATGACATCAACCATAATATTAATAAGGTGGGCATCACGGCGGGCATGTCGCTGCCGTTGCCACGCACCCAGTCGAAGGTCAACTTGGCCTTCGAAGCGGGCCAATACGGCACTCGCGAAGGTGGCTTGATACAGGAACGCTATGCCAAGCTGAGCGTCGGCATAGCGGTGTTCGAGCATTGGTTCCAGAAGCGCAAATACAAATAAGATGACGCCAAACGATAATTTTGGAATGATATTTGGATAAGCGAATAACAAGTCAAACAACTAAAATAAGAGAAGAGATGAAAACGAAAAGATTTTTGATGATTGCCGTTATGATTGGAATGGCAATGAGTGCAACCGCCCAAGAGGCATCGGAGTCGAAGTATGGCAACGACAGCGTTGCCTGCGTGACCAACCTGTCGATCTACGGCGAGGCCTACAAGCAGTGGGAAGCCTCCAAGTTCGCTCCTGAAGCCATCAGCATGGAAATGGTGAAGGCTTGGAGAGAGGTGTTCCTCAACTGCCCACGCTCAAGCCAACTCATCTACACGAGAGGTGAGAAGATCATGGACTACTTCATCCGCACCAACCCGGCGCAAAAGGATGCCTACATCGACACCATCTGCATGATGATGGACAACCGCGCCAAGTATTTCGGCATCGACCCCAAGACGGGCAACTCGCAAGTGGCCAACATCATGGGCCGTAAGGGCTTGCTCATCTACACCTACAACAAGAACCGTTATGAAGAGGCCTACAACGTGCTGAAAGACGCCGTGGCCCTCGACGCCTCGCAGCTGCAAGGCGCCTACATCGACGCCTACTTCAAGGCCACAATCGACATGGTGAACAACGACAAGGCCGAGAAGATGACGATCATTAACGTCTACCAGGAACTCTCCGAGGTGCTCGACAACAACATCGGCGCCTTGGCCGAGACCGAGACGCAACTCGAAACCGCCAAGGCAGAAGCCGAGGCCGCTGGCGACACCGAAGCCGTTGCCGGATTCGACAAGCAGATGGAGAAAAACGAGAAGAACATCAACATCAACAAAGGTGTGAAGAATAACCTCGACAACCTGTTCTCGCCCTTCGCCTCGTGCGACGACCTGATCAAGGTGTTCAGCGCCAAGATGGCCGAAACGCCCGACGACGTGACACTGCTCAAGCGCATCACCACCATCTTGGATAAGAAGGACTGCACCGAGCATAAGCTCTTCTTGGATGCCGCCGTCAGACTCAACGAGCTGGAACCCAGCCCCGAGGCTTCCTACAGCTTGGGCATCAAGTTCTTCAAGGACAAGAAGTATAGCGAAGCTGCCACCTTCTTCGACCAGGCCACCAAGACCGAGAACAACGACCGTAAATATCGTGCCTACCGCAACTTGGGCATGTGCTACCAGAACATGGGTAGCCTTGGCCGCGCACGCGACATCTTCAGAAGAGCCGCCCAGGTTGACCCGACCAATGGCGAGCCTTACCTGCTCATCGCCATGCTCTATGCCGAAAGCTCGAAGCAGTTCAGCGGCGACATCGACAGCAAGGCCGTGTTCTGGGCCGCCGTCGACAAGTGCAACAAGGCCAAGGCCATCGACCCCTCGTGCGCCGAACGCGCCAACGGCCTGATCCGCGCCTACAGCGCCGCCTTCCCGGCCATGGAGGTCATCTTCTTCAACGACTACAACGAAGGCCAAAGCTACAACGTCGGTGGCTGGATCGGTGAAACCACCACCATCAGAGCCAGAAAGTAATTGAAAAACTTCCTGAAAATAGGAATCCTACTCAACATCACAGCCTCTGTGGCTGTGATGTTGTTTTCGTGTTCAAACCCCGATGCCGTCATCCAGGCTATGGGTTCGGACGACACGCTGTCGGGCGTCATTGCCGACAGCGTGGTGTTCTATCGCAGCGACTCCGGCATTGTCAACCTCGAACTCCACACACCGCGTTTGGTGCGCATGGAGACTGACGACGACATCATGGAGTTTCCGCTCGGCTTCGACGTTTTCATGTTCGACAAAGGGCAGAAAACCACCGAACTCCACGCCGACTATGGCAAGAACTACGGCAAACAACGCCTAATCGAGGCCATGGGCAATGTGGTCGTGAAGAACTTCGGCAGCAACGAAACCATGTATTCCGACAAGTTCTTTTGGTATCAGGACCAAAAGATGATCTACACCCGCTCGCATGTCAAGATTGTAACACCTGACAAGCAAATCGAGGCCGACAGCTTGGTGGCCAAGGAGGATTTTTCGGAATATACCATGTATTCGGGCAGCGCGCTGCTCGACGTCGACGAGGAGGAATGAGCCATGGACAGCTGGATTGTGGTAGCGATAACCTTGTTTTTCTCGGCCCTCTGCTCGGGGCTTGAGATCGCCTTCAACAGCATTAACCGTCTCCAGCTTGAGGTGGAGCTGACCAAGAACACCTTTTCGGCCAAGGTCATCAGCCTGTTCTTCAAGGACCAGTCGCGCTTCATCACTTCGTTGCTCTTGGGCAACAACATCGCGCTCATCATCTACGGCATGAGCATGTCGGCGATCCTCGACGCGCCCGTTGTGCGTTGGTTAGGCTACCTCTCGATTAGCAACGATTTCACGGTGCTGTTGCTGAAGACCATCCTTTCAACGCTGCTTGTGCTCTTGGTGGGCGAGTTCCTGCCCAAGGTGCTGTTTCGCATCAATCCCAATGCCATCCTTTCGTTTTTTGCCGTACCCACCTTCGTCTGCTATTGCCTTCTCTATCCGCTGATCCTCATCTACACTTGCATTTCTGAACTCATCATCCGCTATGTGCTACGCCTCAAGGTCGACAAGGAGGAATACACCTTCAGCACCGTCGACTTGAACGACTACATCGCCGAATATGCCGACCCGGAGGAAGCCGACGAAGACATGCAGCAGGAGATACAGCTTTTCCAGAACGTGATGGAGTTCCGCTCGGTGAAGCTGCGCGAGTGCATGGGGCCGCGCAACGAGATTGAGGCCGTGAAGCTGACCGACAGCATCGAGGCCGTGAAGGCCCGTTTCGAGGAGACCAAACACTCCAAGCTCATCGTGATTGGCGAGAGCATCGACGACATTGTGGGCTATGTGCACCTCAACGACGTGGTGCGTGCCGTGGCCGACCACCGCGAAGCCACCGTGGCCGACCTCATCCGCAAGATTGACTTCTTCCCCGAGACCTACACCGCCGACCGTCTGCTGAAGCATTTCATCGCCAAGCGGCAAGGCGTGGCCGCCGTCGTCGACGAGTTTGGCGGCACCGCAGGCATCGTCACCATGGAAGACGTGGTGGAGGAGATTTTTGGCGAAATCGACGACGAGTACGACGTCGAGGAAGAAGTGGAAAAAGTGGTGGGCAACAACACCTTCATCCTCTCGGCACGCCTCGAAATCGACTATCTCAACGAGACTTACAAGCTCAACCTGCCCGTTTCCGACGACTACGAGACCTTGGCCGGCTTGGTTTTGCACTATTGCGAGAGCATCCCCGAACAAGGTCAGGTGGTTGAAATCGGCAATTATCGCATCAAGATCCTCAAGGCCTCCAACATGAAATTGGACGAAGTGGAACTTCAAATCAAAAACAAATGACTGGGTTTTAGATGGTTATGAAAACAAATACATGGAATTGCGCTTGTTGAAAAATAAAAATCAAACAAAATTCCCTGCGAGTTGAAATCTTTACTAAATTTGCACGCTCAAAAAATGAAGTTTAATAAGTAAATAGAGAATAGAATTATGGCAGCAATTGAAAAAATCAGAAGACGTTCCGGATTGTTGATTGCAATCATCGGTATCGCACTGTTAGCGTTTGTCTTGCAAGACCTTTTCCAAAGTCAGGGCAGAAACACGGGTCCTACGGTAGCCGTCGTCGATGGCGAGAAGATCTCCGTGAGAGACTATGAGACCGCCAAGGAAAAGAATCTTGAGAGCAGAAGGTCTTCGACCAACAACAACAATCTCTCTTCCGCTGAGACCTATAGCATCTACAACAGCACTTTGGAAGAGATGATCAAGAACAACATCATGGGCAAGGAGTATGAGGCTTCGGGCATCGGCATCACCTCTGAGGAACTCCTGGATCAGATGACGGGCAACAATCCCCACGATTGGGTGGTGCAGAGCTTCAGCGACGCCAACGGCTTCGATCGCGAGCGTGTGACACAATATCTCCAAAGCCTTAACGACCTTCCGGCTGACTACTACAACCGTTGGTTGGACTTCGAGAAGGCCTTGAAGCAGAACCGTTTGGAGACCAAGTTCGACAACCTCGTGAAGGCATCCTTCTTCCTTCCCCAGCCTTTGGCACAGAAATATTACGAGAACAAGAACATGAAGGCTTCTGCCGATGTCATCGCTTTGCGTTATGCCTCCATCCCCGATTCGACGGTGGTCGTGACCGATGCCGACAACAGGGCTTTCTATGAGGAAAACAAGAGCCGCTACGAAACCGACGAGCGTCGCGACATCGAGTATGTGGTGTTCGAGATCAAGCCTTCGCTGGAAGACCGTCAGGATGCCTTGAAGCACGTGCAGGACATGAGACGCGACTTTGCCGACACCGACAACCCGATCAACTTCGTCAACGCCAACTCCGACAAGCGCTACGACAGCACTTGGTTGGGCAGGAAAGACGTTCCTGAACAAATCGAGGCTCCGATTTTCGACAATGGCAACGGCATTGGTTATGTGTTTGGCCCCTACGAAAACGGCGATGCCTTCAACTTGGTTCGCATCATCGACCAGATGAACCGCCCCGACTCACTGAAAGCCAGCCATATCCTGATTGGTTACAAGGGCGCCTACGGTAGCCAGGACACCATCACCACCAAGGAACAGGCCGAAGCCAAAGCCAACGAGCTGCTGGCCCAACTGCAAGCCGCCAAGAACAACGATGAACTGTTTGCCCAACTGGCCGCCGAATACAACACTGACGCCACCAAGGACAAGGGCGGCGACCTCGACTGGTTCACCGATGGCACCATGGTGACTCCCTTCAACGAATATGTCGTCAACAACGCCGTTGGCTCGTTGGGCGTGGTGGAGACCATGTTTGGCTATCATATCGTCAAGGTCACGGGCAAGACCGAACCTCAACCGAAAGTCCGCTTGGCCTATCTGACGCACGAAATCACGGCCAGCACCAAGACTTATCAGAAGATTTACGCCGACGCCAACAAGTTCGTCACCGAAAACAGGACCTACGACCAATTCAACAAAGCCATCGAAGACCAAGGCTTGACCAAGCGCACGATGCCCCGTATGAACAAGTCGACCTATCAGATTGCCGGTATCGACAACCCGCGTGAAATCGTTCGCTGGGCTTTCGATGAGAAGACCAAGAAAGGCGATGTTTCGGAGAAGATTTTCGAACTCGACAATATGCTTGTCGTGGCCGCTCTGACTGGTGTGGTTCACGAAGGCTACGCTCCTTTGGAAGCCGTGGTTGAGCAATCCAAGTACCAGATCCTCAACAAGAAGAAGGGCCAAATCGCCGTTGAGAAGATGAAGGCTTGTGGCACGGATGTCAACAGGATGGTCAGCGAGCTTGGCGCCGAGTCGACGACGGTTTCCGATATCACCCTCGATTCGCGTGTGTTGGGCAACTTCGGTGTCGAGGCCGACATCGTGGGTACGCTCCTTGGCATGAAGGAAGGCGAGGAAGTTGGCCCCATTGCAGGCAACAGCAGCGCTTTCATCATCAAGAACGTGAAATTCACGCAACCTGCCGCCGTCAGCGACTATAGCGACGTCATCAGGGAGAAGACCAGCCAATTCACCAACAGGGTGTTGGGCGGCGGTGTCTACAACGCCTTGAGAAACCAAGCCAAGATCAAGGACAACAGGACTGAAATCTTCTAATCGCAAGATAGTAGATAATTGTTTTCATGGTAGGGGTGCGTCGTTTTTCATAGCGGCGCACCTTTTTTACAGAAACATACTAAGACACCACAAAAATCGTTATAGTCGTAAAACAACATTAATTCATAGCCTTATGAGAAAACTGAAATCCTTTATGCTGATGGCAGCGGTGGCTTTAGCCATTGTGGGCTGCCGCAAACCCGTCGAAGTGTCGTTTGGCACCGCCACGCAAGAGGTTGCCGCTTTGGGCGACACGGTCGAGGTTGCCTTGAAGTCGAATGGCGAGTGGACCATCTACCCCGTTGCCGATTGGCTTGTCGTTTCGCCCACGTCGGGCACTGGCGATGCCACACTGACCCTTATCGCCGATGCCAACACAACTGGTGATAGCCGCACGACCGAAATCGTTGCCAATACCAAGGACAACACGGCCTCGTTGACCATCACCCAGAACATGCCAGAATATTTTCTCAACGTCACGCCCAAGGACATCCAATGCGATGCCGAAGGCGGCGAGTTTGCCATTTCGGTGTCATCAAACGTGGATTGGACTGTCACGGTGCCCAATTGGATTACCAGCTCAATGGCTTCGGGCAACGGTGATGCCACATTGACCCTGACGATTAATCCTATCCAAGGCGAATATTCGGTGAATCGGGAAGTGGATGTCGTTTTTGGCAGCCAACAAGTCTCCGACAAGGTTCATGTTGTGCAGTCGATTGCTGTAATCATGGCCATTGAGCTTGACCCCACGTCGCTTGAATTTGCCAATACGGGCGAGACCAAGACCGTCAGCGTTTCAACGGAGGACGCTTGGACGGCTGAAGCCGCCGCCGATTGGGTGAGCCTCAGCCTGACCGAAGGGCAAGGTGATGCGCAGGTCAGTGTGACCGTGGGCGAGAATCCTGCTTACGAAGACCGTCAGACGACCGTCATGTTCACTTCGGCGAGCGGATTCCAGGCCATGCTCATCGTCAAGCAGGAAGCCTCTGTCGACCCCCATTTCCTTGATGTCACGCCTTTGGCGTTCCATTTCCCAAAGGAAGGCGGGCAAGGTGAAATCACAATTGGTTGCGATACTGATTGGGAAATTGCAATGAGTTGCGAATGGCTTACGCTCTCGCAGGCATCGGGAACGGGCAATGCCACCGTCGTCTTGACAGCTACGGCCAATCCCATCGCCGAGCCTCGAACAGCCGGTTTTGTCATCAAGTCGGGCAACTTGAGCCACGACTTTTCGGTGAGTCAGGTGGCTGGCGACCAACCTGTTGAGGTGAGCTTCGATGTCGACACTTTGTTTATACCGGCCTCTGGTGGAATGCAACATCTTGCGTTGACAGCCAACACAGCTTGGGAACTTGAGGCCAGCAACTGGATTACGCTCTTGACAGGTTCGGGACAAGGCGATGCCACCATCGACATGGCCATTAGCGCCAACGCTTCCACCGAGGGGCGCATAGGCTATCTCTCCGCCAAGCATTTGGGGGTGGTGCTTGCCACTGTTGTGGTTGTCCAAGAAGGCAAGGTCTATGAATTGGAGGTGAACCCCACTGAGTTTGAGGCGCGTGCCGAAGGTGGCGACTACACCATCACGATTTCGTCGAACCAGTCGTGGACGTTGAATGTTGGAGTTTCATGGCTCCATTGCGAACCGACGAGCGGCTTTGGCAACAAGACCGTTACCGTAACGGTCGATCCTTCGATGAGCATGCATTCCCGGATAGGTCTTATCAAAGTGATAGGAGAGTCGGGGCAGGATGTAACAGTCACGGTTGAACAACACCCATAAAAAAAGGAGAGCTTCGGCTCTCCTTTTTTTATTGTATAGGCGAGGGTTTAGAACCCCATGCTGAACCAGTACCAGAATTTGTTTTCCATCTCTTTCCAGGCTTGGCGCGTCGAGGCGGCGAAATCGGAGGTGTATTGGTTGAGGAGGTTGGTGGCTTCCTTGGTCTTGCCTTCGGCAATCATGGCTTTGGCCTTGTTCTCGATGGCGGGAATCTCGTCGAAAGCCTTTTGCTCGAAACGGTTGGCGGTGCCAAGCAGCGTCTGCTTGGTGCGGCCCCACTGCACGGTGGCTAATTTGTTGGCCTTGCGGTAGTGCCAAATCCAGGCCTCGTCGCGATAGCGCAGTTGGCCGCATTTGTCGAAGCCTTCAGGCAGGGTGGTGGAGCCTGAGAAAATCGGGATGCGTGGGCTTTGTCCCGGGTTGTCGCAGCTCATCCAGCAGATGGCACCGATTTCGTCGGGCACCCAGCTACGGCATTGGATGATGTGGTGGTAGCTGCTCCAAGCCACGGCCACGGTGCGCTGGAAGTTGACGGTGCCGGGAGCGAGATAATTGAGCGTGTTCATCGTGGCGGAAGTGAGCCAAGGGTTGGCGATGGGGCTGATGATGGTGTCGTTGACCACTGTGCCGTCGTCTTGGCGTTTCTTGGCCACCATTTTCACGTTGCGGGTCATGTCCATGTCGGTGCCTTCGTAGGTGCTGCGGAAGAGTTCCATCACCTTGCGGACGTCGACGTTTTCATCAGGTTTCACCGAGAAGGGCAGTTCGGGCATGTCGCGGTTGAGGTTCAAAGAAGGTGCCAACTGGCTCAGGATGAAGAATTCGCGGTCGCTGTAGTTCTTGCCACCGCCGTAAGAAGCGCGGAAGGCCTTCCAGAAAATGAAGTCGCCCTTGCCGTCCCAAAGGCCGTATTTCTTCGCTACGGCTTCGCAGTTGTCGGAGCAATAGAAGTCCTTGCTTCCGCGTTCGAGTTTGCCGATGCGGGCGATGTTGGCGCTGACGCCCACTTCGTCGTCGGGGATGCGCTTGGCGGCCCATACGCCACCAATCTTGTCGGGGCCTTCGCCGAGGATTTCCATCTGCCATACTTCGTTCTTGTCGGCAATGGTGATGCACTCGCCGCCGTCGCCATAGCCGTACTCTTTGATGAGTTGTCCGATGAGCTGGATGGCGTCGCGGGCGTTGTCGCATCGCATCAAGGCCACGCGCTGCAATTCTTCAATCATGAACATGCCTTTCGGGTTGACCAAGGTGTCGGGGCCAGAGAAGGTCGTCTCGCCGATGGCCAATTGTTTCTCGTTGAGGCAGGGGTAGGCCGTGTTGAGGTAGGCGTAGGTGTGGGCCACTTGCGGGATTTCGCCGGCCAGTTCAAGGCCACGGTTGTCGAAGGGGTCTTCGGTGTGCATGGTGCCTTTGTAGACCTTGTGGGTTTCAACCACTTCAGTGTCGTTCCCTTTTTTCTTTTTGCCCTTGGATGGCTCGGCAATTTTGTGGTCGGCGGCGGGTTCCCAACGCATCCAGGTGCGGTAGCGACCGTCGCAGGTGTGGGAGGTGATGACGGAGCCGTCGGTGGAGGCCTTTTTGCCCACCATGATGCTCGTGCAGTTGGCGCCAACGAGGCGCTCGTTTTCGTCTTGAGCCATGGCGCCGAGGCCGATAAGCAGAAGACCAGAGAGAAGTAATGATTTGAATTTAAGCATAATAACTATTTTTGTTGATTTGATTCGTGATGTCGGTCCTCCAACAGGATCAGGGACCTTGGTTATTGGGGCGTTTTAGGTTTCAAAAATAGGAAAGAAATCGGTAGGTTTTGAAAAATGAGGAAAAATAGTACATCATTCCCAAAACAATTCTTCCGCCACGCCGTCGGCGAAGAGCATCTGCTGGTCGGTGAGGTAGAGGAACTCCCGTGTCTGTGAGAGACGGCCTTGGGCAACCAAAGGCTTGGCGTGTTGCTCACAGAAGGTCGAAAACCTTTCGCCCATCTCGCGTTTCATCCATTTCAGGTCGATGCCCCAATGCGTGCGCAGCCGCAGCATGACGTATTCATCGTATTGTTGCTCAGGGGAGAGTCGCTCTTTTTGGGATGCGGGACACGGGACTTCGGGACACGGGACTATCTGGTCTCGCAGTCTCGCAGTCTCGCGTCTCGTGTCAATGTATTTCTCAACGCTTGAAACATTCCACTGCCGCGAAACGCCGTCATACGAATGCGCCGAAGGCCCGAAACCAGCGTATGGCGTTCCGAACCAGTACGAGGCGTTGTGTTTGGAGTGCATCCCACGTTTGCAGAAGTTGGAAATCTCGTAATGCAAAAAACCGTTTCCCTTGGCGCGTCGGCAAAGGATTTCGTAGTCGCGGAGGGCATCCTCCTCGTTAACGGGTTGTGCCTTACCTAATTCTATTTGCTTGGTCAGGATGGAATTGGGTTCAAGCGTGAGCGCGTAGGCCGAGAGGTGCGGCAGGTCGTAATCGAAGAAGATGTCCAAGTTGTGGTTCCATTGCTTGGCATCGGAGGTGGGAAGACCGTAAATCAGGTCGATGCTGATGTTGCTGAATCCGGCTTGTTTGGCCCAGTCGAGGCATTGTCGGGCATGGTTGGCATTGTGTTTCCGCCCCAAATACTTCAAATCTTCATCGAAGAAGCTCTGGATGCCAATGCTGAGCCTATTGACACCCATTTTGCGCAAGGCTTGCAGATAGTCCAACGACAGCGTGTCGGGGTTGGCTTCAAGGGCGATTTCGGCGTTTTTGGCAACGGGATAATGCGTATTAATAAGGTGTAGCAAATCGTCTATTTCGCTAACAGTGAGCAGGGAAGGGGTGCCACCGCCAAAATAGATCGTGTCGATGGAAAGCATATCACGACTATCCTCAAGCGCGGGAGATTGCGGGTCAAGCCCGCAATGACGCTTAGAGCCTAAGTAATCCTTCCTTGCGATGATTTCCTCCTTCAGTGCCTCCAAAAACCGCTCTTTCAGCTTCAATGAGGGCAACGAATAGAACCCACAATAGCCGCATTTCGACTTGCAGAAAGGGATGTGGATGTAAATGCCAGACATGCTGCAAAAATAAGAAAAGTCCCGCATTTGCAGGACTTTTCTATGATTTAGGAACGAATTGCATTAATCCTTTTTGCACTTTTCGCAACCACCGAGGCACTTGTAGCACAGGCCGGCAAGGCCAGCGCCGACGAGCGGGGCCACGATGAAGAGCCACACTTGGCTCATGGCGCTCCAAGCACCACCACAGTCGGAGAACAGGGCCACGCCGAGCGAACGGGCGGGGTTGACCGAAGTGTTGGTCAGCGGGATGCTGATGAGGTGGATGAGCACGAGGGTGAGACCGATGGCTAAACCGCCGAACTTGCCGTTGGCGTGACGGCTGTCGGTCACGCCGAGGATGACCATCAGGAACACGAAGGTGAGCAGGCACTCAACGAGGAAAGCACCTCCCATCGAGATGGCTTGGTAATCGCCACCGTTGATTTTTTGGAAAGCTTCGCCGTAACCGTTGGACGCGAACACGCCAGTGGCTTCGTTACTAGGGATGGCATTCCAAATGCAGAGCAGCAAGGCACCGGCGATGATGGCGCCGATGAACTGGGCAGCCCAGTAGACCAGCATTTCCTTGGCGGTCATGCGGCCATTGACGAACACGCCGAAGCTGACGGCGGGGTTGAGGTGGGCACCCGAGATGTGACCAATGCCGTAGGCCATGGCAATCACGGTGAGACCAAAGGCGATGGCGACGCCAAGGAAACCGACGTGGCCAAACAAGGCGGTACCGCAACCGCCAAACACCAAGACGAACGTGCCGAACAATTCGGCGAAGAACTTGTTACTTGTCTTCATAACTTTTTAAATTTTAGTTAGTTATTAGGTTTAAAATCGTTTTCAATAATGTCAAATCCCAACAAGGAACACTCCTTTTTGATACCGCAAAAATACAAAAAACTTGATTGAGGCCAAATTTTTTTGTTTTTGTTCGCTTTTTGTTTTTCCGTTTTTTCCTATTTTTGCCTTTTCAATTTGCTTTCATATGACGCTTATTAAGAAGATATTAGCCTCGGTTCCGATTGTGTTTCTCGCTTTTTCCTGCATGGCCCAGGAAATCCATTCCTACCAGTTCTCGCTTGAGGACTGCCTTCGTTTTGCCGTGGCCAACAGCTACGAACGCAAGTCGATGGAGCTGACGGGACAATCGCTGGAAACGACCTACGAGCAGTCGAAACAACAACGCCTGCCCAACTTGAGCGCCTCGGTGGGACAGAACTTCTCGAACAACGAAAACGGTTGGTCTACGTCGGGCAATGTGGGCGTGGGTTCCTCGGTGACGATCTACCAAGGAGGAGCTATCAACAACACCATCGAGCAGAACCGCCTCAATGTGGAACGCAATGCGGTGCAGATGGAACGCTATGACAACCAGTTGACTACGCAAATCTTGCAAAGTTTCCTCACCATTCTCGGCAACCAGGAGTTGGTGAAATACCAACAAGAGGTGCTCAACACCAGCCGCGAGCAAGTCAAGCAAGGCCGCGTGCGCCACAGCGTGGGTAGCATTCTCGAAAGCGATCTCTTGTTGCTTGAGGCGCAATACCTTAGCGACTCGAACAACGTGGTCGACACACGCATCAATATTGAAAACAACCTATTGGATTTGAAAGTGTTGCTCTCGATGGAACCAGTCGATGAGTTGGAAATCGTTGCTCCCAGCACCGACAATCTCGACAATCTGCGCGAAAGCCTGCCTTCGGAGGAGGAAGCCATTAGCCTTGCCATGGCCTATTTGCCCGATTTGCGCATGGGCGACTACGACATCCGCATTGCCCAAAAGAGCGTCGATTTGGCGCGAGGCAACTATTTTCCTTCCGTTTCGGCCAATGCCAACGTAGGCATGAATATGCTCGCTTTCGACAGCGAAGGCAACCAGAAATGGTATAGCAAACCTACAGAGTCGGTGGGCGTGTCGATGAGCATCCCCATTTACAGCCGTGGCCAAACCAAAGCCAACGTGAAGAAGAGTCGTATCGCGCTGCAACAGGCCCAACTCGACTATGAGCAAACGCAACTCGAAGTGCGCCAAACCGTGGTGCAAGCCTATCGCAATGTGATTTCGGCTTTCAACGCCTACAAGGTATCGCAAGCCAAGGAGAACGCCTACGGCAAGAGTTTCAATGCCTATAATGTTCAATACCAATATGGTAGCATCACCACCGTGGAACTGCTTCAGCAACAAAACAACTATTTGAACGCACTCAATTCTTACATCCAAAACAAGTATTCGTTGCTTATGCAGCGCAAAATCCTGGACATCTACATGGGTAAACCCATCAAATTTTGAATCTTTAAATCTTAAATCCCACTCTTGATGAAAAAGAAAAGAAAAATATGGCTGGTCATTTTGGGCATTGCGGTCGTGGCCGTGGCCATCATGATGATCGTCAATGCCGGCAAGTCGGCCAACAAGGAATTGGTGATCCGCACCCATGTGGTGAACGAATACACCGTTGAGAACACCGTCACCGCCACGGGCACCATCGAGCCGGTTGAGACCGTCGAAGTGGGTACGCAGGTGTCGGGCAAGGTCGAAAAAATTTATGTCGACTTCAACGACGAGGTGAAGAAAGGCCAACTGATGGCTGAGCTCGACAAGCAGACCCTCAACCAGAGCCTGAGCCGCGCCAAGGCTAGTCTTACCTCGGCTGAGAGTCAGCTCAACTACGCAAAATTGACTTACGAGCGCACCAAGCAGCTTTATGAATCCAATGCTGCCACTTTGGCTGCCTACCAAGAGGCGCAAAACACCTACACGCAGGCACAGATGAGCAAGAAGAACGCGCAGGCGGCCTACGACCAAGCGCGTGTCGACTTGGCCTACGCCGAAATCTATTCGCCCATCGACGGCATCGTGCTCGACCGCGCCGTGGAGGTGGGCCAGACCGTGGCAGCCTCGTTCAGCACACCAACCTTGTTTACTTTGGCCAATGACCTGACCAAGATGCAGGTGGAGGCCGATGTAGATGAAGCCGACATCGGGCAGGTGAAAACAGGGCAACGTGTGACTTTTACCGTTGACGCCTATATGAATGACGTGTTTGAAGGCACCGTGAACCAAATCCGCATGAAACCCACCACGACGAGCAACGTGGTGACCTATACCGTCATTATCGAGGCGCCTAATCCCGACCAAAAACTCTTCCCCGGCATGACCGCCAGCGTGACCATCGTCACCGAGGAGCAAACGGGACTGGCCGTGCCTGCCGAGGCGCTCAACTTCACACCCGACGAACAGGTGCTGAAGGCCATCCGTAAGGCTGACAAGCCCGAAGGACAACGTCCCGAACCGCCCCAAGGCGAGCGACCGCAGATGGGCGAAAACGGCACTGCTGGAGCAAGCCATTCCATAGTTTGGCTGAAAAAAGGCGACGACATGATGCCGCGCCCCGTCAAGGTGGGCATGAGCGACGGCGCCTACAAGATAATAGAACAAGGCGTGCAAGCCGGCGATTCGGTGGTGCTTTCGGCCCAATATGTCGTCAAGGAGAAGGAAGTGAAGAAAGGCGAAAACCCCTTCATGCCAGGCCCTCCCGGAAGGAACAAGAGCAATAGCAGTAACAAGAACGGTGGCGGCCCCGGCGGCCCTCCGGCATAATCGTATGGAATCATGAGTGAGAAGCCATCCATCATCAAGGTCGAGAACCTCAAGCGGACGTTTGTCGTTGGGAGCGAGGAAGTCCATGCCCTCAAGGGCGTGTCGTTCGACATCTTCCAGGGCGAGTTTGTGAGCATCATGGGCTCGTCGGGAAGCGGCAAGTCGACCTTGCTCAACATCCTTGGTTGCCTCGACCAACCCACTTCTGGCGAGTATTACATCGACGGCATTTCGGTTAGGGAACGCACGAAAAACGAGCTGTCGGACATCCGCAACCGCAAGATTGGCTTTGTGTTCCAGTCCTACAATCTTTTGCCACGCACTTCGGCTTTGGAAAACGTGGAGCTGCCCTTGGTCTACAACCCCGACGTGTCGCACAAGGAGCGTCACGAGCGGGCGCAACATGCCTTGGAACTCGTTGGGCTGAAAGACCGCATGGGTCACATGCCCAACCAGCTTTCGGGCGGTCAGCAGCAGCGCGTGGCCATCGCGCGGGCTTTGGTCAACGACCCTGTGATTGTGCTCGCCGACGAAGCCACGGGCAACTTGGACACCCGCACGTCATACGAAATCATGAGTCTGTTCCAAAGCCTGCACGAGCAAGGCAAGACCATCGCTTTCGTGACCCACGAGTCTGACATTGCGGTGTTTACGAGCAGAACGATATTCCTCCGCGACGGTCATATTTTGCGTGATGAACCAGTAAACACCAAATCTGCCGCCGAAGCCTTGGCCGCCCTTCCGGTCGATAATGACTATTAACCCTAAACTCTGGACTATTTTGGATATACTGAACCTCATAAGAATATCGGCGAAAGCCCTGCTCCGCAACAAGACGCGCTCTGCCCTTTCCATGCTCGGCATCGTCATCGGCATCGCTGCCGTCATCGCGGTGGTCAACCTCGGTGAGGGGCTGAAACAAAGCACCGCCAACCAGCTTTCCGACATGGGCACCAACCTCATCATGGTGATGCGCGCCAACCAAAGGAGAGGCGGCGTAAGCATGGGCTCTACGAACGTACAGTCGCTCAAGGTGCGCGACTGCGAGTTGATTGAAAAAGGGGCCAAAAACGTCACTATGGTCAGCCCCGTGGTCAATAGTGGCGGACAGTTGGTGAACGGCTCCAAGAACTGGTCGGGAACGGTGTATGGCGGTTCGCCCGACTACCTCGAAATCCGCAAATACGAAATAGCCACAGGTGTCAACTTCACCGACGAGGACGTGAAGAAATACGCCAAGGTCGGCTTGATAGGCCAAACCATTGTGGAGGAGCTGTTCGATGACGGCGAGGACCCCATCGGCAAGACCATCCGCGTGGGCAACATGCCTTTCAAGGTCATCGGGACGCTCAAGGAACGCGGCGAAAACAGCATGGGCATGGACCAGGACGACCTCGTGGTGATGCCTTACAGCACCGTGCAGAAGCGAATGCTCGGCGTCGACTACATCCAGCAAATTGTTTGCTCGGCGGCATCGGAAAACGTGGCCGAGGCTGCCGTCGAGGAAATCGAAAGCCTCTTGCGGGCTTCGCACAAGATACCCGAAGGCGGCGCCGACGACTTCGAGGTGCGCACCCAGCAGGAGATGTTGGAGATGATGAGTTCGATGACGGGCATGATCACCACCGTGTTGGTCGCCATCGCCTTGATTTCGTTGCTCGTAGGCGTCATCGGCATCATGAACATCATGTATGTGACCGTCACGGAGCGCACCAAGGAAATCGGCCTGCGCATGTCGATAGGCGCGAAGAATGCCGCCATACTGATGCAGTTCCTCACCGAGAGTATGATTTTGAGCCTCATCGGTGGCGTTTTGGGCATGTTGCTTGGGCTGCTGCTGTCTTATGTGGTCTCGATGGCCATGTCGTTGCCCTACGTCGTCAACGTGCTTTGGATGGTCATCTCGTTTGTTTCGTGCGCCATTTTGGGCCTCATCGCCGGTTTCTTCCCCGCATTGAAGGCTTCGCGCACCGACCCTATTAATGCTTTAAGATATGAATAACAATCATCTGTATAAAGATTTAGACAACTTTCTTTCGCTGCGTCGAATAGTAATGCTTTCGTTGGCCATCACCTTGGTGTATTATGCCTTGTTTGGCCTGACGTTTTATTTCAGCCGGCCCATGTTCGACAACCCGACAGGCATGGAGCGTTGGGATGGACATGAAGACGAAGAACTGGCGCAAGACACCCTTCAAGTCCAAAAGGTGCAGCATGTGCCTCACAGACCGCATCACCGACACGAGCCGCCGGAATTCCATGAACGAAGGATGCTGCAAAAGGTGGTGCTCAACATCCCGCTCACATTCATCATGGTTTTCCTCGTGTTGCTTTACGACAGGCACGTCATGGGCATAAGCCACAAGCGACGGAATGGCTTGGTCGTCCACATTGTCTTGGGTACGCTTTGTGTTGGCATTGCGTTGAGTGCCCTGTGTACGGTGCTGCAATGGTACACCGTGCCCGAGTGGAGGCCGCCTCACTCGCTGTGGATTTGCATGGTCAAGGGAAGCTTGGGCGACTTGCCTTTGTTTGGCTTTGCGGTGATGTCGGCCTATTTGCTCCGGACGCTATACTATGAGCGCATGAAAGCCATCGAAAACGAGACCCTTCGTGCCGAGAACATACGGTCGCGCTTCGAAGCCCTTGAAAACCAAACGGATCCTCATTTCCTCTTCAATTCGCTGAACACGCTGAAGTCGCTTATTGAAGAAGATGAGACCAAGGCGGGCGACTTTGTGCAGCAGCTCTCGTCGGTGTTGCGCTACACCTTGCAGAACAAGGAAGTGGTCACCTTAGCCGAGGAAATCGACTGCGTTAGGGCCTATTGCAAGATGATGAAGATGCGCTATGGCGACAACCTCGTTTTCGACCATCACATCGACCACGAGCGTTACGACAACTACCTGGTTTTGCCCCTTTCCGTGCAGGGGCTGATGGAGAACGCCATCAAGCATAACGTCATCTCATCGAAACACCCTCTTACGGTGAATGTTTCCACTGATAACGATAATCACTTGATAATCAGTAATAAAATACAAAAGAAAATCGGAATTGAGGAAAGGACAGGCATCGGATTGGCCAATCTTTCGGAGCGGTATCGATTAAAATGGAACGAAAATGTTGAAATTTTTGACGATGGAACGATTTTTAGCGTAACTTTGCCTCTTAAACAAAACGAATAGAACTATGAAAGCACTAATAATTGAAGACGAAGGCATGGCTGCCAAAACCCTGAAGAAGCTATTGGTGGAAGTCACCCCCGGTATCGAAATCGTTGGCGTACTCGAAACCATCGAGGACAGCGTGGAATGGATCGAAGAGAACCCCATGCCTGACGTGATGTTTATGGACATCCATTTGGCCGACGGTTCGTCGTTCGCCATTTTCGACAAGGTCAACATCACATGCCCCGTCATATTCACTACGGCCTACGACGAGTATGCCCTGAAGGCCTTCGAGGTGAACAGCATCGACTACCTGCTGAAGCCCATCAGCAAGGAGGCTTTGGAACGCGCCATGCGCAAATTGCTCACGCTTTCGGAGACGCGCGTCAATTCCGACCAGGTTGAGCGGCTGTTGGAGCAGTTGGGACAGAAGAAGAAATACAGGAACTATTTCCTGCTTCCCGAGCGCGACAAGTTGGTGCCGCTTGCGGTCAGCGATGTGGCTTATGCCTACATCGAGGCCAAGACGGTGAAGTTGGTCTCGTTTGAGGGCAAGTCCTATTACCTGACCCAGACGTTGGACGACCTGATAGCCCAGTTGGATCCGCACGAGTTTTTCCGTGCCAACCGCCAGTTCGTCGTTGCACGCAGGTCGATCAAGGACGTTTCGGTGTGGTTTGGCAACAAGTTGGCCATCAATTTGGTCATGGAAACGCCTGAAAGGATCATCGTGAGCAAGGCGAGGGTGGGCGAATTCAAGACATGGTTCACCAAGCAGTGAAAATGGATGGTTTTGTAATTTGCAGAAATATAGCGTTTTAAATAGGGTAAAGAAAAAAAGTTGGAGAAAAACGTCGGACATAAGGAAAAAGGTTGTATTTTTGCACCCGCAAACCGAGAGGTTCAATGTAATTAAAACGTTGCTTCCGTAGCTCAGTTGGTAGAGCACCTGACTCTTAATCAGGGTGTCCAGGGTTCGACCCCCTGCGGGAGTACATCACAAACCCTTGTAATGAGTTGATGATCAACAGTTGCAAGGGTTTTTCTTTTGCCTTTGCTGAAACATTCGTTTGAACGAGGATTCGTATTCCCCCAAAAATTTTCCCTGGTTTCGTGACCACTTTGCAATTCTTTTCGTATTTTTGTACCCCTAAAAGGAACAAGGAGTAATGTCCGCAAAAACAAACAAATATTCGGTCGCCGAGGCGAAGAAAACCCCAATAAAATTTGGAGGTTTCGGAAATTTGTTTAAACACACACATTCTTATCGCCCATCACCTCTATAAATTTGCGCGCAGGCGCGGGCGACAATTTACGACTTTTTCCGGCAAATTGTTCAGGGCGATTTGCCATTTGCAAGACGGGAAAAAGGGGAATTTGCAATTCCCGCGTGAGAATCGTAGAGACGTCACGTCACGGTGTGGCGTCTCTACGTGTTTTTCGGGAAGCAGCCGGCTTTTCTCATTCTATGATGAGCGCATCGAAGCCTTCCGTGGCAAAGGTCTCCAACTCACCTTCTTCGTTCACGAAAATGTAGTAGGCCTCCACGCCGTCCATCGCTTCGACGGTTTCGAGCGAACGTTCCATGCCCATCACCATGCAGATGGAGGCCAAGGCATCGGCCCAAACGGAATTGTCGGCCAATACCGTTGCGCTGAGCAGCTGGTGCTCAACGGGATAGCCTGTCTTTGGATCGATGCAGTGCGAATAGCGCTTGCCATTGCGTTCCACGTATTTTCGGGTGCTGCCAGAGGTGACCAAGCCCTTGTCGCGCAAAGCGATGCGGGTCTGCACCACCTGTTCCGAGTCCCAGTTTTCGGCGGGTTTCTCGATGCCCACAATCCAGGGCTTGCCGTCGGGTTTGTTGCCTTTGGCCATGATTTCGCCGCCCGTGTCAACCAAGTAGTTGCTGATGCCACGGCTTTCCAAAAACGAGGCAATCATGTCGGAAGTGTAGCCTTGGGCTATGGCATTGAAATCCAATTGAATGGCTGGATTTTCCTTGACGACTTTCCCGTTTTCGATCCTCACTTTGCGATAGTCAACCAATTGTTTCAAGCTGTCGATGAGTTGTGGCGTGATGCTGTCGCCTGTCTTTGCGTTGAAGCCCCAAGCGGCCACGATTGGCGAGATGGTGGGGTCGAAATAGCCGCCCGAAAGCCGTGCGGCCTCTTGCGCGATGCGGAAGTTGTCGACGAAGATGCTGTCGAGTTCGACTTCTTCGTTTCGGTTGACTTTGCAAATGACGGAGCTGTCGACCCACAGGTTGACCGACCTATCGACGGCGCGGAAAATGGAGTCCACTTCGCGCTGGAAGTTGCGCCCTTGTTCGTCGTAATAGGTGATGGCATAATATGAGCCTTGCGCAAGGCCTTTAAGGATGATCTTTTTCGGCTGGTTGTCGCATGAAGCCAAAGCCAACAGAGCCAGAATTACCAAGAATGATTTTTTCATATTTGTTCCATTAAAAGAAAGCTCCTACGGAGCATTGTTGCGGGTTGTTTCGTTTTTATCCTATTAAAAGGAAGCTCCTACGGAGCAACCCCAAGCCTCATCAACTCTAAACTCTCAACTACAAACTAATAGTAGCGCACCATTTCAAGGCAAAATTCTCCCAAACTCCAGCTCGCCTGTAAGGCCCATAGCGATAGAAGACGCCTGCTCCCATTTTGGCTAAGGGTGTCGACAAGATGCCGTTGACCACAAAACCGCTCTCGAAATAGCCCTTTTCCATCGTCTTGAAGTTCCTGTCGGGGAAGGCTTCGGCACGCTTCATGTCGCCCCAGCCGATGTTGGTGGCGATGGTCAGCTCGGGCTTGAAAAACCGTGAGTTGGTCTTCCATAGCATCCCGTTGAAGTTGTGGCTCAGGTAGATGGCCACAAAGCGGTCGCAGAAAAACTCGTCGACAGCCATCGTGCTAAAGCTGCCTGGCGAATAAAGCCCGAACTTGTCGTAGGTTCCCAAGATGTTGAAGGTCTCTATTACGGGACAAGTCGCTGTGGCATAGCCGGCTTGCAAATGGATTTTGGCGACGCCGATATAGTGCGTGTAGAAATATTTCTGCATCTCCAACTTGAAGCGGTCGTACTCGAACTGGCTGCCGAGCACGTTGGGGAAGGCGTGTTGGTAGGCAAGCCAGACGATGGGGTAGGTGGTGCCCAACGACCGTATGCCTTGTGGCGTGCTCAGGAACTTCTCGTTGTAGGCGAACCGCAGCTTGACTTCAGCCACGCTGAAACGGCCTCTGGTGATCGTGTCGGCGGGGTCGTAATAGAATTGCCGACTATAGCGCTTGTCGCTGTGGCTGAGGGTGATATAGGCCTTGAAGTGGCGGGAGAAACGGGTCGAGTAGGTGAGGTCGAAGCGGTCGCGGCGGGTCAGCACGTTTTCGTAGAAGGTGTATTTGTAGTTGGCCTCGCTGAGCAAAGCGCCGTTGTCAAGCTCAAGCATGCCGCCAAACTCGCCCATGGCCTCCGACGAATGGGTGTATCTGAAGGCTAACTCCATCTGCCTCTGGCGGTTGAGCTTGAACGTCAGGCCACCGTTGTAGTCTAACCTTTTGATTTTTGTCCAATAGCCGAATGAACCGTTGACGCTGAACCAGCGCGAGAGGCGGTCGTTGGTGCTGAGGCCGAGGCCGAAGAAAAAGCCACGGGCGATGGAATACTTGATGACGTGGTCGATGTCGAGGTTGATGGGGCCGATGGCGATGGCCGCATCGTTCATCAGGCGGTCGGTGAAGCCGAGCACGCGGTCGAAGATGTCGGTGCCCTCGGTGATGGAGTCGACGAGGAGGTAGGTCGAACGGATGCGTTCCGTGAGCGAGTCGATGCGGTGGGTATTCCAAAACGTTTCGTCGCGGAAGCCTGCGTCGGGGTTCACCTTGATTTCGATGTCCGAAAACTGCCGGTTGCTGAGTTCGGGGTTGATCTCGATGTCGGTGAGGTAGCTCTTTCCGATGGCCACCATCGACAATGAGGTGCTTTCGACTCCTACGGCGATGCCAGCAAACTTCAAGTTGGTGTTCAGCTGCTTCGGAAACCATTGGCCTTCCACCTTTTGGTAGAGTTGCTGGATGTTGGCCGTGAACAGTTCGCCTTGTTCATTGGGCGAGGCTTTCACGCTTTGCAAGGCCCAGCCGTCGCTGTTGACGGTCATCGTGCCGCGCAGGCCGTTGAAGGTGCTGCCACGCATCGGGTGGAACGAAATCACGTAGAGCGAGTCGCCGTGGCCGATGGGGTTGACCGACTCCAAGGTGAAGAAATAGTGCGTCTTGCTGCCCTGGCTGATGGGGTTCACGTAGTCGGTGCCGGTGATGCTGACGGTTTCGTCGTAGAAGCTGATGCTCTGCATACTGTTGACCAAATAGATGAAAGTGGGGTTTTTCATGCCGGCCACCTTGGTGCCGAGCACGTTTTGCAGCTTGCGGTCGGGCTTCTTGAAGAGCACCTCGGAGGCCGTCTCCATCACCATCAAGTCGCTCTTTTTCAGGATGCTGTCAAACGTCTTCAGGCCGCTTCCCTCGGTGTTTTCGGAGAGGGCGTTGCCTAATTCGGTGCTGTCGATGGTGAAGACCATCTGGTCATAGATCTTGTAGCGGTACGACCCTAACGAGTTGGGATTGTTGGCTTTGCGGTGGGCCATCAGGCTGTCGATGATGCGGTGGGCGGGGTTCTCGCCGGCCTCAACGGTCACTTCGGTCAGCTCAAACGTGGTGGGACTCAGCGCAATGTCGCATTTCTTTTGGCCGGGAGCGATGTCGACCGTTTTTTTCTCATAGCCGATGGAAGAGAAGGTGATTGACTTTATTGGCCCGTCGGCGGCGATTTCGTATTTCCCGTCGATGTCGCTGATGGTGCCTCGCAGGCCGTCGTTGATGACCACGTTGACGAAGGCCAACGGCTTGCGGCTTTGCTCGTCGGTGATTTTGCCGCCTATCACATGGGCTTGAGCCAAAAGCGCCTCAGCCGAAATGACAAACAGGGCGAGGAACAGCAGTCGCGCCGTCAGCTTTTGCAAAAGAGGCTTCATTCTTGAGTCTCAATTAGATAGACGACTTCGTTGTCGCGTTTCATCAGGTATTGCTCGCGGGCCACTTTCTCCATCGTGGCGGAGTCGTTCTGCACATCGTGGAGATATTGTTTGTTTTGCGAGACCTCCTTTTCGTAGTATTCGATTTGTTGTTTCTGGTCGATGAGCGAGTTGTGAAGCCTGATTTGCTCGAACACATTGAATTGGTCGATGAAGAAGATGACGACCAAAAACAGCAATGTGGCATACACATAGCGGTTGTTGAGCTTGCGAAGGATATTCTTGATTTTCATAGTTGTCAGTTGATAGTTAGGCGTTTGGAGGGGCGGCCGGTCGATTTTGTCTTGAATCGACGATTTTCAGTCTGCAAAAGTAACATTTTTCTTATTTTTGCGCTTCAATATTTCATCAAATTTATCAACAATGAAAAAAGTTATCGCAACGACAAATGCTCCTGGAGCCATCGGGCCTTACAGTCAGGCCATTGAAGCCAACGGTTTTGTGTATATTTCGGGCCAATTGCCCATCAATCCTGCTACGGGCGAGATGCCGGAAGGCGTCGGCGCACAAACCGAGCAAAGTATGAAAAACCTCGAAGCCATCCTCAACGAGGCAGGCTGCACCTTCGACAATGTGGTGAAGTCGGTGTGCTATCTCGCTGATATGAGCTATTTTGGCGAGATGAACGCCGTTTATGGCAAGTATTTCAAGGGCGACTATCCCGCTCGTGCCGCCTTCGCCGTGAAGGAACTGCCCAAGAAGGCCTTGGTCGAAATCGAAATGATTGCCGCAAAATGAAAATCGTCTTTTTGGAGCCTTTGGGCTTGAAAGTGGAACAAATCGAGGCCGCTTGTGAAGGTCTGAAAAAGGCTGGTCACGAAGTGGTTATTTATCCCGACCGCAACGAGAGCCTTGACGAGCTGAAACGTCGTGCCGAAGGCGCAGAGGTCATCGTCGAAAGCAACATCCCGCTGCGCAAGGACTTCCTCGACGCTTGCCCCAACTTGAAGATGCTTTCCATCGCCTTTACGGGCTTGGACCACATCGACATGGAGGAATGCCAGCGTCGCGGCATCGTGGTCAAGAACGCGGCAGGCTACAGCACCGAGGCCGTGGCCGAACTCGCCATCGCCCTGATGATTGACCTCTATCGTAAAGTGCTTGAAAACGATGCGATTACCCGTCAATGCAACCGCAAGGGCATCATGCCCGGACGCGAGATTGGGGGCAAGACCGTCGGCATCATCGGCATGGGCAACATCGGGCAGCGCGTGGCAAAATTGGCCAATGCTTTCGGCTGCAAGGTGTTGGCTTGGAACCGCACCCCGAAGCAAGTCGAGGACGTGAAGTTTGTCGACGAGGAGACCCTTTTGAAGGAATCCGACATCGTCACCCTGCACATCGCCCTCAATGCCGACACCCGCGACTTCATCACCGCCGAGGACTTCGCCTTGATGAAGCCAAGCTCCTTATTAATTAATACGGCTCGTGGTCCCGTGGTGAACGAGACGGCCTTGGCCAATGCTTTGAAAGAAGGCAAAATTGCAGGTGCCGCCACCGATGTTTATGGTACAGAGCCGCCATTGAAGCCTGAAAATCCGTTGTTTGGCGTGCCCAATCTCATCATGTTGCCACACATCGGTTTCGCTACCGAGGAGGCTTTTGTCCTTCGGTTGGGCATCGTGGTTCGCAATGTTGAACGATTCTTAAATTGACTTTTTGACTCGCTTTGCGTCATTGACTACGTCGAATCTGCGATTTGCGAGGAGGAACGACGAAGCAATCCAGATTGCCAACATCACTGGTTTCTGGATTGCTTCACTTTGTTCGCAATGACTAAAACGCCGTTAATCGAGTTTCGGGCGGTAAATCATGTCCGCCGTGACGAAAGCCTCCTTGAATTTGGGCTTGATGCGGCGCAGGCATTTCTCGGCCTCCACGCGGTTGCGGAAGTCGCCGGCGCGAAGGCGGAAATACGGCTCGGCGTAGGTGAGGTAAATCGGGATGTCGGGGAAGGCCTTCTCGAATTGTTTCTTCACATCCTCGGCGTGTTTCAAGGCCTCGTTGCCGATTTCCATGAAAATATGGATGCGGTAGCCGCTGAACGAGCTGTCCAATTTGTAGAGTTGCCGCTGTTTCGAGATGAGGCTTTCGATGCGGTCGTCTTGGCTAACGTTCACTGAACCATTGCTTTGCGCGAAGGCGATGGAGGCCGTTGCCACAAACAATATCATGAAAAGGATCCGTTTCATTTCACCATAGTTTTGACTGCAAAAATACATAATTCTTCGTCATCCACCGATTTTTATTATTTTTGCGGCTGAAAAACACGCTATTTCCAACGTTATGGCCATGAACAGTAACCTTGATGCGAATGCTTCTCATTTGAGCAAGGCCGAGAAAGACCTCGAAAACGCCCTGCGCCCCGACATGTTCGAGAGCTTTGCGGGGCAGAAGCAGGTGGTCGACAACCTTCGCATCTTCGTGAAGGCCGCCGCCCAACGTGGCGAAGCCCTCGACCATACCCTTTTGCATGGCCCTCCAGGCTTGGGCAAGACCACGCTTTCGCACATCATTGCACACGAACTCGGCGTAGGCATGAAGATGACCTCTGGCCCAGTTTTGGATAAGCCAGGCAACCTCGCAGGACTGCTCACCAGCCTTGAGCCTAACGACGTGCTTTTCATCGACGAAATCCATCGCCTCAGCCCCGTGGTGGAGGAATACCTTTATTCCGCCATGGAGGACTTCCGCATCGACATCATGCTGGAGACCGGTCCCAGTGCGCGCAGCATCCAAATTACGCTCAATCCGTTCACGCTCATTGGCGCCACCACCCGCAGCGGCCTGCTGACGGCGCCGTTGCGTTCGCGCTTCGGCATCAATTTGCGTTTGGAGTATTACGATGCGCACACTTTGGCCAAAATCGTGAAACGCTCGGCGGGCATCCTTCGTGTGCCCATCGACGACACGGCGGCTTTTGAGATTGCGCGTCGCAGCCGTGGCACACCGCGTATTGCCAACTTGCTCTTGCGCCGTGTGCGCGACTTCGCCCAAATCAAAGGCGACGGCACCATCACTTTGGACATCGCCAAAGTCGGCCTCAAGGCCCTCAACGTGGACGAGCACGGCCTCGACGACATGGACAACAAGATCCTCACGACCATCATCGACAAGTTCAAGGGCGGGCCTGTGGGCGTCAACACCATCGCCACAGCGGTGGGCGAGGACCCCGGCACCATCGAGGAGGTATGCGAGCCGTTCCTCATCCAGGAAGGCTTCATCATGCGCACCCCCCGTGGCCGCGAGTGCACCGATTTGGCATATAGGCATTTGGGGAAGACGAGAATCAAGCCCAGCGGGGAGTTGAGCTTGTTTGAATAGAATAGGAAATCATAAAAAAACGGAATCTATAGAAAAGAATTAAGTAATTAACATATTAAATAACAACGCATTAGCTATTATCACATTCGAACAAAAAGCGTAGGAAACTGATTGTTCTGGATTTGGATAAGAGTTTATTTCGCGGTGAAGCAGGTTAAGCTAACTACTGAAAAGTTAATGCACTCTCAGTTGAGGGTGTGAACAATCTCTATAGTAGTTAGGCGGGTTTCATCCTACGCTTCCCGTGAATGTGAATAGAAAGGTTCACACCTTTCGTTTTGTCCGATTTCAGATGTGATTGATAGTGAAGCACAAAACTATCAAATCAAATGAAAGATCCGAAAAACAGAAGAGGACTTATTGTGACTTTAGTCCTGTCATTGGTAGCAAACGTATTGTTGCTGGGAAGTATCTATTTTATTGGCGGTGTAAAAACGAACTTTTTCAGAAGAATTGGAACAAGAATGGGTGTTTGTGAGACAAAACCCCAGGACCGTGGCGATTATTGGTGCATCCAAGGGTGGACGAATACGCTAAGGAAGTTAGGTTATGACGCTGATGTTGTATTTTTCGGTAATTCCATTACAAGGGGCGGCAATTTTCAAGATTACTTCCCGAATGTGAAGACTTGCAATTTGGGCTATTCGGGCGACAATATGGATGGGATGATGCTTAGAATGGAGCAAATCAAGACAGTTAGTCCCGAGAAAGTATTTGTTATGGCTGGAATCAATGGCTTGCAGATGCAGACGGATGATGTTTTTGAAAAGAAATACCAACAAATGGTTGATTCCATCAAAAAGACTGTGCCCGAGGCGGAGGTTTATCTACAAAGCATATTGCCGGTAAATTATGCCAAGACGAATGCGTATGCGAGTAAAGGCAAGATTAGAGAAGCTAATGATATCATTAATAGAATTGCCCAACGCTCTGGTTGTTTTTATGTCGATTTATATTCCTTGTACGAAAAAGATGGCGAAATGCCTCAAGAGTTGACGCGCGATGGAGTGCATCTGTTTCCAGAGGCTTACGACAGATGGATGGAAGAGATTAGGAGGTATATTGAGGAATAGAAGTCAGTTCATCTCTTTCTGAAAATCAAAAGGATTATACGATGAGCTTTGGAGATAAACTCACGTTGCTTCTATAAATCCCTCAGCAAAAACGCCATATAAAAAGGCAAGGTGAGAATCGGTCCGTTGCGTCCTACATTATAGTCGCATAACTAATATGCTGTGATACTGCATATTAACACTTTTCGGGGCGAGTTTTCTCCGAAATCGCACACTTTTCGGGGCGAGTTTTCGCTACAATGGTACACTTTTCGGGGTGAGTTTTCATGGTTCTAAAACGAAAAATTCCCTATTTTTGCAGTTTCTTTCAAAATCAGCGAAAAACACTGCATCACATGGACTATAACTTCAACGAAATCGAGAAAAAGTGGCAGCAATACTGGCACGACAACAAAATCTATAAGGTCGACATCGACCACACCAAGCCCAAGTTCTACGTCTTGGACATGTTCCCTTATCCCTCGGGCGCGGGCCTGCATGTGGGCCATCCGTTGGGCTATATCGCCTCGGATATTTATGCAAGATATAAAAGGCTGAAAGGCTTCAACGTGCTGCACCCGATGGGCTACGACGCCTACGGCCTGCCCGCCGAGCAATATGCCATCCAAACGGGCACGCACCCCGCCATCACGACCGAGAAAAACATCAACCGCTACCGCGAGCAGATGGACAAGATCGGCTTCAGCTACGACTGGGACCGCGAGGTGCGCACCAGCGACCCGCATTACTACAAATGGACGCAATGGACTTTCATCCAGCTCTTTAACTCGTATTATTGCAACGGCTGCAAAAAAGCCCAGCCCATCAAGAACCTGATTGCCTACTTCGAGCAACACGGCACCGAAGGCCTCAACGTAGCCCAAAGCAAGCCGCTGAGCTTCACCGCCGCTGAATGGAAGGCGATGAGCGAGAAGGAACAACAGGAAGTGCTGATGAACTACCGCTTGGCCTACCAAGCCGAGGCTTTGGTGAACTGGTGCCCGGGCTTGGGCACGGTGCTTGCCAACGACGAGGTGGCCGATGGCCTCTCGGTGCGTGGCGGCTTCCCTGTGGAGCGCAAGGCTATGAAACAATGGCTGCTGCGCATCACGGCCTATGCCGACCGCCTGCTCGAAGGCCTCGAAACCGTCGAGTGGAGCGAGTCGGTGAAGGACCTGCAACGCAATTGGATTGGCAAGTCGATGGGTGCTTCCGTCATCTTCAAAGTCGATGGAAAAGATATTGATCTTGAAGTGTTTACGACCCGTGCGGATACCTTGTTTGGCACGACCTTTATGGTGCTGGCTCCTGAGCATGAGTTGGTGAAGGAAATCACCACCGAAGCGCAACGCGCTGAGGTGGAGGAATACATCGCCCGCACCAAGAACCGCAGCGAGCGCGAACGCATGGCCGAGGTGCGCCGAGTGAGTGGCGCCTTCACGGGTGCCTACGGCATCAACCCCATCACGGGTGCGAAACTCCCGATTTGGATTGCCGACTACGTGCTGATGGGCTACGGTACGGGTGCCATTATGGCCGTGCCTGCGCACGACAGCCGCGACTTCGCCTTTGCGCGTCACTTCAGCCTGCCTATCATCCAAGTGGTGAAGAAACCCGGTACCGAGCCGACCGACCCCGCCACGTGGGAAGAGAGTTTCGATGCCAAGGACGGCGAGCTGGTCAACTCGGGCTTCCTCAACGGTCTGACCGTCAAAAAAGCCATTGCCAGAATGATTGAGGAATTGGAGAAACTCGGCGTGGGCACGGGCAAGACCAACTACCGCCTGCGTGACGCCATCTTCAGCCGCCAGCGCTATTGGGGCGAGCCATTCCCGATTTACTACAAGGATGGAATGCCTTACGCCATGGACGAGAGCAAGCTGCCCTTGGAACTGCCCGCCATCAGCGAATACAAACCTACCGAGACGGGCGAGCCGCCTTTAGCCCGCGCCAAAAATTGGGTGACGGAGGAGGGCTATCCCATTGAGACCAACACCATGCCTGGCTTCGCCGGTTCGAGCGGTTATTATTTCCGTTACGAAGACCCGCACAACGACAAAGAATACTTCAGCCGCGAGGCCAACGACTATTGGCAAAACGTTGACCTTTACATCGGTGGCGCCGAGCACGCCACAGGCCACTTGATTTACAGTCGTTTTTGGTGCAAGTTCTTGTTCGACATTGGTTTGGCCTGCAAGGACGAGCCGTTCCAACGCATGATCAACCAAGGCATGATTCAAGGCCGTTCGAGCTTTGCCTATCGTGCCAACATGGAGAAACTGTGCGAATATTGTGTTTGGAGTGTCATCAAAGACAATAAGTTAGGTGTAAAGTTCGAGAAAGACTTCAAGGACGGTCGCCGTCGTTTCGATTTCTTCTGCGCCGAGAAGGGTATCCTTATCGAAATCAACCGTATGGGCAACCTCGAAAAGGTGGCTGAGCCATGGGAAGAATATGCCGCTTCGAAGGGTTACAAGTTGCTGCTTGTCCCGATTATCGACGTGGTGAACGATGTCGTGAATGATACCAACAAAGTGGAGCAAAAGATCAAGGATTTGGTTGCAGGCAAGGAAGTTCCCGCTTTTGTCGACGGCGAGGCTTATAACGGTGGCCCGTTGTTCATTTCAAAGAACATTGAGGACCGCGAGTTGTTCAGCACTCCGATTCATGTGGACATCAACATGGTGCACAACGACATCCTCGACATTGAGGCTTTCCGCCAGTGGCGCGACGACCTTCATGATGCCCAATTCATTACCGAAAAAGACAAGGACGGCAATGAGATTTTCGTGTGCGGTTCGGAGATCGAGAAGATGTCGAAGTCGATGTTCAACGTGCAGAACCCCGACGACTTGGTTGAGAAATATGGCGCCGACACGCTGCGCCTCTATGAGATGTTCCTCGGCCCGCTTGAGCAAGCCAAGCCTTGGGACACGCAAGGTATCGAGGGCACGTTCCGCTTCGTGCGCAAGCTGTGGCGACTCTATCACGACGAGAACAATCAATTCTGCGTCAGCGACGAGCCTGCCACCGCGCCCGAGTTGAAGAGCCTGCACAAACTCATCAAGAAGGAGGAGGAAGGCATCGAGAGCATTTCGTTTAACACGGTGGTTTCGGCCTTCATGATTTGCGTCAACGAACTTTCGGAGATGAAGTGCAACAAGTGCGAAATCCTTGCCCCGTTGGCCATTATGATTTCGCCATACGCACCGCATATCGCTGAGGAGCTGTGGCACTTGCTGGGTCACGACACCTCTGTGGTGACGGCTTCGTTCCCCGTTTACGACGAGAGCAAGACCGTGGAGAACAGCTTCAGCTATCCCGTGAGCTTCAACGGCAAGATGCGCTTCTCGATGGAGCTGCCTGTCACGATGGGTGCCGACGAGGTGCAGGCCGCCGTGCTTGCTGCCCCCGAGTCAGCCAAGTGGCTCGAAGGCAAGCAGGTGCGCAAGGTCATCTTCGTGCCGAAGAAGATTGTGAATATCGTGGTTGGATAAAACCTTGATGAGTTTGTAGCTCAATAATTCATCCCGAAGTGCCAAAGCGGGATGATGTTTTCGTAGCCATATTCGATGTCGTCTTTCACAACGAAAGCGTCTTTCACTTCGGTGATTTGTTTCTTGTTTTTGTTTTTTCCGCCCACTTCAAAGGTCTTCCCGTTGATGAGGAAATCGGCAGCCTTTGAAGTGAAAACTTCATGGTTGACTTGCATTTGCGAGAGGAAAAACGTCTCGCGTATGTTGCCGACTTCGGGTTTGCCTTCCGAAAGGGCTTGGATGAGGTTGGTGTTGCCCAAGTAGAGTTTTTCGGGCTTGCCGTAGTTTTTCATGCCGTCTTCTTGGTGCCTCAGCGACATGGTCAGACGTGCTTTGTCCATGTAGTACGCCAAATCGGCCACGGTGCCACGGTCACATTCCATGGCCGCGCCAATTTCCGTGTAGTTGGGCTTGAACGGCACGCTCTGCGAGATGATGAACAGCAACTGCTTGAGTTTTCGGGAAGTAGAGATGTTCATTTTGGCGTAGGTCGGGATGTCGTTCTCAACGGTTTGGTTGATGACGTTGGTGAGACGTGTGGCAAAGTCGGTTTCTTTCCAAAAGGGGTAGTAACCCATTTTGAGGTAGTCGTCGAACAGGGCTAATGGTCGTTCTCCGGCGGGGAAGCTCACTTTGTGGCAAAGGATTTCCTCAAGCGATGCCGGCGGCAACACAATGCCTTTGGCCATGGCCAAAAACTCCCTGAACGACAGGCCGACAAGGGTGTAGGAGATGATGCGGCGGCTGAGGTCGGCGGTGCCTTTGTAGAGGTCGAGGATGGATGAACCGGTGATAACCACTTGCAGTTGAGGACAATAGTCGTATATCATCTTCAACTCTGCCGACCACGACGGGTATTTGTGGATCTCATCGATGTAGAGCCGCTGACCGCCTTTGCGGTAAAACTCGTTGGCGGTGTCGAAGAGGGAGTGTTGGCTGAAATACACATTGTCCGCGCCGAAATAGAGCGTGTGAGCCGCGCCGTCCAGCTTGATTTTCTGGAGCATGAGGGTGGTCTTGCCCACGCCGCGTTCGCCAAGGATGGCAATCATGCGGTTGTCCCAGTTGATGCGGTCGTGCAGGTAACGCAGGAAACTGGTGGGCGTTTCGTCCAATTTTGCGTAAAACAGTTCGTACAGCTTTTCCATTTTTCCTCCTTTTCACGCTGCAAAATTACACAATTATTTTCAAAACGCGGAAAAATTTCCTCGTTTTTTACAAATATTGCGGAAAAATTTCCTCTATTTAATGTAAAAATGCGGAAAAATTTCCTCAAAAATCGAAGAATATGCGGAATTATTTCCTCGTTTTTAACTCAAACACTACCGCATGGGGCATTTCAAAGTTGTTGGGGAAGTCGATGCGGTAGCGACCGTCGGTTTCTTTGCTGAGGGTGGCTTTCTTGTTGCTGCCCAACACTTTGATTTTTCCCGTCCTCAGGTTAGCAGGCGTCCCGCCTGCATTGGAAAAATCAAACCAATACGTCTCAGGCACAGGGCTTTCCTGTTCATCCAAGAGGAAAATGGCATACACCTTGTCGTCCTTTTGCGTGAAGCGGAACTTGCCGTAAGTGAAAGGATAGACGGGGCGTGTGCCGTAGATGGCTTCGCCGTTCACCTTCATCCACTCGCCGATTTCCTTCATGCGGAGCAGGGCTGTGTCGGGCAGGTTGCCGTCGGCATCGGGCCCCACGTTGAGGAGGAAGTTGCCGCCTTTGGCCACCACGTCGCAGAGTAAATGGATCAACTTGTTGGTGCTCTTGTATTTGTCGGTGGAGACGTATGACCACGAGTCGCCCATCGACATGCAGGTCTCCCAAGGGTAGGGCAGGAGCGAGTCGGGCACTTGCTGCTCAGGCGTTTGGTAGTTCTCGTACTTGCCGCCCACCGAGCGGTCGACGATGATGAGGTCGGGGTTGTTCTCGCGGGCGATGGCGGCCACCTCTTTCATATTGATGTCCTGGATGTAGCCTTGGCAACCCAGCCAAGGGCGCGTTTCGTCGTTCACGCTCCATTCGGGGCGCACCCAGCCGCCGTCGAGCCATAGGATGTCGATGTCGCCATAGTTGTGGGTGAGTTCGCGTATCTGTCTGTGGGTGAATTGCTTGTATTTCTCAAAACGCTCGGGCATTACGGTCGGGTCATAGTTGACGTTGCGGTCGGGGGGGGCCCATTCGTGCGCCCAATAGTCGTCGCAGTGCCAGTCGGGTTTCGAGAAATAGAACCCTGTCCAGAGGCCTTTTTCGCGGAAGGCTTTCACCACCTCGCCGGTGATGTCGGCCTTGGGGTTTTTCGAGAACGGGCAGCTCGGGTCGACGGTAGAGTAGGAGGTCTCCTTGGTGTCGAAGAGGCAGAAGCCGTCGTGGTGCTTCGTGGTGAAGACCATATACTTCATGCCCGCGTTTTGGGCGGCTTCGGCCCATTTTTCGGGGTTGAAGTTTTTGGGGTTAAAGGTCTTGTTAAGGTTTTGGTAATCACGCTTGTACTCGTAATAGTCCGCGCCATTGCGGTTGATCCAAGGCTCGTTGCAGATCGACCACGACTCCACCACTTCCCATTGGGAATAGATGCCCCAGTGCATCATGAAGCCAAACTTGAGGTCTTGCCATTGGCTGATGCGGTTGGTGATGACGGGGTCGGTTTCGGGCTGTTGGTCTTCGGTTTGGGCGAAAGCCATCATGCAAACAAGGCATAAAAACGTGGAGAGAAAGCACTTCTTCATGGTGAAATCAGTTTTATCGTGCAAAGGTAGGAAATTCGGTTGATATGGCAATTTTCTGCCGTTGATTTGCATCACGCAAATGGAAGCCTTTTTTTTCGTACTTTTGCGCCTTCAAAAATCGAAGGCCAAGTTAGGTCTCCCAAATTACCTCACAATGAACAGAAAAAAGATTAACGATTTGGTTGAGCCAATGAAAGAGGGCTGGCTCTCTTTGGTCTATGATTATATCATGCTCATTGCCATAATCATTGGCACGATACCTCTGTTTTATCGAGAGTATCGGCCTTTGTTCGTGTATTTCGACCTCATTTCAGGCATCATCTATATGGTAGACTATGTCCTCCGTTGGGTGACCTGCGATCTTCGCTCCGACCGTCAGAAATGGAAGGCTTTCCTCATCTATCCTTTCACTCCGATAGCCATCCTCGACTTCTTGTCCATCCTGCCCACCTTCACCCTGTTGGATCCTGCCTTCAAACTGACCAAGGCCATCCGCCTGCTCAAGATAGTTCGTTTCACGAAGATAGTCAATTATTTCGAGCCATTGGGCCTTTTTATCGCGGTGGTCAAAAAGCAATGGAAAATGCTGTTGGCCGTCCTAATTGTGGCTCTTTTTGACATCCTCATCACCGCAATCCTCATGTTCCAGTCGGAGCAAGAGATTGATCCAGTGACGGGAGAATATATATTCAAGAATTTTTTTGATGCGTTCTACTGGGCTGCCATCACGCTGAGCACGGTGGGCTATGGCGATTTCTCTCCCGTGTCCGACTTGGGCAAGACCCTCAGCATCATTTCATCGATGCTCGGCATTGGCATCATTGCCCTGCCCTCCGGTATCATCACTGCAGGCTACATGCAGGAATTGAACCGGCGCTTGAAAGAGGAAGAAGAAGCGGAAAAGGAAAAAGATGTTTCGTGACGGCAATCGTCATAGTTGTCGCGAGCAACGGCCACGGCGAAATGCCCTTAGCAAAAAACCATTATTTTTCACCGTCAAAAATCACCATTAAAGTTTAAAGCCGATGGATTTCAGACATATACCTACCAATTTTATACTTTATATCACGCTCTACGGCGGAGTAACGATAGCATCGCTTATCGCCTGCCTCTACATTTGCCTGCGCAAAGGCAACGCCTTCAAGCCCGACGTTTCGCCGCCGTTGCGACTGCGCCGTTGGATTTCGGCTTTATTTGCCATGTTGTTTTTTGGCCATATTTGGTGGCTTCTTTGCTACATCTATTCCGATTCGACCAGTTCGGTGAGTTTTGTGTTGGCGGCCATGTTCGATTTTGTGACGTTGCTGACCACTATCCCTGGCACGCTGCTCGCCATGCTCCAAGACCGCAAGCGGCCCGTTTGGCCTATCCTATTGGCAACGATACCATTAGTGGCATTGGGGGTGCTTTATATCATCAATCCCAACAATCGTTTCACAAGCATCGCCGTCGCATACTTTATGTTGGTTTACTTGCTCTTTACCCTTTATATGGGGTTTGCCATCAGGCAATATGGGCGGTGGCTGCGCGACAATTACGCCGACTTGGAGAACAAGGAGGTATGGCTGAGCCATTTGCTGATCATCGTCGTCTTTCTGTTGATTATCTTTTATAGGTTTGTTGACGACAACATCACCATCAGCTTTATCGTGCAAGCCGTCGAAATCCCGCTTTTCGGATTCCTGCTGTGGCGCATCGAGACGCTGCCACAACTGGAGAGCGCAACGACAGAACAACCAGAACAATTGGAGCAACCAGAACAATTGGAACCAGAGACACAACAAGCGCATCAGACAGTGGACATCCCTTCCAACATCGAACAACTTTTGGAAGAGCATTGCGTGCGCACGAAGCTATACTTGCAGCACGACCTTACCCTGCTCCGACTCGCACAAGCCATTGGCACCAACCGCTTCTATCTCAGCCAGTATTTCACCCAACAGGGCATCCATTACAACACCTATATCAACAACCTGCGCATCGACCACTTCGTGAATCTCTGTCGCGAGGCTACCGCTGCCGGGAAGTCCTTCACGGCCCAGCAACTCGCCAACGAGAGCGGCTACCGCAGCTACAGCACTTTCAGCCTCGCTTTCAAGCAGCGCATGGGGCAAACCGTGACCGTTTGGATGCACGAAACGGCCCAGTAAGCAACGTCCCGACTTTCAAAATCTGCAAAAACACAGTTTCAAAATCTGCAATTTTTTGCAAAATCTGCAAAACTTGTCTCGAAATCTGCAAAACCTAATGCCATAGGCATTCAGGCGGCTTCGCGCTTGGGGAGTTTGCCTACTTTTGCATCTTTTTTCAGCGAAATAGGTTTTAAAATAAAGCAAAGAAAATCACAAAACGATGACAAAAGCAACAGCAACAATCGCAATTCTGCTTGGGCTGACCCTCGGCGCGTCGGCACAAAGCAACAGCGGTCTTTTTGGTCGCGGTCCGGAAACGGAAGAAAATGACCGCAACACTCCCAACGGCGGCCTCATCAACCTGCCCGGCTCGCACGGCTCCACCGACGATGCCGACGGGCCCTTGGGCAGCGGCATAGCCCTGCTTACCGGCCTTGGCGCGGCCTACCTTGTGGCCAAAAAGCGCAAAAACACCCAACGCGGCGCCATGATGGCGCTCCTCGCCCTGCTCGCCTTCGGGCCAACGGCATGGGCGCAAAACAGTTGGGACGAAGTCTACGCAATGACGCAGACCACCTCGGCAGACTGGACAGCCCTTGCGGGCTCCACTACGGGACAGACGCTCGGCAGTGTGGGTAACACGACGTACTATTACGCCAATTCGAACCTCAGTTTCACCAACAGCAACGCAGGCGGCAGCGGCCTGACCATCCGGGGCACGGTGTATCTTTATATCCCCTCCGGCACGACGCTGACCTGCACGGGAGCCAATGCCAGCGGAACCACGGGCGCCGGTGCCGGTATCGAATTGACCGAGGGCAACACGCTCTGCCTCATCGGTAGCGGTACGGTGAATGCCACGGGCGGCAATGCTGCCAACGGCGGCAATGGCGGCAATGGCAATGACGCAGAATGTACCTATGATGAGTCTATCCTCGGTGGCTCGGGTGGCAACGGTGGCAATGGCGGTGGCGGTGCCGGCGCAGGCATCGGCACACGCGGCGCGAATGGCGGCAATGGAGGAGCCGGCGGCCAACGCAACGGGTCTTACGGACAAGAGACCACACAATATGGCGTTGATGGCAATGCCGGCAGTGCCGGTAGTACTGCTGGCGCTATGGGCAATCTCTATATGGTTACGTCCTCCGTCAATCTGTCAGCCACGGGTGGTAGCGCTGGCTCAAGCGGTACTGGTGGCAATGGAGGGCAAACCGCTTCCCAGCACCCCGGCTCGAATTTATATATGGCATCTGGTGGCGGTGGCGGTGGTGCCGGCGGCTTCGGCGGTGGTGCCAGCAACATCGGAACCGGTGGCCCCGGCGGTGGCGGCGGCGGCGGCGGGGCCGCTGGCAACGTTGCTTGGGTGGTTTACTCTGGAACCGCAAATGGTTACTACTATGCAGGAGCCAAAGGCGGTAAAGGCGGCACCAATGCTAATAACACATCGGCCCCCGATGGTGCTCAAGTTTTCTTGGACAATCCTAAACATGCGGATATCCAAGCGGGCGGCCTCAGACCTGATGCCAGCGACTATAGCGATTGTGATGGCTGGGAGAACGGCAACGCATGGCATGATGGCGGTGCTGGCGGCGGCTGTGGCAATGCCAGCAGCAACGGCTCGGCCGTCAGCCTGGCGTTATGGCCTACCTCAGGCGCAGGCACGGCTGAAAGCCCATACCTCTTGAACAATGCTGCCGAATGGAACACATTCGCCACAAACGTCAACAATGGCATCTCCTTCAACGGCAAATACATCCAACTGAACAACAGCATCAGCGTTTCGATGATGGTAGGTTTGTGCGAGGAGAGTCCTTACGCACCCCGTCCCTTCAGCGGCACTTTCCTTGGCAATGGAAAGACACTGACTGTCAGTATCAGCAGCTCGGCGACAGGCACTGGCACCAATGAGCAGGGCGTGGCACCGTTCCATTACATCAAAGGCGCCACGATCAAGGACCTGACCGTGGCGGGTACTATCGCTTCGGCCAGCTATTACACAGCGGGTATTGTGGGCTTTGCCCATGGCAGCAACCTGGTTGAGGGTTGCACCGTCACCGCCACGCTCAACATCAGCAACAACTATGCTGGTGGTATCATAGGCCATGCCATGAACTCGATCACCACCGTCAAGGATTGTTTCTTTAACGGCACGTTCAACGGCGTTAGTGGCAGTCGTATCAATATCGGTGCCATTTGGGGTTGGTGCAACAGCGCCATTGGCGTTCTCCAGAACTGTTGGGAGAAGGGCACCTACAACAACATCACCTCCATGCATCCCATGGGCTTGATGGCCGCAGCGACCACAGGCACCGTCACCACCACAAGCTGCCTTTATGTGAATCAGCCGATAGGCACGCCTACCAACGCCAATACCATTGTGGGAGCAAGTCAGGTCAGCACCTCAGCACCCGGAACCGAAAGTGGAATCTACGGTCCAGTAAAGGCTCCTGACGGCTCTGATTACTATCTGCCCTGCGTGGTTTCTGGTATTAAGGACAAATACGTCAGAACAGGTTCGGCTATTGTACCGGACATTGTGGTGACCTGTAACGAAATCGCGCTCGAAAACGGCACCGACTATGAAGTGACAATCGCCAATAACGTCAATTTAGGCACCGCTCAAGTAACCGTCACTGGCAAGGGCAGCTACAGCGGCACGGAGAGCTTCACGTTCTCCATCGTTGACTATGAAATCGTTAATCCAGCGATTACCAGACTGCAAAACAAAGCGTATAAGGTGATTAAGAACACAACAATAGATTGGGATCGCGTTGTAGTTGAAGGTGATGTCATACTGATTCTCGGCGAGGGTACTACCTTAGAAGTCCCACTTGGCATCGAAGTGAGTGCTGGCAACTCGTTGACCATCGAAGGTCCTGGCACGCTGCAAATTAGCGGCTGGTTCAGCCCATGCGCGGGCATCGGAGCCGATAACCCGGGTACCATCATCATCAATGGCGGCACCATCAATGTTCATGGAGGTATGAATTCAGCCGGACTTGGCGGTAGCCAGTCAAGTACCGGCGCAGGACGCGTCATCATCAACGGCGGTGTAGTCAATGCCACAGGTGATGGTTATGCTCCTGGCATTGGCGCTGGCGGTTATGGCAGATGCTGCGAAATAGTTATCAATGGCGGTCAGGTGACAGCTAACCCCGGAGCACATGGAACCAAAGGCATAGGTGTTGATGACTACAATGATTTGAGTGGAACGCTGACGATTGGCTGGACCCATCCCGACGATTTCATAGATTCCAAAAGTGGTATCAGATTGGCCATTGTTAATTTTGCCGACGGCAAACAGTTCGTATATGAAGGTACACAGAATATAGCTACTGGCGCCAACTTCAATACGGGCGGTGATAAGAAAATAGTGCCTTTCATAGCAACGGGTACGCTTCCTGGCGCTGGCACAGAGGGAGATCCCTATCGTATCAGCAGCACTGCCGACTGGAACGCCTTTGTGGCGAATGTCATTACCGGCAACTCCTACAGCGGCCAGTATGTGGAACTGACTAACAACATCAGTGTCGCCCAGAAATGCGGCTATGTGATGCAAACAACACCGAGCAGGGCTTTCAGTGGCACCTTCATCGGCAACGACCACACCATCACCGCCACCATCAACGATATGAGTGCCGACTATGGTACGGCTCTCTTCAGCTATATCAACGGCGCCACCATCAAAAACCTGACCGTGGCGGGTACCATCACTTCAGCCAACAAGCACGCGGCTGGCCTTGTGAGCTATGCCGAAGGCACCAACCTCATTGAAAAATGCTACGTCACTGCTACGCTGAACATCAAGAGCGACTACGCAGGCGGCATCATTGGCCACGGTATGACATCGGCCACCACCATCATGGAAAGCATCTTTGCCGGCACCTTCAACGGAATTGGTGGCAATCGTGCCAACGTCGGAGGAATATGGGGATGGAGCACCGATGGTACATCCACCTTGCAGTCCTGCTTGGAAGCGGGTAACTACAACAACATTTCGTCCATGCACCCCATGGGCTTGCAGGGCGCAACGGGTTCCATCCAAAACAGTTACTATGTACACACACAGATCGGCTCGCCTGCCAACGCCTGCATTGTCAGCGGCGCCCTTCAGGCCTACACCTCGGCTCCTGACAATGAAATCTACTGGCAATTTACAGCTGCCGATGGCAATAATTACTATCTGTCTTGCACCGTCAATGACGTATTGTCATCCTACGAATGGCAGACTGGTTCCCCTGACATCAGCTTCACGCCAGTCGTGAAAGGCATCACCGGTGAGGCTCTCACCTTGGGCACCGACTATACAGCCATGCTGGATGACAATGATGTGACGTCATTCCCAATCACCATCAATTCGGCAGGTACACATACGCTCATCTTCACAGGCATGGGCCAATACTATAACGGATCGAAGACCTTCAACATAGTGCTGCACGATCCGTTTGAGGGTGCAGGAACATCTGAGGAAGACCCCTACCTTATCAATAATGCAACCGACTGGGCATATCTGGCCGACAATGTAGCCTATGGAAAGGACTACAGTGGCAAGTACTTTAAGCTGAACGCCAACATCGAAGTTACTGAGATGGTGGGCACCATCGCACACGACTTCAAAGGCATCTTTGACGGCGGCGGCAATACGCTGACCTTTACTAAAGGCACGTCTGAAAGACCTTTCGCCGAAGACCATTGCGCTCCATTCCGCTCTGTTGACGGCGCCACTATTAAGAACCTTAAGGTGACAGGCAATATCTACTCATTCAAAAAGTACGCCGCCGGACTGGTTGCCCGCAGCAACGGCACTACAAACATCAGCTCTTGCGTCGTCGGCACAGTCATCCATAGCGGCATTACTGGCGACGGCACACACGGCGGCATCATTGGCCATCCATTCGGCCCACTGACTATTTCAGAATGTGTCTATAATGGTCGTCTGCTCACCAACAATGGCACTACCAAGTGCGGTGGCTTTGTTGGCTGGTATAATGGCAACACCGTCAATGTCAACAATTCGCTTTATGCCCCCAACACCAGCATCACACCAGCTGCTGGCGAGACGGACATCACCGACGGTGCCACCTTCGTGCGCGGCGGTAACATAGACGCATACTGCTACTACACCCAGGCCTTGGGCGATGCACAGGGGATTCAGGTCTTTGCCACCCTCCCCGGCAATGAAGTCTGCATACAGGCACAGGCACTCGACGGCAATATGTACTATCACCCCTGCATTGTCAGCGATGTGGAAGCGACTTACGAACTGGAAGACAACCTACAAATCACGCTGAACGTGACAGGCCTCAATGGAGAACTTACCCTTGGCAACGACTACACGGCTACACTGAACGGTGCTGCAGTGCAACAAAACACCATCAGCATCACCGCAGGGGGCTACTACACACTTATCCTCACAGGCATTCCGAATGACTACACTGGCTCAAAACAAATCACATTTGTAGTGACGCATGATCTTCCTGGCACCGGTACCGAGGAAGATCCATATCTCATCAGTAGTGCAGCTAACTGGAATCAGTTTGCGGTCAATGTAGCCAGTGGCATGGACTACAGCGGCGAGTACGTGAAACTGGACGCCGACATCAACGTTTCCTCAATGGTGGGTACTAGCGAACACCCCTTCAAGGGTATCTTCCGCGGCGACGACAACTATACGCTGACATTCACGGCTGGCTCGCCATCCGCACCCGTCAACGAGGAATACTGCGCTCCGTTCCGCTACGTCGAAAATGCCACTATTGAGAACCTCAAGGTGGCTGGCGACATCTACATGTCCAAGAAGTTCGCTGCCGGACTGGTCAGCCGTACCCTCGGAACGACGAACATCACAAACTGCATCGTCAGTACTGTCATCCATAGCAGCATTGCGGGTGACGGCACTCACGGCGGCATTGTATCCATGCCGTCCGGCACGCTGAACATGACAGGCTGCATCTATGACGGCCGTCTGTTCACCACCAATGGCACTAATTGCTGCGCCGGCCTCATAGGTTGGCATAATGGCTGTGTTATCAATTTCAGCAATTTGTTCTATATCCCCAACACCGGCATAACACCGGCTGCGGGCGAAACGGCTATCACTAACGGTGCAACCATCGTGCGTGGCAGAAACGCAGCCCAGACCTGCTACTACGCCGAGACGTTAGGCGAGGCCCAAGGCACGCGAATCTATGTCAGCCCTGGGAACGATTTCTACAAAAAGATTACGGCCAATAGCCATACCTACTATCAGCTTTGTACGATCAGTAACGTTACTGATGCCTATCAGTACACGGGCGAGGACATTACCATCGTTCCAACCGTCAAGGCTGCCGACGGCACGGAGCTCGCGAATGATACCGACTACACCTATGCTTTCAATCCTTCTTCAGTGAATGAAAAAGGCGACTACACCCTGACCATCACTGCCAAGGGTAGCGACTGTGTTGGCTCAAAGAACATTTCGTTTGCCGTGACAGACATCAAACCCATGACTGCTGAATCGACCGAACTAACAGGTGAATATAAGGTATATGGCAACATTACTGTCAACCAACGCATCACAATCAACGGCGAGGTCGTGCTGAATCTTGGTGCGGGCAACACGCTTACCGCCAAGAAAGGCATTGAACTGAGCGAGGGCAACAAACTGACCATCAACGGACCTGGCTCACTGATTATCGACGACTGCAATGACAACAAATCGGGTATTGGAGCCGTGCGTGTGGGCACCCTTGTCATCAACGGTGGCTACCTCAATGTAAAGGGTCATGCTACAGCAGCCGGATTGGGTGGCGATTATAACAACACTTCGGGTGGAAGCATCACCATCAATGGCGGCGTGGTCATTGCCGAGGGCGGAGTTTTTTCCGCAGGCATAGGCGGTGGTGTAAGCGACTCAGACCAGACTGGTGTATGCGGCGATATCGTCATCAATGGCGGTCAGGTAACTGCAGGTTCTAGCATTGGGTTCTTTGGGATTGGTATTGGACCTGGATATAGAATTCTTGGAGGACCTACTAAGAGCGGAACGCTGACCATCGGCTGGACCAACCCCAACGACTTCGTCAAAAGCATCGGTCACATTTATAGAGGAGAGACTTTTTTGAATAGCGTTACTTTTGTCGAGGGCAAACGATTCTTCATTGATGGCACACAGACCATCGCCACTGCCGCAGACATCGAAGGCAATAAGATTGTACCTGCCATGACGATTCGCATTGATGGCTATGGCGAAGGCAACGACGGTTGGGCCTTCATTGCTTCGCCAGTGGTAGGTAACATAGCGCCTACAGCGGTAGATAACCTCGTTGGAACAGAGATCTCAACAGGCGTTTACGACTTCGACCTCTACCGCTTGAATCCGACTAGTGTCATTTGGGAGAACTACCATCAGCACAACACACAGGAGGATCCTTTCATGCTCGTCAACGGCCAAGGCTACCTCTATGCCACCAAGGAAACCAAGACTTTGATGTTTTATGGTCCCTACAACACAGGCACAGAGAAGGAGATCGAGAACCTGCCTCAAGGCTTCAACCTTGTGGGCAACCCGTTCATCACCGATGCCTACGTCAACAAGCCTTACTATACGCTGAACGAAGACGGCTCGGCCATCTTGACGACCACGTCCGAAGCCGCCATCGCGCCCTTCCACGGTGTCATCGTGGAAGTGAACGGAAACGAAACGGTCACTTTCAGCCGCGCCGAGCAGCAAGCTGCCGCCACTGCCAACCAAGGCATGTTGAACATCACGGTTTCGGAGCAAAAGGCTGACACACGCGGCGCTTCGACAGGCTCAGCGACCGCCATCGACAACGCCATCGTGCGCTTCGGCGAGGGAGAGCAGTTGGGCAAGTTCCACTTCGGTAATCCAAGCGCCAACATCTGCATCCCGCAGGGCGGAAAGGAATATGCCGTGGCCAACGTTAACGTCGGTACAGACGTTGCGCGCAACGTC
>OCTW011617469.1_pt1 | contig 66448 bp, 56 predicted proteins | sample 1539671 | NCBI WGS metagenome assembly OCTW01 (sample SAMN02144230, study PRJEB22623) | gut metagenome | biome: sheep rumen | host: Ovis aries | place: New Zealand | reverse complement strand
GTACCTTTGCAATCCCGAAAGGGAAGTTCACTGAAAACTTGGTGCGGTAGTTCAGTCGGTTTAGAATACCGGCCTGTCACGCCGGGGGTCGCGAGTTCGAGCCTCGTCCGCACCGCAGAAAGGGTAAGATGCTGATAATCAGCGGATTACCCTTTCTTTTTTTGTCTAAAAAAGGGTTAAAATTGATGATTTTCGGCGAAAAACAATGCCGAAAAATGCCGAAAAACACCGAAAAACATGGAAAAAACCGTGTGATAATCGTGTGATAGTGCTAAAAAAACTGTGCAACCGTGTGATAACAGTGTGACAAAGCATCGCTCGTAACCCACTGTAAAACAGGTAGTTTAGACGGGTAAACGCCATAAAAAACATTAAAAAACCAAGAAGTTATGGCTACCCTACAACTCATCCACGACAGACGTGGCATCAAGAAGGCTTCTACGCCTTCTACCCTCCGGATGATGATCCGGCACAAAAACACTACCGCCTCTATTCCCCTAGAAGTGCAACTTGCTGCAAATCAATGGAATGGTAAGGAGGTCGTGAAGCATCCCAACGAGAAGCAATTGAATGCAGTAGTAAAAAAGAAGAGTTCCGACATTGAGACTGCGTTCATGATGATTGCACTTGGAGGTGAGGAGCATTTCATTAATGCAACTGAAATAAAAGAGTCAATTCTGGATAAATTGGATCCAGACAGAATCAAGCTGAAGGAAAAAGAACAATGCGGGCATCGTTTCGTTCCTTATTATTTACAGTTCATGGAACGACGGAATGCCAAAGGAACGAATGAGATATATGAAAGGGCGCTCAAGTGGATTCGCAAATATGACCTTGAGATAGAATCCAAAGACATAGAGCAGCTGGACCGGAAATGGCTGGAAGGACTGGATAAGGCGATGTCGGTCACTAACAAGAAAAACTCCCGCAGCATTATGCTCCGGAGTGTCCGTGCCGTGTTTTCCCATGCTAATGAGGAGGGAATAGTTAAGACAGACCCTTTTATCGGGTTTGACCTCAGAGAGGAAACCACGGTAAAACGTTCAATGAGCCTAGAAACGCTCCGAACCATCCGGGATTGGAAAGTATCTCCCTGGCAGGAGGAATATCGCGACATGTTTATGCTGATGTTCTATCTTGTAGGCATTAATGCGGCTGACCTCTTCCTTGCGAAGAAGGAACAAATGGTGGACGGGCGACTAAACTACAAGCGAAAAAAAACAGGCAAATTGTATTCAGTTAAAATACAGCCTGAGGCAATGGCTATCATTGAGAAGTATCAAGGCAAGGATTTTCTCCTTTCACCAATGGATCGCTACAATAATTACAAGAATTATCTGCAGCACATGAACAAAGCGCTATCCACACTGGGTATCAATTATACCACCAGTTCTGAGAAAAAGGGAAAAGCCATATTCCCACAGTTGTCTACTTACTGGTCCAGGCACACTTGGGCAACGCTTGCCTATGAGATTGGCATCCCTGTTGATGTCATTGGACAGGCACTTGGCCATTCTGACCGACAGCATACTATTACCATGATTTACATCAGAATGGATGATAAGAAAGTGGATGAAGCAAATCGGAAGGTGTTAGACTACTTGGCCAAAGCATAAAAAAGTGCGCCTTGATGACCTCACGGCCTCGGCGCACACACTTATAGAAAGGGTCAAAATAGTGTTTAGACGCGTAACGCGTTATTCTCAGTATCGGGCGTTGAAGAACCGGATTATCTCACGACCTTTTATTATGGGATAACCGGTTCTTTTGCTGTATTCTGCTTTGAGTCCGCCAGGCTGGTTTATCCAGTTATGTACAGAGTCATAGCTCACCCCAAGAAGTCGAGCTACTTGGGTCTGGCTGTACCATCCGTTAAGGGCTATTTCGGGTAATTCTGGGACCATGGCTGCTTACATGTGCGGTGTTAATAACATATTCGCCGTATAGCCCCGGGAGGCCTGCAGCATTTCATTCAGGTCTTTGTGGGCTCCGTAGAGGTCGGACATGTCCAGAACTTCCTTCCCCTTCAGCATGTCACGGATTCCCTGATAGCAGCGCTCTCCGGCGGGGTCGTTGTCCAGGAAACAGGTGGCGCTGTCATGCTGCCGGATGTAATCGGCCGCCCGCTGGAGGTTGTTGGTGGAGTTCAGGATGACCACGTCGCAAGTCGGGAGCTCGCTGGACTGCATCACCCGCCAGCTGAGGAAGTCGAACATCCCTTCAAAGACGGCGACCTTGCCGGTGGACGGCTTGGTGGTGAACTTCCCTTCCTTATTGATAGTGGTAACGTCGGCCTTGTTAGTGCCCTTGAATCCGTTGGGCCCGCGCAAGGCGTATGCTCCGGAGTTGTTGGGAATTCCCAACAGGGTGTAATGGAGATTCCTTGCAGGGTCGAAGATGATAATTTCCTTGAGATAGCGCCGGGCCAGCTCCATGGGAATCTTCCGGGTCTCCAGGTACTGCAGGAGATATTTGCTGCGGATGTCCCTGACGGTCTGGATGACGTTGGGGCTCTTCTTCTCCTCTACCAGCGGCTTTACAGTCGCCCTCACGCTGTCAGGCATCAGCTTCCCGAGGAAACGGTACGCCTCCTGCTGGGAGCAGCGCTTGGCCATCATTACCAGCTCCACGACGGTGCCGCCCCGGGTAATGCCGAAGTCGTACCAGACGTTCTTGGCGGGATTCACGTGCAGCGAAGCCTTGTATTCATCGCGCATGGGAGAAGTCCACATATCCTTCTCCTTTCCCCGCCGGGAGCCGAGAGCCTCCAGTACCGTCTCTATGGGAATGTTGTACAGCGTATTGTTGAACATGCCTGTTATTTTTTCACTTTTTTGCTTGCAGAATCAAAGATTCTCCTTACATTTGTCAAGTCAAATCTGACAACTTTGTCCTTTGACTGACATTGCAAAGGAAAAGGATACGTGTCGGATTTGCAAATTTGAAAAAGAAAAGTGATGGAAAACGAAGTCAAGAATGCAGCAGTAAAATCTGCCGCAGAAGGCACCCAGCCGCAGAATACGAGGGCCCGTATGCCCTTTTCTCCCGGGACGAAGAAGGGAGCCCGCCTGCGTCCCGTGTTTGACTACCTGATGGACGAAAACGTCTCCCTCTCCGAGCTCGGCCGCCGCGTGGGCATCTCCCGCCAGAGCATGAGCACCCGCTTCGCTGTGGACGACTGCAAGGTCTCCGACATGGAGAAGATGGCCGAGGCCCTGGGCTACGAGTTCGTCTGGTCCTTTAAGAAGAAGGCTCAGGTGTAGCCCCCTCCTTCGGAGTGTTCAGCTCCGTGTACAGCAGGTTGTAGACTTCCGTGCGGATGCGCTCGTAGTTCTGCCGGACCTGCTCCTGTATCATTTCCTTCGTAGTATCAACGACCTGCGGGACTTCCTCCTTGTGGGTCGTTTCTTTTCCTGCCTTTATCTCCCCGCAGAATATCTTCGGGTTAATCTTCTGCCGGAACTCATCGGCCACATACCCGCAGAAGGAGCCCTGCGATAGCGCCTCGATACGGCTTGCAGGCAGGACATCCCTTAATTGATAGGAGTACGTGACGTGTTCGGATGTGTCGCTCTCCTGGTAGGAGCGCGTCTCCCGTTCCGTCTTGCCGAAGGATTTGGAGAGGCTCTCGGCCGTGTTCCCCTTGACGGCGCCGGCAAAGACGTTCCCCACCGTGTTGAAGATAACGTCGGACTCCTTCTTGTCGTAGTCCTTCACCAGCTGGCTCTTGTCCTGGGCGCCGAGGACCACGGCCACATGATTACTTCGGGCCGTGTTAATGAGGTGGTCCAGCCCTTTCAGGTAGATGGTGGGGAGTTCGTCGATGAGGATACCGCAGCGGCGCATCTTCGGGCGGTTGATAATCTTGAAGAGCTGGGACATAAGCATTGCCAGCGTGGTGCCATAGACCTGCTGCCGTGCAGGATTGTTCCCCACGCAGACAATCTTGGGGTGGTCCGGGTCATTAATCTGCAGGTCGAAGTCGTCCCCGGATAGTGCCCAGTACAGCGTCTCCGAAGCGAAGCGGTTCAACGGGACGCGGGCCGATGCAATCTGGCCCTGCAGCTGCTCAAAGGCCTTGTCGGTGATGGCATCCTGGAAGGTGTTCCGCTTGATGTCCAGCTCCTGATATCGCTCCATAAGGAGCAGTATGTGCTTGTAGTTCTGCCCCATCAGCTCAATCAGATGCGGGAAGGTACAGTAGCGACCGCCCTCGTAGATACGCAGGAACCAGATGAGCATATCCACGTAGCAGCGGGCCGACAGGGAGAAGAAGTCTTCCCCCCTGGCATTCTCGCGGTTGGCGTTCTTCATGATGACCTCTGCGATTTCCGTAGCGTCGATGGGATCCTGCAGGTAGCGCGGGTGGATGGGATTGAAGCGGTGCGAGTACAGCGGGTCATCGAAGTTCACAACATACATCTGCGGCAGATTGTCACCGTAGCATTTGTAGTTATCCAGCAACTCGTTCATTACCAGCTGCGTGAGGTCCGGATACTTGTAGTCATACACGAAGAGCGAGTACCCCTTCTGGATCATCTGCCGGATATAGGGCCCGTAGACGGAGACCGTCTTGCCGGAGCCGGGCGTGCCGATGACCATCGTTCCCCGGAAGGGGTTCACTACGTTGATGTAGCCCCGGCGCAGACGTCCCTGGTTCTGATAGGTTGTGGGGATATTGATGCTGAAACGGTTCTGGATGAGCCGCTCGCACTGCGGGAAAGTATCGTTCTCCTTTGCGACGGTGGCAAGCTTCATCGCGTTGATGGCCCGGCCAAGGGCGATGTTCCCCAGCAGGTACAGCCCATATCCTACAGTTGTCATCACCACGTAGATCAGTCCGTTCCCGGCCGACTTCCCGCCAAAGAAAAGCGCTAGCCCGAGGCCTATTGGCAAGGCAATTTCCTGCCACTGCGCTTCCTTGGAGCTGCCGCTTCGAACGATGACGGAATACGTGCAGAAAAACAGGATGACCGCCCGTACATACCACCAGTTTCGCATCAGGCCCGATTTGTAGATGCTCAGTATCAGCGCATCTGTCATCTTTGCGCTTAGATGCAGGCCCGCCCAGAAGGGATAGGCCTCATAGTAAATCATAAACATGGCCAGGGCGCCTGACAGAATCAGGAACGCCGTGAACATGGGTTTTGTCTTTGAATCCATACGCCTCAATCTTTATCTGTGTCTTCCTCTTCTCATGATTTCCTCATCCTCGCCCCGGCGGCTGCGCTCGGCCGCCATCGCCGCGATAAGGGTGTCAGCTGCATCTTCCGCAGCCGTTTTCTCCTTCGGTTCCTCATATACCTTCCACTCTCTGTCTTCCGCAGGCCATTTGGTCATCCGGGCATCTTCGAACTGACCGGCCGTGATGCCCTTCAGCTCGCTGGCCTTGAAGACGCATCGGGTCTGGTGGTCGATGAAAGTGACACCGAAAATCTTCCCCTCCTTGGTGCGCGAGAACACCACGGCGATGTTCTGCTTTCGCAGGATACGGCGGGAGTGCAATTCTGATTTGCCGTTTTTCAGGGCAATCCGCGCCAGGTTGGCCCCCCGCTCCTTCTCCCGGTCTCGCTTCTCCTTCTTCGCCTCTTCTGTATGCTTCTGAATCTCCTCGACCGAAGGGACTTTCAAGTCCTTGGCAGGAATGGGCGCTGTGCATCTGCGGCCGGTCTTGGGGTCGATACCGGCAAAGGTCATCATCCTTTGCCGGCGCACCTGTTGATAATCCACGTCCACCCCAAACTGGCGCATCAGCATCTTGAACTGCTCCTCGCTGGTGAAGTGATACTTCATTGCCTGCTCCACCAGCTCTTCAATCTGCTTCATGGCATCGCCTTTCTCCGGGTCGAATCGCTGATAATTCAGCTTCTCGGACTTCTTTTTCGTCTTGTCTTCTTCCTGCTTTTCACCTTTGCCGATGGTGAAACCGTACTTCGGGGCCAGTTGTTTCATCAGCTTCTGGCACTTTGCCTGTTCTTGATGGTCATTAATCTTCCGGCCTTCCTTATCCACGCGCACGGATACAATATGGTAGTGCTCCCGGTCGATGTCGTTGTGCCGATAGATGATGAAGGGCTGATCTCCATAGCCCAGACCCTTCATCAACTCCTTGGCGAATTCTACCACCTGCTCCTCTGTCATCCCATCCGTTTTGGACGGATTGATGGACATATGGAAGGAAACCTTTTCACACCTGCGGCTGCCCCGTTCATATCGTTCGAAGGTCTCCAGCGGATTGTTCGGATCATCCAGCCCCTGCGAATAGACCACGGCAGCCTTGCCCTCCTCCACCTTCCTCTCATTATACTGGAGGCTGGTAGAGCAGTGCGGCGTGGGTGCGTTGATTTTCACTACCATATCAGAATGCATTCAGGTCGATGGAGTAGATTTTGACCAGTCAGCTCTCTTTCGGGAGTGGCGCCAGGTCCAGGTTGTTCACCCATACGTCCAGGTTCACGTAGGTCCGGTCATCCTTCTCCACCACGATCACCTTCAGGTTCCCGATGATGGAGACGAAGCGTCCCTTCTTGAGGTACTCGGCAATGCCGGTCTTCTTCATCCGACAGGTGTAGTAGGTGGGTTTTTCTTCCTTGTCTCGGCCGTCCTTGACGGCCACGTCGAAGCGGAGCAGTTCAGCTCCATCCTTGCCCTGGATCACCTCGCAATCCTTGGCGAGGTTCCCCGAAATCAAAATGATTTGCATAATGCAATTGGGTTAAAATGTTGAACTTTGGTATACAGAAGGCCGATGCCCGTCTCACGGGCCATCGGCCTCATCTTTTTTCTTCTCATCCTCTTCCTCCTCCCCGTCCGAATCCAGCACTGCCGCTCGAATCTCGGAGAAGGTCTTTACCATCCCGTCCATCATGCGCTTCATCTCCGACATATCATGCTCGATGTCCCGCGCATTGACGATGGCTTTCCCTTGTCGGTCTTTCAAATTGACCAGGCGGTTGAGTGCCTTTACGCGCTGGTTATAGTTTACGCCGATGCGTTTGAGATCCAGGCGCAGCAGCTCAATCTGCTTCGACACATTCGCGTCATTACTGCTGAGAAAACGCCTCCTGTCCCTTCTTTGAAGGATGGAATAGCGGATAAATTTTGAACGGTTATTGTACCCTGAAAGATGCATCAGGGTATTCAGTTTCTCAAACTCCTTGTCCGAAAAACGTACATTAACGTAGTGTTTTCTTGTCTCTCTCACAGTCCTACCTCCTCTATAAACACTGTTTTCATCTCTCACGGGCCACCAGGCCCGAAGAAGGCGACTTCGGAGCCTTCTCTGCCCGCCGTCAGGCGCACGAGATGGCCCGCAGGGTCTGCGTTTGTGCCACAAACGCCCATCTCGCAATTTGGACTAACGCCCAAATCTGGCACTCCTCTCCAAGGCGTGCTGCAAACATAGGGATTTTGCAGCAAATTGACAAATCCAATTTGACAAAGTAAGGCAGAACTTATACATTTGTGCCGGAGTTTTCTCTCGTAATCAACAGAACTACAGATTACGAGAATACGAGAACTAGTAAACTGGAGATTACCAGAACTGGTGATTACAAGAACAACAGAACACCAAATTACCATAATTACAAATCTCCAGAACTTGTGATTACGAGATTACCAGATTACCAGAACTAGTAATCCCCAGATTGCGAGAACACCAGAATACGAAAACTATAAATCTAGAGATTACGAGTATGAGCCAGTTGGATGATTTCAGGGAGCAGCTGAGAAACGCGAGACCTGTAGAAGAAGAGAAAGAACAACCGAAGGAGGAGGTCCGGACATCCCCTGCCCCGAAGAAGGTGAGAAGAAAAAAGGATGTCAGCGCCGGGCACGCTTCCGTCTGGCTGCCCAAGGATGCCCAGCGAAAGGCCAAGCTGCTGATGCTATGGCTGGATGCCGAAGGGCTGGAATGCCCCGGTTCCATCGGCGACTTGATGGCTGATGCCTTGGACGTCCTGATAGATACCAAGTATCCAAAGGCCAAGAAACATGTCAATTTGTAGCCGATTCTTGTCGGAGGATGTCGATTCCGTAACGAAAGATGTCGGGAAATGTCGATTGATACCGGCAGTATAGCCTTCCTGCCCGGCTTGTCCGGGCTGGAGGGCGGTGTGAGGCGCGGCGTCGGAACAGTCTCCGGGATCTGGACAGAACGGCCGAAGGTCGGGCGGGCCAACTCCCGGAGTCTGTGGAGACGTGAGACTTCGGCGACGGTTTACCGGCGTCGAGGTCTCAAGCGCCGCGAAGCGGAAGTGGTGTTGTCGGCTCGCCGGCAACACGACTGGAGCGACCTCGGTTGATGTTGTGGAGCAAAATGACTATATTTGCATATTAGCGATAAGACCCAATATGACAGAACTGGAAGCCATAAAAGCACGACATTCCGTGCGTAAATATACCGACAGGCCCATTGAAGTGGCGAAGATTGCCACACTCAAAGCCGAAATCGAGCGAGTCAACGCTACCGCCGGTCTGAATATCCAACTGGTCCTGGATGAGCCGAAGGCCTTCTCCACCGGTATGTGGAAATATGGCCAGTTTTCCGGAGCGAAAAACTACTTTGTGATGGCCGGACCCAAAGGGCAGGACGCCGAAGAGAAGATTGGCTACTACGGAGAAAAGCTGGTCCTGCTTGCACAGACACTGGGCCTGAATACCTGCTGGGTGGGGCTTACTTACAAGAAGATTCCCGGTACGTTCACCCTGCGCGACGGTGACGTTGTCCACTGCGTGATTTCCCAGGGCTATGGCACCATCCCCGGCGTGCAGCATCCCCAGAAACCGGTTGCAAATTTCTATGAATCCAACGGCGTTCCTCCCGAGTGGTTCAAGGCCGGGATGGAAGCGGCCTTGCTGGCTCCTACGGCAGTCAATCAGCAGAAGTTCAAGTTCATCCTGCACGACGGCAACAAGGTAGAGGCCAAAACCTTGTTCTCAATGGCCGGCTACACCAATATCGACCTGGGAATCGTCAAATACCACTTCGAGGTTGGTGCAGGAAAGGAGAGCTTTGAATGGGTATAAGCGAACAATCGACGCTCCGGGATTTCTTTTGCTAATATGGCCAGTTTGGCACGGTCCCGGGTGTGACACCGTTCAGGTGTGGCCGGAGTCCTCTTTCACGCGGGGCTCCGGTTTAAGCCCTTAGGGCTTTTCCTCCTTCTCGTTCGGAAGAAGATGCAAGCACCTTCTTCTCTCGCTCGTGCGTCGGTTCGTAATCAATAATAAAAAATTAGCCCCCTTGATGTCCCATGATTTTGGCCGTAAGGTTCCGAAATCGTGCATTTCGTTGTCTTCAAGCTTATGAAAATGACGTTTCAGATGCGTATTGTTGATAGTTTTTAACTGTCAATTATTTTCAAATTTTCGCAACTATCTTATTATTAGTTACTTAGTACGCACGCAACGAGTTGTCCTTTCTTTCGAAAACTTTTTCAATATTTTTGTAGTTACTCATTTTTTCAACTACTATGAGTAACGCAAACAACAACCTTCTGTTTCCTGAACGGGATGTTCGGGAAGTCAGACCCAAGGCCAGGGAAATGAGCCAACACTTCAAGAAGAAGGCGACTATCGGGAACCTTCATTTGTTCGACCCCTCCTCTACTAGCCTGCTGGAGATGCCGACAATCGAGCCTTTCTCCGGAGCGTTACCACAATTCCTGGTTCCGTTCCATCAGGCACGTAGTTCTGCAAATCATCAGTCCTTCATCCACTTCTACATCGACGATTATTCGTTCGAATGCCTATGGAATAATCCGGACCGGTATCTGCCGATTCTAAAAGCCTTTGAAGGTGTCATCGGCACGGATTTCTCCCAGATGGGAAACATGCCATTTGCGCAACGCCTGTGGAACTGCTACCGGAACCGCTTGCTGGGCCAATGGATGCAACGCTGCGGGATAAATTACATCCACAACGTAACTTGGTCGTTGCCGGACAGCTATGATTACAGCTTTGACGGTCTTCCGATTGGCACTGTCATCGCCATCAACTGCGCTGGTATCGCCGGCTCTCCCAGCTCCAAATATCTCTGGTACAAGGGATATGAGGAGACCCTCTCTCGTCTCAAGCCTTCGGCCATTGTTCGTTACGGAACCAGGATGCCCGGAGAAAAAGAGGCAATCAGCGTGTATTTTCAAAATGAACGCTTAACTTTGTTGAGAAATGGGCGGTAATGGTAGTTTTGTCCGTGGCGACGCTAATTGCGAAGACGGACGCAGATGGAAAACCGTTGCCGTCAATGGAAGGATTCACATCCTGGAGATGAAGAACCAGAAGACAGGCAACAAACTGCCCGAGGAAAGCCACACTCCTGGTAGAATCTATGCCATATTCCGCAAAGACGGCAAGGACGTCGGCAGTATCGCCCAGTATGGTAAGGACGGGAAGAAGATTTGGGAAATCCATACTTCACCCCATCACATGGGAAGAGAGCATTACCATAAATGGAAAGACGGAAAGCCGGTATCGTCCCACTACCTGACGAAGGCAATGCGGAAGATTTTGAACAAAGTTAGACGATTTGAAAAGTAAGCGCTATGAAACTTGACTACATAAAGAAAGATGCGGGAGGCTATGACTACAACGGCATCTTTCCTCCCGCTGGAGCACCCGACCCCGCGTGCTGGCAGAAGCCCTATAGCGGCTATAAAAACAGCGGTGAGGAAGCCTTCTTCCATGCCTACGCTGTGGAAGGATACAACATCGAGTTTAATTACCACGGAGCGATTTACATCCTTCTTGGCTGGATGGACGGCGACCACATTGCCCTCCTCGATGCCAACGACAAGGAACTCCAGCTATTCACCGACCCGATGGATGCCCTTATGCGCTGCGAGGTTGATGGCCATAAATTGCTTGACATTCTTGCCGACATCACTGACATTGAGTGCGGGTAAACAATAGCCAAAACCCTATTCTACGCATTTAAACACAACAAAGGGAGGTCGATTGGCTTCCCTTTGTGTTTTTGCTATGGATACACCACTATGTAGCTGCGAGGGCATTAAGGACAGCTTTGTTGTACTTGCTCACCTTCTCTTCCTGGAACGAATAGTAGGAGGAATTGGCAATGATGATGTGGTCAAGGAGCGTGAGTTCCAGGGCTGCACAGCTCTTTTCCAGAGATTTGGTAGATAGAACGTCGGCCTTACTGGGTCTGGGGTCATCGGTAGGATGATTGTGGGCGATGATGATTCCCTGTGCTCCGAGAAGGATTGCATTACGAAGTATCTGCTTGTTGTCGATAGTAGTCTGCGTGAAGCCACCCACAGACAGTCTCATTCTCTTGATGATGGTGTTCTTACGGGAAAGGTACAGGACGTAACTCTCTTCATGATCCAGATTCTTCATCAGCGGATAGAGATAGAAAGTCGCCAGATCGGCATTGGTAATGGCCACATTCTGATTCACGGGAATTGACACCAGGTACTCTGTAATCGCTTCATTGAGGACACCCAGTTTGTCCAGCTGCTCGTCTGAGAAGCCTTCCAGATAACCGTTGCGGCTGGCAAGGATAAGGTCGGATACATTCCAGTCTTCGGATAGTCCAAGACCCAGTTTGTTGAGTTCTTCGCATCTCATAAGGCAACTCTGTTAAGTGTTGAACCATTGACACTGACCAGTGACAGCCCAAGCTCATCGATAAGGCTTCTGACTTCGGCTCTCATTGAAGCGCTCATCTGAGATGCCATCTCCTGAAGCATCTGCTTCGTAGAAGGAATGTTCTTTTCTGAATGTTTCATAATTCAATCAATTAGAGGGTTTTACGAATTTTGAGCGCTGGCAATCAATGCGGTTTGAGATGCAAGGTTTTTGTCGAAAATACTACCCCGGAGGGGTGGAGATTTTCGGCAAAAGGCCGCAGGCCCTTGACCTTGCAGCTCAAAGACGGCCCCCGCCGTCAGCATTGATTATTTTTGCGGGGAATTCGTAAACCCTCTGATTGATGGAGAAAAGAATTTACTCAAAACTTAGGAAACGGATAGAAAAGTACTCAATCCTTAGGAGGAATCTACTCAAAACTTAGGAAGAAGTTACTCAATTCTTAGGAAAACGGCCTGGAAATCTACTCAAAACTTAGGAGATTCAGGTGGAATCAACGCCGCAAACCCTTAATATTCAGGCACTCGCAAACGCCTGATACGGCCGTACAAATTGAATCAATAACAAGAATAAATAAATATCTCAACAACGCGTGCGCGAGAGAGGATGAGAAAAAAAAAGATGTTTTATTCGGTGTCGCCATACCGAAGCAGCCAGTCGGACTGCCAGACGGCCATTGCGGCGTGGACGTAGGCATCCACGTTGGTTATGTTCCGGCGTATGCGTACTTCGGCTGTGACGCTGGAGAGTTTGTCCATGAAGGAACGAAGATCCTCGAAGTCAATCCCGGCCCAGATGTCGGCAAGCGACTTAACATTGCCACCGGCCGCACTCATCAGGCCCCGGCAAAACTCCCACGCCTCCTGAATGAACCGGACACGCTGCTCTTCATCAACCTGATAGCCTATCTTGAAACAGATATACCTTCGGTCGGCCCGCTCCACCAGGCGGAATATGAACCAGATGGGATAATGTGCCTTCAATTCGGCAGATGAGGGTTTCAGGATATGGGTAACGATATTGTCGATGCGTTCATAGGCCCGCCCGAGGCTCATCATTCGCCGGAATTCTTCCACGCTCAGGACGAATCCTCCCCGGTTCCGCCAGGAGCAGGCAAGCCAATAGAGACGCACGGTGTACTTATTCGTTATGGATAAGGCTGATCCATAGGAGTAACTGGTATATCCCTCTTCTACGAGTAACAGCCGGGTAATCATCTGTTCTCGCAGCAACACATCCACTGTTCGTCCGTATGCCGTAAAACCGTAACCGGCAATCAGACCCCGAAATTCATTGATATAGCCATTGTCCGGGAAATGAATACCTATACGTGAGAGTTCGTCCAGACACTCCCGCAAACGAAGTCCGTTACTCTTGCCAAGGTGAAAAGCGCTGACCGGAATGGTCAGCACCCGAAGTCCCTGTTCAGTTTTCGGTGGCAGGAAGACTTCGGGCACTCCTTTTCGCTCGTTCCCCCGTGTGATTCGTAGACGTAGCGGCCGCTGGAGCTCGGAAATGAGCGCCATGAGGATGCGAAGATGGTTCAGTTTCAAATCCGCTTCTATGTATGTGATTCCATTGACATGCACAAGCTCATCCCCACGCTGGAGTGTGCCAGAATGTCGTTTTTTGTCTGTATATGTCAGTTTTTTACTCACAAAGTAAGCCGGATTTTGCGGCAAAAATATCTGAAATATTTTGAAAGTACAAAATTTTGCTTTTCCTTTGTTGTCAGATTATGTATGACAATGCAAGACTAAAAGCGTCAAACGAAAGACCAAAATGACAAAACGAGCAATAATAGGCAAAGCAGTCGGAGCCATCCTCACCGGGACACTCCTTCTCTTCGCATCTATACCGGCCTCGGCGCAGCGGACCATCTCTGGCCAATCTGCACTTGCGCTTTCTGCATACTACAACGGCGCGTCCGTGAGTGCCGAGGCTTTCTATCAGCAATATACCCTGGGCGGCTTCTGGGAGACTGGGGCCATCTTCTCCGACAACAGCCTTCCACTGTCCATCGGAAGCCGCCTTTATTATGAGCATATCGCTGCTGCCGGAGGGTATCTCTGGAGGCTTGCCGCCACTCGCAGCCGAAGCTGCAACTGGTACGCAGGCGCAGGCGCGTTCGCGGGAATAGAATGGTTGGACCCGATGGGAAAGCTACCGGAGTACATCGACCTGGGTGTTGCGGACATCCGCTTCCTCTATGGGGTCTATGCCCGAACGATGCTGGAAATATTCCTCTCCCCCCGCTTCGCTCTTCTGGTGCAAGGGGCCGTCCCCGTAAACTTTTCTTCGGTCACCGGCTTTTTCCACTGGCAGGCAGGACTAGGAATCAAAGTCATGCTAAACTAACTCACACAGATATGACACCATTTATCAACTGGGCGGGAAGCCGCGTAAAAGACTTGAGGGTGATTCACCCGCTAATTCCGAAGGATATCGAGACCTTCATTGATCCGTTCGTCGGCGACGGAGCCTGTTTCCTTGAAGTGGAAGCAACGAACTACGTGCTGGCCGACAAGAACCAGGACCTGATGGATTGCTGGCGTACCGTCCAGACCAGTGGGCCCCGCTTCCGGGCACTGCTGGCCGAACTGGGTCACGTATGGCAGAGATGCGATGCCGCTTATGAGCTTATCCGTGACGGTTTCATAGAAATCAAGAACAGCGTGGACAGCGGCCTGTTCTCCGATTATCCCGCAAAAGTGAATGCAGTGATACGCGTCGTGGACAAGATTGGATATGACGATGTATTCGGCATGTCTTTCTCCGAGCCGATGGATCTCCAGATTGAGCTGCGTCACCAGATGGTTTGCGCATTGGAGCGCATGGATCCGTTCACCGATAAAGATTTGGCCGAATTGGCCTTCTATACGGCTTTCAAAGCTGCGGTTTTCAAGTACCTGGTGGAAGTATACAACAAGCCGGAGTCCAAGAACGCTCTACGTTCTGCTCTTCTGATTTTCCTGATGGAATACGCCTGGAACGGCCGTTTCGTGTCCGAGGGAAATGAATTCCGCCCCGAATATGGCGGCAAGCACGTCAACAACCGGACTATCAGCTTACGTGAAAACCAAGCGATCTGTGAGGAATTGGTTGCCAAGCTGGAAAAGACACGCTTCTTCTGCCAGGACATCTTCCGCTCGCTGGGTTTCCCTTTTGCCAAGGATTCCGGCAGCTTCTTGTTCCTGGACATCCCCTCCAAGTCCTCAAAGGACCTCAGCCAGACAGACCGCAAGCGCCTGGCCTCCTTCCTAAGAAGCGGAACCAAGGCACGCTGGATGGTAATCTGTGACCCCAACGATATCATCGTGGATAGTCTTCTGTTTGAGGAGCCCAAGATGATTAGTCCTGCGATTCCTCTCGGCAAGGAGATTATCATCATGAACTATTGACCCTTCGGATGAAACTCCCCGGTGGCGACGTGAGCTGGATTTCGTGTGTGAGAGGCCACGGGGAGCGGATTCCGTTTTCACATCATTTTTCTTTTTCACCACGGGAGGGACGTTGGGAAATGTCCTTCCCCATCCGAAAACAAGTTAAAACCATTAATATGAAGAAGTTAGTTATTCTTATTTCATCGTTGTTACTGTTCGCGGCAGCCGCTTCGGCCCAGACCTGGGCGGTGGCGATGAACGCCGCGGACGCGATTGACCTCGGCACCATCGGAATCGAGGGTTCGGCGGCCGTAGGCCAGCACTGGAGCATCCATGCAGGAGCCAAGGTCAACCCCTGGACCTTCAACAAACACAACACGTGGAACGGGCTGTTCAGCGAGCCGGACCCGGACCAGAAACAGGACCGCAAGCAGTTCTATGCCATCGGCGCCCGCTGGTGGCCGTGGAATGTGTATTCCGGCTGGTGGGTCGGAGCCAAGGCGCAGTATCAGGAGTACAATCGTGGCGGCATTCTCACCAAGACGGCCGAGGAAGGCGATGCCTTTGGGGCAGCTCTTGCCGGCGGGTATTCCCTGATGCTCAAAGAGCACTGGAACCTGGACTTCGGCCTGGGAGTCTGGGGCGGCTGGACCAGGTACCGGAAATTCGCCTATCCTGAGAACGGAAAAATCACTGAGGAGGGCCACAAGTGGTTTTTTCTGCCCAATGAAGTGATACTCTCACTCGTGTACATCTTCTAAAACGTAAAGACATATGAGACAGTTATTTATAGCTGCGGCAACGGCCGCAGCGGCGCTAGCTCTGACTTCGTGCGACCCGAAAAAACTAATTGTGACGGACAACAGCTCCCTTGAAAGAATCGCCATCGAGGTGAGTAACGATAACCCCAAATGGGACTACGGCGAGGAGCGCATCTTCACGATTGTCCCCACCCCGAACACAGCGATTGTGAGTGAATATGGACTGAGTTTTTCAGACCCTGACCTCGTGGAAATGCGCCAGGGTGAACTCCCGAACCAATTCAAGCTTACGGCGGTCGGTGAAGGAAAACTGACCATCACCGCAAGGGCTGTCGGTCACGGTCAAGTCCCTGGGCAAAGCGGATCAGACTGGAGAGTCGAAAAGACGGAGCAGGTCGGCTTTACTCTGCAGGACAACCGAGTGAAGCCTACACGCCCGGTGCTTACGGTGAACATCGCGCCGGGGACTGACCTGAATGCGAAGAGAGTACTTGCCGAGGACACGGCGTATGTGACGGCCGACGGACTGGATTTGGTGCTCACCGCTTCCAGCGACGAAAGCAGGGCTACTTACTCCCTCAAGACAGAGGATGCCAAAATCATCAGTGTCGAGCGCACCAGCACGGAAAGCTGGATGCTGAAAACAGTGGCACCAGGAAGGACGTGGCTCCGTATGACCGTCACGGACGGATTGGGCAATCCCTTTGAATACGCCTTTCTGGCCTATGTCTTCGGCCATATCACAATGGAAACGCAGTATTGCCCGCTGGACGGGAGCGCCGGATTCTCGATGAACGAGCACGCCTATCCAAATCTCACCGCGCAGGTCTATATGGCTGGAGAACTCTTCGGCTGGCCTTGGAATGATGAGAATAACATTGAATCCATCGCCCTCCCTACCTATACCGGGACGCTGGATATTTCGGAAACGTTTGAGTATCTGGAACTTCTGGATTGCCGTGAGCAGCAGGACTATCTCTATAGCCTGTCAACGGGGCCCAATTACAATCCTGCGCCCTTCACGCCTCACAAGGCGAAACTCAACTACATCGTCACCTTGAGCAATCCCTATATCATCATCGACACACTGCTGGATGACACCAATCTGGAGGAGCCCCGGTGGTTCAACTTCTGGACGGAAGGTGCCCTGCAGCAGAATGGTGTTGCCAAAGTAGAGCAGCCGGATGAATTGAACCCCATCTCTTTCAACCCCGGCGTAGAGGACTGGCAGGAAGGATCTGAATACACGATACCACTATGAGTTCAATCAGTGAATACATGCGAGACCCGGAGGTCAGCAAGGTGGATTTGCTCTGCGATAAGCCGATGCGCTACGCCATCCGGTTTGATGACGGATCGGCCATGCTGGTGGACGGTAATGGCAAGCGGATAGAGAGTCCGCTGAGCCGATATGATGTCATCACGGACGTTCAGTTCATCGGGCGGGCAAACGGAGTTCCGCATTTCGCCTTCGAGGGCCGGGACTGGGCAACACGCCATACTTCCGAGACCGGCATGTTTGATTCGGAGGGACATCAGAAGCTCTTCCGTGACCCGCGAAATGCAGGGCTCGATGGCGTAGACTACATCAAATGGGAATTCGAGCGGATGGAGAAACTCTCCAATGACATGAGCAACCCCCGCAGGAACGACCCGTTCCTGGTGGATATCGATACCCCGCAACAATATATGAGAATGGGAAGATGAAAAAGCTATTCAAAAAGATAAAGGCCTGGTACCAAAAGTATTGCCAGCGCCCCGATGATTGGGAAAACATGAGCGAGCATGACAGGAAACTGTTCCTCGTCAGCGCCTGCGCAGCCTTCTGCATGGTCATGTGCCCCATCCTGTTAATACTTGTAATCCTGCTGCTCTGTGCCCAGGGCTGTTCAACCCCATCGAAACTGGAAACGGTTCAGCGGGAAAAGCTACACGCGGAAATAGGGCTGGTGCAGGAACCCGTTCTTCCCAAGGAAGAAGTCCACGAGATTGCCCGGCCGGATACGCTGGTCGTCCACGATGACGAGGGACGGGAACTGATTCTGATGAAGGCCGTCAAGGATGAGAACGGAGAGATGGTGGCGACAGATGTCATCAATGCAGCCGTAGTTGAAGCCCGCTTCCGGAATGTGGCCGAGCGGCACGGAAAGGTGGACATCGAGTTCCAGATTCGCGTGCCGAAGGAGATGCAGGATGATGCCTGGCAGCTTCGCTTCTATCCCCGGATGCATATCATGGAAGATACTTTAAAACTGGACCAGGTTATTATCACCGGGGCCAGATACCGTAAGGCGCAGCTGAAAGGTTACCAGCAATATGAGAGGTTTCTTGCCAGCATCGTGACTGACAGCACACGCTTCATCAATATGCGTCTGCTGGAGCTTTTCATCCAGCGAAATATCCCCGACCTGTATGCTTTCAAGGCCGATTCAACCGAAGTCGCTGACGAGAAGTTCAACGCCATCTTGGACACTAAGGTGGCCAGCAGCTTCGCTTCACAGTTCGGCGTGACCGGCCGTGATGCCATTGAACACTACACCAATACGATATCCAAGCGCCTCAATGCCCGTCGGTGGGAACGAAGAGAGGAGATGTACCGAAAGTACGTCCGCGTCCCCATCGCTTCCGAGGGCTTGAGGCTGGATACCGTCATCACCGCCGCCAATGGCGACTTCATCTACAACTATGTGCAAACGCTCTACACGCGGCCGAAACTCAGGAAGGTGGACGTGGTGCTGACCGGGGACATCTTCGAGCAGGACAAACGCCTGTATGAGATACCGGCTACCGAGCCGCTGACATACTACATCAGCAGTCTGTCGGCGTTCGTTGACAACACGCCCCGCTACAAGAAAAAGATTATCAGCCGCCGCGTGGAAGCCAATACCGCCTGCTATATCGACTTTGAGCAAGGCTCGGCCGAGATTGTCGAGGATATGAGCAATAACCGCTTCGAGATGGGCCGGATAAAGCAAAACCTGGGTAGCCTTATTGAGAACCGTGAATTCGACCTGGACAGCATCGTAGTCACGGCTTCCTGCTCCCCTGAAGGGTCTGTGCCGTTCAATACCAGATTATCACAGAAACGTTCTGAGGCGGTGAGCCGCTATTTCAGCGACTATATCCAAGCCTATCGGGATTCCCTCCGGGAGGAGAATATGGTCCATGTCTATTTCGACGGGATGCGGGAAGATGAGATTCCCGGACAGGCCGGGAATGACGTGGTGTTCATCTCCAGGAGCAACCCCGAGAACTGGCGAATGCTGGACGTCCTGGTGGAGCAGAGCGAAGTCCTGACGGCCAATGAAAAGCAGATATACCGTGACATCCGGGAGATAGAGAACCCGGACTTGCGTGAGCAGTCGCTTTCCTGGCAGGACTTCTATCCACACCTGCGGGAAGTCCTCTACCCGAGGCTCCGCACCGTCAAGTTCGACTTCCACCTGCACCGGAAAGGAATGGTGAAGGACACCATCCAAACCACCGTACTGGACGAAGACTATATGGCAGGCGTACAAGCCATTCGGGACCGTGACTATGAGACAGCCATCCAGATACTCCGTCCCTATCAGGATTACAACGCCGCCGTCGCTTTCTGCGCCATGGACTACAACGCATCGGCCCTCCAGATTCTGGAAGCGCTGCCGGAAACCGACCAGTTGAACTACCTGCTGGCCGTTATCTACAGCCGCCAGGGCGATGACCGCGAGGCCGTGGAGCGTTATCTCAAGGCCTGCAAACAAACGCCAGCTTACTGGCACCGGGGCAATCTGGACCCTGAAATATCCGCGCTGATAAAAAGGTACAACCTTACAAACAATTCATTACAAACCCATTAAACCTTAAAAGTTATGCGAAAGATTGCATTTCTCGCGGCAGTAGCCACAACCCTTTGCACCGTTGCGTGCAACAAAGAACTTCCCGGACAGGCCGGTAACGAGAACATCCCCACCGAAGCCATCCAGATGGCTGAGCTGAAACTCTCTGTCGTGGGCAACGGTAGCCCCGTCACCAAGTCCTCCGACGCTGATTTCGACGATGACCACAGCGAAGTGGCCAGCATCCAGTTCCTCGTCTTTGACGGTGAAGTGCTCGATGCCTACAAGAAAGTCACCAGCGGCCTCTCGACTTCCATTACCGTCAAGACCGGTGAGAAGACCGTCTGGGCAGTGGCCAATGCTCCTGACATCAGCAATGTCACTACTCTCACTCAGCTCAAAGCCGTCAGCAGTACGCTGCTCAACAACGCCAGCAACTTCGTGATGGTGGGCTCCAACACTGGCACTGTGCCCAGTGAAGACCCTATTGAGATTGAGGTCAAGCGCATCGCTTCCCGCGTGGTGGTGAAGAAAGTCACTGCCGCCTTCACCAATCCCGCCTATGCTTCCATGAGTTGCAAGCTGGTGAAGATGTTCCTCATCAACGCCCCCGGAGACATCAACCTGGAGCTGACCAGCGCACCTACCACCTGGTATGCCCAGCGTGCCTATGAAGCCGTCAGCGACCTGAACGACTTCCTCTCCACCAGTGGCGGCAACCACGAACTGAATACCGCAGCATTCGACACCGACTGTTACCACTACTGCTATCCGAACCCGACCACGGCTGATTCTCAAGCTAGCACCTGGAGCGCCCGCCACACCAGAATGGTCATTGAGGTTCTCCTTGGCAGCGAGACCTTCTATTATCCCGTCACCCTGCCAGTGCTGGAGCCCGGAAAGAGCTATGAGATTGAGAACCTGACCATCACCAGGAAGGGATCCAGCAATCCTGACCAGCCCATCTCCCTCTCTGATGCCACCTTTGAAATCAGCGTGAAGCCTTGGACTGTAGTCCCTGTTACCGAGGGAATCACCATCTAAGCGTCGCAAGGACGTGATTTGATACTTTTCATAATGTGTGGGGCCGGAGGACCATCCGTGAGAATCCGGTCCCTTTTTCAAATCCATTTTATTATGCGAAAAAAACTGTTATTTCTGCTGCCCCTGGCCATGCTGCTGGCGGCATCCTGTAACAAAGAGACTCCCGGAGCGGCCGGGAAGGACTTATCTCTTGCGGAAGAGGAGGTTACAACCTCTTTGCGTATCATTACGGGAAAAACCGGGACCAAGGCTTACAACGCTACGGATTATCCGCTGAATGACAGTATTGAACGTCTGGATATCTACACCTTCCGCCAGAGTGGAGAGAACTCGGGCGAAAAGATTCACTACACGGTTACCCCGGACCCGAGCGGAGTTACGGTGTACAATCTTAAGGATAAAAAGAATTCCGATATCGGAGTCCTTGTATTCGCTAATCTGGACGAAGATACGGCCACCCTGTTTGAAGGGTTTACCCTGTTCAATTTTTATGACAATGGTAAAATCTTCATCAATGCAGGAAATTTTGCCCCGGACGCCATGCCGATGGCCGCAGCCATCAAACTGGATTACTCGGAGGACAAGACCATTGATCTGCCCCTAATGCGACTGATGTGCCGTATCGACCTTGACAAACTGAAAATCGACTTTGACGATGAATCCCTCCGGGGAAAAGAGGTTTGGGTGCGCAACATCATTATCGGCAATGCGGTCAACGTGATGACAACGGTCAAATCCTACAACTTTTCTGCAACGGATTTGTACGCTATGCAGTTCGGCTCGAAGACTACTCTGGCGGCCAATTCCTTTGGCGGGTTAGCTTACGGGTACAAGTTCACAACTACGGCATACAGCCCTAGCGTAACATCCACCTATTACAGCCCTGGAGCAGGAAAGCTGGCGACCACGATTAAAGCTGCGTACAATGTCGTCTATCAGAAGGCCAAGGGGGTACTCACCATAGATGCCCCGGGGAATCTGTATGAGGCCACCGTGCAGTCGTACGACAAATCGGCCGGTCAAGGCCGCATTGTAACTGCGGGCGACATGACTTATCCGCATACCTTTACGGTCAACAAGAGCTTCTATGCTTACTATGCATCCCTTGCTAACCCTTCGGACATCATCTGCGACTACAACAAGCAGGTGGCGACACAGAAACTCATCGTGGAACTGGAGATTGACGGAGAGACCTGGTTCTATCCCATCGAGCTAACAGACACCCAGCCAAACACGGTCTATCAGATTGAAAACCTGACTATCAAGAATTTAGGCTCGGCATACGCCAACTTCTACGAGAAGAAATACGCAGCTGAATTCACCATTTCCGTGGCCGACTGGACGGAATGCCCCATTGCCAACTGGAACGTGGGAGTGGACCCGAATACCGGAGAACCAGTCGCACAGGATTAAAAGGAGTTAAGTATGAAACGATTTGCTATCATTCTGGGAGTGCTGGCCGCCGTGGCGGCCACCTCCTGCAATAAAGAATCGCCCGAAGGGCCTGCCGGAAAGGACGGGCTGTGCTCGGTCACCATCAGCATCGGGATGGAGCGCCCCGTCGTTCTCACGACCAAAGCCGATGTCTACAGCGCCAGTGAGGAAGATGACTTCATTGACCGCCTGGATATGTTCGAATATGACAACACCGGCGTGTTGGTTAACCGTAAGACTTGGGAGAACCCGTCCGGCCTGGATCTTTCCTCCATCAGTTACACCGGTTACAGCGAATACAATAAACGGAGGTACTGGCTATTCATGGCAAATTTCGATGAGGAGTCTGTGGAATTCCTGGCCAGTCTGGACGGGACGCAGATAGGCAGCGCCCCCTACAGCGTCATCCCGCTGGAGGCCGGCAATTTCCGGCTTCACAAGCCGCTGATGGGCGGCGGGGCGTCTTATCAATTCAGTAAAGACGGGACAACCACCGCCACGCTGTACAGGTATATGACCAAGTTTGAACTGGGGACCATCACGGCCGATTTTGACGACAGCGGCTATCTGGAGAGCGACGTAAAGCTCAAGAAGATTGCCATTACGCACGTGCCGAATTTCCTGAGGCCCTTCTATCGCTCAGTCACCAATGTCTTTGATCACAGCCAGATACCTCTGGGGCTGGGTTATTCATATCCCAATGGCGGGAAAGGGAGCAGCATCGGCAATCTGGGTACTTATAACACGGGCGTAAACAGTGATGTCCGGGGCTATACGGCAACAGGGACATTCAATCCCGGGGACTACGGAGCGACCGAGGCCCTCGACGCGGACTTCACCTATGCGTATAACTACAACAAGGGTGCGACCAAAGGCGTCCTTACAACTGATGCACCGGGAGATATGCTGACGGCCACCACCCATACGTTTGGTGCCAGTGAAGGCATCCTCTGCAAGAGTGATGACGAAGACTGGCCTCATACCTACTCCATCAACAAGGTGCTTTATACCATTCCCTGGTATCGCTACCAATATGGATACCTATGGGGAACCGAAAGCAGTCAGGATGATACCCAGAAAATGGTCTTCCAGATTGAGATTGACGGCAAGGACTACTTCTACATCATTCCCATGCGTGAGTTGGAGGCCAATATGATTTACAAACTGAACAACATCAGTATCAAGGGCCTTGGCAGCGAATACTGCAACTTTTATCCACGCAAATATGCCGGTGAAATCAACCCCATCAGCGTTGCCGGATGGACAGACTGCGAAATTGACAATATAGACATGGGGTACAAGGATTACCTCGGAACCGAAATCTACTAGGCCTATGAGAAAGACAATCAGATACTTAATCCCGGCAGTGCTGGTAGCGCTTGCCGGATGCGAGCCTGAGCCACTGGATATGGCTTTCGGGGTTGATAGTGGCGGACAGGAGGTGGTGAGCATCTCTTTCAGCGTGATGCCTTTCGACATGCCGGACACCAAGAGTATAGCGGCCGACAACGTAGATGACGAAGTGGACAGGATAGACATCTATGCTTTTGAGAGCAACGGAGATGTACACGGACACACCGTTATCGGCGAATATGGCGGCGACCCGCTGGACCTGACACAGGTAACGTTCAAGGATTCCGGTCCGGCCGGAACTACCAGGAAATACCTCATTATCGCCAATCTTGATCCAGATAGCGCAGCCTATATCGCCACGCTGGACAAAACCGGCATCTGCACTTATCCCAAGGCCTTCATTCCCTGGAGCGCCGGAAACTGCAGGCCGAACCGTCCGCTGATGGGCACTACTGTAAGTCTCAGTTTTTCCGCGAGCACTGTCAATACTGCGCAGGTTTCACTGATGCGCTATATGTCCAAGTTTAAGATTGAGACCATCACGGCCCAATTCTGGGGTGACCCGGACTTGTACCGGAACGTGTACGTAAAGCACCTGGCCTTTATCAACGGCTGGGATATTGTGCGTATCTGCCAAACAGCCCCGCAGGACTTCTATAACGCTGACTGGGACATTTTCGGCCCGAAGGGATGGTCCAGCTATACATTTGGCGGAGCCGAATATCATTATTACATGGCTAATTGTTTCCTTGATCAGAATGAGTGGAGCACGTACAATATGACCTATGCCGATATGCACGGGACCTACAATCAGGGCACCTACGGCGGTACGGGTAAATTGAACCAGAACTTCCACTATATCTACAACGACAATTGGATGCAGGAAAAGAATACCATCAATCTTGATGCTCCTGCTTCGTTGGCCGCAGTCTCGCAACAGACCTGGGACACTAATGCCTACCTGCCCCAGTTGGCCGGGAAACTGTGCAGCGATATCGATGGTTATTTGGGCCCACTGCAGGTGAACAAAGTGTTCTACACCCTTCCAACCAAGTTCAACGCCTGGTTCTCGGAGCCAACTTATGGTGACGAATCTCAGAACAGCGAACTACGGCTGTGCCTTGCCGTGAAGATCAATGGCACGCTGTACTTCTACACGAAGATGATTACTGGCTTGAATCCCAACATGTACTATATCATCCACAACATCACTCTTGCCGGTGAGCCGTCAGAGTATGCCAACATATGGGTAAGGGGCGGCCAGGTTACCAAGGCTGGTGAGACTGAAGAACAATGGCGCGTTCACGGCAATGTGGCCGAAATAGACAACCTTGTGTTATGAGACAGTTTAGATGCTTCGCGATGCTCAGCATGACAATTCTGCTGGCATCCTGCTCGGTCAAGGAAGACCGCAGCGACTGCCCCTGCTGGCTCACGGTGGATGCAGAAAACACCATCTCCGTAAGTGCATGGTTCGGCAGCCACCAGTTACTGGACAATCATTCCGGAGGTTTTGTAGACCACACTGTTCCCAGGGGCATGGTGGAACTCATCGCACACAAGGGAGCCTTTACCGTTGAAGTAGGTCACCAGATGGACAGTCTCTTCGCCCAGCGGTCGGTGTTGAACACCAACGCAGAGACGGCCGGACACACCGTCCACCTGAACAAGAACTTCGCCACGGTGGAATTGGACTTCAAACAGGAGGATGACGGACGCACAGGCTACGACCTTCTGGTAACCGGAACAGTGAACGGCGCGGACATACGCACGCTTGAACCGGCAGAAGGCCCATTCAGCTGCGTTCCGGAGCTGAATTCCAAAGGCAGAGGCTATGCCTTCCGTGTACCTCGCCAGAAGGATGAGAGCCTGAGAGTCATCCTTTCCTCAGAAGGCAATCCGGTGGAGACTATTGACCTGGGCCACCTGATAGCCAAGAGCGGATTTGACTGGACCAAGGAATCCCTTGGCGATGTCCATATCCTGGCCGACATTCCCGCTAACACCTTCACCATCACCGTCAAGGAATGGGAAGGCCCGGTGACTTTTGAGATAACCATCTGATAACGAAGCGAGGACTTGGGGTCTTCGCTTTTTTGTTTGATAATTCGTGTAAAAAAGCTAAATTTGACAATAATCAAATAGCAGTTCTGTATGAAGCGGTTATTGACTGTGTTGATTGTCGCAATAAGCTTGCAGGCATGTGAAAAGAATACGTTGTGCGTGAGTTCTCCTGATGGAAGAATTGATGTATCTTTTATTCTGTCAAAGGATGGAGACCTGGCTTACAAAGTGGATGTGGATGGACGTCCATTTGTGAGCGAATCGAGTCTCGGAATGGAATGCAGAGATAGCGCAGTTATGCTTTCTAGTGCTTTACGTTTGATGTCTTCAAGAGAATCATCACACAAGGAGCATTGGATGCAGCCATGGGGAGAGAATAAGGAGATGCTTGATGAACACCGGGAGTTGGAGGTGAAACTTGTCAATGACGATTGCACTCTGACGCTTCGTTTCCGTGTGTTTAATGACGGGGTGGGATTTAGGTATGAGTATGAGATTCCAAGCGAAGCGAAGGAATCTATTATCATCACCGATGAACTGACTCAGTTTAACATCGCTCAGGATGGCGACTCCTGGTCCATTCCGGCGCACTTTGACTCATACGAGCAGGAGTACCGTAAAATGAGGCTCTCTGAGCTGGAGGATGCGAATACGCCCATGACTTTCTGCACCGATGACGGCCTCTACGGGAGCATCCACGAGGCTGCGCTGGTCGATTTTCCGGAAATGACGCTTCGAAGGAAGGATGGTATCCTCACCGCCGCTCTTGCCCCGGACGGGCCCGGGAACCTGGAGCAGAAAGCCATCGTCCCTGGAACCTTTCAGAGCCCGTGGCGCACCATACAAATCGGCAGGAAGGCTGTTGACCTTATCAATTCCGGCCTTGTCCTGAACCTGAACGAGCCTTGCGCCATTGAGGATGTATCGTGGATTAAACCGGCCAAGTACGTGGGTGTATGGTGGGGGATGCATCTTGGCCTGTATTCCTGGGGCAAGGATGCAAGGCACGGGGCAACAACCGAAAGGGCTAAGCAGTACATCGACTTTGCTGCGGCCAATAACGTTGACGCTGTGCTCTTTGAAGGCTGGAACGACGGCTGGACCATCGCCAATGCGGACCACGTCTTTGTTTTTACCAAACCAGCCCCAGACTTTGACCTTGATGCCGTGATAGAATACGCCAGGGAGAAGGGGGTTGACTATATCATCCATCACGAGACCGCCGGAGAAGTGGCGTGGTACGAGAAGCAGTTGAAAAAGGACTTGGACTATGCCGCAGAAAAGGGCATCCACACCCTCAAGACCGGCTATGCCGGATGGCTTCTGGACGGTCACTACCACCATAGCCAGTACGGGGTAAGGCACTATGCCAAAGTAGCCCGGGAGGCTGCTGAAAGGCATATAATGGTAGATGCCCACGAGCCCATCAAGGAGACGGGTCTCAGGCGTACCTACCCCAACTTCATGACCCGGGAAGGTGCCCGAGGCATGGAATGGAACGCCTGGAGTAGCGGCAACAAGCCCTCGCATCACGAAATTCTGCCGTTTACCCGCCTTCTTTCCGGGCCGATGGATTATACCCCTGGAATCTTCGATATCGAATACCGGACCATTGCCGGAAACCCTGACGTGAAGGTATGGAACAATGTTCATTCGTCGCAGTGCCGTGTAAACACAACCCTCGCCAAGCAGATTGCCCTCTGGGTGGTGCTTTATTCGCCGATGCAGATGGCGGCGGACATCATTGATAACTATGATGGCCACCCTGCCTTCCAGTTCTTCAGGGATTTCAACCCGGACTGCGACTGGTCCGAGGCCCTGCAGGGGGAAATCGGCGAATATGCTGCGATAGTCCGGCGCGCCGGGGACGAGTTCTTCTACGGAGCCGTGACAAACGAGGAAGGCCGGATGCTCAAGCAGCCGCTGTCCTTCTTAAAGCCTGGTGTAAAATACACCGCCACCATTTATGCCGATGCTCCGGATTCCGACTGGCAAACCAACCCTTACGCTTACACTATTGAGACTAAAGAAGTAACATCGGCAGACGCTCTCTCAGTTATCCTTGCCCCAGGCGGTGGTCAGGCCATAAGTTTCATTCCTGAGCGATGAAAAATTGGTCTCTCATATTGATTGCAGCACTTCTTGCCGGATGTGCTGGGAGTGCTGATGATACCTGGACAGTACACTCTGTAGACTATGACGACACTGAGTACTACGGCATTGCCATGGCAAATGGCAGACTTGGTATCCTGCCATGGAAAGAGCCGTTCAGCGTGAAGGAAGTAATCCAGAACCAGGTGTTTGCCTACGACCATTCAGTCGGCGTAAACGCTGTGGTCAAAGCGCCGGTTCCGTTCAAAGTATCAATGTGTGTTGATGGGATTATGGATTGGAAAGTGTCGGATTGGAGCCAGACCATAGATATGCGGAGAGCCGAGCATCGGACATGTTTTATTGCCGATGAAAAAGTGAAGGTGGATTACCGCATCATCGCTTTCAGGTACAATCCGGACTGCCTTCTGATGGAAATAAATGCAAAGGCCTTGAAGCCCTGTGCTATCGTCTTTTCAAACCGCTCGGACAGTTGCCCTGACGGGATGAGAATGGCGGTAAGATATATCGGCCGAGATGAGGCAACTCTCCGTGCAGGAGAGACCTTGAAGTACACGCTGCTTGCCTGCATTCAGACATCGTCTCAAGAAAAGACGCCAGAGGAGGTGATAAACGGCTTGGATGTGGCCGATGCCATTAAACGCCACAGGAACGCGTGGGAGGAACTGTGGAAGGGTGACATTATAATTGAGGGGGACACTAAGGCGCAGGAAGTGGTCAGGATGGCGCTTTTCAACCTGTACAGTGCCTGTCGGGAGGGATCTGGTTTGAGTATTCCGCCTATGGGTCTTTCGGCAAGGGGATACAACGGCCATATCTTCTGGGATGCGGAAATGTGGATGTATCCGGTTCTCCTCCTGTTGAATCCTGGAATTGCTGATTCTATGCTCCAGTATCGTCTTGACAGGTTGGAAGGGGCCAGGGCACGTGCCCTGGAGTTTGGTTACGAAGGCTTGATGTTCCCCTGGGAATCGGACATTGATGGCAATGAATGCACCCCGTCCTGGGCGCTAACAGGACCACTGGAGCATCATATATCGGCCGATGTTGCCATTGCCGCGTGGAACCGGTATCTGGTTACGAAGGATACTAAAAGGCTTCGCGAATGCTGGCCCGTTCTGAGAGGCGTGGCCGAGTTTCTGATGAGCCGTGTGACGGAGAATCCAGACGGCAGTTACTCTATCCTGGATGTCGTTGGAGCCGATGAATACGCGGAGCATGTGAATGACAATGCCTATACAAATGGTTCGGCCAAGGTAGCTCTCCGCGCTGCCGTTGAAGCTGCCGGAGTTCTTGGAGAGAACGCGCCTTCTCGCTGGACCGATATAGCCGACGGACTCCGGATTCCGGAGAAGGACGGCGTGACAATGGATTACGAAGGTTACGATGGCCGCCTTACAAAACAGGCCGATCCTAATCTTCTCGCCTATCCTCTGGGGCTGGTTACAGACCCTGAGTGTATCCGGAATGACCTTGAGTATTATTCCTCAAGGATTGACATGAAAGATGGTCCGGCCATGACCTGGGGCATCTTTGCGGTGCAATATGCCCGCCTTGGAGATACAGAAAAGGCTTATGAGTGTTTCCGCAGGAGCTATGAGAGCAATATCCGTCCTCCGTTTGGCGCACTTGCAGAAACCCCTGTTTCAGGAAATCCATATTTCGTTACCGGTGCCGGGGCGCTGCTGCAGGCGGTTATATATGGCTTTGGTGGGATTGAGATTAGGCCGGAGGGCATTAATATGCGTGAAATACCACTACCGAAGGGATGGAAAGGTCTTGTGATTGAGCGCTATTACGGAGATGTGTGATAGAATAAGATAATTCGTTTGCTATCTAATCACCACCTCTACCTAAAAAGCTGATAGTATAAAAGCCCATTGCTTATTCATCAATGCTTCGGAATGGAGACATTCTATTATTGAGATCCCTTGCAATAATAGGAGATACTAAAGCCCCGATAGCATCGTCGTTAATATATAAATAATTAACGATTTGTATTAAGTTGTCTAAAGACAAAGGAATAAGTATGCCAGAGTCCGAAATTGCTTGAATAACTTGGTTTCGATCTGTCTTGAATATCTGTTTGGCAAGTTTATGATTCCCATCAAGTATTCTACATATTCCATCAGATAAATCACCCTTGACAAAATGGAGCCTAAATTTTGAGCGAACCATAGCGCTCCAGTTTGACGTCTTGTAATGCTTGTAAGCGAGATCGTCAAATAGTGCTTTTAATGCTCTGTCACTTGTTTCCAAGGTGGCATAGATTCCGTTAAGCATTCTACTCTCCATCTCCGATCCAACCCAGTCATCCTTGCATTTATACCTCAATACATGATCTACTTCATGCCATCCTTCTGACAATGTCGTACGAAACTGAATCTCAAAAGTAGAATCGACTAGTCTATACTCGCTCCCTTCGTTTAAAGAATTGATGTAATCATTGAAATCAATCACTTGAGCTGGCGGCATTCGACACACCATATTCTTCCTTAATGCTTCAAAATTATTAGTATTAATAACAGCTTCTTCTGTATCTACGACATCATACTTTTTTGAAAACAAGTCCCAGAGTAGTTGAACATCTTCATAAAAGTATGTAACAATACGGATACCCAAAATATCCTGCATTTTGCGTCCTGTTTCCGTGTAATAAGGAGTAGATGAATCTTTATTCTTCCTCTGAATCTTTTCTTTTAACGAATCATATTCTTTAATTCTGGAAAATACCCTACAATGAATACCAATTCTATGTAGTTCGTGAATGATATCATCATATATAGCTCGCTCAATGAGCGTTAATGCTGGATTCTGTTGCATATTTATTTACACTTATAGTAATATGAAATACCCTCTTTCTGAATAAAGCATAAATCGCCATCAATATTAATCATTTTTTGATTACTCAGCTTGTCAAAAGCCTTAGATATTTCTTTTCTGTTGTAATCAGACAGTTCTGCTCTTATTGCTGTAATCCTTTTCATCGGACTATACCGACCGTCCTCCTTAAAGAAACAAGATAGAATAATAAAAAGAAGGTCATGATTATCCTGTGCAGCGTTTTCAGTTGTATCTTGGTCTTTATAAAGAGAAAGTTCTATTCCATTATCACTAGTGCATGATATTAGGTACATTGAAGATTCATCTTCGACATTATCATTGTTTTCCCAACTGCAATTATGCAAATGGCAATTAATAAGTCCTGATTGAATGAAAGCCGTTCTTTTTAATGAACAATTTGCAAAAACGCAATTATTGAATACTACATTCTGCAACAGCGCATTATGAGAGAAAGAAACCGAGTCGATGGACATGTCATTGATGGACATATCTGTAAATTGCTCTTTGGTTAATCTCTTTTTTAAGTATATGTCACGTTGGAAAAAGTAATCTTGACTGAAAGAGGAATCAAAAGAAGATAATTGATTCCATAATTCTTCTTTTCTTTCCATCGGTTGTACCCTAAATGCAGTAATGGCTAAACTGGCGAAATCTTCATTTATTATTGAAGCTAATGATTCATTTGAATAGTGTTCTGAAAACTTACCTTTGAGAAGATTGTCGCCGATCAATGTCCCGAAAACAAAATCATTAATAAATCCTATTGTGCCATTATTTTTCCTGTCAAGAAGCACATGGTTTGATAAAGTGTCAGCGAGCTCATCATATGTAGGTTTGGGGTAATCTGGATAATTTTCAATATATTCTGCAAAAATATCTGAATTATATTCCAGAATTAAGTCTTTAATTGTGCTTTTTTCTTCTGCTTTGATATTGAACTCACACATAAATCTCACAAGCTTCATAAAAATACGCATTTGTGTGTGTGATGTCATAAATAGTTTCTGACGTATTTGCTCTCTTTCTAAAAGCAAAGCGAAATACTTATTGACTAATGCGTTTTCCTTACTTGCTAATTTCAATTCTGTATCAGTAAGATTACGAATATAAGATAACAAAACAGGGTTTGAAACATTCTCAATCGGAAAATTGTTTTGTCTTAAGATGTCTATTTGTTGTGGGGATAACCAATTCTTTATTGTAGGCTCAGATAACGAGATTCGAAGCATCTTGAAATCTGTTGCCGAATTTGCCATCCACGAATAGTACTCTTCACTACTAAAAATAGCTGTTTTCCTTGATGTGATAATAATTTTAGCATTCCCTTTAAGCATATCAAAGATTGTATTCAACATGCTTTCGACTTTCCTAAAATCACTAGAACCCAAAGACATGTCTTTTGAGAGCAATTCGTCAAAACCATCGATGATTATTGGAATTCGTCCCTCAATAATCTGATGCATCACTACGTCCGACGTAACAAGGTTTTGAAATTGAAGATCAATCTCATTTTGTAAAATATGTTTAAAAATACGCGCTTCCCTGTTTCTGGCTAACTCTATGTAAAGAGGTAGGATATTGTCATTTATTCCGCATATGCGATTAACAATCTCATAAGCAGAACAGGTCTTGCCATATCCAGCAGCTGCTTCAATAATGGTAAGTAAAGGGCCATTCTCTGTCGTAATCGTATTGATAATCTTATCAATCATAGATACATCGTCTTCTTCAAACTCATGAACAGGACCACTATTGTTATAGAGAAACGAACTATAGGAGCCGTTAATATACTCGTATTTGGCGTTATCTGGTAGCCCCAACAATTGTTTATTAACGAAATCCGAGTATCTTTTTGTTATACTCCGTCTTAATGTGTCTACATGAAAGAAACTCTTAAACAAATCTATCTCAAGTTCTTGTATCGGAGAAAAATGTTTAACAGTTGTTGCAAAACCTAGCTTTTTGTATTCTAGTTCTACTTTATTGACAGTCTTCTCTCTATCTGTAGAGCGGGCTATTATATCGGCGCCAAAATAACGCCCGTGTTTGTACTCATATACGCGAATTCCATCTACATCCGCCGACTGGTATCCATACAACTTATATATTTTGTCGTATTCTTGAAGTAATTGATTGTCCATTATTCTTTCTTGTGATTGTTTTATGAGTCCTATAATCAAAACTATCCAATCCACTCATAAGTGGTTGCTCTTCCATTCCCTTTTTGAACTAGCCACCCTGCGTTACACATTTTTGAAATGATCAGACGAGTCTGTTTTGGAGTATATAATCCTTTTAGTTGCTCGATTATTACCGAAGATGAAGCGGAACCTTTGCGTTTAATAGCATAATAAACGAGCCGGATAATACTGGCATCGTATAGTTTTACCCGATCAGGATAGGCATAACTAAAATATGTGTTTCCGAACGTAAAACGAAAATAGTTATCGTCACATATTACATCTTTTTCAATGAGTCTTGCTAGACTATTGGTGTATAATCTGTCTACCTCGCCCTTATTTATATAATAAAGATTAATTAGTTCAAATGCATTCAATGGCTTATTCCAGTCGTGCAAAAAAAGGAAGAGACGAGGATTCTCAATCACAGCTTGTATTCTTAGTGTTACTTGATAGTCATCAGATTCTTTATAGTCTGGAAGTGGTTTACCCTCAAGCACACAGTTTCGGAACATTATATCGGCACCTTGGCCAGATCTTTCAATTAGTCCCGTTTTTTCAATAGTCTCGGCGAGAAGACGATTACGAGGAGCACTATTGACAGTAAGGATATTTCCAATGTTAACTCCAAATGGGAATCCTCCAGGATTTGATATTTCAAAGCTATCGGGGAATATTTTAATCATTATATCCCCAGGCATTTGAAAACTCCTATGAACACATGCATTCAAAACGGCTTCTCTGATTGTTTCTTCGTTAAACCCAGGAACATCCAAAATTCTAGGCATATCATTAACATGAAGCAAGGGGTTACTGGCCGGGTGGCTTATATATTCCCATATTTCATCAACGGCATTAATTAGCGGAAAACGAAATTCTTTTCTGGCTGAATAACGATCGAGAGAACGATTGTTCCGGTACTCCACAATTATATTATCTTGAGGCAGGAATTGCGCAATTGCTTCGGCTTTACCGACCAAAATTAAAGCAGCATATGTTAGTTTTCCCTCAAAAGTGGTTAATCCCAAGTCTGACAGTAGTTGCCTTGTGGGAACTGTTAAGACATCAGGATTATTGCGCTTTTCATAGATTAGTTCTCTCAATTTAATAATAGATTCCTCATTTAAATCTTCAAAGGTCAAACCCTCACAAGTCTTAGCAGAGAAATCCGGATCCTGTTCTTGAATGATTGCAAAATATTCAGCGTCATCCATTTCGCGCAAACTCTCTCCTGTACGCATTAATGGGACACCTTCAAAACGGAGCGCTTTGCCAACGGGACGAGATGGAACATTTATAACAAGGATACGCTTGGCATCCTCACATAATTCTTCACAATGTACTCTGATGTGGAGACGCTCATATATTGCGTCTTCCAAATTACCGATTTTTCCTTGTGCAAAGTCACTACCAACGACAATATGGGGATAGCTATCCGCCATTCCTAGCACTAGTCTGCCACCGCGTTCATTTGCAAGGGCTACAACATAGCCCAAAACACAATGTCTTCGCTCTTTAGCCTCTTTTCGTTCTCCTCCTGCAAATGGGTAATTATGTTTTGCTTCTTTGAACTCGATATGATCTTCATGTTCACGTAAAGTTCTTAATTCTTCTATGCTCATTGTTTTTACTTTTTCACAAAGATAATAAAAAGGGCAGAAAACGCAAATGAAATCACAAAAATAAATAAATATTCTGATTAAGTTCCTGAATATCAAAGGGCAGGAAATGAATATAATAATGCGCAATAAATGTAATAAACATATTATAAGATCCCAAATGAAAGAGTATTATTCTTCTTATAATTGGTAATGTTGATTGAATTGTCTTGAATATTATCCCCATTCAACCGGACATCATTATAAATCGGGCCCTTGCCTTTGGCTGTGATGGTGAGAGTTTTGCCGCCGGGGAGGGAGACTTCGGCCTTGGGGAAGAGGGGTGTGCCGATGGCGTACTGCCCGCTTCCAGGACAGACGGGGTAGAAGCCGAGGGCGGAGAAGACGTACCAGGCCGATGTCTGGCCATTGTCTTCGTCACCGCAGTAGCCGTCGGGTGTGGCGCTGTAGAGGCAGTCCATGGTCTCGCGGATGCGCAACTGGCCTTTCCACGGCTCCGAGGTCCAGTCATACAGATACAGCATGTGCTGGGCGGGCTGGTTGCCGTGGGCGTAGTTTCCCATATCGGCCACCTGCATCTCGGTAATTTCGTGGATGCGGTAACCGTAGTAGCTGTCGTCGTAGATGGGCGGGACCTTGAACACGGAGTCCAGCATCTGCTCGAAAGACTCCTGTCCGCCCATTGCTTCCACAAGGCCGGGGATGTCGTGGAATACGCTCCAGGTATAGTGCCAGGCATTGCCCTCGGTGAAGTCTCCGCCCCATTTGTAGGGGCTGAAGGGCTCCTGGAAGCTGCCGTCTGCATTTCTTCCACGCATCAGACGGGCCGATGGATCAAAGACGTTCCGCCAGTTTCTGGAGCGCTTCAGGTACAGGTCGTTTTCCTCTTGCGGCCGATCCAGCAGCTTCGCCACCTGGGCGATGCACCAGTCGTCATAAGCATACTCCAGCGTACGGGCTACGCTCTCGTTCACGCCCACATCGCAGGGGATGTAGCCGAGGGTGTTGTAGTACGCGTGTCCCATGCGCCCGGTGGAACTCACCGTGGGATGCACATGCTCCGTGCCATAGACAAGGGCTTTGTAGAGGACCTCCAGGTCTTCGCGGGAGACAAGGCCGTGTACTGCGGCATCGGCCACCACGGCGGCCGAGTTGTTCCCAATCATGCAGTCCCGGTGGCCGGGAGAGGCCCATTCCGGGAGGAACTCGTTCTCACTGGCAACGTTCGCAAGGCCTTGGAGAATCTCACTGCTTACGTCTGGATAGACAAGGTTCAGCAGCGGGAAAAGTGCCCTGAAAGTGTCCCAGAAGCCGGTATCCGTGTAAAAATAGCCTGGCTCCACTTGGCCGTTGTAGGGGCTGTAGTGGACAGGATTCCCATCGGTGCCGATTTCATAGAACTTCCGGGGGAAGAGAGTGCTTCGGTAAAGGCAAGAGTAGAAGGTGCGGTATTGTTCCTCGGTGCCGCCGGAAACGCGGATTCGGCCAAGAATCTCGTCCCAACGCTCCTGTGCGGCAGTTTTTACTTCGTCGAATGGACGGTCAAGGACTTCGTTCAAATTGCGAACTGCCTGCTCCTCCGAAATAAAGGAGGATGCGATATATAGCGTTACAATCTGGCCCCGTGAGGTGGCAAAGGTCTCTCCAAGCGGAGCATCGGCCTTTATCACAAAATAGTTGCGGAAGCTTTCAGGCACCCCGCCGTGGTTCTGGACGCTGTGGCCCGTGGCTCCGCTATTGTCAAATGTTACCTCGCCGCCCTGGAAGGGATTCACTCCGATGATGGAGCTGTTGCTTTCCGGGAATGTGAGGCGCATCACGGCTGCGCGCTCAGTTGGGGTGATTTCCACGGTGATGTCGTAATCGGCCAGATACACCTTATAATAATATGGCCTTGCCTCCTCGCTTTTGTGGGAAAACCAGCTGGGCCCGCCGCCGGGAATGATGGAAAAGGCACCGTAATCGTTTATCCATGGCGATGGCTGATGCGTCTGCTTGAAGCCGTTGATTTGATGCTTGTCGTACTGATATGCCCAGCCGTCATCCTCCCGCTCCGCTGTGAGCGGTGTCCAGAAGTTCATGCCCCAGGGCAGGGCTATCGCCGGATAGGTGTTGCCCGTGGAAAAAGTCCAGTCGCTCTGCGTGCCGACGAGGGTTGACACGTATTCTGATAGGTGAACGTCTTCTGTCGGGTGGCAACAAGCTGATAGCATTATTATAATGGGAATCAGACGCTTCATCGTATACTATTCAAAAGATCCAGTTTGCCGTCATTAACAAGCTTCAGAATGAGTTCCCCGAAGAGGCTGTTCTGCCAGGCGAACCATTCGCGGGTGAAGCGAGAGGCGTCGTCCTTGTGGAAACTCTCGTGGATGAAGCCGGTGCCGGCGTCGGTGGAAAGGAGCATGGCGATGCAGTCGCGGATCTCCTCATCGTCAGTCGATGTAAAGGCCCGCATCATTATGGACATGGGCCAGACCATGTCGTAGCCGATGTGGGGGCCGCCAACTCCTTCTCCGGCAGCGCCGTGGAAGAAGCAGGGGTTGTCCTCGCTCAGCACAAAACGGCGGGTGTTCTGCCATACGGGGTCAGAGGCCATTTCGGGGATTAGGTATGCAAGGGACAGCAGCGAAGGCACGTTGGAATCGTCCTGAAGGAGGGCGTTGCCAAAGCCATCCACCTCATAGGCGTATATGGGGCCGTACTTGGGATGGTTCACAACGGCCTTGGCCTTCAGGGCGGCTTCCACCTCATCAGCAAGGGCGATACATTCGGCGGCCAAATCGGCCTCTCCATTAATATCGGCAAGAATTTCTGCCGCCTTACGCAAAGAGCTCACGGCCATGAAGTTGGACGGGATAAGGAAATCCAGGATGGTGCTGTCGTCGGAAGGACGGAAGGCCGATGCGATGAGCCCGCAGGGCTTCAAGGGGGCACCGTAACCGTCCCAGCCCTTGGTGTCGAACTGGCGGTCCGTCTCGCGGAAGAAGCGGTACTTTCCGAGGCCGTCATACTTCTGCTGTTCCCGCATTACGCCAAGGACTGTCTTCATGGCTTTCAGCCAAAGGTCTCCGAATACCGATATGTCCCCGGTCTCCTTCCAATAGCCATATGCAAGTCTAATAGGATAGCACTCGGAGTCCAGTTCCCACTTTCGCTCGAAAACGTCCGGGACCATGTAGGTGCCGTCCTTGTGCCAGCCGTCATTCGTAGGGCCTGGGTTGAAAGCGTTGGCGTAAGGGTCTATCGCAAGGCACTTGAGCTGGCGGAGGATTGTGCCCTTTATCATTTTTGCAAGGGCAGGATCCTGATTCGCCAGTTGCACATAGTGCCACACCTGCGCCCCAGAGTCACGGAGCCACATGGCCGGGATGTCGCCGGTCCAAACGAATGTGTCTGGCGTGCCGTCTTCGTCCTCTGAGTAATGGACGGTGGTGTCGATGGTATTGGGGAAGCAGTTGATGAACATCTGCCGGAGCTTGAGATTTTCCAGAAGAGCGGCGGTTTCCGCCACGGTTTTTTCCACAGCTTCCGATGTAAAAAGCCTGTTCTCCGAGGCCGGTCTTCTTGACGGTGTTCCTGTGAAATAGTCCTCCCAGGCATACCAGACTGCAGGTTCGGGGCCCATTTCAAAGGTGAGGGTTCCGCCTGCTTCGATATCGGCAAACTCGATGTAGGGCTGTGAATAAAGCTCTCCGTTCAGGAAAACGCGCTGAATGTAGCGGTTGACATCGTTGGTAGCAGGCGCCTCGATGGTAAAGGTCCCGCCGGAGACGGCAAGCTCCGCTTTCCGGAATATCGGTGAGCCGAACCAAAATCGCGTGCTGGCGGGCTCCACCTGATAGAACCCAAGGGCCGACAAGATATACCAGGCGCTCATCTGCCCAACATCCTCGTTTCCGGAAAGGCCGTCATAGCCGGTGCCGTACTGCTCAGATAGGATCTGCCGTACGCGGTCCGCCGTCTTCCAGGGCTGGCCCATCATCGAATAGAAATAGGCGATGTGATGGCTGGGCTCGTTTCCGTGGACATACTGGCCGATGAGTCCGGACATGTCCGGAGGCGCTCCCGGGCCGAGGGTTTCCGGCGCAGCAAACAGCGAATCCAGATGCTCGAGTGTAGCATCCCGCCCGCCGAAGCAGTCCATAAGACCCTTCAAGTCCTGCGGAACCAGCCATGTGTATTGCCAGGCATTGCCTTCGCAGTAGTCGTCTGAGCGGTGTAGAGCATAAAAGGGATTGAACGGTGTGCGCCAGCCGCCATTGGAAGTACGGCCACGGACAAAACCGGTTTCCGAATCGAAGAAGTTCCTCCAACTATGGCTCCTTTCAGTGAAGAAAGCAGCGTCTTCGGTATGCCCCAGCACCTCTGCCGCATGGGCCACGGCGGCATCGGCAATGGCATATTCCATATCATTGGCGCAGGCTTCGCCGTAAAGGTCGCAGGGGATGTAGCCATACTTTTTGCGGAGGTCCTGCCCGCGCTCGTCAAGCATCACGGAGGCCTTACAGGCAGTGTATGCCCGTTCGTGGTCTATGCCGGGAAGGCCCTTGACGATGGCATCGGCTACCGATATCACGCCGGGGTTTCCCACCATGCAGTCAGTCTCGCAGCCCATCAGGTGCCAGACTGGGAGCTTCCCCTGCTTGTCAAAGATGTCCAGCATGGCGTTCACCACATCGGCTCGCAGCTCCGGGTGGATGATGTAGTAAAGCGGCATTGCGGCGCGGTAGGTATCCCAAAGGGAATAGGTTGTGTATGAGGGCTTTTCGCCGATGTCGGAGAACAGCGACGGTGCAACCATCGTGTGGTAGAGGGCGGTGTATAAGACCTTTCTGGCATTATCGTCTGGGGTGTCGATGCGGACCTTTGAGAGGGCGGCATTCCACTTACTGCGGGCATCGGCACGGACGGCATCAAAGTCCCATCCGGGCAGTTCCGCCTCAAGAGCGGCCTTTGCGGCGTTACATGAATTTGGGGATAGCGCCACCTTCAAGAGAACCTTTTCCCCGGCCTTCGTTGCAAATGAGCATCGGGCATACATGCCTTCCTCATTCACGCTCACTGGCTTGGAGAACACCGCATAGAAGTACTGCTTCTGGTCATTGGCCCAGCCCTTGGAGAAGCGCCAGCCTTGGAGCGTTACGTCGTCCAGCACCTCAAAATGAGTGTCCGTGGCCTTGTCCCAGCACCCGCCGTTTTCAAGGTCGAAGACCAGCGCGGCATCTTCTGATGCGGGGAAGGTGTAGCGGTGGATTCCCACGCGCTCCGTTGCAGTGAGCTCCGCAGTAATGCCGTAGCGGAGCAGGGGGACGCTGTAGTACCCCGGCTCCGTGACCTCTTTGGTGCGGTCTGCATATGACCAAAGACCACTTTGCGGGCCATCCTCTGTGCCTCTAGCGTATACAACATCGCCCACCACAGGCATAACTGTGACATCAAAAAGGTCCCCGATGCCTGTGCCTGAAAGATGGGTATGACTGAAGCCGATTACAGTACTGTCCGATGCGTGATACCCTGAGCACCAGTCCCACTCCTGGGGAGTGCTGGTGGGCCCCAGCTGTACCATCCCGAAAGGCACATTTGCACCCACGAATACGTGCCCGTGGCCTCCGGAGCCTATTCGTGTATCCACATAAGAGACGAGGTCTGCGGAAGGTTTGGTGCAAGAAAATGCTACAAGTAGAGTCAGAAGGGACAGTATCTTTCTCATATTATGCTGGTCTTTTTCGTAAAGTTAACAATTTCCGGGATATACCCAAAGGCTAGGCCTGTCACGGTGTCGGCGCAACCGTAGTAAATGGCAATTCTGCCTGTATCAGGGTCGTGCAGCGCGGCGCAGGGGAAGGTCACGTTGGGAACGTCGCCGGTAAGCTCATAGATTTCCCGTGGGCTGATGAGATATCGTCCGCTGCGGGAGATCACCTTCCAGGGCTCCTCCAAATCCAGCAGGGCACTGCCGAAGGCGTACACATAGCCGTTGCAAGAGCGCAGCACACCATGATAGATAAGCAGCCATCCTTCAGATGTCTCAATCGGCACAGGGCCAGCACCAATCTTCATGCACTGCCAAGCGCTCACTTCAAAAGGTGCCGGAGCCATTACGTGGCGGTGCCTGCCCCAGTACTCAAGGTCCGGGGACTCACTGTAGAAGATATCCCCAAAGGCCGTATGACCAGTGTCAGACGGGCGAGATAGCATTGCAAACTTGCCTCCAATCTTGCGCGGGAACAACACTCCGTTACGGTTGTACGGCAGGAAAGCATTCTCCAGTTGGTGGAAAGTCTTGAAATCGTCAGTCCATGCCACGCCTATCGTAGGGCCGTGATAACCGTTGCACCATGTAACGTAGTAATGGTCCTCGATGAATGTCACGCGTGGGTCATAGCCATAATCGCCATTAAAACGTAAAGGCTCAGGATTAAGTTCCCATGTGAATCCGTCCTTGGAGAACCCCGCGTGCAGAGTCATCCTGCGGTTCTTATCATCCACACGGAACACTCCGGTAAAGCCCTTTCCATAGGGAACCACGGCCGAATTGAAAATGCTGTTGCTGTCCGGCAGAAGGTTGCGCGGAATCACAGGATTGCCGGAGTATCGCCATAAAACGTCATTACAGCCTAATGGCCTTTCCTCCCAGGGAATATCTGGTAGTGGTACTCCCTTGATTATCAGATTGTCGTATTTCATATGTCGCCGAGCTATTAAAGACGAATAGGAGAATTATTCGGATGATAGGACTCTGTCTGACCATTATACTCCAGCTCCCAATTCTGCTCGTTTTTAACATTAATAATCAACTTGTTATCTGGCAGTTTCTTTTGATGAATAATACAATCAATCATCCCGGACAGAAAATATGTTATTCCATCATATATTGGGTCGCTGCCTATATACTCTTTGTGATCATATCCATTGAGTGTACGTACTTCAACAACATAACTGGGTTCTGTTTCATCGGGCGCCCCATTATCTCCATAGAAACACGCTATGTCACCATCAAAGAAATAAGACGGCACTTCTCTTTCAATATGTGTTTCTGGCTTAGAAAGGTCAGTGAACGGTACATGCACGATGTCTTTGGTGAACGTTAATTTGATGTCACTATAAAAGAACCCCTTTTCATATAACCGATTTGTTATGATTCGCCCTTCCAAATTATAGGAATCATGTACGTTACACACAGTGAACTGGAACCGTTCTTCACGGAAGTCTCCCCATAATTTGGATATCGTAGCGTCAACTATCCACTTGGACTCGTTCACTTTTATAGATGTCCCATTTGTGCTAATTACTAACTTTATACCTCTATGTCTGTCTATACTGATTGATGACTCGTTGCTTATCATCTCGGCCTCCGGAAAGTAAATGGATAATAGTTCTTGAATTAAATCATTCGATTCATAATCGGAGATGCAGTAATCAAGATAGAAAACATCGTTAAGTATATCTACAATATGCTCGTTTACAGCATTAATCTTCATCGCATGCTTTTGTGCTTCTGTCTGTTCTGCATTATCGGAGTATACCTCAACAGTACAACTCTCAACAAGAGCGAAGAATAAAGAGATAAAAATGCAAATCTGTTTCTTCATATTATATCATACGTCGATAATGATACTAGACACGCAAAGATAATAAAACTAAGGGTGAATCCCAGTATGCATTTTAAGCTTGTATTGATAGAAACCATCTGTTCCATATTGACCATTATCGGATTTTGTTATGAGGTCTGCGCCAGAGTTTGTATTGTACTGACCCGATAGATAATAGCCATCCCAACGGCCTCCCCATCCCCAATTACATCTAACAAGGGTTCTCGTTTCTTTGGTGGAGCTAATCAATTGACCGGTTGAACTACTATAAGAATTACGATATCTGTATTGGATCATATACTGGTCGTAAATCCATTCGTGGCCACCAGAATAAGAAGTGTTTATGGTTATTCCCAAAAATTTTGTTACAGTCTTTATCGATTTCCCACAACCTATCACCGGGCCAATCAAGAGATTGTCTTTAAGAATACCCAGATTATAATCTTGTTTTACACCTCCATTTGAGTAACCAAAACGATTAAATGTTCTCTTGATATTATCGCAACTGGCAAAACTCCCATCAGAGTTATCCACCTCTCCATAATCCATATTAAGATTCTCACTCCGTCCCAGATCACTAAGAAGCAATTGAACTTTATTCCACGCTTCACTATAGTGAGTAGTTGAGACATATCTATCTGTAATACTACCCATAGCGCTCCAATCGTAATAATGTCCATTATACGTGGCGTTCTTTCCCCAATAATACATTATTTGTCCAACAGCTATTGCTACGCAACCAGCATATGCCTCTTTTCCGTCGGTGGTTTTGCAATACTTGTTAAAAGGAGATCTTTGTCTCCATGTGGTAGCGGTCCTTGTTCCTACAGGAGTTGTATTAGTCCAAGATGTATATGAAGTATATGTGCTTGAACTGCTGCCACCTCCAAAACCACCTTCATCATCTATGACAAAATCAACAGCTGGCGCGTATTGTTCTGATGTCACGGTATTGCCATCATAGTCAGTAATAGGTAAACCAACGGCCATCCTATAATCAGTATCAATTATAGATAGCATAGCAAGTGCGCCCTCATTGATACTTGTCGTATCTGTAAGGGTGCCTTCGTCAGTGAGGCACAGCACCGGAGGCATTCTATTATCGCCGGATGCCAATGCGAATCCCTGTTCATCTTCGAAGTTAAATACATAAACAAGTGGGTCTTCACAGTCTTCAGACTTTGTTTTAGCATTAGGCCCGCCAAGTGAAAAACGCTCTGCAATTCTTCTGGATTGTCTACCTTTAGTGTTCCCATCTACAATAGAAACCAGTTTAAGGACTTCCTCCTCTGCTTGATCCATGCTGACAAATGTATTTGATTGTCCATCATTGACAGGGGCGTTAACTGGATTTTCCCTATTACAAGAAATAGCAATTAGGCATAGAGTCAGCCCTAATAGTAAGATCGTTTTTTTCATAAGTTGTTTATGTTTAAGAAGTAATTATTTTGGTCGAAACTGTTTTATGATATCGGAAGTAAGTGGGTAGAATGCCAGGCAAAGTGCTCCGAGAATGGAGCCGATGGCGGGTATCCAGCTCATCAGGGCACGGATGGCAGAGAGTGTCGCCGGAGCCTGAACTGCCATGGATTTGTCGTAGCTAAACCAGGCAAGAATCTGCAGCAGCAGGAAGCCGCCAAATGCTCCGCCAAACTTTTGCGCCATGGAAGAGGATGAGAAAATGAGTCCTGTTGATGCGTGGCCGTTCTTCCACTCCGACCAGTCGGCGACATCGGCCATCATGGACCAAATAAGCGGGGCGCTGATGCCGATGCCTAAGCAGATAAAGATTTGACATGCGATCAGGCCACACATACCGGAGGGCGTTAAAGGAAGAAACCAGATAACGCAGCTTACCGCTGCCATAAACAACAGGCAGGCAATGAAAGTACTTTTTTTACCCAATCGTTCAGAGACAGGCACCGCTAGAGCCACTCCCGCCATTTGGGCAAGTTCTCCGATAGTCAGAAACACGGCACATGTAATCAGCGTTCCTGTTCCAAGAACATTTGCAAAGTAATATGCTGCAGCTCCTCCCCGGATTGAGCCGAAGATAAGCTGACCTATTCCTCCTCCCAGTAAAAGCCACCATGGCCCGTTGCGAAGCAATGCTTTCAAGTCCTTCCCGATGGAATATGCATTTCCGGATGTAGGTTGAACCCTTTCGCGTGTGAAAAGGAAACACAGCACAAACAGCACAGCGCAGGTCACAGCGATAATGGAAACCACTCCGGTCCACTGAGAAGGAGTTGCATCACCTACGCTACCGCTGGGAATGCTCTGCTCAAACAGCCAGAAGATGCCCATGGCAAAGAAACTGCCGATATAGGCAAAGAACATCCTGAACGATGAGAACACCGATTTTTCCCGACTGTCTCCAGTCATCACCCCCAGCATCGCCCCATAGGGGACGTTGACCGCAGTATAGACAGTCATCATCAGGATGTATGTTACATAAGCATAAACGAGCTTGAAGGTATAGGATGCATTTGGTGTATAGAATGATAGAATTCCAACCACCGCAAAAGGAACTGCAACCCATAGTAGCCAGGGACGATATCTGCCCCACCGGCTACGTGTCCTGTCTGCAATCAGTCCCATTACCGGGTCTGATATGGCATCGTAAAGCTTTGTAACCAGCAGCAGAAGTGCTGCATGGGCAGGTTTCAAGCCGAAAACATCGGAGTAAAAGATGGGAAGATAATAGGAGAATATCTTCCAGAACATGCTGGAAGACATATCGCCAAGGCCGTAGCCTATCTTTTCACGATAAGTAGTGAATGTGGTCATAATTGATTCTACAGTATAAATACGAGAAACTTGAGAGGCTTTTCCCAAGAAATGAGAATTAATATAACTCTTTTAACAAAAAAGGCCCTATGAACTTATTCACAGGGCCTTTCAGATAGCAAAACATAATCATTCTGGACTCCGGCGGATTGGATAGTTATACCTGAAAATCCTCCGAAAGCTCAATCGATTCGCACTTTTTATCTTCATCAAGTAGTTTCCTAGCCTTGTCAACATTATCCTGATACTTTTGCATCAATTGTTTGTTTTCTACTACCCTTCGTTTCCGCCATAATACCAAATACTTGTCCATTTGATCAAGGATTCTGGTCTGCATTTTATACAAAGTATCTGAAGAGACATCTAATGTGTTCCAAATGAATGTCTTATACTGATCTAGATAATTAAGATGGGAAGTAATGACACGTACAGCAAACATAGTGTTATTGATACAGAAACCATCTTCAGCAAATCTTTGACAAACATCTTTACAGGTCTCAAGGGATGAACCTACTTCATCTTGACTCTTTGTCTTTCTGTTTCTATCATTCTTGTCAAGATTACACTTTACATTTTTGTAATCAATACAATGACCGCAGAAATGCTCATCAGCTTTGGATAATATGACCTTGACTGTTTCAAAAACATTATTCAAACACCATGAGAGCATATTCTCGTTGGTGATTTCAAACAAAGGCATAGGCCTATATCTATAATCATTTTGACAAGGATTCTGCCATTTGTCAGATATCAGATTGAAATACTCAAAATGAATGAATACTCGCCAACAATAAATAACACAAAGAGGGTTTATCTTCACAAACACATTTGCTAGCAGGCTTGGATTCTCACTATATACTTTGACAATATATTTTGCCAAGGCGATCGTGGTGTGAGTGGTGCTCTCATCTTTAAAGTAATCATCAATCAAACCACCAACTAGTGTTATAGGATACTCAAAATTGAATGCCACAGCCCCAATCAATCCTTCGATGACAGAATTGAACATTTCCTTATCGTACCACTTCTCTACTCTTTTGGCGAATTCATAGAAACTAATACGGGGAGTTTCATCGTTAAACGTGTTCTCCTCTTTGATGGCATTGACTAAATTATCCTCCTGCAAAGACCATCCTCCTAAATTACTGAGAAGGGTAAAAGCCATTCTATATATGTTACAAAGCGAATCATTGTCGAACTCGTGATTCACATAGTTGCGAAATCTAAGCAAAGGATCTTTTAACAAGGATTCCAATGCATAGAACATCAGTAAACCTCTGGCGCCAGTATGTTTATACTGTTCCTTATTCTTTTCGGATGTCTTTATAAGTGAACTGGATATCTTATTTTGTTCTATTTCGATTAAATTCATGACAAAGAAATGATTGAACATACGAAAATCGTAGTTGAACAAAGGCCTGATTACCTTGGTGCAGAACTCTTTTTCAGAATTCAATAACTCTCGAACTCTACAATCATTTTTTTGTAATGTATTCTTATTAATTATATCACAATAATACTGTAGCCTCTTGCTCAATATTTTGGGATAAGAGGCTTGGTACTCATTCCTGAATTCGATGTTTACTCTAGAGAGAATCGATCTGTCTTCAAGTTGACACCTATCAATAAGTTGGGCGTTGTTTGAACGATAAGAAAGAATGAACGTACAGTTGCCCAGGAAATCGTAGCCTAAATGCTTTTCACAAAAATCTTGGACTTCTGAGAAGGCAGACATAATAAGTTTGTAACTATAGCGATATATATACTGGGTCGGTATCTCATCCAGATTGTCAAAAATGAATGCTTGTTTTCTGCTTAATCTACCTGTTATTTTTACCTGAATCAATTTCAGAATTAAATACAAATCCAGTAACCCTTGGTTTGTATTTCTTCCCATGATGAACGAGCCATCCGGATTCAGGCCTATATAATCTAAAAAGATATCGGCCCTTTGCTTTAAGATTTGACTCGCCCCCAGATAATTGATAATGATGTTATTATCTTCTTTGTTATTGAAGAAACGTATGTTATTATTAAGGACTACATGTTTATATAATTCTTTGGTTAAATAATCGTCATTATTATCAAGAATGCTATATATATTAGATAGCAAAATCTTTCTGACGCATTCTTCATGCTCTATTGATGCCGGTTGCTCAATCAAGTTAATAAAATGAAAGTCACAATTGTCTCGTTCACGCTCTGCAAAATAGTTCAAGAAAGTTGTCTTTCCACTTCCACTAGCCCCGTAAAACAGGATTGTATTGCACGATTCACTATTGATTGCCATTTTCAGATTGTCAATCAATAACTCGATGTCTTCGGAGTAATCAACAAAAAAATGCTTCTTGAATTCCGATTCGTGAGAAACAAAGGATTCATCAACGATAAAAGGTGACTTTCTCTTGTTATCGTATGGAGAGTATTCCAATACAGTTCTGATATCCATAACCAATTATAAATTATTGATACAATTCGTCATTTCCTGTTCTAATTCGGTAAAATGCAGCTTTGATGACTGCAACCACGCTGCGGGATCGTACCCTTTCATTTTTTTCGTCGTTAGTTCTTCTAGGTCTTTGGTGCACAAGGTGCCTTTCTCTATGCACTCCTTGGTAATTCTAGGGTGTAAATCGTTGAAGGATGCGATTTCATTAACTATTGATATAAGGCCATTAAGTACCGCTTGATTCTTTATGAGAGTGCCTTCGATCATTTGAGCGGTATCGTTAAGGAAACATGAATTCCAGAGGTATGAGAAGGTGTTTTGTACGGTATCTTTTTTTTCTATCAACTTTGTCTTTAGTTCACTTTTGGTCAAATATTGATTTATTTCATTTACGCTTTCAGTCAAGGCGGTATTTAGTTTTTTGCTCTGTTCAGCAGAATTCTCAAGCGTTTGTTTTTGATTCTCTATTTGCTCTTTAGACTGTTTATTATTCTGTTCTAGTAATTCAATTTGTTTTTGCACTTTTGAGTTCTCTTTTTTTGAATTACAATGCATCCAAATAAGGGTTCCCAATGCTGTTACAATTCCTAGAATGGTTGCAATCAAGCCATAGAGGTTGACCTTGTAGGTGCGTTCTGCGTAATCGATTGTTTTTAAATCTCCTTCTTGATTAATGTTCTCTTTTGCCAGAGTTGAATCGCAATCTACGTCAACGCAACTGGTGGAATCAAGCATTGGATTCACGACTTTTTGAGGATAAGAGTTGTTGTTCGACATCAGAACAAACAACGATAGAGTTAACTTTACAAGTAAGCACATAATATGATAAAGTTTCAAGTATAATAAACCAGGGATTATGATAATCTACAAAAGCCGTTTTGTCGGCTATTGAAAGCTGTAATATAACCACATAATAAGGTATGGCATTGTTTTGTAACAGATGCCTCATGATAATCATTGCCAATCCTCAAAAGGATGGCAAATACATTTGTTATCCGACAGTCTTATTCTGGGTGAGTGATAACCTGTACGGATATTGTTGACTACCTCCCAAATCAATTGAGGGCGCTTTGACAAAATGAAATGTTGCATTGGTTCATCGTGTTATAGGGGTATTTCTACCATATAATACGATGAAGGGGTGTGATGTTTCGCGGAAAATGAAAGCTTTTTCGTGAATGAATGGAAAAAGTCAGTTCAGTTCCTTCAGGAGCGTGATGAGAATGATGATGGAGAGATAATCCTTCAAAGATATGCGTAGCCGTTTGAGGACGGCGTGTATGTCTTTTGCAACGCGGCTGTATTGAATCCCCATAGCCTGCGCTATCTCTTCGTATGAGAGCCCATCAACGCGGTTCTTCAGAAAGGCCTGCTTCTGTTCATCAGGTACTTTCTTCAGGCTTTCACGTGCAATGGCAAGAATGTCTTCTGTGAATAACTCGGATGGGTCAGTGTTTTGAATAGTCTCCGTGAACAATTCCATCAGTTCGCCTTCTTTGTTCAGGAGGGATTCGCGGATTTCATTGTTGTGACGAGCAGACTTACGGTAATCAAGACAGGCGTTCTTGACTGTCTTGAACATATACGACAATACTGTCTCAGAGAGAATGGCGTCCCTCTTTTCCCATAACTTAGTAAAGCAGTCGCTTACTATATCACGGGCTTGTTCATGGTCGCCGACATAGGAGTATGCCAAGAATTCGAATACCTCCCGGTTTTCTTTGAAGAGGTCTTCGTAAAGCTTTTTAGATAATGATTCATCTTTGAGCATACAAAAGACAAAGTTAAAAAGATTTTGTCATTCTGTGCAAAACTTGTGTTAATTCGGTTGTCGTGAATGAAGTACATCCTTCTTTTTTACGACAAACCTTGCAAAGATTAGTGGAATCTGAAAAAAAATACGGAAATTCGGGAAAACTTGCCGGAGTTTCTCGTATTAATAGTGTACGTGGGAAAGACGACAGGCTTTTCATCAACTTGAAGTCTTTAACCAATTGTTATTATGAAAGTAGATAACGAATTACTTTACAAGTTCTTCGCCAAAGAAACATCTTTGGAGGAGGCTAATGCTATTGCTTCGTGGGCAAAAGAGAAGAAAGCCAATGAGGAGCAATTCCGAAAAGCATACAAGCTTTTCCTCTTCAGCCAATTCGCACTGAAAGGGCGTACATTTGAGCAGGTGGCCGACAAGGAGAGCCGGAGAAGTAGAGCAAGACATTTTGTGTTTACTTCATTCGGATGGCTTACGGCCGCAGCGGCAGCTATTGTAATCGGTGTCTTTGTAAGTAATCATTATAAGAATGAATCTACAATCAAAGATGCTGTGCTGACATCAGAGGCAAAATGGGGGAAAATGCTAACCCAAACTCTTTCGGACGGAACTGTCATTGAAATGAATTCTGGTTCCAGAATAGAGTACCCTGCCGTATTTCTTGATAAGGAACGCCGAGTAAAACTGGAAGGTGAAGCCATTTTTGATGTGGCCCACAATGAAAAGCAGCCGTTTATTGTTGAGACGTTTGCTTATGATATTCGTGTGTTGGGAACCAGATTTGACATAGTTGCCAACCAGAAAGACGGAGAATTCTCGGCCACACTGCTTGAAGGTAGCATTGAAGTCCTGGACAAGAATCAGATTGTCAGGGCGCGGCTCATTCCGAACCAAGTGGTAAAAATGGACGAGAACGGCAATCTTTTCTCTGCCGAGTTCGATGATGCCAAAGACGAATTGGCATGGAGCGACGGCTTTATTTCAGTTGCCGGAGTCAGTTTCAAAGATATTATGAAACGTATGGAGAAAGGCTTCGGTGTATCAATTGTTGTTGACATGGAGCAATTGCCTGAACAGGTACTTCCTTATGGTAAACTTAGGATAACTGATGGTATTGTGTCTGCTTTTGATGTCCTGAAGCACCATTTTGACTTCGAATACGAGTTTGATGTCCAGAATAACTTGTATATAATCAAGTAGTATTAAGGTGGCCGGCTCCTTTGATTGCCGGATGGCAGACAGGAAAGACTGTCCCGCATCGTAACATTAAAACCAGTAAATTATGAAGAAATCTATTCTTCAGCGTTTATTATTGATAGTCTCGGTAGGCTTTGGCTTACTGCTTCATTCAATCTATGCTGCAGCGCAAAATGTTCGAGTCAGTCTGGACATGAAAGACGTAGCCCTTGAGAACGTCCTTGGCGCAATAGAGTCTCAAACCAGATATCTCTTTTCTCCTGCTTCAGATGTGAATGTTAAGCAGAATGTCACTGTTCAAGTGTCTAACGTAGAGTTAAAGGATGTTTTATCTCAGTTAAGGACGCAGACAGGACTTGAATTCACAGTGGAGAACGCCACGATTTTTATTACCCGGCCCAAACAACCATCTTCACGAACAGTTCAAGGTACTGTGGTGGATTCATCAAGTTTACCAATTCCTGGAGCATCTGTGTTCGTTAAAGGAACGTCAATAGGAACAGTGACGGATTTGGACGGAAATTTTACGCTTACGGTCCCCGGCGAAATGCTCGGAGGCCGATTAGTGTTTTCTTCCATTGGGTATCAGGATGTTGAAATGTCTATCGGCAGCAGGCGTAAAATAGATGTGGTATTGCAAGACGCTGTCGTTGAATTGGAAGGTACTGTTGTGACGGCACTCGGCATTCGCAGGGACCAGAAAGCCCTGTCGTATAACGTCCAGGAAGTAAAGGCCGAAGATGTGACAGCCGTCAAGGACGCAAACTTCATCAACAGCCTAAGTGGAAAGGTGGCAGGTGTAACTATCAACGCCAGTTCCTCCGGTGTGGGCGGCGCATCAAAAGTAGTCCTTCGCGGCAACAAGTCCATTTCCCAATCTTCCAACGCCCTTTACGTCATTGACGGTGTGCCTATGTACAACTTCGGCGGGGGCGGAGGGACAGAGTTTGACTCCAAAGGTGCCACTGAAAGTATTGCCGATATTAACCCGGAAGATATCGAGAGTATTTCTGTACTTACCGGTGCTGCAGCAGCTGCCCTATATGGCAGCGAGGCAGCAAACGGTGCTATCATGATAACAACCAGGAAAGGACAGGCCGGGAAGATGAGTGTTACCTTCTCCTCCAATACTGAGTTCCTTAACCCTTTTGTGTTGCCTGAGTTCCAGAGCCGGTATGGAACGGGGCTGAATGGTAAATCCGGCGACCAAACATATAGCTGGGGTGCTTATCTTCCGGAAAGTGCCCGTTATAACTATAGTCCTAAAGACTTCTTCCAGACGGGCACAACTCTCACTAACGCATTCTCCCTTTCCGGTGGTACGGACAAGAACCAGACATACTTCTCTGCGGCTGCGGTAAACTCGGACGGTATTATCCCCAACAATAAATACGACCGTTACAACTTCACATTCCGCAATACCAGCTGGTTCCTTCACGACAAACTTCGCCTTGATTTCAACGGCAGCTACATTATCCAGAAGGATCAGAATATGACCAACCAGGGTGTTTATTCCAACCCTCTGACAGCTGTTTATCTGTTCCCCCGGGGAAACGACTTCTCCATCTACAAGTCTTATGAGCGTTACAACCCGGGGACCAAGATGATGGAGCAGTTCTGGAGTGATGCCCTTGCAGGTGACCTCCGTATGCAGAACCCTTATTGGATAGCCTATCGGAACTTGCGCAATAATGACAAGCACCGTTACATGCTTAACCTTACTGCCGCATATGATATCCTCGACTGGCTCAATATAGCCGGTCGCGTCAAAGTGGACAATGCTTCCAATATATATACGCAGAAGTTGTACGCAACAACGGAGGCAACAATCTCAGAGGGTGGCTCCAATGGCCATTACACGGAAGCCCGCACGGAGGACGCGCAGGTGTATGCCGACATTATTGCCAACATCAACAAGACCTTCGGTGAGGATTGGAGCCTTGTGGCCAATATTGGAGCTTCCATCAATAACGTCAAGACCAACACCATGACCTACGGCGGTCCCATTCAGGCCGATGGACTGGCCAACATCTTCAATGTCATGGACCTTGACAATGTGAAGTCCCGCGCAAGCAAAAGCGGCTGGAACGATGAAACTCAGTCCGTATTCGCCAGTGTCGAAGTCGGATGGAAGAAGATGCTCTACCTTACCCTGACCGGGCGTAACGACTGGGCCTCCCAGCTTGCTGGCTCTAGCTCCATGAAGAGTGGTTTCTTCTATCCTTCAGTGGGTCTCTCATGGGTTCCCACATCCCACTGGGAACTGGGTCCCGTGACATACCTCAAAGTAAGGGGCTCGATTGCCGAGGTGGGCATGCCGTACCAGAGGTTCCTTACCATAGAGACCTATGAGTACGACGCCATCTCCCGCATCTGGAAGGACAAAACCCATTATCCCATAGGTGACCTCAAGCCTGAAAACACACGCACCTGGGAAATCGGTCTGGAAACAAGGCTCTGGCAGGATGTGAGCCTTAACGCCTCCTGGTACCTTGCCGATACCTACAATCAGACCTTCGACCCCCAGCTACCGCCCTCATCGGCGTACAGCACCATGTATCTCCAGACGGGGTCCGTCCGGAACACAGGTGTGGAAATCGCCGCCGGATACGGCCATACCTGGGGAAAATTTAGTTGGGACAGCAATTTCACATGGTCATGGAACCGCAATAAAATCATGGCTCTCGCTGAAGATGCCGTGAACCCTGTCACCGGGGAGAAACTCTACATAGACGAACTCCGAATCAAGGGACTTGGGAAAGCCATTTACATCCTTAAGAAAGGCGGAACGCTCGGAGACCTTTATACCACCTCCAGCATAGCCTCTAACCAGGACGGATATATAGAACTTGATAACGAAGGGAAGCCGCTGATGATTGAGACAGATAAAGAAATCTATCTGGGGACGGTCTTTCCCAAGTACAATATGGCATGGCGCAATGATTTCACTTTTGCGGGTCTGCACCTTGGCATTCTGTTCAGCGGGCGTATAGGCGGTATCTGCTACAGTGCAACACAGGCCAACCTTGACCTGTATGGCGTTTCAGAGGCATCAGCAGCAGCTCGCGATGCCGGCGGCGTATTGGTAAATGGAAGGGAATGGGTGGATCCGCAGAAATGGTACCAACAGCTAGGTTCGCAAAGTGGTCTCCCTCAGTACTATACATATAGTGCTACCAACTTCCGTCTGCAGGAACTCTCCCTTGGCTACACTCTCCCCAAAAAGTGGTTCCGCAATGTGATGAGCGCCACGGTCTCCCTGGTCGGCAACAACCTGTGGATGATATACTGTAAGGCTCCGTTTGACCCGGAAAGTGTGGCCACTACAGGCAACAATTATCAGGGCATTGATTATTTCATGATGCCCAGCCTCCGCCGCGTAGGCTTCAATGTTAAACTTACATTCTGATAAGCCATGAAGAAAGTATTATACATATCAATAATATTGGCTTGTGTAAGTTGTACAAGTCGTTTCGAGCGCCTTAATACCAACCCCAATCAGGTGACGGCAGACCAGATGGAAGTGATGAACTACCGTACCGGGACCAAGATCACCAATCTCCAGAACCTTGTAATCCCGGTAGAGGAGCACATTTACCAGTTCGTGGAGAGCCTCTCCGGCGGTCCGTATGCAGGGTATATCGGTTCAACGGTGAACACGTGGCAGGACCGTTTCGAGACCTTCAATGAAAGTACCGACTGGCGAAAGTGGCCTTTTTCAAATGTGATGACTGAGATGTATGCTCCATATCGCGCCATCCTTGCTGAAACAGATGACGAAGTAGCCCTGGCCTTTGCACATCTCTTCCGAGTGGCGGTGATGCACCGTGTCACGGACTCCTATGGCCCCGTGCCATACAGTGATGCTGTCGTCAATGAAGGAATCTTTATCAAGTACGACTCACAGGAAAGCGTTTATAACCAGATGTTTGATGAGTTGGACCTGGCAATTGCGTTGTTTAAGGCTAATGAGGGCCTGGACCCTTCCGGCTGGACTTCTTACGATAAAGTCTATTACGGCAATATGGCTCAGTGGGGGAGATTCGCCAATTCCCTGAAACTGAGAATGGCCATGCGCCTCAGTTACGTTAATCCTGAGCTAAGCCGTCAAAAGGCCGCCGAGGCAATTGCTGCTGGTGTCATAACCACCAATGCGGACAATGCCGCCATGCATGCGACTGAGAACCGGACAACGCTAATCTACAACGACTGGCAGGACCACCGGGTGGCAGCAGATATTATCTGCTATATGAACGGCTATGAAGACCCCAGACGTGAAAAGATGTTCCTTCCGACTGTTCGCAATAACAGTATCTATGCTGGTGTAAGAGTGGGTTCTATTGTGTCCAGCAAGACGGATTACATTGAGGCCTATTCCAATATGATTGTAGCGTCTGATACTCCTTACCTATGGTTCAATGCGGCTGAAGCCACATTCCTTCGCGCAGAGTATGAACTCCGATGGGGAAGTGCCGAGGCGGCCAAGTCCCTTTACGAGGAGGCCATCCGCCTTTCATTCGAAGAGAAAGGTGCAACTGGTGTTGATGCATACATTACCGACAATACCAGACGTCCTGAAGCATATACGGACCCTCTGGGCACATGGAGCGTTAGCACCCGCCCTAGCAATGTGACAGTTGCCTGGGATGATGCCGCCACCGACATAGAGGTGAATCTGGAAAAGATTATCACTCAGAAATGGATTGCCATCTTTCCGCTTGGTGTTGAAGGTTGGAGTGAATATAGGAGAACCGGCTACCCTAAACTGTTCGATGCCGCACAAGACCTCTCCGGAGGCTCTGTGGACGTCCACTATCATGCAAGACGGCTCCGTTATCCTGCCGAGGAAGCCAGCCAAAACAAGGCCAACTATCTGGAAGCGGTTTCTACCCTCACCGGGGAGTCCACCGGTCAGGATATCATAAGCGTCAAGGGGGATAACTATTCTACCCGCGTTTGGTGGGATGTCAAACCTTTAAACGATTGAGCGCTATGAAAAGGTTAGTTTACATCATATCATTAATTCTGCTGTCCGCTTGCTCAAAATGGACGGAGACTGAATCCATTCAGCTGAATTATCTCCGTCCATGGGACCAGAACCCGGAATTATGGGCAAAATACAAGGCCTCCCTGGTGAATTACAAGGCAAGCAAGCACTTCCTTTTCTATGCAAGATTTGACAACGCTCCGGAGAAGGCCACTAGCGAAAGGGATTTCATGCGCTGCCTTCCCGACAGCCTTGACTATGTGTCCCTTACCAACGCGGACAACTTCTCTGCTTTTGATAAGGAAGACATGGAGTGGATGGCAGGCATTGGAACTAAAGTCCTTTATCAGGTGAACCTCACAAAGAAGGGATTCGCAAACACAAACGAACTTGAGTCCTATCTGGACAAAGTCATAGCCGCTGTCAAAGAAAACGGAATGAACGGGTACGCTTTCACTGGCATCTATCGCCTGGGAAACACTCAAAACGATGCTCTGGCATCCACCACTGTGGCTAAACTTGCAGCGGCTAAGACCGAAGGGCAGGTTCTTGTATTCGAAGGGAATCCTCTCTTTATCCCAGAAACAGAGCGAGCCCAAGTCGATTTGTTTGTGCTTGACAGCGAGTCCACTCAATATGCGCAGGATCTCCGCTTTCAGGTTCTCACCGCTATTGATTATGCCGGCGTTCCGGCATCGAAACTTCTTCTTGGGGCCGATATGGACGGGACCATCCAGAATGAGGAGCGTGTAAAGTGTCACGACGTGGAGGAACTCACCCGTAGGGTGGTATCCCTTGGCCCACTTGCCGGCCTTGGCATTACCAATATATCTTCGGACTACTATTCCTATGAAGGCAATTACGTCATTTCGCGTTCAGCCATCCAACTTCTTAATCCTTCGCACTAGAATGAAAACAATCATAAAAATAATACCTGTGATTCTGGCGATTGCATCATGTAACCGCTTCGAGGTGAAGGAGCATACCTTCGACAATTCGGTGTATCTGGATGTGAGCGCAATAGATCAGGTGCAACTCACCACCTTCAGCAACAACATAGCCACATTGTCCAAAGATGTAGTGGTAACCCTGGCATATCCGTCAAATGAAGATGTCAAGGCTACCGTCTCCGTGGACGAAAGCCTACTCTCACAGTACAACGAGAAGCATGGCACCTCATTGGCTTTAATCCCATCGAAATATCTGGATTTCCAAAAGCAGGAAGTTACAATTGCTGCCGGAAAGACCACTTCCGAAGCCGTTACCATTACCCTTAAGGGCTTGATGGGAGAAGGAGAGGCTCAAACCGGCGCTTTGGCAGTGGACGAGACATACCTCCTTCCAGTGCGAATCACATCTTCCAATATGAAGATAATGGAAAGCAGTTCCATAGCTTACTACGTGGTTCGCCGCTCCTCTGCAATTACTGTTGCTGCATCACTCCACGACAATTGGATAAACTTCCCGCTGCTTGACGTCCCCGGTAGTCCACAAGCAAATGCGTACAATGGTCTTACCGCAGTTACCTATGAGGCTCTTATCTGGCTGGACCAGTTTGACCTGACCAACTCCTTTGGCGGTTGTAACATTTCGTCTGTCATGGGCGTGGAGCAGTATCTTCTTATGCGGATAGGTGACGTCAACTTCGAGCGTCAGCAAATTCAGTTCGACGGATCCGGTGGAGGTTCTTCATTCGGGAAATTCCCGGCCAGCGATGCTACCAAGAAACTCTATGAAGGACAGTGGTACCACGTCGCTTGCACTTATGACCAGGCAACCCGCACAGTGCGCGTGTATGTCAATGGAAAGATACAAAGCGAAGGGAACGAACTGGGCATCTCTGTCCAGGGGGATGACAATAAGATAAACCTTGCACAAAGAGCATTGGGCTCTGCCGAAGCCTACCAGTTCTTCATTGCCAAGTCCTACAATGACTTCCGTCCTCTCCAGGGCAAGATTGCCGAGGCTCGCGTCTGGTCCGTGGCCAGAACACCGGAAGAGATTTGGGAGAATATGTACCGGATAAAGAACCCGAAGGACCTTCCGGAACTTATTGGCTACTGGAAATTTGATGAAGGTAAGGGCAATACAATCAAGGACTACTCCATGTATGGAAATGATGGTGTGGCAGAAAAAGACATTGTCTGGCCCGCCGGCATTGAAATCCCGGAGATAAACAAAGAGGAGGAATAGAGTATGAATAATCTGTCATTTCGAGCGAAGTCGAGAAATCTAATCATTCTCGCCGTCATTGCCGGCCTGACCGGCAATCTCCTATCCTCCTGCGAAAAAACTAACGTAGCAGAGCTTCAGATGGGACAACTCCCTGATGAAGAAGTCCTTTCCAGCCTCCCGGCCATCAATCTGCGTGCAGTTAGCAGCCCTGACAACATTGTCAAAATAAATCTTCCTGAAGGTGGAAGTTTTACATCAGTGAAGGTCTTTGTTCAAGCCTCAAGGGAACTTGATGCAGCCAGGACTGTCATTCTTTCCGTGGATGAAGATCTTCTTGGAACTTTTAATACACAAAACAAGACAGACTTCTCATTACTTCCTGCGCCATATTATTCCATTGATAATGGCGGTGTTATAGACATCGCCGCAGGCGCTAAGGTGAGCGATGAGAAACTTGTGAGAATCTTTGCTACTAATCCTATAGGGAATGTGCTGGAGGCAGGGAATTATCTGCTACCACTTAAGGCCTCTATGGGCGGGGTTGTATATGTTCTGGTTACCGTACAGGCTCCATTCTCAGGAAGGCCGGATCTTTATACCGGGGAGGATTGCTTCACCGTTTTCTATCTGAATACCAGCCAGTTTGACCCGAGGCTTGCGACTGACTTTGTGGTTCAAAAGCTCTCGCCATCTTGGGAAGTGATTTGGCACAATGCAATTGGCAACATCGTCAACTTCAGGACGGTCACCATAGATTATGATGCCGAGTCGGACCGCCCGATATTGAATCTTGGCTCAGATATGCGCTATCTGTGCGATAATTTCAACACATATTTCAAGCCTGTCAAGGACACTGGAAGGAAGCTGTGTATTTGCATTGAAGGTGGGGGTAAGGGTATAGGATTTTGCAATATGACTGACACTCAGATAGCTGACTTTGTCCATCAGGTTAAACAAGTCATAGAGCAGTATGGCTTTGACGGTGTAAACCTTTGGGACAGGAATTCGGGGTATGGGAAGGAGGGTTTCCCTGAGATGAACACTACGTCGTATCCAAAACTGATTAAGAGACTACGTGAAGAGCTTGGTCCTTACAAACTAATCACGGTTGCTGATTACGCGGCTCCGACAGAGTATTTTTGGGATGTGAACGCCATGGGAGGCATAGAAGTAGGGCGGTATCTGGATTACGCTTGGTCTGGGTATGTGAATGGGGACGAGCCGATTCAGATAATAGACCCTTATCATCAGGGGAGCGAGTTTGTTTCGGCCAAATATCCGCGACAACCAATAATAGGTTTATCCTCAAAGCGATATGGATGCATTCATACGACATGGTATGCTCAAAGTTATAGTTCAGGATATGATGCTGTTGTTCTTTGGGTAGAGAATGGATTGTCAAGCAATAATATATCAATCTATTGCGACATTCGCTCCATTTTGCAGGATAAGTATGAAAGAGGAATCAATATGCCACACCATCTTCTTTCAGTACTAGATATTAATAATGATTACATGATAGACATCGCTTATTTTAATAATACAGGTTCGACTTTTTATGGAAAATGGCTCAAGGATTGGTAAATGATTTGCCCTACTAAGAGCAACCTTAATATTTTAATTATTAACACTTTAACGCATTCGTTATGAAAAAAATTACTGCTTTTATTGCTGCTTGTGCAGCTTTGGTAGCATTCTCCTGTAGTAAAGCAGAGAGTGTTTCAGAAACCTCGGACGATGTTCTTGTCCAACATGAGAGTCTTGTCACTAAGGCTGTTGGTGACAAAGAGCCCACAGTCTTTGTCTATGTCGAGACCAATGATGTAAACCCTCTGAATGCCATGGATTATTGGTTAAGTAACGGACTCAATTTATTTGATTATGTGGGTTTCTTTGCTGCCAATATCCACAAAGAGACTGTTGAAAGTAATGAGGTACGTCCTACGCTCTATTTCAATCCTGAACTAACACCTTATCTGTGCAACAATGGCAGCCCTGTTACTACTTATACTGATGCTATTCGCAACAATGGCCAATCACCTATTCTCTGTGTCCTTGGTGACTGGGTTGGCCTTGGTCTGTCAAATATGAGTGACACCCAGGCATACCAGTTTGCTTACATTCTCTGCTGCGTGGTGAATCAGTGCGGTTTTGACGGTGTTCTGTTTGATGATGAGTATTCCGGTACAAACACGATTGTCAATGATTCGTATAGTAAAATCATTTTATACTTTAGGCAACTTTGCCCTGATAAACTGATTTTTGTATTTGATTGGGGCGGAACAAGTTATATATCTTCCACTGCGGCAGGGGAGATTGATTATGCTCATCATGGATACTTTGGTTATTATTTGCCTTATACCTATAGCAATATTACTGGAATGGATGCCGGTAGATGGTCTCCGATTTCTCTTGAACTAGGTCAAACATATTCTACCAATGCACTGTCGACAATTCAAACATGGGCATATAATGCTACGCAGAGCGGTTATGGACAGATAATGCTCTACAATTTAAGAAGCAAATGTGAAGTTGATCCGTTACCTGTATTGAATAAAATAGCAGCTGGAGCAGGATGGCCTACTCCTGTCACTTGCACTGACGGATGTCGCTCACCTCTTACACCTGTTGCAGGTGGTTGTACTATTACATATGATATGGCACTGAACTGCTGCAATTAATTATTCAACTTAAGGGTGCTCTTGTATAGAGCAGGGGCACCCTTCAATAATCCAGTATATGAATAGAATCTCTTTTAGGGCAATAATAATCGCAATCGCCTCTGTATCATTATTTGCGGCGTGTGAAAAATATGATGATTCGGCTCTCGTTGCTCGTATGGACAAGGCCGAGGCTGATATTAAAGAACTCCAGACGCTGGTAAACCAGCTGAATTCTACACTCTCTGGTTTAGCTACCACTATAGATGCACTTAAGGCTCAGGACCGTATTGTGTCTGTAACAGAACTTGCCGACAAGTCTGGCTGGGTGGTCGAATTCTCCCAAACTGGCAAGATTACCATCTACAATGGTAAGAACGGTATTGATGGAAAAGATGGTAAGGACGGCACCAACGGTACTAATGGCACCAACGGTCAAGATGGTAAAACGCCCACCATTGGCGTTAAGTTGGATGCTGATGGTAATTATTACTGGACAGTTAATGGCGACTACCTTCTGGATGAGAACGGCAATAAGATTGCGGCAACAGCTCATGTGGCGACGCCACAATTGCGCATCAACAATGGTAACTTCGAAATATCATACAATGGAGGCGTAACTTGGGAAATCATCGGCGAGGCTGGTAACACTGGTGCAGTCATATTCTCAAAAGTAGAAGATGGTATGGATGCCGTAACCTTTACCTTAGGTGACGGAACCACTATCGTTATTCCCAAGGCTGGAGCATTTTCCATCACTATGGAAACGGATGTGATTATTTCAGCCGGTTCATCCGTAAATGTAACTTATACTATTAATTCGTCAGATGATGCTACGGTTGTAGATGCCTTTGGAACCAAGGGCTTTGAAGCAGAGGTAATGGCTTCTTCAGTTTCTGCAGGTATAGTAAGGATTACAGCCCCCAACCCGCTAACAAACGGTAAAGTTTATGTCATTGCCGTGAAGGGCGATGGAACTACGGCAGCCCGCATCCTTTCCTGTGAGGAAGGAGTCTTTAATCTGGACGAAACAGCATTCGCCGTAAAAGTCCCTGCTGCTGGTGGTGCATTTGAAGTTCCCTTCCAGACGAATTTAGATAATCCAATGGTAATGGTGTCTCCAGGGTATTCTTGGATTACCTATGTAGAAACCAAAGCCGTCCGCAATGGGAAGATTTTATTCAACATTGAGGAAAACACTTCTGAAGAAGAACGTACCGGTCAGGTTTCCATCAATTTCAAGCAATACACCATAGTGCAAGACGGTAAATCTTCAACGACTGCGCAAGGTGGCGGCTCTGCTGATTTAACGACTATTAATAATGGGGCGGTTGGTGGTACTCCATCAACTTATACTACCGCTGATGGATGGGTCGCGGCACTATCAAGGGTGATTGATTATTCATCTAATATTGACGGCGTTGAAGGAGTATTACCTGTCTTACGTGCAAGTTCTTCTCAAAATGGTACACTTACTTCTCCTGTACTTTCTGGTGGGTGTGGTACTTTAACTATTGATTTAGCTAGAGCAATGACTAAAACAGGTTGCAATCTTACAGTTGAAATTAAGAATAGTGATCAGACATCTGTCTTGAAATCAGAGACCTATTCGGATGAGACACTGGCACAGTATCAAAGAAAAAAGCTTGATTGGGAATTCAATGTGGCAGGCGATTTTATCATCGTGGTGACGGCACATAAGTGTTCCAATACGGGTAGAACTACTAATGATGATTTGGTCCTTATTGAGTTATCCTGGACTGGTTATTCTGAATAGCGGTTATAAGGGTGTATTCTAGGAAAACCCGATGAATACACCCTTATTATATATCATCGTCATGAATAAGACTAGTGTTTCAATACTATCTACCGCCTTCATATTACTGTTAGTGGCATGTCATAAAGAACAAACCGTTTTGTCTGTTCAGGAAGCAACCCCGAATTCTATCATAATGCAGACGAAGTGTCTTGGTGATAAAGAGCCTATGGTAGCGGTTTATATCGAAACGAATGACACGAATCCACTTAATGCCGGAGACTATTACTTGGCAGATGGAACAACCTTCTATGATTGTGTGCAATTGTTTTCTGCCAACATACACAAACAAACTGTGAATGGCATAGATGAACCGACATTATATTTCAACCCACAGATGGTAAATGTTTTTGAGAATGGTGGTGTAGAAACATATATAGAGCCGCTTCAGGAGTTAGGTCTTTCTGTGTTTATGTGCGTAATGGGTGATTGGTGTGGTTTGGGTTTATCCAACATGAATGATACGCAGACCACACAATTTGCCACTATACTCGCTTATGCAATAACAAAATACGGATTAGATGGTATATGCTTTGGTGATGAGTATACAGGAGATAATACCATAATTAATGGCTCTTACTCAAATATCATTCTCAAATTACGCGCTTTATTGCCGAGTAAATACATAATAGTTTTTGATTGGGGTGGTACTAGTTATATCAGTTCTACTGCTGCAGCCGAAATCGACTATGTATACCATGGGTACTACGGTTACTATCTTCCTTACTATTATTCCAATGTTACTGGTGTAACAGCAGATAGATGGTCGCCCATTGCGCTCATGTTAGGAAACACTTATCCAACTAGTGCTTTGAATTCAATCCAGACATGGTCTTCAAATGCCTTCAACGATGGATATGGCGCAATAATGCATTTCAACCTTCGCCAAAGCTCAGATGTTGATCCACTTCCTGTAATGCAAGCACATGCTGATGGCCTTGATTGGGGCACTGTTTATTGTACCAACGGTGATAGACCTCGCACTTCAGGATATGTTCCCGGAGGTTATACTATCACTTATAGTGACGCACTTCAAGGAATGACTCCGTAGTGTATTTCCCTGGACATGGCTCTGCCTTGCATAAAGGGAATCTCGACAATTTCATTTAGGTGATACAGGACAGGGCCATGTCCTTTAACGGAAGAAGACGGACTGTGCGTCCGCCTTCTTTATTGTTTGTAAAGACTCTCGGAAAGCTGTCAGGTAATCTCGCCTCCTCAGCGATGACCTTGCGGTCGAATAATGATTTGCCCTTTGCCAAGGAGGCATGCCTGACAGCCCTTTTGTCATTTAAGCTGAGACTATGCCATCAAAAAACGGGGAGACACAGTCCACGCTAAATGTTAAAGGGAGTCTCGACAACTCAGGTGAACAAATAGGTGGCCTGTGCTCCCCGTAGGTCGCACCACCACCCTAATCAATCCTATCGCCTGAACTTTTGAAATTGTCGAGATTCCCTTTATAGCATTGACAGGATGATTGTTATTTGTGAAGTTCTTGAACTTCAATGCAAATATAGTTATAAATTCCGTAAATACAAAAAAGCCACCAGCGAGAAATGCGAGAATCTGTATACCCCTATACAAGAGACCAATGCATCCACAACTGGCGGCGAATAATACTTTCTTTCTTGAGTGAGGCTATACAAAAAAAGGCACAGTCCCACTGCATAAAGGAAGCTCTCGACATGGGCTCGGCAATAACAGGTGGTACTGTGCCAACGGCAATATACCACCCTATCAACCTATCACCGTTCTTTTGAATTGTCGAGATTCCCTTTATGCTTGATAGGATGAATAAATATATGTCCCAGAGATTAATAATCTCTTCACTGCAAATATAATGATTCTTTTGCTAACAAACAAGAAATGAGAAGTTTTGGAAAGGAGGAGCCTGTTCGTCGTATTATTTGTAGTATCCCCCTACTACTTATAGAATAGACCATGCAAATAACCGTCGACGGGATTGTTTAATTAATAAAGATTTCATTATGAGCAATCATTTTATTGTAAACCAAATCCCAAGCCGAGGGAAAACCATTGTCCGCAAACTATACAGCGGCCTTCTCCTTTTGAAAAAACTACCCTTCGAAACAGATGTCCAGACAACTGAACAGTGTGGCTGTTTAGAACAGTTGTTCCAACTGATTATCGAAATCGCTGCATTATGCAGTGGAGATGATAATTGGCAATCAACCAGAGGCTTCCTAACAGAAGCAGGTGTACCAGTTCCAGAGGAAGTCAATTCAGTAAGACAGGCGCTTGATGAGTTGATGGACAGTGACTTCCCAAGGCTAAACAGGGATTAAGCATGTGATTACCCGGGCCCGGGTTTTCATGGTCCCGTCAAAACGTGTTTCGGGGACGGCTTACGCCGCCCTCGTTTTTGTTGGTAATGATTCTAAAAAAATGTTTGTATCTTTGCCAGTGAGTTAGCGCGAACGAGTTAAGTCAAGACATATTAGAGCGTTTATCGCTTTGGGCCACCTAGTAAATCCTGGCAGATTTGTTAAATCCCGGTCCATTGTGGTATGCGCCTGCACACTAAGTGCGGGCGTTTACCATTTCCGGGATATACTGCCAGGTATAGGGGAAATGGAGCCTGCACTTTTTTGTACGGTGCTGTTTCATATGGCCTGAACAGGTAACAGATTGCTCAAATCCTCGGCTTGGGAGATGGTAATCTGTGTGAGGCAGGCCTTTTGGAAGGTCTGCCTTTTTTGCAGTTTGTTGGAAAAGTATTATTTTTGCAAAGACAAAACGAAAAAGGAATTGAAATATGGCAAGACCAATTAAAGAAACCCCAATCCTCACCGGTCAGGACGCCGAACGTTTTGTTGATGAAATGCAGCGCGTGGAAAGTCTAAGTAAAGAGACTCGTTCTGCAAATCGCAAAAAGCTTCTCAGAGATTTTGAGAAGGCGATGAAGAACATTACTATCTGCCTGTAATCTGATGCAACTGGTCCGGCTGACTCAAGACTACGAACTCAAGGAGTTCGATTGTGGTGACACTGATTTGAATGACTTTCTTTTCGATGATGCAAAGCATTTTCTTGAAAAGAGGATTGCAAGCACCTTCATTCTCGAGGATGGAGGTAGGATTGTTGCGTATTTTTGTCTCCTCAATGACAAAATCAGCCGGCTGGAAATAACGAACAGTAGATGGAAAGAAATCAAAGACAGTTTTCCAGAGAGCAAACGATTTAGAAGTTATCCTTCTATCAAGATTGGTCGTTTTGCTGTTTCCTCTTCATACAGCGGCAAGCATATTGGTTCAGAGCTTATGACTACCATCAAGGTCCTTCTCAGCAATAACCAGAATTATTCCGCTTTCCGATTCCTTACCGTGGATGCTTACCTATCAGCCATTCCATTTTACAGAAGTAATGGTTTTAAAGAACTCACGCAGAAAGATGAGAATGAAAGTACACGGTTGATGTATTTCGATATGATGGAAATAGAATAGGACAATTACATACGATCAAGCGCCCTCTGAGACATCTCAGGGGGCGCTTTTATTTGTTTTATTTGCTACAGAATTGTCATAAAAATGTGGCACTTTTTGTTTTGAAATTTGGTGATTCGGAAGGTGGATTTTACCTTTGTCAGTGTGAATATGACAAAGTGTTGTTTTAGAATTGAGGCGTATGAAAGTCATTTCCTTCTTCTCCGCCAAGGGCGGAACCGGTAAGACCACGTTTAACGTGCTGCTTGCCTCCTACATCAAGTATCGCCTGTGCAAACGGGTGATGGTGTTGGACTTCGATTTCCCGGAATTCAACCTTGCCCACATGCGGGAGCGCGACCTTCTGTATCTGGAACGGGAAGGGATTCCCTTCAAGGAAGAGGACTTCTACCCCATCGAGAGGGTGAGAAAGAAAAAGGCGAAGGATATCTGCGCCCTGGCCTCACAGTTTGAGAAGTTAAGCACAGAACTGGACTACTTGATTCTGGATTTCTCCGGCTCCTTCTCAGATGAAGACCCGGTGTGTCAGCTGCTTCTGGACGGTCACATCGACCTGATGCTGATTCCTGTGGAACTGGACCCGATGATTATCGCATCGATGCGGACACTCTCCCATATCCTACAGGAAAACCACCAGCGGACGCGGCTCTTTTTCAATCGGGTCTGCGGCCGGGAGTCCAAGGAGGCTTATGCCCGGGTACGGGAGTGGTTTGCCGAAGACGGCTCTGTAATATCGGAGCACTACGTGAAGCAGTCCGAATCCATGAAGAAAGAAAAGGACGCGACGTCCCATATCCGGAGCACGGTGGATTTCCCGATGGCTTACGCCAGGAAGCGGAACCCCGGTATTGTCAAACTGTTTGATGAAGTGTTAGAGTATGTGGAGCTGGATAAGAAAACGGCAGGTATCGACGCGTGAGCTGCTTCTCAGGATTATTCCCAAGGTGGAACTGGTACCGGTTACTGTGCCCGAGAAATACGTTATCCCCAAAAGTTTCAAACCGCCGGAGCCCAAGACGCTGACCAAGGCCCGGCTGGCCACGAAGAAAGAGGACGAAGCAAAGGAAGCGGCAGAAAAGAAGCCGGTCAAGCCGCCCAGCAAGAAAAAGTCCGGAAAGGCTTCCCCCGAAGCGAAAGCGATGACGGGAAAGTATGAAGCCAATCTGAACGCTCTGGAAGAAGAGAAAGCAAGCAACATTATTAAAAACGCATAAGTGATGAAGACTAGAGGAGAGAGATATGCGGCGTGTGGCGTCCTGGGCCTTGCCGTGAGCATCTCGGCATCGGCACAGGATGCCATTTCGTTTTTGAACGAGGCG
>OCTW011616553.1_pt1 | contig 66486 bp, 53 predicted proteins | sample 1539671 | NCBI WGS metagenome assembly OCTW01 (sample SAMN02144230, study PRJEB22623) | gut metagenome | biome: sheep rumen | host: Ovis aries | place: New Zealand | reverse complement strand
TTCTTTATCAGGCTTCCGGCAAAAATGACCAGCACCCCGGCCAGGGCAAACCGCACACCGGCAAACAAAATGCGGCCGGCGGCATCCGATCCGGAGATCTGAAACAGCTGATACCCCGCTTTTATGCAGGGAAAGGCACTTCCCCAGAGAAAATTGCAGAATACAGCGGTCAGGCAGACAATTAATGGCCTGTTCCAGATCATATGATGTTCTGCGTTTCCCTCTAGCATCTGCCGCTATCCGCCTTTCTCCGTGTGTCAGAAATACCCTCGGCCGCCTGCATGCAAACATACGTGGTATCGGACTTTTGACACTGTAATCATCTTCTGATGATGATATAGTAACATTTTTCCCGGCATTTATCGCCTGTCTTTTCAGGCCTCCAGGTTCCACCTGCGCCGCCCGCCGCCAGGGCGGAGGCATTCTACATTTCCCCGGAACGCCAGCCTGCAGCAGAATCCTGCTGTCCGAGAAGTTCATGAATCAGCCGGATGTCCTCCTCCACGGAAATTCCCCGAACATTCAGCATATCGCCGGTAATGGACGCATTCGAGCCGGAGCAGAAACAATCTCTTCCCTCATCCGGGAGGAAGTCTCTTCCCGCCGCCAGCCGGATCCATGCCCTGGGCAGAATAAAACGAAAGACAGCGATAGTCCTCTTGACTTCATCCGGACTTAACCTTTTCTGATCTTCCAGAGGTGTTCCCTTTACCGGATGGAGCATGTTTACCGGAACCGATTCCGTCCCCAGCTCCCGTTCGGCAAGTGCAAGGTCCACTCTGTCCGCGAAGGTTTCTCCTGCGCCGATAATCCCTCCGCTGCACACCTCCAGTCCCTCCTGATGCGCCATCCGAATTACCTTCTTTTTATCCTCATAGGTATGGGTAGTACAGAGCTGCGGAAAAAAGCGTTCGGACGTCTCCAGGTTGTTATGAATTCTCTCCACTCCGGCGTCTTTTAATGCGTGAAGATCTTCCCTGTCCAAAAGACCCAGGGAGGCGCAGAGATGAATTTCCGTCTTTTCCCGAACTTCCCGGATCACCTGGCAAATATGCGCAATTCCCGCTTTGTCCATTTTTCTTCCGGAAGACACCAGTCCGAAATGCCGGACGCCCTGCCTGTCTCTCTGAACAGCCATTTTCTGTACCGGTTCTGAAGAAAGCAACGGAAACGTACGTATCTCTGAAGAGGCGCACGACGCCTGTGGACAGAAACTGCAGTTTTCCGAACATCTCCCTCCTCTGACACTGATGACCGCACACATATCAAAATCCCTGCCGGAAGCAGATCTCCGGATTTCATCCGCGGCACGGCAAAGTGACCGCAGGTCTGTATTCTCAAGCTGAAGAGCCTCCTCTTTTGTTATCCGGTATCCTTTTAATATTTTGTTTTTCAGGATCTGGAGCTCCGCATCTGTCATGGCTGCTTTTCCTCTCCGCATGTTCCTGTGACCATCACTGACACAGAAGTATCAGCTTTTTCCCTGTCTGTGCTGCCTTCCCCTTTGCTTTTTTCCTGTTTTTTTAACGGAAAACCCGAAGGTTCCAAGCGCCGTTCCCAAACCGTAATAGGTGCCGTGAGAGTAGGCGGCCAGCTTCGCATCTTCCATATGGAAGCGTCCCTTCTCGTCCAGAAGGCGATCTTCTGCCTGCACGCAGACCACTTCCGCCAGAAACAGATCATGACTGCCAAGTTCCAGAATCTGTTTTACCCTGCACTCCAGACTGACCGGGGACTCTTCAATGGTCGGACAGTCCAGAACCTGGCCTTTTCCCGGTGTCAGACCGCATTCCCGGAATTTATCCACCTCTCTTCCGGAGCGGACGCCGCAGAAATCCGCCGCTTTAACAAGCTTCTCTGTTGTCAGATTCACCACAAAGATCCCTGTCTTTTGTATCAGATCATGGGAGTACCTGGACTTCCGGACGGAAATAGAAAGCATCGGCGGATCGGAACAGACGGTTCCTGCCCAGGCCACGGTAATAATATTCGGATTTCCTTCTGCATCCCTGCAGGAAACCATGACGGCGGGAACCGGATAAAGGAAGTTGCCGGGTTTCTCAAATGTGATTTTCATACTTCAAACCTTTCTGTCTGGATTTAACATATATGTATCTATTCAGCCCCTCAGAAAACTTCTGAAATCGTCCGGTGAGCAAGCTCTCCGTCCGGATTTCATCAGTTTCCTGGGGGTGCTGAATAATTACACATATATAAGGAACCGCCATGCCCGCTAATGGAACAATGAAGGATGCTAAATTACTTTTTTCAGGCAGGCTTAATACGGTTCATTATACGGTCGCCGGCTGTTTCCGTCAATAACACCGGATTCCTGAAGGGGTTAAAGCGCCGGAATGCAGAAAGAGAGCAGCCCGAAAGCTGCCCTCTCTGTTTCTTATTCATCTTACTTCAGCATGACGCCGGAATCCGTTCATAGCCTGTTTTAGTCGTACAGGTTCGGTTTGATCTCAGAATCGTTCATGTTGGAGGAATCATACCAGTAACCTTCGGTCGGAACATCCGCCGGATCGTCACCGTTTGCTGCCATAGTCAGCGCGTAGATAGCATAGTAGCCCATCATCAGCGGAGACTGTGTAACTGCACCGTACAGAGTGCCATCCTCAATAGCGCCCTTAATGGTGGAGCCTGCATCAAATCCGATTCCGATGACATCGCCGTTGGATGCGTCTGTTCCCAGAACACTCAGGTTGGAGTTAGCGGAAACAACACCTTCTGCAGCAGTCTGGTTGGAACCGAAGATAGCAATCGTATCTTCCTTGGAAAGAATGGTCTGCGCCTCTGTGGAGCAGAGCTCAACAGTAGTCTGTGCCGGAACGGCAACTTCGATGACGACATCGGTATCACCGGTATCTGCACCTTCCGCCGCATTTACATAGAACTCATTTCCTTCTACGCTGACCGTCTTGCCGTCTTTCTGAATAAGCTCGATCATCTTGTTAATGAATCCAAGACCACGCTGCTGAATATTCAATGCAGTTGCATCCTGGTTTACCTCGCCGATACGAACCTGTCCGTCCGCATTGGCGATCTCGTCCTTGATGGCATCATACATATGCTCTGCGGCAACCTCGCCGGCCTGCGTATTATCGGTTGCAACCGTGCAGACTACGGAGCCTTCCGGAGCATCGGCAATACCGGTATCAAATGCTACAATCGGGATATTCTTGCTGGCGGCCGTCTTCAGAGCGTCAATCACGGAAGAGGTATCGCATGCGGCAAGTCCGATTCCCTTCGGACTGCTGTTAATAGCGCTGTTCAGCATGTTCAGCTGGTCTGCAATATCAGACTCGGAATTCGGTCCCTGTGCGGTGTAGGTAACACCCAGCTCCTCCGCTGCTTTCTTCATACCCTCCTGCGCTGCGTCCCAGTAAGTGGACTGGAAAGATTTAACCAGCATCGGGAACGCATAAGCCTCGTTAGCCTTCAGCCCCTCAAACTGTGCGGTGCCGTCATCTCCGGATGCGGCAGCGCTGCTGGAAGCAACCTCCTCAGCCGGTGCACTGGTGGCTGTTGTCCCTACGGACTCAGAAGAAGCACTGGATGTGCTGCTGGCTGCCTCTGCCGCGGAGCTGGATGAAGCTGCGCCGGATGCAGAGCTTGCTGCAGACGTGCTGCTGGCAGAACTGGAGCCGCCGCAGGCTGCAAGCATGCTGGCTACCATTGCGGTGCTGAGAAGTGTAGCAATAACTTTCTTTCTCATAAGGTTCCTTTCCTCCTTTGGTGAAAAGTATTGAGTGGTTGTTTATATGAAGTCCTCCTCTTAAATGGACTGCATATTTAATATTTTGCTCTCTTGCCCCATCATGTTAACATTATGAAAGCAAATTGTAAACAGTATTTGAACAAACTATGTACAAACTTTTTCTTAACAATCCGTAAACGCTGTGCCCCGCAGGCGGGACCCCGGATTTTATTTACTGCTTCGCCACAGCTCTTTTTCTCTTGATGATATCAATCAGGACAGCTCCGATCAGGACAAATCCGGTGATGATCTGCTGCCAGTTTGCCTGCAGACCGATATAAGGAAGTCCGGTCTTCAGAAGAACAATGACGAACACACCGGCGAAGGTTCCGATAATGGATCCGTAACCTCCTGTAGCCGCTACGCCGCCGACAAATACGCCGCCGATGGCATCCAGCTCCAGACCGGCTCCGGTTCCGGGCTGAACGGTCGGGGTGACAGCAGCATAGGCAATCGCCGCAAGTCCCGCGAAGAGACCACAGATCACATAGTCCATGACATGATAGAACTTTACATTAATACCGGAAAGAATCGTCGCCTCCTTATTGGATCCGATGGCAATGGTATAGCGTCCGAATCTGGTATGATTCAGTACAAATTCCATGACAAGAACGAGAATGACCATCAGGATAATGCCGATCGGAAATTTAAACGCCCCTCTGCCGGACCCGAATGTCAGCTTGAAGATACTGTGGAACCACCCTCCCGGCTGCTTCAGCGTCGGCCAGGGAGTCGCGGAGCATCTGGATCCGATGCCTCGTGTGATCATACAGGTACATAGTGTTGCCAGGAATGGCGGAAGACCCATAATTCCAATCAGGACACCATTCAGAAGGCCAATGCCGCATCCGAGAAGAATGCAGACAAGCATAGCCACCGCAACAGGGCAGTTATAATTTCTGACCAGCGTTCCGCCGATCAGCGCGTAGCAGACCATTCCGGTTCCGATGGAAAGATCAACGCCTGCCGTAATCAGCGGGAAGGTTACACCGATCGCCATGAGAATGTCATAGTAGGAAAAATCCAGCATACTGAGGATGGAGGAATATTTCCGGAATTCCTTACTGAAAATTACATAAACTGTGATCAGAGCGATAATAACAAGAAGTACAATGAACCGCTGATCACCCAAAAGTTTGGATTTCTTCTTTGTCATGTCTGCCTCCCCTTAATCAATATTCCGAGTAGCCTTGTCCATGATACGTTCCTGGGTCGCCTCTTCGATCATAAGCTCTCCGGTTTTGCGTCCCTCACACATAATCACAATACGGTCACTCATTCTGAGAATCTCAGTCATTTCAGAAGAAATCATGATGATCGATTTACCTTCTGATACCAGCTTGTTCATCAGTTTGTAGATTTCGTTCTTCGCTCCTACGTCGATACCGCGGGTCGGCTCATCGAAAATCAGGATATCACTGTTCCGCACCAGCCATTTTGCGATAACGACCTTCTGCTGATTACCTCCGGAAAGATTGACGACAAGCTGATCCGCGCTGGGGGTCTTGGTCGCCAGCTCTTTGATATACTTTTCTGCCGCTTTCTTCTCTTTCGCTTTGTTGATGAAGGGGCCATTGCAGAAATCTTCCATGCTTGCCAGCGTGGAGTTCTCTGTAATGGATTTTTCCACAACAATTCCATACCGTTTCCGGTCCTCGGACAGGTACCCGATTCCTGCCTTTACGGCGTCCTGCGGAGAATTAATGGTCACCTCGTGCAGCTGACCGTCTTTCCCCATAATGGAAATCTTCCCGCTCTGTTTCGGATCCGCGCCGAAAATGGCACGCGCGGTTTCGGTACGTCCTGCGCCCATCAGTCCGGAGAAGCCCAGGATCTCGCCCTTTCGAAGCTCAAAGCTGACATCCTGCACCATTCTTCCGGCATTCAGGTTTTCCACCTTCAGGACGACAGGCGCATCCTTCGGAACCATACTGTGTGTCTTCGGTTCCTCGTAAATGACACGTCCTACCATCATGTTGATGATATCTTCCTTGGTGCAGTCTTTTGTAACCAGTGTTCCCACATAGCAGCCATCCCTCATGACGGTAACACGGTCTGTGATAACCTTGATCTCGTCCATACGGTGAGAGATGTAGACAATGCCGAGGTTTTTCTTGCGGAGATCACGGATGATGTTGAACAGATCCGCGATTTCCTTCTCCGTCAGAGCGGCGGATGGCTCATCAAAGATAATCAGCTTCGCATGATGGGAAATTGCCTTGGCAATCTCACACATCTGCTGCTTGCCGACAGTCAGCTCGTTCATCTTCTCCCGTGGATTAATGTCGATATGCAGTTCGTCGAACAGCGCCTTGGAATCCTCGATCATTTTTTTATCATCAATCCGGATTCCCTTTTTCGGCTCGCGTCCGATAAAAATGTTCTGGGCCACGGTCAGATCCCCGACCATGTTCAGCTCCTGATGAACAATAACCACGCCGGCATCCTGCGCCTCACGTGTATTCTGAAACTCTACTTCCCTGCCTTCGTAGGTAATCGTTCCGGAATCTTTTTTGTATATTCCGGTGAGAACCTTCATCAGCGTCGATTTTCCGGCACCGTTCTCTCCCATAAGAGCGTGTACTTCGCCGCGTCTTACCTCAAGGTCTACATGATCCAGCGCATGAACACCCGGAAAAGATTTGTCGATACCCTTCATTGTAAGAATTACGTCACCCATTCTCTTCTCCTTTCATCAGTTCTTCTTGCGCCGTGCGGAAACATCTGCGTATACGGCAACAATAACGATGATACCGGTTACGATCAGCTGAATATCCTTGCCAAGTCCTAATGCCAGGATACCTTCCTGCAGAAGAGAAATCGTAACAACGCCAATCACTGTACCAAGGATAGAAGCAAGGCCTCCGACCATGGATGTACCTCCCATGACACAGCCGGCAATTGCCTCATTATTGTACTGATCGCCGTATCCCGGCTGTACTGTGGTGTATGCCGCAACAAAGAACACAGCAGCAACTCCTACCAGAAGACCGCAGATAACGTAGGCAAGCATCTCCCATTTCTTTGTGTTTACACCGGAAAGCCGCACCGCCTCACGGTTGGATCCGAGGCAGAGAATGTATCTGCCGGCTTTTGTATTATAGAGGACGATGCCGCAGACAAATGCGGCAGCCAGGAAAATAATGATTCCTGTGGGGAATCCGTTTACCGCAACGATGCTGCGGAACGAACCGCCCGGAGCCCCCTGCATAGGCCAGCTGACGGACTGTGTCTTGGTGAAAACAGCGCCGATTCCTTTTCCGATGTTCATGGAAGCCATGGAAACAATAAATGGCGGAACCGACCAGTAAGCAACCAGATATCCATTAAAGAGACCGAACGCAAGACCTACCAGAATACTGATCAGAATGGATGCTCCGATCGGAACGCCGTGCATGTTCAGACAGTAGCCCGCGATCAAAGCGCAGCAGAACATGACCGGACCGATTGAGAAATCGATACCGCCGGTCGCGATGACGAATGTGACTCCAAGCGACAGAAAGCCAAGGAAGTACACATAATTCAGAGTGTCCAGGATACGCGCAAGACCGACGAATCCGGGAATGGCTACACAGAAAACGATGTACATCGCAATCAGAACGCCAATCAGAACAACTCTGTTAAATCCGATTTTTCTGACGATTGGATTTTGCTTGAATTTTTCCAACTTTCTCCCTCCAATACCATGCTTGACTTGTTACCTTGAACAAAACGTGAAACGTTTCGTTTCCTTTTCTTTGGTTATTATCGCATAACATCCCCCGAACGTCAATGTATTTTCCATAACTAAATCAACAAAAAGCTTGTCTTTTTTCTGTACAATTCAACAAGATGCATAATCAGTCCTATATAAATTAAGGCAGAATGACGAACTCCTTTCTGCCCAACATTCTGCCTTCTGACTGCTTCTCTATTGATTTTATATCTGTACCTGCCGTAATGGCACCTGCCGCATACAGGGAGCGCAGGAATTATGCCGGTTCACAGACACTTTATTTGTCCCACAGGGCGTCCGTCCCATCCGGATCCCAGAGTTCCTGCCAATCCTCTGCACCCGGCCAAAGGAATACCTGTCCCTTGACCAGACGGTTATTGCACTCCATTTTTTTCATCTCTTCCATCTCTTCGTCCGTCAGTGGATCCTCTGTCACACACATGAGATTGGAGGTATAATTTTTTTCTTTGATCGAGAAAGGAATCGGCGTCTGTCCTCTCTGCACCGCCCACTTGATGGCGATCAGAACCGGATGTACGCCGTGTGCCTGTGCGATTTTCCGGATGACCGGCTGCTCCAGGTCTGCAATATCCTCCGCCGTGCGATCCCTTTCCGGGCGATCCGGAGAACCAAGCGGGCAGAAGCCTACGGCCTGAATTCCCTGACTGCGGACATAGTCAAACAGTTCCTGCTGCTGGAAGCAAGGGTGCAGCTCCATCTCAATAGCAGCCGGTTTGATGCGGCAGAGAGGGAGAACTGCCTTTAATTTCGGCAGTGTCATGTTAGACATGCCGATGTGCCTGGTAAGCCCCATATCCACCAGCCGCTCCATCTGTCTCCAGGTTGCCATAAAACGGCTGACAGAGAACGGCTTGGAGTCCGGATTCCGCTCCGTCACATCGCATTTAGGCGGATGGTAATTGGGGAACGGCCAGTGCACATAATACATATCCAGGTAATCCAGCTGCAGATCCTTCAGACTCTGCGCGCAAGCCAGAAGGACGTCGCCCTTTCCGTGCATATCGTTCCATACCTTGGAGACAATAAACAGATCCTCTCTTTTTACTTCTCCGGATGCAAACGCATCTGCGAAAACCTGGCCGATCTGCGCCTCGTTTCCATAGCAGGCGGCGCAGTCAAAATGGCGGTAGCCGACCTTTATGGCTCCCCTGACGGCTTCCTGCACCTGTTCCGCCGTCGCGTGGTCGCTGCCGAATGTTCCCATGCCCACTGCCGGCATTTTCGCGCCTGTGTAAAGCGTGCGCTGGGGAACCTTTGCCGGATCTATTTTTTCCATTGCTTTCCTCCTTCAAATCTTTGAAACGTTTGTACCTGTTTTCCGTGCTCTATCAGCGGAGCTTTCTTATTTCAATCTGAGGTTCCAGTTTTTTCATATCTTCCATGCGGAAAAATCCCGTCCGGTTGGTCATGGCTGCGGCAGCCGAAACAGCGCTTGCCAGCTTCAGAGATTCCGGCATGGACAGGCCTCTTGCGATTCCGGTACAGAAACCGCCGATCATGGCGTCCCCGCATCCGACCGTATTGACTGCGTCGATTTTGGGAACCAGCGCCTGGAAGGCTCCTTCCTCACAGGACATTAGAGAGCCCGAACTTCCGAGGGAAATCACCACTGCCGGGATTCCCCTGGCATGGAGTTCCTTCGCCGCATCTAAAAGTTCCTGTGTGTCATCCGGATTCAATTTCCGGCCGACCAGCATCTGAATCTCATCGATATTGGGCTTTATCATAAACGGATGATCATCCAGGCATTCCTCCAGCGTTTTTCCGCTGGTATCCAGAATAACTTTTTTCCCAGCCTTTTTGCCTGCCGCGAGCATTCTCTTATAGAGCTCCGGGGTGCATCCCTCCGGCATGCTGCCGGAAATGGCGGCGACACTGCAGTCCGCAGCCAGCTCTGTAAATTTCTTTACCAGACTGTCCTGATTCTGCTGCGTGGCTCTTGCTCCAGGTTCCAGGAACTCCGTCTGGGTGTGATGGTTCTCATCCCAGATGTTAATGCAGCTTCTTGTCTCCCCTATGCACCAGATAAAATCTTCCCGGACTCCTTCTGCTTTCAGCTTCTCCTGAATGAACTCCCCGGAGTGTCCTCCCAGGAAGCCTGTGGCGATCACATCCTCCCCGGCGATGCGGGCGGTTCTGGACACATTCAGTCCCTTTCCTCCCGCAGAGAGTTCTACGCTTTTCACCCGGTTTACGCTGCCCACATCAAAGCTCGTGACAACATATCTCTTGTCTATGGCGGCATTTGCCGTTACTGTCAGAATCATCTTATGCCTCCGAATCTACCAGGATTTTCCCCTTGACCTTTCCAGGTTCCTTGTACCAGGCGAATGCCTCGGCAAGCCGGGAAAGGGGAACAATTTTCCATATCATGCGAGGATCGTATTTCAGCTGGCCGGTGGCAAAATAGTGGGCGACGTCGTCCCATTCATGTCCCGGAAACGGAGCCGAATAGGACATCCAGGATCCTGTCAATGTAAATTCCTTGCGGTTGAGGTTTTCCCATTCGCCTACGGAGAAGGAAAGCTCTTTTTTCGGAGTCCCGATAAAGCACACTCCTGCCTTATTGGCAGCGAGCTGAAAAGCCATCTTCATGGTAATGGTATTGCCGGCTGTCTCGTAAACATAGTCATACCCGACATTTCCGGTCAGTGCCATTGCCTTTTCCATAAAATCCTTCTGCAGGGTGTTGATTCCTGCATCCGCCCCAAGCTCTTTTGCCAGCTCCAGCTTTTCATCCACAATATCAAAGACGACAACCTTGCTCGCCCCAAAGATTTTTGCCCACTGCATGGTCAGCATTCCGATGGGACCTGTTCCCAGAATGGCTACCGTATGTCCGCCCTTATAACCGGTTCTTTCCAGGCCGTGAAGCGCAACCGTAGCCGGCTCAAACAAAGCCGCCTGCTCAAAGGAAACCTCCTCGGAAAATTTTACCGCATTCAGCTCCGGCACAACCACATACTGCGCAAAGCTTCCGAACTGCCTGGAACCGATAAAGCTGTAATGTCTGCACAGAGAATAATCCCCCCTCTGGCAGTCCGCACATTTCATACAGGGAACCAGCGGAACCCCTGCTACGCGGTCTCCCGGCTTTACGCGGGTAACCCCCGCCCCGGTTTCTTCCACAACGCCGGAAAATTCATGGCCGAGAATATTCGGGAAGAAATGGCAGGCATCCCCATTGACACGGGGAATATCCGAGCCGCAGATTCCGGTGTATTTTACCTTGACAAGGACTTCTCCCTCTTTCGGAACCGGTTTCTCAATATCCTCATAACGCAGATCTTCTTTGGCGTGTACCACGCCGGCTTTCATCATAACTGACATTTTCATCCTCCTGCCTTTTATAAATGTCCATAAGATATATAAACGGGAAGCTCAGCACGATTCTGTCTGGCAGCCTGCCTGCGGCACGGAAACCAGACGGCACGCACCTACTCCTTCATCATCGGTTCCAGTCTCCGGTAAAGCTCCAGATAAGTCTGGTACGCCTTTTCATAGGCTTCTCTGTTGGCCGGGTTCGGATGCTGGTGTCTTGTGACACGAACTGTCTTGCGAACCGCCTCCTCATAGCTTTGATAGATACCGGTTCCGACTCCGGCAAGAATGACGGCTCCCAGTGTCGTGGCTGTATCAGAGGAAGGCACCTCGATCGGCTTTCCTGTCACATCCGATTTGATCTGTGTCCACAGCAGGCTGTTGGCGGAACCGCCCATGGACCGCAGCACCTCCGCCTTCGCCCCCGCGGCTTCCGCCACATCCAGGTTATGCTTCAGCGCGAACGCGACGCCTTCCATGCAGGCCCTCACCATATGTCCCTTTGTCTTGGAAAAATCCAGGCCATAGAAAACACCCTTCGCGTAAGGATTCCAGATCGGTGAACGCTCTCCATTCATATAAGGAAGAAACACAAGACCGTCACATCCGGGATTTACCTTTTCCGCCCGTTCATTCAGCTGTACCAGAGAGGATTTTCCGTTTTTTTCCTGACTGAGACGCTCTTCCCCGGCAAATTCCTTTTCGAACCAGCGCATGACTCCGCCCCCGCCGGTCGTTCCTCCCTGCAGGAGCCATGCCCCGGGAACCACATGAAAACTGAGTATCAGCCTTGGATCTGCCTTGTAATCCTTCAGACAGATGCTCATACCTCCTGCCTGCCCGCCCTGTTCCTGCGTTTCTCCCTGGTGAATGACTCCGGAGCCCAGTGTTCCGCATGCGGCATCCAGGCCTCCAGCAACAACCGGAATGCCTTCCGGAAGTCCGGTTTCTTTTGCCGCCCCGGCTGTTACCCTTCCGATGACCTGGTCGCAATTCAGAATTTCCGGAAGAAAATTCACCGGAATCCCCATCTCTCTGGCCATGTCGGTGTCCCATTTTCCGGTCCGCATATTAAAACAGTGCCATCCGTAAGCATCACAGATATCTTCCGTAATTGCCCCTGTCAACCTGTAACCGATATAACCGTTGGCATGAAGAATCTTCTCCGTCTTTTCAAACACTTCCGGAAGCATTTCCCTGTACCAAAGCACCTTTGGTGTGGTATACGACGGCTGCAGGGGATTTCCCGCCAGATTGAAAATCGGATCCTCTCCGATACGGCTGTTCAGCCTGTCACAAATTTCCTGCGCGCGGGTGTCCATCCAGATCGGGGTATTGGCCAGACATTTTCCCTCTCTGTCCAGCGCAATGGCCGACCACCCCTGCCCGTCTATTCCGATTCCGGCAATCTCTTCCGGACGGACAGCGCCGCTGTCCCATATTTTTTTCAGAGCCATGCAGACTCCCCGGTACCAGTCCTCCGGGTTCTGCTCTGCCCACCCCTGATGGGGATAAAAAACCGGGTAATCCCCTGTGCCGGATGCTTTCACATTCCCGTCCGTGTCAAATACGGCCGCTTTGCATGCACTGGTGCCGATGTCGATCCCCAGCAGATATTCCGCCATTTTTTCACCTCTTTTTATAGATAATCCTCTGCCCGGTCCGTTCCCGCTAAAAGCCGGAAAAACTTTTTATTCTCCGGATGCACCGGCAACCGTCCGGACAGACTTCCCTTCCAGAATTTCCGTAGGCAGCCATACATGCTCCTTTCCCGAATCTTCTCCGCCGCAGAGGCGGCGGAGCATAATGCCTGCTGCCCTGTCTCCGATCTGGTTCACGGGCTGGTTGATAATTGTCAGGCGCGGATGTACGGCTCTGGCAAACTGCGGATTGTCAAAGCCGACCATGGACAGCTGCTCCGGGATGCTGATATTTCTTTCGTTTGCGGCAATAACAGCCCCGAAGCTCATCCGGTAGCTCGCCGCTATCACCGCGGTCATATCTTGGTTTCTGTCTATCAGGCGGTCCATTCCCGCAGTCCCGCTATCGATGGTATCTTCTCCCTGATAGATCAGTTCTTCCGAAGCTTCGATTCCGGCCTCCTCCAGGGACTTTCTGTACCCGCGAAGCCTCTGTCTGGCAGCATGATTAGACTGCGGGCAGGCAAGGAGGCCAATTCTTTTGTGCCCCTTCTGTGTCAGAAGGCGTACCGCCGAACGCACTGCCTGATAGTTATCCACACAGACACTGTCGCAGTCCAGTCCGTCAATCTGCCTGTCAATCAGCACCACCGGTTTTCCGGCCTTAATGTACGGAAGAAGATGTTCTCCGGATGAATCCACCGGAATATTAAAAATCCCGTCCACCCTTCGGCGGAAAAGGAACTCTGCCGCTTCTTCCTCCCGCACCGCATCCGTGCGGCAGTCGCAGATCAGCATGGCATATCCGTGCTGACGGAGAATATCTTCGATCCTGCTCAATACGGCGGCACAGAAGGTACTGTTCAGCTCCGGAATAATCGCCCCGATCATGCGCGTGCGGTTTGTTTTCAGCTGCCGGGCGGTTTCATTCACCTCGTAGTGAAGCTCGCTGATTGCTTTCTCGATTTTTTCCCTGTTCTGCGGGCGGACATGTCCTCCGTTGAGATAGGAAGATACAGTAGCCACTCCGAGGCCGGTTCTGCCGGCGATATCTTTAATTGTCGCTGCCATTTCGGCCTCCTTCCTCCGCTTACAAGCGCATTCCCGAACTCCTGCTTTCCCGGATTCTGCCCTTCCGCGCCGGAATGGCCGCAGGGATCCCTGTGCCGTCAGGCTTTTCCGTCACAGCCGCAGACTTTCATTCTTGCCTCCACCAGCGTCTTTACTGCCTCGATCGCCGCCTCGCCGTATTTTTTCGGATCAATGACGTCCGGATCTTTTTCAAAGACAGCCGCAACCGCCTGGCTGTAGGCATTCCTGAGTTCTGTAGCAAAATTCACTTTACAGATCCCGCGCTTTACACATTCCCGGACCTGCTCGTCCGTAAGCCCGGAAGCGCCGTGAAGTACCAGCGGAACCTCCACGACTTCGCGTATTTCAGAGAGACGGTTCACATCCAGAACCGGTGTTCCCTTATAAAATCCGTGGGCTGTTCCGATTCCGACTGCCAGTGAAGAGATGCCTGTGCGCTCCGTGAATTCCTTTGCTTCCTGCGGATCCGTGTAGATATCCTTTCCGTCAGACACCGTGTCATCTTCTTTTCCGCCGACCTTCCCCAGCTCTGCCTCACAGGGAATCCCGACTGCAGCAGCCAGGTCTGCCACCTGTTTGCTGACCCTGATATTATCCTCAAAGGGAAGTTTTGACCCGTCCATCATCACAGAGGAATATCCGGCAACAATGCACCGCACCGCCATCTCATAGCTGGGGCCATGGTCCAGATGCAGGCATACCGGTACCGAAGCATGCTCCGCCTCTGACTTAACGATTGCGGCATACGTCTCCGGAGTACCGTACCTTAATGTTGCTCCGGTCGTCTGAATCATAACCGGGGCGTGCAGTTCCTCCGCAGCACGGATGATTGCTTTTACCATTTCCATGTTTTCCGCGTTAAACGCTCCGACCGCGTAGTGTCCTGCCTGCGCCTCCAAGAGCATCTGTTTGGATGTTACATAAGACATATCTTTTTCCCTCCATTTTATCTGTCTGACTGCCATGCTACATATGACCGGAGACACTGTCACATATAAAACCGAATCGTTTCGGATATTTTTATTAAAGCATGCCGGCATGTTTCTGTCAACAGTTTTCCGAAACGATTCGGTTTTAAATTTTATCCCCTTCTGCGCTGTCCCGGCTGTAACGAAAACAGGGTGGCTGCTGCCACCCTGTTTTCAAACGATAAGGTATACGGATAAAACACAGAGAATCAGGATGTCCGCCCTGTCAAGCCTCTCCCTGACTCAATTTTTTTTAGTACCGACAGCCATGCAAACCAGGTAAACAGGCAGGCCGCTACCCAGGCCATGGGATCACAGAAGCAGGCAAGCGCATAGCTGTGCACATGCATGGCAAGCAGCGCCGTGATAAACCGCGCGCCCAGCTCCACCACGCCTCCCAGCATGGGAAGGAGACCGTACCCGCAGCCCTGCATGGTGTTGCGAAACACAAAGATAAAACTCAGCGGTATGTAAAAAATGATTGTGAGGTACGTGTAGGTGCGGGCCCAGGGCATCAGCTGCGTCAGATCTGCATTTCCGGTAAAGAACATCCGGACCGTGACCGGCAGCATAAAGTAGCCGACAGCCATAGCTATTACGGAGTAAATAACAAGAATGATCAGAGAAGCACGTACTCCTCCTTTCACTCTGTCGATGTCTCCATACCCGTAATTCTGTCCGCTGTAAGAGGCCATAGCCTGTCCCATGGAAGGCATCCCCTGAGTGAGAAGATTCCCCATCTTGTTGGCAGCCGTAAACCCGGCTACCGCCACAGAGCCGAAAAGGTTAACGGCAGCCTGCATGATCATGGTTCCGGATGCCGTAATGGCAAACTGCAGAGCCATGGGAACTCCCACGCGCATCTGAAATCTGGTATCTTCCCAGCTGAACTTCCACTCCCCCCTCTTCGGCAAGAGGATATGGACTCTGCGATAGATATAAAGAAAGCAGAGCACCGCTGAAATCCCCTGGGCGATCACCGTTGCAACGGCAGCTCCTGCCACGCCCATATGAAACCGGATAATAAGAAGCAGATCCAGAAACACATTCAGCACGGCGGAAAACACCAGAAAATACAGCGGAACCCGGCTGTTTCCCACCGCACGCAGGAAAGCGGAGGTCAGATTATAGTAAACGCTGGCCGCCGTCCCCATACAGATAATCATGATATAGGTGCAGGCATCCTGAAAAATATTTTCCGGCGTGTTCATTAAGCGGAGAAGAGGCTTCATGCTCACCAGATATACCACGGTCAGGATCACCGTAACTGCCGCCGACAGCAGGATGGCGTTTGCCACGCTGCTGCGGATGCCTCTTTCGTTTCTCGCCCCGTAACGCTGCGAGGTAAGCACGGCAAAGCCTGTCGTCAGGCCGATGGCCAGACCCAGGGTAAGAAACATGATTGTCCCCGTGGAGCCCACCGCAGCAAGAGCCTCCTCCCCCACAAACCTTCCGACAATCAGCGTGTCTGCCATGTTATACAGCTGCTGAAATACATTGCCGATAAAAAGTGGAATGACAAACTTCAATAAAATAGACAGGGGCTTCCCCTTTGTCAGATCTGTTTCCATACGATCAACCCGCCTCATAAAATCCTGTTTTTTCCGGAAGTTCCGGCAATACTGCTCTTACTTCGACAGGCCGTAAGGCAGCTGTTAAAATAAGCCTCCAGGCAGGTAACTTAACGCAAAACAGGAACATCTGTCAAGAGCCGCGAAAATGATTTTTCACCTGCAGCCGAATGAAAATCTAACTTCTACACACCCGTAAAGATAAGTATTGCAAGATACCTCACGATTTTTGGTCTATACTTTATCCTAGTTCTGCCCGCAGTTGGAAAGGAAAGAACCATGAGCAAAGAGATCAAAGGAAACGGAAAAACACCTTACCTCGGATGACCGTTCTACTCTCCAGGCAGGACTGGAGCAGAAAAAGTCTTTCCGCGCCATCACAAAAGAACCCCACAAGGATCCTTCAACGCTTGCCAAAGAGGTAAAACTCAATCGGACAGGTTATGGTCGATGTTCTTATGTCCCCTGCCAGATAAATATGTCGTCATTTTTATGGATGCCACCTATCTGAACATACGCCTTGACAGCGTCGCCAAGGAGCCTCTTCATGTGATGCCGGGCATCACACCTGATGGAACGAGAGAAATCCTTGATTACGCCCTGTTCCCGACGGAATCTGCGGCGAACTACGAGGAGATGCTGGCCTCCACCAAGGCCAGAGGCGTCAAGCAGGTCCTGCTGTTTGCCTCCGATGGTCTGGAAGGTATGCGCGATGCTGTAAAGCGCCAGTTCCCGGAGGCGGAGCATCAGCAGTGCTGGGTTCACTTAAGCCGCACCGTTGCCAGATACATCCGCAGCAAGGATCGCAAGACCGTCCTGGGCGACCTGAAGAAGGTGCATCAATCAGGCTCTGCCGGAGAGGCGGAAAAAGCACTCCGGGAATTTTTGGACAAGCATACCGGGCGATATCCCAGGCTGACCGGCATCTTTGAACGGGCAAAGTCGAGCCTGTACTCGTTTTATCGGTTCCCAGAGGCTATCCGGTCAACGCTGTACACAACGAACCTGATTGAACGAAGCAACAAGGGACTGAAAACAAATCCAAGCTCAAGGAGCAATTCCCCAATGAGGATGCACTGGAGTGCTTCGTCTGCTGCCACTACAGTGATCCAATGTCAGTCAGTTAAGGGAATAAGTTAATTACATTCACCTTATATCGCAACAGTTTTTTCAAAAGGCGGTGATGATTTCTCAGGGGAATATCTGTGAGCGGCAGACATCGCAATGGTAATTCTATTTTAGGGTGCACTTAGTAAACGGATGGCAATCCGCATAAAAATAACGTATACTATTAGTGTTGTGAGGTCAGCTTTTACGCAAAACGATACGTAAAACTGACTGGAACTCGGAACCTATGCTGTCGGGCATATTTCCGATCAAGCCTGATAGGGAGGGTATTTTTCTCTATCAGACTCTCTACCTCTGGTGGCGAATCCCCGCCATGCTGCCGCAGAAAATAATGACATGCTTTGTACGCGACAGAATAATTCACCTGCTGGATATGCTTTTTCCCTTTTTTATTGATCACCACATGTTGAGTAATAACGGAGCAGAAATTGTACAGTAGCAGGCGTGCCCAGACTTCCATTTCGATGTATTCACGCTTTTTGGAATGGAAATTCATTGCACCAATGACATGTTTGAGTTCCCGAAAGGAGGTTTCTATTCCCCACCGGAGATGGTAAAGATTTTTTATTTCCTCCATGGGGAATTCATCTGCGGGGAGATTGGTGATGATATTTTCAAACTTGTCTTCTGATATCTTAAACCGGAGTACGCGCAGGGGGAGCTGGTATTCAGGCCGGTTTTCAGGGTCGATAAAATCGAAGGTGACATTCTGGCATATATATTTGTACTGATCGAATAATTCAGGATATAGGTATTTTTTCTTTGCATGGCTGCGGGTAAGGATCCTGTTGATCTGGATATCAAAGCAGCCATCCTGTGTTTCGGGGAGATTTTTTCCAACGAGGCGCTGCATTTTGACGTCTGTCGCCCTTATCAAAAAGAATCCATGACGTTCAATAACATGGGCAAAGACATTAAGGGCATGGAATCCCCTGTCAGCTATAAACAGAGGGACACTGGCTGGAGGCGGGTTGTGTCTGTCTACAAGGGTACATAATGCCTGAAACTCGTTTTTCCTACGGATTGGCTGAACCACACAGTCTGTATATCTTTTTGAGAGAATGCCAAACAGAGGGATAACATGAACCTGATTGTATCCATTGGTTGTCTTCCCATCCGGAGCGAAATAGGAGTCCGGGTCTGAAGCATTGCGGGTAAATGTAAAGGAAGAACCATCAGCAGCGAGCAACTGGTATTTTCCCCTGTAAAGCGTGTAAGGATAAGAATTGCTAAAAGAGTAAAACAGGTATGGAATGGCCGTTTCCGACAGCTTGGCACGCTGTTGGAAGAATGCAGAATTGGAAACAGTACTATTACTATAAGAGAATTACTTTAGCAGTTCATCCCTAACCGTTCCAGCTTCCATTGAAATGAAGAGATGAAGGAATGTGGCAAAATCAAGCTTTCGTTTCCTTGAGAAATCAACGCCGGGGTGCTTGGAGAAATCGTCCGGATGTTAAGCCATCTCCGAGAATAATATTCCGAAGATTGGATTTGACTTGTTCCGAGAACGACATGGGAATACCTCCTCGTAATCAGGCAAACGACATATCCCTGATTACAGGGGCCGCTCTCGCTACATCTGAAAAACATCAGTAGCGAGAGCGGCCGCACATTTATATTTCTATGTCAAGCTTTTTTTGAAGAAACCACAGAAAATGAGTTAGACCTCGGAAAGAGAACTACCCCACCTTATTAACTGACTGACATTGGTTGTATCCTGTAGAAATTCTGTAATTCCCGCCGCATTGGCATCGTTAATCAATATTGCTTTTACAGGAAATTTTCCGGTTAATTCATCATGAAGAAAATTTCTATAACCTTCACTTTTTTCAAAAGGATGAGCTATCCTTTTCTGGCGAATAGGTTTCTCTGTAAAATCTGTTACTACCAGGCCAACATGATTTTTTGTTATATCTATCCCCACTGCATACTTTGCATTTGGAATACAGCGAACAGCCTTTGCTCTGCGCTCGCCTTCTGACTGAAATTTTCCGTCTTCTTCCACAAAGCTTTTGTTTTCCAGCGTTCTTATCGCCTGCAGAACCGTCGGCCGACTGATATTCAAATAATCAGCAATATCCTGAATAGAAGCCCGTTCAATTTCTATTAGATAACGAAATACCTGCTGAAGATTTCTTCTCCGTATTTCTGCCGTATTTAGTTGTTCTTTTAAATCTGTGTCGATATACTTCAGCTTTATACTCCTATAGCAATGATTTAAGCGAAAATGAAATGCAATCAGTTTTGAAAGTACTTTCTAAATCTGATAAAATAATAAATCTAAATAGATTTTTTCAATATTCAATGTTGTTTTTATACAAATCGCATAATTTCTGTCCTTGTCTTTCTGTCATATATACTAACTATCCTATTGACTTTTCATATTTATTTGGATATTATTGCAAATATAGCATTGTATAGATCACTATGCATGATGGAGGGTAAATTTGAAAAAAAAGGCAGGCGGTTAGATACTGCAAAGAGAGCATAGCAAACAAACCCTCAAGGGGGCTTTAAAAGGTAAATATAGACACGATCTAATCAGGAAGCAGAGACAGACAGATCATCATCCTTGATGACATACCCTCTGAGCTTCAGCAGATTAAGTGCCTGTGAAGTGGTAAGGATCTTATCTTTTTTCACAGGTTTCGGGGCAAGATGGCCTTCAGCAGTATAAGGCTTCAAATCTGTCAGTATGTGCCAGATAGCGGTCAGGAGCATACGGCAGATGGCGATGATGGCTTTCTTATGCCCGCGATGGGATTTGATACGGCGATAACGATCTGTGATCTCAGGATGTTTCTTCGATTTGATCAAAGCATTTGCAACCTGCACCAGAACTGGTTTAAGATAAGAACCAGCACGGGAAATCCGAGTGGATTTGATCTTGAAATTTCTTTGATCGTTGCGGGGACAACATCCTGCCCAGGAAACAAGATGCTAGTCTGTAGGGAACACAGACATGTCGCCGCCAATCTCAGAGAGAATCTGAATCGCCGTAAAAGGTTTTTTGTCGAGGCTTGGAACAGTGCGGATCAGTTTGAGGGCGTCAAGGTACGGATCGGAAACACGAAGGATTTCCCGTTCCATTTCTGCCTTGTGCTTTTCCAGCTCATCGATGTGATCCAGACACTGGCGGAGTTTAATCGCCTGTTCCGGCGAGACAGCGCCATCAACGGCAGCCAGAATTTCTTCGATCGGGGCCTTGCATCTTTTATCCACAAAGGGCGTAACGTCAGAGGATTCACCGGGATGGGCGAGGATGTATTCCGTGATTGATCTGGATGATTTTCCAAACACATCGCTGAAGACATCGTCAAGTTTCAGGTTTGATACGGTCAGGCAGTTCTGGGCACGGTTCTTCTCACCAGTAATAATGTTGGTGAGTTTGAACCGGTAGCGTACCAGATCCCTGAAATGGCGGATCTGAGCCGGCGGGATAAAAGAAGGCCTGATCATATCGCACATGAACAGATCGCAGATCCATTTCGCATCCTTGCGGTCGGTCTTATTTCCCTTTTGAGGTTTGGTGTACTTGGAGTGGGCAAGTACAACATGGCATGTTTTCTCAAGAACGTTAAAGACCGGGATCCAGTACTTGCCGGTCGATTCCATGCAAACATCCGAACAGTTATAAGAGGCAAGCCATGCGGAACCATGCGGAAAGTTCCCGCAGACCTCTGGAGAAAGAAGAGAATCTCTTTTCCTTGTACTCTGTCCGGCCATTTGCATCAGTGATACCAATGCAGGCAAAGATCCAGGTTTTGTGGGCGTCAAGGCCACAACAGTTGAAACGAAAGATTTTAAAAGCCAATAAAACACCTCCTGACATTTTTTATAGTTGTAAGAGCGGCAGTGACTGGTCATCCGGCGAAATCGAGACAACTTCGGAAGAGATAAGTTTACGGGCTGCGGAATGCGCCATTTATTGATGCCTTAAGGATGACCGGCAACATATAAAAATGCGGGGTAGGCCGCTATACCGCCCCGCCACTCACCTCCACGTGCTCTGTAGTGTGCCGATCCTGCAAGAAAAGAATATCAGGAATTAAGAAAAGTGGAAAGGGCGAAGGCGCCTCGGTTTTCATAACCCCATCGGTGTCTTTCGCCAGAAAGGCGGATAATAAAAATGAAACACGGTATTTTTTATGCATTCTGGGAAAAGCAGTGGGCCGCAGACTATTGCTACTATGTGGATAAAGTCAGCCGCCTCGGTTTCGATGTTCTGGAAATCGGATGTGCTCCTCTTCCGGACTATACCCAGGATCAGGTAAACGAATTAAAGAAGCACGCGGAAGATCATAACATTATTCTTTCCGGCGGATACGGGCCAACCCCCGACCATAATATTTCTTCCAAAGATCCTGCCGTTGCTGCCCAGGCTCTTGAATGGTATCGCAGATTGTTTGAAAAAATGGGCATGCTTGATATGCATATGCTCTGTGGAGCCATCTATTCCTACTGGCCCTTTGATTTTTCTCATTGCGATCCAAAGGAAGAGGAATGGAAAAGAAGTGTGGAAGCCATCCGTGTTCTTGCGGATTATGCGAAGCCTTACAATATTATTCTCGGCATGGAAACAATCAACCGATTCGAAAGTTATCTTCTGAACACAGCAGAAGAGAGCACCAGATTTGTAAAAGAAGTCGGAAAGGACAATGTCAAGGTTCATCTTGATACTTTCCACATGAATATTGAAGAGGACGATATTGGCACTGCTATCCGCTGTGCAGGAGAATACCTCGGACATCTGCATACCGGAGAGTCCAACCGCAAAACTCCCGGACATGGACATCTGCCCTGGCATGAAATCGGCCAGGCCCTCCATGACATCCATTATGATGGCATGGTAGTGATGGAACCTTTTGTATCTATGGGCGGACAGGTAGGCCAGGATATTAAGGTATGGAGAGATCTATGCAACAGGGCGACAGAAGAAGAGTTAGACGAGGATGCCAGAAGAGCCTGTGAATTCCAGCGTTTTATGCTTGACTGGAAATAATATCCGATACTGTAATCAGACGGCTGTCCTTTTATGGCAGTAGAATGGAGCTTTTTATGGAATTATCTTATAAAGGTATTCAAGATAAAGCCAGCTGGCAGAATGCCGGTATCCAGCTTCCGGGTTATGATGCTGAAGCATGCAGTAAAGCAGCAAAGGAAAAACCCTGTTGGGTTCATTTTGGAATCGGTAATATTTTCAGAATTTTTCTTGGCGGAATTGCAGATACCCTGCTGGAAAAAGGGCTGTCAGACAGAGGCATTACCTGTGTAGAGACCTATGATTTCGAGGTCGTAGATAAAATATACAAGCCCTATGACAACCTTGCACTGAGTGTTGTTCTGAACAACGACGGAAGCAGGGATTATAAGGTTCTGGGATCACTGGCGGAAGCAGTAAAAGGGAGTTCGGTTTTCCCTGATGACTGGAAACGTTTGAAAGAGATATTCCGTTTTCCTGGTCTGCAATTTGTTTCTTTTACCATAACGGAAAAAGGCTACGCGCTCTATCAGACAGACGGTTCCTATTTTCCTATTATCCAGAAAGACATTGAAGGCGGACCCGAAAAGCCCGTCAGTGCGATGGCAGTTCTGACCGCCATGCTGCTGGAACGCTTTCGTTCCTGCAAGGCTCCCATTTCTCTTGTCTCTATGGACAATTGTTCCAGAAATGGCTCCCTTCTGCGGAAATCCGTAACAACAATCGCAGAAGAATGGGAAAAGCGGGGCTATGTAGACAGCAATTTTATCCAATATGTGACAGACGAAAGGACTGTTGCGTTTCCGTGGACCATGATTGACAGGATTACTCCCAGACCCAGCGAGGCAATCGCTGACGATCTGGAAAAGCTGGGTGTTCAAAACATGCAGCCGATCACCACGAAATGCCGCACCTATATCGCTCCGTTCATTAACGCAGAAAAGATTCAATATCTGGTTATTGAAGATAATTTCCCAAATGGAAGACCTCCTCTGGAATCTGGATACGGTGTTTATCTGACCGACCGGACAACGGTGAATCTTGCAGAACGGATGAAGGTAACAGCATGTCTGAATCCCATTCATTCTGCTACCGGCCCCCTTGGCGTGTTGCTGGGTGAACCACTGTTTGCAAATATGCTGAATACCGATTCCGACATGATGGCGATGGCAAAATGGATTGAATACAAGGAAGACCTTCCTGTCGTGAAGGATCCCGGAATCATATCTCCCGAGAAGTTTGCAGATGAACTGTTTCATATCCGGTTTATCAATGAATATCTCGGTGATACAAATCTCAGGCTTTGCACCGATGAATCCCAGGGATTAAGTGTCCGATTTGGCGAAACCATAAAAGAGTATGTCGCAAAATCAGGTACAGCCAAAGATCTTGTGGGGGTTCCTCTTGGGATTGCAGGCTGGTTAAGATACCTGTTAGGCGTAGATGACAGCGGTAACAGTTATGAGACGGCACCAGATCCGATGGTTGATGAACTGCTGCTGCAAATGAAAGGAATTAAGCCAGGGGAGCCGGAAAGTTTAACGACACAGCTCACCCCGGTATTGTCAAACACAAACTTGTTTGGTGTGGATTTATATAGGGCAGGATTGGGGCATAAAATAGAAGACATGTTCCGGGAAATGCTGTGTGGAAACGGAAGTGTGCGGAATACCGTGCACAAGTATATGAATCCTACAGACGATTAACATAACAAGGAAACTTCTTTTATATGCGGGCGGCGTAAGCTGCCCGCTTTATCTTTTTATAAGAATGCCCAAAATACGTCTCATTACAGTTCCAGTTCCGGAAGCCGCAATATACTAATTTCCGCATTTCCACTGATAGGATTCCGTTTTCTGTAGTCAAAAACTATAAAAACAGGGTCTGGACAGCCGCTCTGCATAATATCCGTATAGAAAAGTTCACCATGCATACAATTGCTCATAGAACGTTCGGTTTCTGTCTTCTGTTTATCATAAAATTGATGCAAAATTTTTCTAAAAAGAAGTTTTCTGTTAACATACTCTTTCGCCCAGCCGGGACGATTTCTGCAGTTTTCTCTCAGATAAAGATCAAAAACTAGATACTCATCCAGCTTTTTTTCTTCTGACGGATAAGAATTCCGCATATTCATCCCATCCGTTTTCCTTTTGAGCAGCTCCCCGCGTGCAAATTTCCTCAATATTTCGAACCGCTCCAGTCTGGAAAAGTTTTTCCCATACAGGTTCTGCTTTCTGTAATAATCGGAAAGGCGTTCAAAAAAATCAAAGGGCATTCCGGCCAGGGGGATTAAAAAACGGAGCGTATAGTCAAACTGTCTGCTGTTTCCGTAAACCTCCAGCATACTCTCCACCCCTTTCAGGCGGAGGATATCCGCAAAGGAAAGCCAGGGTGTCTGAAGGACCTCGTAGGGAGGCTCCTGGCTGGCTGTAATGCCGTATGTTTCTGCCTTCCGGTACATGGCGGAACCTTTCAATACCTTCAGGAATCCCAGCTGCAGCTGATCCGGCTCCATCGCATACACATCATTAAAGGATTTCCGAAAGCTCTCTATTCCTTCTCCCGGAAGCCCTGCAATCAGATCCAGATGCTGATGAATGTTTCCGCCCCTTTTTATAGCAGCGACATTTCTTTTCAGGACATCCAGCTTCATCGTTCTGCTGATTTCCCGGATAACCGCGGGATTTGTGGTCTGGACGCCGATTTCCAGCTGAACCTGCCCCGGACGCAGTGTATTTAAAAGCGCAATTTCCTCTTCCGTAAGGAGATCCGCTCCGATCTCAAAATGGAAATTCGTCACCCGGTTGTCATGCTCTTTCAGGTAGCTCCAGATAAACATGGCATGGGAATGATTGCAGTTAAACGTCCGGTCTACAAATTTTACCTGTGGCACTTTTCTGTCCAGAAAAAACTGAAGCTCCTCCGCAACCAGTTTCCTGCCGCGCAGCCTGACTTTCTCCTCTATGGAAGACAGACAGTAGCTGCAGGAAAACGGACATCCCCGGCTTGTTTCATAATAAAGAATCCGGTGCCGGATATCCTCTGCTTCCAGATTTTCTTCCCGGTAAACAAAGGGAATTTCATCCATGGAAAGAAGCGGAGCCGGCGCTGTGCGAAAAATCTGCCCATCCCCGCCCCGGTATACAATGCCTGGTACTTTTGAAAAGGCCTCTTGATCCGGCACGGCTACGCCGTCATAGAGACTGACCAGCTCTGTGAAGCTCTGCTCCCCTTCTCCGACCATGATTCCGGTGATCTGCGGCATTTTTTCAAGACAGTTTTCCGCGTCAAAGGAGACCTCCGGTCCTCCCAGCCAGACAGGGAGTCCGGGAAGTATTCGGTGCAGATTTTCCGTGATATGGCAGACCTGCCGGAAATTCCACAGGTAGCAGGACACACAAAGGACATCCGGCTTTCTTGTGTAAAGATCCGCCAGGATGTCCTCTTCCCGCTGATTGATGGTATATTCCGCAAAATCAATGTCCGGTTTTTTCGGTTTTCCGGAAGACCCGCTCCTCTGTGCCAGCGTGTTTTCCGCATAACACGAAAGGGAACGGACAGCCAGGCTGGTATGGATATATTTTGCGTTTATGGCAGCAAGCAATACCCTCATTCCGCACTGCCTTTCCGGATTCTGGATGCAGCGTTGTCCCCGGCCTCCTCTGTCAAACCCATTTCTTCCAGATGGCGTTCCCCATGATATACCGGAACATCCTTCATCTGTTCCTTCTCAATGATGGTAAGCACATGATAAAACTGCTTCCATTCCTCATCTGTCATGGCGGCCTTTACCCTGCTCATGACCTCTGAGACGTAATTGGCGCTGATATTATAGTAATCCTTGTATTTCTGCGTCACCTGGAGAAAATATTCCCGCCTGTCCTTCACGGACTGTACCTTCTTCAGATATCCTTTTTTTACAAGACTGTTTATTTTATAGGCGGCATTGGGCGAAGATATTCCGATAAAGCTGGAGAACTCGTTGACCGTGGGATTTTTCATGGCATATATCACTTCCATACAGAAGGTCTCCACCGTGGTCAAAGTTGCTTCTCTGCTACTGAAATTCTGAAATACAGCCCTGTAAAAATGCAATTTGAAATTTGTATACACTTCTTCAAACAGTTCTTCCGCCGTCATGTCTGTCCGCTCCCCCGGTCCGCCGCACGCCTCTTCCGGCATGTACGCTGCATACTAAAGATGGTACTAATACTACCATTTTTTGTGTTTTTTTACAACGCACGGATGTTCGGAAATGTGTTTGAAATGTGCTGTTTATCCGGGCAGCGTCCTGACAGCCGGACGCAGTCTGGCTGCTGCAGGCACATTCATAATGCCGGGCCTGCAGAGGAAACAGACAGCGTGAGACAACTCTCAATTCTCTTCCTCCGACACCGCCGGCACGTCCGGCGATACGACTGCGAAAGATATTTCCGCGTTCACCGCCGTCTTCCCGTCTACTGTGGCGACCGCTTTTCCGAATCCCAGCGGGCCTTTTCTGCCGATGATTTCGCACCGCATTTCCAGTACATCTCCCGGAACCACCGGCCTGCGAAACCGGGCATTTTTTACACCCCCGAAGTAAACCAGTTTTCCTTCGTTCTCCTCTTCTGTCAGAAGCGCCACCGCTCCCGTCTGCGCCAGCGCCTCCAGCACCAGAACCCCCGGCATAACCGCCTGTTCCGGGAAATGGCCGCAGAACTGCATCTCATTGACAGATACACATTTTCGTCCCTGCGCAAAGTGTCCCGGACTGCACTCTGTAATACGGTCCACAAGAAGGAAGGGATAGCGGTGCGGCAGTATTTTCTTTATTTCATCAGAATTCAGCGTCATTTTTTTCTCCTGTAAATTACCATGTTCCCGGACAGGATGCCTTTTCATCTATAAGAATCCCTCTGATATCCCTGTTCCGGATATCCGCCTTTTCAGCCTTGTAAAGATGCTTCTTCCCGGTCAGCCGGCCGGAATACAAGCGTGGCATTATGACCGCCGAATCCAAAGGAATTGGAGAGGGCGTTCCGGATTTTCATTTTGTATCCCTGGTTTGGGACGACATTCAGATCACATTCCGGATCTCTGACCTGATAGTTTAAGGTAGGCGGAACAAATTCTTTTTCAACAGCCAGAGCTGTGATAACGGCTTCCACCGCCGCGCTTGCCCCCAGAAGATGGCCTGTCATGGACTTGGTAGAACTGACGCGTACCCGCAGTGGATCCTCACAAAAGATTCTCCGGATGGCCGCCGTCTCGCAGGCATCATTCAGCTTTGTGGACGTTCCGTGCGCATTGATGTAATCCACCTGATCCGGCGTTATCCCCGCGTCCTTCATGGCCAGCCGCATGCAGGCTTCCGCCCCTTTTCCGTCCGGGGCCGGAGCCGTCATGTGCCAGGCGTCGCAGTTTGCCCCGTAGCCGGAAAGCTCCGCGTAGATGTGCGCCCCTCGCCTGACAGCATGCTGATACTCCTCCAGAATAAGAGCTCCCGCTCCTTCTCCCATGACAAACCCACTTCTTTCCGCATCAAAGGGGATGGAAGCCCTTTCCGGACAGTCTGCCGCCGTGAGTGCCTTCAGGGAAGTAAATCCGCCGATGCAAAGGGGAGTAACAGCTGCTTCCGCCCCTCCGGCTACCATGACGTCACCGTAGCCGTCGCGGATATGGCGAAACGCATCCCCGATGGCATTGGCGGCGCTGGCACAGGCTGTCACAACGCAGGTACACATCCCGTGAAGGCCAAAACGTATGGCAATGCTCCCCGCGGCCATGTTGGAAATCGACCGGGGAATAAAAAAAGGAGATACTCTGTCATATCCTTTTTCCATCCCGCGAACCTTCTCTTCCTCTATTGTGGAGATCCCGCCTATTCCGCTTGCCATACAGACTCCCCAGCGATCCCTGCTTTCTTCCAGCGCCTCCAGACCGGAGTCCTCCATCGCCTGACATGCGGCCACCATGGCGTACTGGCTGAACAGATCCATCTTCCGGATTTCGCGCCGGTCAATCCATTTCTCTATATCCAGATTTTTTACTTCCCCCGCCAGACTGACCTTCTGCCCGGAGGTATCGTACCGCGTAATCGGCGCGATTCCGCACCTGGCCTGTTCCACGCTTTCCCAGACCTCCTTTGGGCTGTTGCCCGCCGCACAGGTGACACCCATGCCGGTAATCACTACTCTTCGTTCTTTCATCGCTGCTCCTTGTTTTTCCTGGTTCTGTCTGTTTTCCGGTCTCTGATGTTCTTGTTCTTACCGGCGCGTTCTGTTTTCCGGCCGCCGGGTTGTCAACCCTGCAGTCCTCCGTCAATCCCCAGGACCTGTCCGGTAATATAGGACGCCTCCGGAGAGGCCAGAAACGCAACCGCAGACGCAACTTCTTCCGCCTTTCCCGGTCTGCCCATCGGAATCCGGCTGATCATCTGTCTCTGTATCTCTTCTGGAAGCCCTCTGGTCATCTCCGTACTGATCATGCCGGGGGCGACGGCATTTACCGTTATATTCCTTCCTGCCAGTTCCTTGGCCAGCGACTTTGTCATGCCGATGATGCCCGCCTTGCTGGCCGCGTAATTGACCTGGCCCGCATTCCCGTAAATTCCCACGACACTGGAAAGACTGACAATCCTCCCGTATCTCTGTTTGAGCATGAACCGTGACGCCATCTTCATACAATGGAAAGTTCCTTTCAGATTAACATCCAGAACCTCCTGAAATTCCTCCGGCTTCATCCGCAGAATCAGATTGTCCCTGGTGATTCCTGCATTATTGACCAGAATGTCCACTCGTCCAAATACCTGCATGACAAGACGGAACATCTCCTCGCAGGACTGTCTGTCTGCCACATCCGCCTGTATGCACAAGGTCTGTACACCGCAGGACCGGCACATTTTTTCGGTTTCCGCCGCCTTGTCCGCGGAATGCGAATAAACGATCGCTACATTGGCTCCCCGGAGAGCAAGCTCTACACAGACTGCTCTTCCGATTCCGCCGCTTCCCCCGGTAACCAGGGCACTCTGTCCGGACAGATTTCTTTCTTTCATTACAATCTCCATTCCGCCGCCTCTGGCCGGCGGCACAAATTGTTATGGAAGTATCTGCTTTCTTTCACACCAGGCTCTCCCTGTCTGCTCTGCCGGACAGATACGCCTCCAGATCCTCCGCCGTGTCCAGGACAACCGTCTCCAGTTCCGGCTCCGTCCGGTGCACAAATCCCGACAGCACATGCCCCGGTCCGATCTCTATCACTCTTTCCGCTCCATGCTTCCTTAGCCAGCGGATACTTTGCACCATCCGGACCCCGGACATCACCTGCAGACGGAGCAGCTCCGGAATCTGTCCCTGCTCTGCCGTCTCTCCCACCGCATTAAAAACAACAGGAATTTTCATGGGGCGAAGCTCCACCGCCTTCAGCTTTTCCGCCAACGCTTCTGCAGCGGGACGCATCAGGCTGGTATGAAAAGCGGAGCTGACCTTCAGATCCATGCATTTTCTGGCTCCGGCCTCCAGGGATTTCTTCTTCGCCGCCTCTACCGCTGCAGCCATTCCGGAAATGACATTCTGGCCGACGGCATTATAATTGGAAACCTCAACGGTTTCCCCCGTTTCCTCTTCCGCCTGTCGGCACACTTCAGTCACCGTATCCGCATCCAGACCCAGAACCGCGCACATCTTTGTCCGGAGCCCGCTGCCGGCACGATCCATGGCGTTTCCCCGGAAGGCTGTGAGATCCATCAAGCCGGAAAGGTCCAGAACCTCAGCGGCATAGAGGGCGCTGTACTCCCCCAGACTCAGACCGGCCGTGAAATCCGGCCGACAGCCCTGCTGCCGCAGCACCTCTGTAACTCCGGCCGCAAAAGCCGCCAGGCAGGGCTGCGTAAATGCTGTGCGGGACAGTTCTTCCGCCGGTCCTTCAAACATCATTTTTTTCAGATCAAACGATACCATGGCGTCGGCTTTGTCAATAACGGAGGCAAACACAGGGAATTTCCCGTATAAATCTTTTCCCATCCCGACTCTCTGTGACCCCTGGCCGGCATACATCCATACTGTCTTCATTCCTTATTTTTCTCCTCTTCCTGTCTTCGTTCTGCCCTTCTGAGGCTTCCCTGCCGCGTCCCTGCTGTCCCTCTGTCCGTTTTCCCTTACCGCAAGAAATTCTTCCGCATATTCAGAAAACATGCCTTCCCTTCCGTTAAGAAAAATGCACCTCCTGCAGACCGCTGATTACCCCGGAAGCCTCCTCCAGCATGGAAGCGAATATTTCCGCCACAGGACGTATCTCTTTCAGCTGTCCGCAGACCTGGCCGGCCATCAGAGAGCCTTCCTCCAGATTTCCATCGAACACAGCTTTTCTGAGCGAGCCCAGGGTATATTTTTCCAGTTCCATCCGGTCTGCCCCTTCCCGCTCTCTCCGGATATACTGCCTTGCCATCCGGTTTTTAATAATACGGACCGGGGCGTCCACAGACCGTCCGGTGACAACCGTACTGTTGTCCTTTGCCTTCAGAAGCGCCTGCTTGTAATTTTCATGAATCGGGCACTCCTCGCTTACCAGCAGACAGGTCCCGACCTGCACGCCGCACGCCCCCAGGGCAAACGCCGCAGCCAGCTGTCTCCCGTCCGCAATACCGCCGGCCGCAATCACCGGAATATGCAGACGATCCGCCATCTGGGGAACCAGCGTCATGGTCGTCATCTCTCCCACGTGTCCTCCGCTCTCTGTCCCTTCGGCGATCACAGCGTCCACACCGGCCCGCTCCAGCCGCTCCGCCAGAGCCACACTGGCAGAGACAGGAAAAACACGGATTCCCTTCTCCTTCCAGGCCGCGATATATTTTCCCGGATTTCCGGCTCCTGTCGTCACCACCGGGACTCTCTCCCTGGCGATCAGTTCTGCCATCTGGTCCGCTTCGGGATTGAGCAGCATCAGATTGACACCAAACGGCTTATCCGTGAGTGCCCTGCACTGTGCGATATTTTCCTCCAGCGCTGCTGCTGTCATGCCGCCGCTTCCGATGATTCCCAGACCTCCCGCGTTAGAGCAGGCCGCCGCAAAGGAACCGACAGCAATATTCGCCATGCCTCCCTGTATAAAGGGATAACGGATTCCCAGCATCTCATTGAGCAGTTTCATCTCTGTTTTCTCCTTCTTTCTGCCGCCATTCCGGCAATGCACAATTCCTGTGCCCGGTGATCTTCTCCGCGCCACGCGCCTCTTTGCAGCCTGCGTGCCGCTAAAAGGTCAGGCAGGCTCCGGCCCAGGTAAGACCCGCTCCAAACCCGATACAGAAAACTCTGGTTCCAGGTTCCAGCTTTCCTTCGTTCCAAAGATCATACAGCGCCAGCGGAATGCTTGCCCCGGAAGTATTTCCGTACCGGTCCAGATTCCGGAAGAACTTCTCCTCCGGCAGCCCCCGTTCCTTCCGGACATAGTCCAGTATTCTCTGATTTGCCTGATGGCATACAATCTGATCAACTTTCTCCGCCGGAATTCCGCTCTGTTTCTCCAGCTCCCGAAGCTCCTCCGAAAGAGCCCGGACCGCAAAACGGAAAACCGCACGGCCATCCATATGAATTCTGTATGTTCCGGTATCCTCCGGCTTTCCCCCTGATTGTTCTTTTTCTTCTGCCTGCGCCTTCGCATTCTGCCAGGCCGGAAGCCTGTTTGCAGGTGCGGATGCCGCCCAGAGAGCGCTCCTGTTTCCGCCCGCCGCCAGATGGGAATAAAAAGGTACGCCGGCTTTTTTCTTCAGAACCGCTGCCGCCGCCCCGTCCCCGAATAAAACAGCGGTAGAACGATCCGAGAAGTCCAGCATACGCGAGAGCTGTTCCGCCCCGATCAGCAGGGCGAATTCATTTTCCGGAAGAAGCGCCTGCACCAGGGAAAGTCCGTAAACAAAGCCCGAACAGGCAGCGTTAATATCAAACGCAGGAATGCCGGAAGGCAGCTGCAGCTTCTCCTGAACCAGACAGGATGTGGACGGAACCTGATAATCAGGCGTTACGGTAGCTGTGATGACCAGACGGATCTGTTCTTTTCGGATTCCCGACGAATCCATGGCCTCTGCCGCCGCGCGCACGGCCAGGGTGGCAAGGGATTCTCCTTCCCCGCAGAATCTTCTCTCCCGGATTCCGGTTCTGGTCCGGATCCATTCGTCCGAGGTATCCACGATTTTTTTCATGTCCGCGTTAGTCACACAGACCGACGGAACAGCGTGCCCCATTCCGATAATCTGAATTCCGCTCATACCGGCCGCATCTCTCCTTCTGCATATCTGTATTTCTGATACCGTTCTTCCAGAAGAACCTCTTCCGGAAGACTGCACAGCCTTTTCAGTTCCCTGCAAAGCATCCTGTCCAGAACATCCACTGTCGGATGCATGTTTTTCTGAATGCCGCCCTCTGCTTCCAGAATAACCGCGTCAATCAGGTGGTCACGGGCAAGATCCTGCGCCGTCATATGCATCAGCCGGCACGCCTCCGCGCTTCGGGAGGAGTCCTTCCAGAGAATACTGGCAAAACCCTCCGGAGATAAAACAGAATAGACGGCATTCTCCAGCATCCAGACCTGATCCGCCACGCCAATGGCCAGGGCGCCTCCGCTGCTTCCCTCTCCGAGAACCACGGAAATTACCGGTGTTCGGAGCGTGCTCATAGCTGCCAGGTTTTCCGCGATGGCTGTACTCTGCCCGTTCTCCTCCGCTTTCCTTCCCGGATAGGCTCCGGGAGTGTCAATAAAGGTGATGACCGGGCGATGAAATTTCTCCGCCTGCCGCATCAACCGCAGGGCTTTCCGGTATCCCTCCGGTCCGGGCATGCCGAAATGACAGCCCAGGCTGCTCTGTAGGTCACGCCCTTTCCGATGCCCCAGCACTGTCACAGGAATTCCGTGAAAGTACGCGATTCCGCCCAGCATAGCGGGATCCTCTCCGCCCAGGCGGTCTCCGTAAAGCTCTGTAAAGCAATCAAACAATGTGTCTATAAATTCTGAAATCCTGGGTCTTGCCTTGTCCCGTGCCAGCTGTACCCTGTCATACGGCTGCAGCCGGACGGATTCCGGGTTTTCATTCTCCGGAGAATCCTGACAGGGCGCAATCGCCCGGTTAAAATCAGCTTCCGCGAAACGCCTGTCCGCGGCCTCCCCCGTATGCATCCGCAGCAGAGAGGCGATCTCCTGCCGCATCCTCTCCGGTGGAACAACCCGGTCCGTAAAGCCATGTTCCATCTGGAACTCGGCCCGCTGAAAGCCGGCCGGCAGTTCTTCTCCGATCGTCTGTTCAATGACGCGCGGACCGGCAAACCCGATGAGGGCGCCAGGCTCCGCCAGGATCACATCTCCCAGATTCGCGTAACTGGCGCTGACTCCACCTGTCGTCGGGTTTGTCAGTACCGAGATATAAAAGCCGCCATGATCCCGAAACCGCTGCACCGCCGCGCTTGTCTTGGCCATCTGCAGAAGCGAAAACATGCCTTCCTGCATCCGGGCGCCCCCGCTGGCGGAAAAGATCAGAAGCGGGAGCTTCCTCCGGTCAGCCTCCTCCACCGATTCCGCCAGCTTCTCTCCGGCCGCTGTCCCCATGCTCCCCATCAGAAAAAATTTGCTGAGTTCTGCGGCGATAACAGGGATCCCCTCAATGGTTCCCAGTCCAGCCTTACAGGCATCCGATGCTTCCGCGCGGATGCTGTTTTCTTCCAGTTTTTTCTGATAACCGGGGAAGTGAAGCGGATCCTTCGTCCGTATATCCGTAAACATCTCCTGAAAGCTGCCCTCATCCAGAACCAGCCGCAGCCAGCTGCCGGTCCGGTGATGAACCGTGTGCTTTTGCCTCAGTTTCTGATAAGAAAGCAGTGTCTCCCGTTTTTCTGAAAACCGGTTCTCTGTTTTTTCCGCCCTCATGGATCGTTACGCCTTCCTTCTGCTTTCCTCACCCCAGCGGATAATTGCATCCGCGTCCTTTTCCAGAAATCCGGTATCCACATGGCCGGAAAGATAGTCCGGGTTAAACATAAGCAGATACAGGAATTCCAGATTGGTGTTGATTCCTTCCACTGTCATTTCCTCCAGCGCCACCCGCATTTTCCGGATTGCCTCCAGCCTTCCCGGAGCGTGGACAATCACCTTGGCAATCATCGAATCGTACCAGGGGCTTACCCTGCTCCCGTTATAGAGTGCACTCTCCACGCGGACGCCCTTGCCTGCCGGAAAGTGCAGGAAAGAAATGTTCCCCGGACAGGGTGCAAAGCCTTTCGCCGGGTTCTCCGCGTTGATTCTGCATTCAATCGCATGACCCGAAAAAGAGATATCGCTCTGTCTGCACGACAGCTCCAGCCCGGCTGCAATCCGGATCTGCTCCCGCACCAGATCAACTCCGGTAATCATTTCAGTGACCGGATGTTCCACCTGGATCCTGGTGTTCATCTCTATAAAATAGAAATTTCCTTCCCGATCCAGCACAAATTCCACCGTGCCCGCGCTCCGGTAGCGCACCGCCTTTGCGGCACGCAGCGCCGCCCTGTGAAGGGCCTCCCGCTGACGGGGTTTTAGAATTCTTGCCGGAGCTTCCTCCAGAAGCTTCTGGTTTCGTCTTTGCAGGGAGCAGTCCCGCTCCCCCAGGTGGATGATGTGCCTCCGGCTGTCCCCCAGAATCTGAACCTCGATATGATGCGGATGAAGGATCAGCTTTTCCAGGTACAGAGAGCCGTCCCCAAAGGCGGAAAGGGCTTCTGCCTGCGCGCTCTCATACGCGTTCTGGATTTCGGACTCATCATAGGCGGTGCGCATTCCTCTTCCGCCGCCTCCGGCAGTCGCCTTCAGCAGAACCGGATATCCGACCTTACGGGCGATCTCCGCAGCCTCCTTCCAGTCCTTCAGAATTCCGTCAGAACCTGGAACAACGGGTACTCCGTGTTTTTTCATCAGCGCACGGGCAGACTGCTTGTCTCCCATCATCCGGATCATCTCCGGGGACGGCCCGATAAACAAAATTCCATGGTCCTCACAGAGACTGGCAAAATCCGCATTCTCCGAAAGGAATCCATAACCGGGGTGAATCGCCTCGCATTGAAAGGACATGGCTGCCTGAACAACAGCCTCCTGATTCAGATAGCTTTTTGCAGCCGCGGACGGACCGATGCAGACCCGTTTTGTGGCAAACTGCGCCGGGAGAGAGTCCATGTCCTCGGCGGAACAGGCCAGAACCGTCTCTATTCCCATCTCCTGGCAGCAGCGGAGAACCCGCATGGCAATCTCTCCTCTGTTTGCAATCAGAATCCGCTTAAACATCCTTTCCGCACTCCTCAATGGTCATCAGCACAGCATTAAACTCCGCGAAGGAGCCATCCTCCGCGGCAATCTCCCGCACCACTCCTTCGCAGGGAGAAGGGATCTCGTTAATCAGCTTCATAGCCTCCATAAGTCCGAGCGTCTCCCCTTTTTTTACCACCTGGCCTTCCTGCACATAGGGAGCCTCCCCCGGCTTCGGCGCGCGGTAGAAAACTCCGGCTAACGGGGATCTGACCACTGTCAGACGGGCATCCTCCTTTGACGGCATTTTTTTCTTCTCCCCTACTGATGCTGAGGGAAAAGCCTCCTCTGTCTGCACAGCCGTCTCAGGAATCCTTGCCTTTTCTTTCTGTCCCATCTCCGCAGTAAAAGAGGTTCCCTGCCCCGCGCCGCCGGATCTCTCTGCCGCGTCACAGGGTCTTCTGCTCATTTTCAGTTTTTCGCCTTCCCTCTGATAAAGGAAAGACTGCAGGGAAGACTGATCAAAGAGCTTCATCATCCGACAGATCTCTTCCACCGTCAGCCCGTTTTCTTTTTCCTGTTCCATTCTTTCTCCCTTTGCCTCACTTGCAGAGCCGCCTGTATGTTTACGCAGCCGGGTGCTCATCAATATATTTCACAACGCTCTCTACCGTATGCAGATTCGGCAGTTCTTCATCCGGAATCGTCACACCGAAATTTTCCTCCACAGCCATCATCAGTTCGACAACATCCAGGGAATCGGCCTTGAGATCCTTAAAAAAATCAGATTCTGGTTTAATCTCGTCCGCATCGAAGTTCAGGGTATCAATAATAATTTCTTTCACTTTATCAAAAGTCATTTTCTCTCTCCTTATTTAGTTAATATTTATTTGCTAAATTTATCGAGATAATAATACGCAAGAGTTTTGTTTGTGTCAAGATATATATATAAATTTATTTAGTTAAATACCCATTGATTATCTGCCCCTGCTATCTGATTCATCTAATTTATCTTTTGAACAGCTGTATTTTTCTGATTGGCATTATTATTATTTTGAGATAAGCTTTTACAAGAAAGGAGTAAGAAAAATGGTCAGACATGTGATTCTATGGAAACTGAAAAACACAGATGAGGACAAGGAACGCGTAAAACTGGGGATCAAAGAAGGGCTGGAGGCTCTGGACGGGAAGATACCCGGACTGCGGGAAATCAATGTACACACGGTAGGATTGCCCGGTTCCAGCGCCGATGTTATGCTCGACTCTGTTTTTGATGACATGCAGGCACTTGAAAACTACCGGATTCATCCGGCGCATGTTGCGGTCGCGGACTCCAGGGTCAGACCCTACGCAGAAATCCGCCTCTGCCTGAATTACGAAGAGTAAAACCCGGCAGGTTTCCCCTGTTAAAAGGGATAACTGACGGCACCGCACTTTTAAAAAGGACTGCAGTTCCGCGGACAGTAAATAAAACTGTCTTTGGACCCACAGTCCTTTTCATTCTGTAATGATACCAGGTCGGAATGACGAGCCGATAATCATGGAAGAGCGGCTGGCACCCCGGCTCACGGCAGAGCGGTTATGCGGTTTTTGTTGTGCTTACCGCTTCCCCTTCTCCGTTGATCATGAACTCCATAAATTTTACGGCGTCATCGGGATTCGGAACGCTAAGTGTAACATCTGAAATGGTGCCGTTCTCTCCCGTGAAGATATTCGCCAGGGAATAATACTGAGCCAGCTTTGATTTCAGATTCAGTTTATCTCCACGCGGAGTTACCAGATAGACATTGCCGCTGCATCCGTCAATTAAATTAAAAAAGCCTTTTACATCGCTGATATTGGAAAGTCTCATAATCGGTTCCTCCTGTTATTCATGATTTTCGCAGGTACTTTCTTCTTCCTGCGAATTAAGAGTAACCGATCTTTGTCGACAATACATTGATTATAATCAAGTTGTCTTGTTCTTTTTCTGTACAAAGGAAAACGGTTTTCGACACATTACGCCTGGGTATTCTTCCGCAGCACTTTTCTCCAGCTGCTGTCTGCCATACATTTCACGACAATCCGGCTGCCGCCGGATTCCTTCTCGATCAGGATATAATAATTATTTCCGAGGGCAATTCCCGTTCCGTAACGGATATCACGAACGATGTCTCCTTTTTTGATTGAATCCGTTTTTTCCAGTATCTGTGCTGACACATTCTGAAAACCTTTTTGCGACAGAACTGCTTCTTCTGTTCCGGAAGTGACAGACTCCTCGCCCGAAAGTATCTCTGCCTCTCTCAGCATTTCTGTCAGGAAGGAATAGCTGTCCGTCTGACCGTCCGCTACCTTGCTTATGGAATTTACGGCAAGATAATCCTGGCGCGGAAGATCCTCCAGTGCTTTTACAGCGTATGCCGGAAGAGAATCCTTTTCCTTCAAACGATATACTTTACGCTCCACTCCTTTTTCCATCGTTCCCAGAAAAACTTCTTTCCCCTGGTCTCCGGGCTTTTCGCCACTGTTTTTATTGGCATCTGTCTGCTGTGCCAGATACATTCTTCCATTACGAAGATAAACCGATGCTCCGGAACTGTCTGCATTGACGATAATATCTCCATACTGAAGTTTGGACAGATCCGCTTCCGTATCCGGCTGCTCCTCAAAACCATGTTTCTCCAGGACTTCTGCCATACTGTCAAACCCAAATGGCCGATTCTCATTCTCGCCGATCAGATATCCGTTTTCATACAGCGCATACCAGATCAGGGAGCATTCGTTCACATCCGGATTATTGGTGAATGACACGGAGGAATATCCGTGTGAATCATCTGCCACATAATTCTCCAGCCACTCCATGTAATCCTCAATCGGATCCAGGAGGCCGTCCGTTGCGGCATTCTGATACCTCGGCCAGTAAGTCGCCCTTGTCGTATTGCCACGAATAACTGCCTGCTGCGCCGTATAGAGCGGTCGCTCGTAATCCGTACAGAAATAAACTGCCGCCGCATAAGCGCCGTCTGCAGTTTCCGGAACACTTTTCAGATAGGCATAGCAGCCCTGGAAACGTGTCTCCAGGTCATACTTCAAAAAAGCCATCTGGCCTTTTACAGTACGGTAGTCCTGACCGTTGGAGTCACACCAGCCTTTCATAAGGAGAAAATTACTCCCCGTCCACTGCGCAAGGCCATAGCTGATTCCTCCCCCGCCGAGCGCAGCCTGATTAAAGCCGCACTCATGCCAGAAATTCCCCATGAGCCCGGCTGCCGCCGCGCGATTAAGCCCAAGACTGCCGACCAGATACCGGTAGACCTCTTTCTCATTTTCCGTCTCATTCACATAGACATTTCCGGCAGAAGGATCCACGACAGGCGTTATTTTTTCTCCGCTCTCCCTGGTGTCTCCTGTGTCACCAGAGTCCTCTGGCTTTTCCTCCTGATCCCTGGAATCCGCCTCTGAAGTTAAAGAGGATGTGCTTTCCGAACCGGAACTGACAGATTCCGGTGTCGAAGCGGCCGTCGGCGTAACCGCAGGTGTTTCCTCCGGAGCGGCTGTGGGTGCTGCTGTCGGTTCCGGAGTCGGGACATCTGTCGGTTCCAAAGAAGGCTCGGCCGAGGGAACTGCCGGAGTCTCTGATGTCTGAGGCACCTCCGTGCCGGTATTCCCCGATGAGGCATCCGCCGCATATGCCGGAACCGTCTGTCCGCAGAGCATCCCTGCAGTCAGGACACACATGGTTATCCTTCTTACTGTTTGATTACGCATTTACACTTCCTTTTCTTCCATGCTGCCGGGGACCACTCTCCGCCGCCCTGACAGCCTGGCCTGTCTCCGCAAAACTCCGTAAAAATACCAGCTTTAAGCGTAATTCTACTTCAATCCACGTAAGATGGCAAGTTCGCTGTCCTACCTCCGATGCCATATGCTATCTGGGTGCCTGTACCTACATTCTTTTTTATACCCAGATATAAATGCCCCAGGTGAAAAATTTCATCATTCTTCCTTATATTGACATTCAGGAATATTTCTACGATACTTACGGTCAGAAGGATCCGCAGTACCAGTTACTATTTCCGAAATACTGTGATTCCGGAATGAGAGGAGGAATCTCAATTATGCAAAAATTTGAATGCGTCGTTCAAAACCCGCTGGGGCTTCACGCCAGACCCGCTGCCAGGATCGCGCAGGCCTGCACAGATTTCAAAAGTACCGTGACCATTGAAGGAAACGATATGAAGGCAAGCGGCAATAATGTCCTGCAGATTCTGCGTCTCCAGGCTGTCCGCGGGACCCGTCTTGTTTTCACCGCAGACGGTCCGGACGAAGAAGAGGCTATCGCAAAAATAAAAGAAGTGATCTGTTCCGTTCAGCCTAAGGAAAAGAAAGTAGAAGTCCTGAAAATAGCCTTTTTCGGCTCCAAGGACTATGACCGCATGTTTTTCAGTGAGCTTTCCAATGACAAAGGAAGCGGCGGCTACAACGCGTCAATAAAATACTTCTCCAGCCGCCTGACCGCAGAAACCGCCCATCTGGCATCCGGCTTTGACGCGGTATGCATTTTTGTCAATGATGAAGCGCCCAGAGAGGTCATTGAAATCCTTCATGACTGCGGCGTCGGCCTGATTCTTCTCCGGTGCGCGGGATTTAATAATGTAGATATCAAAGCGGCTAAGGAGTACGGCATCACCGTTCTGCGTGTTCCTGCCTACTCTCCATATGCTGTTGCAGAGCATGCCATGGCCATCATCCAGGCCGCCAACCGCCGGATTCACAAAGCCTACAATAAAGTGCGCGATAATAATTTTGCTTTAAACGGACTGGTAGGCATGGATCTTCACAATAAGGTGGCAGGAATTATCGGCACCGGAAGAATCGGCCAGTGCATGACCCGAATCTGCCGTGGATATGGAATGCGGATCCTGGCATGGGACGCCTACCCGAACAAAGAATTGGAAGAAGAAGGTCTTCTGACCTATGTATCAAAAAAAGAGCTGTACGAAAAATCCGACCTGATTTCTCTCCACGCCCCGCTGATTATGGGTGAGGGAGGAACCTGGCACCTGATTGATGCCAAGGCCATTGCACAGATGAAAGATACCGCCATGCTGGTTAACACCTCCCGCGGAGGGCTGATTGATACCAACGCTCTGCTGGACGCTCTGAAACAGGGAAAGTTTCATGCGGTAGCTCTGGATGTTTACGAGGGCGAAGACAGCAATGTCTACACAGATCACTCTGAGGACGCTCTTTCCGAGGATATCACAGCCAGGCTGTTACATTTCCCGAATCTGATCCTTACCTCCCACCAGGCCTTCTTTACCAGGGAGGCTCTGCAGTCTATTGCCGCGGTGACCATGGAAAACGCAAGAAATTACAATGAGGGACTGCCCTACGGAGATGCGGAGGTACGCTGAATACAGGATTGAAGAGTTATTTGTCAAACCCGTTATTTCTTCCTATTGAGATTTCATTTAACACAGGAGCCTTTTTATGTTCTCTCTTCCGCCTGAATACGAAAAACGCATGCGTGCAATGCTCGGTGCAGAATTTCCGGCCTTTCTGGAATCCTGCCAGAGTAAAAGGCTCCGTGGTCTGCGGGTCAACACTTTGAAAGTTTCACCGGAAGAATTTGAGGCTCTTTCTCCTTTTCCCGTCAAACGGATTCCGTGGGTAGATAACGGTTTTTTCTATAGCGAAGATGTTTTTCCTGCGCAGCATCCTTATTATGCGGCAGGCCTGTACTATCTGCAGGAGCCCAGTGCCATGACCCCTGCCAGCCGTCTTCCCGTGAAAGACGGCGACCGTGTTTTGGACCTCTGTGCCGCCCCAGGCGGAAAGGCCACCGAGCTGGCCGCAAAGCTGCATGGCACCGGGCTTCTGGTGGCAAACGACATCAGCAGTTCCCGCGCAAAGGCGCTTCTTCGCAATCTTGAGTTATTCGGGGTTCGAAATATGGCCGTCACCAACGAATCTCCGGACAGGCTTGCAGGTTCTTTCCCTCAGTTTTTTGATAAAATTCTGGTAGACGCGCCCTGCTCCGGCGAGGGGATGTTCCGGAAATCCCCGGATGCAGCCGAGGCATGGAGTCCTGAGAAGGTAATGAACTGCGCCCGGACACAGGGCGAGATCCTGGCTCACGCCAGAGCAATGCTCCGTCCGGGAGGGATGCTGCTGTACTCGACCTGCACTTTTTCGCCTGAGGAAAACGAGCAGCAGATCGCTGCTTTTCTCCAACGCTTTTCGGATATGAAGCTGATCCCGATGAAGACCTGGAGCGGTTTTTCCTCCGGCAGACCGGACTGGGCTGACGGCAATCCGGAACTTGAAAAATGTATCCGTATCTGGCCGCACAAAATGGACGGGGAGGGGCATTTTCTTGCCCTGATGCAGAAGGAAGAAAACGCTTCTTTCGATGTCTTCCCCGCTTCTTTCCCTCCTTCCCCCGGTGAAAGACCGGAAAAGGCAGGGAAACGGAGAAGCAGGGCAAGCACGCGGTCAAAGGCTAACCTGACATCTGAAAGCAGAAATACTCCGGATAGGGAGCAGCTCTCACAGATCACCCCTTTTCTGGGCTGTCTCAGCCCGGATTTTGTGCAGAACCGGGGGAACAGTGCTTACTATGTCCAAAACAAACTGCCTATGCTGTCTGGTCTTCATTTTCTGCGGAACGGTGTTTTCCTCGGAGAATGGAAAAAGAACCGTTTTGAGCCCTCCCAGCCGCTTGCCCTTGCCCTCGGAAAAGAGGATCCGGTTCCTCGCCTGGATTTTTCTCCGGACGATCCGCGCCTTACGGCCTTTCTGCGGGGCGAATCCGTCTTTCTGAAAGCAGGCGAGGCGAAGATTTCCGACGGATGGAAACTGGTAACTGCAGACGGCCAGGCAGTCGGATGGGGAAAGCTGACACGGGGACAACTTAAGAATAAAATCGGAGCATCCTGGCGGATTACCTGAAAAGTGGGTTACGCTGTCATTTCCTGAAAAAAGTGTTGACTTTCTTCTCCTGTTCACATATAATATCACTTGTTGACAAAGTTCGGCATCGAAGCGTGGCTCAGTTTGGTAGAGCGCTGCGTTCGGGACGCAGAGGTCGTGGGTTCGAATCCCGTCGCTTCGACTCATAAAAAAACACCGGAAATACTTCAGAGGTATTTCCGGTATTTTTTATCTGTTAGTATTTCAATGCTTTATTGTATCCTTGATGTTCCTGATTATACGTGGAAAGTCTAAAAATAGCCTTCAGGTATCCTAAAGGTTTCTTTTTCCTTACTTTTTGAAAAGAGCAGATATTTTCCGTCCAATGGTCAGGAATACTTTATTCGGAATCTCAAATGCAGCCAGTATTCCAAATGCTATAGCCACAAGCACTACTATGGCATTTCGAAAATACCCCACGGCCGCACTTTCTTCGCCCTCAATCAGGCTGAAAATTGTGTAATACAGTTTGATCCCGGGGATCAGAGGAAAAACAGCCGGCACTAAAAACGCCGTAACCGGCGCAAGCCTGATAACCGCAGACACTCTGGCAAACAATGTTATAAGTACAGCCGCCGCCATTGTCGACAGAAATGTCCCGACAGAAAAAACTTCCGCTAAAAGATAATATAAAATCCACCCAATTCCTCCGATAACAAAACAACGATTATAAATGGATACAGGGGCATGAAACAGCCCTGCAAAGGCCGCTGTCCCGATGCCCGCTGCCAGGAACTGAAACACCATTGTCCAAATCATCTCTCTATATCCTTATAATGTTCTATCACTTATATCCATCCCTGTCGGCAATATTTAGCACACCTTCTCCTGCTATAGTACTGAATTATTTCTTTCCTCCCATTCTTAAAAAAACACATAGAACAACGCAACACCCAGCGCTATGCAGAATGTTACCAGCAGAGCATCCACTAGTCGTATCGTTCCAGCTATATAGTCTCCATTTGTCAGTTCCCGTACTCCATTGATAAAGGAAGTCCCCGGAATCAGAGGCATAATTGCGCCAGAGGTAATCATTCCGACATTTTCCCCTAATCCGACCCTGAATAAGAGGGTTGAACAAATAACCGCAAGAAAGGCGCCCAAAATGTGAACCAGAATTTTAGAAGGCTTTTTTACAAAGACAGATGACAGTGATACAAAGAAAGAGACCAGCATCCCGGAAATAACCGAGGCAAGGCAGTCCGTCCATACTCCGCCAAATGTATAGCAGAATCCTCCCGAACCAACTCCAGCCAGAATCCCCTGAACAAAAAAATTCTTATCAGGTATCTCCTGAATTCTCTTTAACTCTTTCACCGCTTCCGGAAGAGAATATTTTCCCGCTGCAATCTGTCTGGATAAAGCGTTGACTGCAATAATACGATTGATATGAACCGCCCGGAATGGGATATGCCTGACATTGGCATATACATCCCTGTCTGAATCCTTGGCGGTCAAAAAAATTCCGGTACTTAGCACAAAGGGGCTGATATCTTTTACACCGTACCATGCAGCAATCCGCTGCATGGTATCCTCCACACGTCTGATTTCAGCTCCGCTTTCCAGCAGCACAGTTCCTACGTTAACTGTAAAATCCAAGACTTCTTCGCTATATTCATTCATCTTCCTTACTATCTGCCTGTGTCATGATTTTTTCTTTTTTTCCGCCTTTGCCTGAAGTCTGGCCTTCTGAATGTCTTCCCGTTTTTCTTTCGTCAGACGAAGCCAGGCAATAGTACAAAACAGACCGATCACCAGCAGAACGGTTAAAACTCCGAAGAATACCTGGTATCCTTTTGCCCCTTCCCACCTGTCAAGACAGCGTCCGGCAATCAGCGGGGCAAAGAGTTCCACGCTATATCCCAGTGGCGTTAAGATGGCTGTTACAGTACCTGTAACCTCTACCGGATTATCCGCTTCTTCCATAATGGCAAAATGCATTGACTGAGCTGCATACATAGAAGCATAGATAACGGCACAGAATACAAGTAACATCCCAATCATTGATTTTTTGCCGGGAATGAAAATCAGGCCAAGCATACCGATAATCATCAGGATAAAGCTTCCCAGCAGGACTTTGGACGACCCAATCCGGTCTGCAGTAAATCCTGCGATAAAGCATCCTACCGGACGTACATATTGAGAAAAATATCCGATTGCGGCACCGATAACAGCCGTAGCTCCAAAAACCGCCGTCGTATAAGGAGTAATATAAAAATAGCTGCAGCAAATGGCATAAGAACAGAAAATGATAATAGCATTCAGCCATGTAGTGGGCATTTTTAAAACACGTTTCAAAACGGGAACATTTACAATTGCATTGCTCTCTCTGTGAAACGGCGGTTCTCTGTACATAAACAAAATAAGGAAACCCAGCGCTATATCTATAATAGAGTAAATGATAATAATCGTAAACAAACCTGCCTGTGCAGAAATCTTTACGGACAGAATGCCAAACGCAGCCAGAACCGCCGCGGACTGCACCATATTGGTAATTCCTCTTCCACCTTCAAATAAACCAAAGACTCGTCCCTGTTCCTTTTCTGAGGCAATAGAACGAAGTGCTTTAACCAGGGCATTCCAGAACGTCAAAATAGAAGTAATTCCCCAGACCGCATGGATTGCAAAAAGCGCCCAGTACGGCGGTTTTAGTAAAAGCAGAAAGCCAAGCGCACCAGTAACTACCAGCGAAACAAACAGAAGTTTTTTTGCCGGCCACCGGTCAGCACAGAACCCTCCCAGAAAATATGCGATAATGGCAAATCCTCCGTAGGCGCTTCCAAGGGCTCCCATCTGTGTGTTTGTCAAGCCATATACCTCTACAAAAGTATCGTAATAATAGCTTCTGAAATATGGAAGAGAATAGATCATTGCTCCAGCAATGATCAATAAAACCAACGTTACAATATTGTTTTTTATACTTCTTACGTAACCTTTTTCCGCCGTACCCGATTCAGTACCCATTACTTTTCCTCCAAATCGTATGGATTTCGATTTTCCCAAAATTTCCTGCTGTTCTCAAAATACCTGTAAACGATTCCTTCCGGAGAAGAAATGCCGTTACCCAAATGGCACTTCTCCGAATAAATTAATTATAGAATACTGTTTCTGGCATCCTGCATTAGTTTTTCCACTTCCGTACGGATCTCAGGACGGATTTCGGGAACCTCATCTCTTTTCAGAAGCTCATCTGCCCGTTCCTCCGCACGCTGGTTAAGCCCGGTCTCTCCCATCTTCAGCCAATCTGCCCATGTGCTGTCGAACCCGATGCTCGGAATAAAAATCTCATCCTTCAGATGATCCATGGTATGCTCCTGTTCCATAAATGTCTCCCCATCTTCTACCACACATCCGAGTGCTTCATATCCTAGTTCTTCTTCATTAATAACAAAAGGTCTTTCTGCCTTTTTAATCATGCCAATGATCTCATTATCCAAAACCAGCTGACTTAAAGAAGCACACATGACACTGGCAGTACTTCCGAACCCGGTGATCATCGTCGCTCCAGCAAGTCCTGGAAGAAGCCCGTTAATCATCTTCTCATATCCGGCCTGCTCATCCATCGCACACGAAGTGCAGCAAACTCCGTATTCATCGGACATCATCCCGCAGTAAGACGCCAGCTGTACGGCAAGTGCACTGGAAATTCCTGTCTCCGGAAGTCCCAGAATACACTGTGTATTCCGCATGTTGGCAAAAAAGGTTCTGGCGCCATAGATAAGTACGCAATCCGGATTCATAAGATAAGCCGTCGCCGCATATGCAAGAATTTCGGCATGGCACTGTGCAACGGTTCCTGCGACAGAGAGCGGAGACGTAAGCCCACCCATTGGTGCCGCAAGTATGCTAACCGGGATGCCGGCTTCCACAATATACCGTGTGGTGTCTGTGATATGTTTCGGAAGAAACAGAGGAGACTCCGGCGATATCCCCACCATGCCTATCGGATTGTCGGAAAGCTTATCCCCGCCATATATTTTAAAGAGCTCTGCGATGTATTTGGCATTCGCCGGCTGCGACAATCCCGGGCCGTAAATCGGCTTGTGTGAATACTCCAGCATGGTAGCTGTCTGCTGAAGCTGCGTAATCGCGGAAGGTACATCGCTGGGATAAACAAGCGCGCAGGGAATATCCAGATTTTCCAGCTGATTCATAATCCGGATGGTCAGAATCAAATCCTCCAGCGTAGCATTTTTCCTCTGCCCAGTCTTCATATCCGCAATCCAAGGAGCTCCTCCCGTACTATGCGAAAGAGAAATTCCTCCCAATGTCATATTTTTTTTCATTCCTGTCACAGGAGAAGTAAATGTGACTTTCTGCTTCTGTGCTTTAATTGTCCTCTCCAAAAGCTCATCACAAAAATAAATGCGGTCGTCTTTTTCCCTGCATCCATTTTCACAGAGCATTTTCCTTACTTCCGGATCTTCTATGCGCATCCCATATGTTTTCAATATTTTCACCGAATACGCATGCAGATCTGCAATTTCCTGATCATCCAGATACTTTAACCTTGGTACAAAACTCATTTTTTGAAATCCTCCGCTTGATTTCTTTGTGCACGTTCAACAAGTAACAACTCTATACCACCAGATTCAGGGGCTTTTTCTATAATCAACGTACTATCAGGGAGAACAATTGTCAATGAGTTATTTCATAATCGTGAAATTGTACATTATTTATTTCATTTTTCTGTGTATTTTCCAATTGTTTTTTTCATAAATTACTGTTATTCTGAATACACTCGGACAAACTTCTATATCCGCCTGTAAAGTGCCAAAACAGCATAAATCAAGGAATATGACAATGAATGAAAAAATTAATATTGGAGACAGTATCCGAAAAAAAAGGAAACAGGAAAACATCACCATGAAGGCCCTGTCGGATCAGACAGGTCTTTCCATTGGATATCTCAGTAATGTCGAGCGCAATATAACCAGCCCGACAATTCTTAATCTTCAGAAGATCTGTGAAGCATTACACACTTCACTGGGCGATCTTGTTACAAGGCCAGAAGAAAATGGAATTGTTATACGGGCAAAAGACAGGCGGCAAACCATTGACGAAAACCACAATATTCACATTCTCACGATGGACTTTGGCCTCTCCGAGGGATACTCGTTGCTGATGATCAATGATCCCAGCAGTCCAGACAGTTCTTTCGAAGGTACCGAATGGACCCATGGTTTTACTGAAGTAGGATATGTTGTTTCCGGAAAAATACGGGTGGTTATTAGCAGCACAGCCTACGACCTCGAGCGGGGTGATTCTATTCTGATACGCGAAAACACTCCGCATAAGGTTTATAATCTGAGCACAACAGAGAAAGTGGTAACTTACTGGACAAGATATCAAAAGCGAACAGATGAACAATGACATTCGGAATTCAGGGGTAGAATCCTAAGGCCATTCTTATATCTGGAGGGTACAGAAATGAATGCTTATGAAAAAAGACGAGAAAATGCTTACCGCCTGTTCGGTGAAGCCGGTTACAGTAAGGCCATTATCGGCGATCCGATGGAAATTTACTATCTGACCGGGAGACACATCATCCCTTATGAGCGATTTTACGGGCTTGTGCTGGATATTCCGCATCAAAACGCCAAAATGATTAATCCCAGTGTAGATATCGGATGCATGAAAGACAGCGGCATTGAAGAAGTTGTGTACACAGATACAGAGGGACCTGCTTCGCGCATTGCGTCTCTTACTTCTGGCGCCGCTTCCATAGCTGTAGACAGAAATTATTACTCGATGGCTGTTGGCGATCTCTTTCCATATTCCGGAGAAAAAATCGGTAATGCCGGGAAAATTATTGCCAGGCTGCGCATGAAAAAAGATGCGGAAGAAATAAAAATCATGCGTTTTGCCGCAGAAATCGTAGACAAGGCTCTGGATTTTGTAAAAAACGAGATTCGTCCGGGCATGAGCGAAAAAGAGCTTTACCAGATGCTATACTCATTCATGTCAAAATTCCCGGATTTCAATACGGATGAGGTCATTATTCTGGCTCTGGGAGGACCGCACTCAGCCAATCCCCATGGAGCCAGCGGTGATTACCGTTTTCAGCCCGGAGACGTCGTACTGATGGATTTTTGCGCCTACTATAAATATTACTGGTCCGATATTACGCGTTGCATGTTTCTGGGCGAACCTTCAAACTCCAAGCTTCCGGAAATATATCATATTGTTAAAGGCGCCAATCAGGCAGCGTTCCAAATTATTCGTCCGGGGATAAAGGCAAAAGAAATTGATCGGGCTGCACGTGACTATATCACTGAGGCCGGTTACGGCGAATATTTTCTCCATAGAACCGGGCACGGCCTGGGACTTTCTGTACACGAAGAACCTTACATCACACCTGATAATGAACTGATCATGGAAGAAGGGATGACCCATACAGATGAGCCGGGCATTTATCTTGACGGGATCGGAGGAATCCGTCTGGAGGATGACATTCTGGTTACACACAACGGCGCTGAACGGCTGACCCAATACAGTAAAAATTTTGAAGATATGATTATTCCTATATAATGAGAACTCTTTCTACCTGTTCATATTTCTGTCATCTGCCTGGCAGAAGAAAAGCCGCGGTTTCCGCCGCGGCTTTTCTGAATTCTCTGTATGATCAGACAGCTTTATTCTTCTTCTGTCGAATCCTCCTGCCGCAGCATCTCATCATACTTGTTCAGAATGAGGGACTGTATTCTGTCCCTGGTAACTGAGTTAATGGGATGTGCAATATCACGATACTCTCCATCACTGGTTTTTCTGCTGGGCATCGCAATAAACAGTCCCTTGTCTCCTTCGATGACCTTAATATCGTGTACTGCGAATTCATCATCCAGGGTGATGGAGACAACAGCCTTCATCTTCCCTTCCTTTGTAACCTTCCTGATTCTGACATCTGTGATTTGCATAAAAACTCCTCCTCCCACATTGCGCAGGCATTTTAGATCGCGTATCTCTCATTTTTTTCGATAACGATCCTGATTCTGTCTTCGCCGCAGTAATAAGAGTTTGCCCTTATCGTATCACGGCTTTCGACAATACAATTCTCAATATGAGTATTGTCCCCAAGGTACACATTGTTCAGGATAATGGAATTCTTAATCACACAGTTGTTGCCTACATATACGTCTTTGAAGAGGATAGAATTTTCGACTTGTCCATTTATGATACAACCACTAGATATCAAGCTGTTCTTTACTACGTTGCCAGGATTGTACTTGGCAGGCGGAAGATCATCGATCTTTGAGTAGATCTCAGGAAACTGGTTAAAGAAGTAATCTCTGACCTCCGGCTTTAGAAAATCCATATTCGTTCGATAATAGGATTCCACCGTTGCAATGTTGCTCCAATAGGTATCTATTTTATATCCATAGATCCGCTTCAGATTCTTGTAGCGGATAAAGATATCCTTTACCAGATCGAACCTGTCTTCCTGTGCGCAGCGTTCTAGCAGCTCGATCAGCAGACGTCTCCTTATAATATAGATTCCGGTAGAAATCAGATTGGAATCCGAAACCATCGGTTTTTCCTCGAATTCCTCAATCCGGGAATCTTCATTCATCCGAAGGACGCCGAAACGACTTGGGTCATCATTTCTGCATTCTGTACAGACAATTGTAATATCTGCCCGCTTCGCTATATGATATTCCAAAACCTTTCCGTAGTCAAGTTTATAAATTCCGTCTCCGGAGGCAATGACCACATAGGGCTCGTGGCTTTCCTTCAGCCAGCGGAGGTTCTGATAGATGGCATCTGCCGTCCCTCTGTACCACCAGTTATTCGTCGATGTAACGGTAGGCGTGAACACATACAGGCCACCCTGCTTGCGTCCGAAATTCCACCACTTGGAAGACATCAGATGCTCATTCAGTGAACGAGCATTGTACTGTGTCAGAACCGCAACCTTCTGGATATGGGAATTGGTCATGCTGCTGAGCGCGAAGTCTATGCTCCGGTAGCTTCCGGCAACCGGCATGGCCGCAATGGCACGTTTCTCTGACAGCTCGCGCATGCGGTTGTTGTTGCCGCCCGCCAGAATAATTCCTATAGCCCTCATATCAGATCACCGTCCTCTTTGATAAGCGCCCCGCCTCCGGGAAGCTCTCCGTTCTCGAAATCCTCTGCCGTCAGTTTTCCGCCCGCTACCGTGTTTTTGCCGATCCGGACTCCTGCGGGTATAACAGATCTCTCACCAATGGTTGCCAGACCCCATGCATAGATTCTGGGATTCAGTACATTGGGCGCTTCTTCTCCGACTCCGACCTGCGCATTGGCGCCGATGACAGACTCTTCCGCAATAATCGCCCGGTCTATCTGCGCTCCTTCTTCCACCACGGTATTCCGCATAATAATAGAATCCCGCACGACGGCTCCCTTTTTTATGGTTACTCCGGCGCCGATGACCGAATTATGCACTTCCCCGTAAATTTCCGTGCCCTCGCCCATGATGCACCGGTCTGCGGTTCCTTCGGCGGAGATATACTGCGGGCGGATAATGTCTCCCTTGGTATAGATCTTCCAGAATTCCTCATACAGATTAAACTCCGGAATGATGTCAATCAGCTCCATATTTGCCTGCCAGTAGGAGCCCAGGGTTCCGACGTCCTTCCAGTAGCCGGTGAATTCATAGGCAAATAGCCGTTTTCCGTTATCCCTGCAGTAGGGAAGTACATGCTTGCCGAAATCGCACCCCGGCTGATCTTTAAGCGCAAGCAGAGAATCCTTCAGCGTCTGCCAGTTAAAGATATAAATCCCCATGGACGCCAGATTGCTTCTGGGATGCTCCGGCTTCTCCTCAAACTCCGTAATTCTTCCGCTGCCATCCGTAATCATAATGCCAAACCGGCTGGCCTCTTCCATGGGAACCGGCATGCAGGCAATCGTCACATCGGCTTTATTGGCCTTGTGATAATCCAGCATGACCTCGTAATCCATCTTATAGATGTGATCCCCGGAGAGAATCAGAACATAATCCGGGTTCATGGACTGCATGTACGCCAGATTCTGATAGATGGCATTGGCAGTGCCGGTATACCATTCGCTGCAGGTACTTCTCTCATAAGGCGGAAGAATCGTCACACCGCCCACATTCCGGTCCAGATCCCACGGGATGCCTATCCCGATATGGCTGTTCAACCGAAGAGGCTGGTACTGCGTCAGCACCCCCACCGTATCAATACCCGAATTGATGCAGTTGCTGAGCGGAAAATCAATAATACGGTATTTTGCCCCGAATTCCACAGCAGGCTTTGCCACTTTTGCCGTCAGGATACCCAGTCTGCTTCCCTGCCCGCCGGCAAGGAGCATGGCGATCATCTCTTTTTTAACCATGCGCTCACCCCTTGTTTCTAGGATATTAGAATTATAGCATACAGGAAGATGATTGTGAACATTTTCAATAAAAAATCAGCTTGTCAGCATGTTTTTTAATGCAAAATACCGAAAGCGTTCCTTCAATTTCGCTATTTCCTGCAAAAAAACAGGTGTTTTTACGATGCCGTCCCTGTTCCGAAGACCTGCCGGACGCCGCCTGTCTTCCTTGCTTTTTTACAGAGGTAAGGCTATAATCTAGTTGCTGCAGAGGAACCGGTGTTTTTTTCAGGTTCTCCGATGCTTATCATTCTTTTCTCTGCCGCATCCGCAAAATGATATACCGGCCTTGCCGGCCGTCTATTTATATAAGAAAGTTCAGGAATTTACCCATATGTATACCATACATTTTGATCAGCCGAACCATCTGCATTTTATCGGAATCGGCGGAATCAGCATGAGCGGCCTCGCCGCTATTTTATTAAAGGAAGGTTTTACCATTTCCGGTTCTGACTTTAAGAAATCAGAGCTTACCGAGAAACTGGAAAAGGCGGGCGCCAGGATTGTCTACAGCCAGTCCGCAGACAATATCGACGGCTCTATAGATGCTGTTATCTATACCGCAGCGATCCATCCGGACAACCCGGAGTTTGCCGCTGCCGTAAAGAAAAAGATTCCCATGCTCAGCAGAGCTCAACTCCTGGGACAGATGATGAAAAACTATAAGATCCCCATCTGTGTTTCCGGAACCCACGGAAAAACCACCACCACCTCCATGGCTGCCCATATCCTTATGGCCGCCGGAATGGATCCGACCATCTCTGTGGGCGGAATTCTGCCGCTAATCAAGGGTAATTACCGGATCGGTGGAAGACAGGCTTTTCTGATGGAAGCCTGTGAATATACCAACAGCTTTCTCAGCTTCTTCCCGAAAATCAGCATTATCCTGGACATTGATGCGGATCATCTGGACTTTTTCAAGGATCTGGAAGACATCCGCCACTCCTTCCGCCGTTTTGCCGAACTGCTTCCGGCGGACGGGGCACTGATTATAAACGCGGATGATCCGGCCTATAAAATGATCAGCCGGGATCTGCCCTGCAAGGTCATTACCTACTCCATCCTGGGGAACGGTGATTTTACGGCGGACACGGTTTCCTATAACAAAATGGGCTGTGCCTCTTTCCGGGTCCTGCACAACGGCACGGAATATGGAAACTTTCATCTGGAGGTCCCCGGTGAGCACAACGTAGGAAACGCTCTGGCCGTCATCGCCCTGGCTGATCTGCTGGGCATCCGTCCGGAGACCATTCAGGAGGGGTTTTCCGGCTTTCACGGAACCAACCGCCGTTTTGAGTACAAGGGAACGATGAACGGAGTCACTGTCATTGACGACTACGCACACCATCCCACAGAAATCCGGGCAACGCTGCGCACTGCGGCCAAATATCCTCACAAAAAAATCTGGTGCATTTTTCAGCCGCACACCTATACCCGCACAAAAGCACTGCTGCATGAATTTGCCGAAGCCCTCACGCTGGCAGACCATGTGATCCTGGCGGATATCTACGCCGCCAGAGAGCTGGACATCTATGGAATTTCCTCCCGTGATCTGCAGGAAGAGATTCAGAAGCTGGGAACAGACTGCGATTATTTTCCTTCCTTTGAAGAAATTGAGGACTTTGCCAGAAAGAACTGCCGCGAGGGGGATCTTCTGATCACGATGGGCGCCGGAAACGTTGTCCAGATCGGAGAAGCACTTGTGAAATGATGTGAGGATACTATGGGTTCCATTACCATTCAGGATCACCGGCTGGCAGGGGCTACCCTGCTTCCGGACACTTTTGTTGATTATTATATGCCCAGGGCAAACGGAGAGTTCGTTAAGATCTTTCTCTACCTGCTCCGAAGCGTCCATGCGCCTAACGCGTATCCGACGCTTTCTTCTCTGGCGGATGTTTTTTCCTGCACGGAAAAGGATGTACTGCGGTCTCTGCGGTACTGGGAAAAAGCCGGACTTCTGAAACTGAATTTTAAGGAGAAGGAACTGGAGGAGATTGTCCTTCTACCCATTTCCGAGACCTTGTCGGCAACCCGCAGAGTCCCGGAGGAGGACGGTTCTGATGTGGAACTCCCTCTGCCTTCTGCCGCGGAGCTTCCCGGCAGCATTGGCAGTGCGGCAAAGCAGAATGCAGAAACTTCTTCCGGACAGAACAGCGCCGGAAAGGGCGCAGACGCCCGTCCGTCCACCCAGATTTCTTCCGCACGGCTCCGGGAACTGAAAGGCGACGAGGACGCGAAAACAATCGCCATGGTGGCGGAAGCCTATCTGGGTCGTACCCTGAGTACGACAGATCTCCGGCACCTGCTTTATTTTTACGACGAGCTTCATTTTCCGGAAAATCTGGTAGAATATCTGGTAGAATACTGCGTAAGCAGAGGAAAACGAAGCATGCACTACATAGAAACCGTCGGTCTGGCCTGGTACAGAGAGGGAATTCTTACCCTGAAGGATGCCAAAGCCAGAGAAAAGCTTGGAAAAAAGAACTACTATACGATTTTCCGGGCTTTTGGCATCCGGAACCGGGATCCGATTCCGGACGAAATTGCGGCCATGGACCGATGGCTGAACGAATACGGTTTTTCCACCGATATTATCGGGGAAGCGGCAAGCCGGACAATCCGGAAAACCGGGCAGCCCAGTTTTCCTTATGCGGACAGTATTCTCACCGCCTGGAACAACGCGGGGGTAAAGACCCCGGAAGATATTACGGCTCTGGACCAACAGCACAGGGAGAGCCGGAAGCCATCCGAAGCTGACAAAAAAAAGCCTTCCGGAACCCCAAAGTCGCCGAACCGGTTTAATAACAATTTTCAGCCCAGAACTTACGACTACGACAAGCTGGAACAGGAACTTCTGAACAGTCAGGAGTCCGGAAAACACTGAAGCAGGGGAACAGATATGGCATTAACCAATTCTCAGTATGACGCCGTTATGCGTCTGTATAATCAGCGCCAGATCTCTGACCAGCGGGCGCTGGCGGAACGCCGGCATGATGCCTACCTGCACATACCGCGGCTTCAGGAGCTGGACAGCAAAGCTGCCGGCCTGTCCGTGGATAAGGCCTATGCTCTCCTGGAACCGGGAGACCACAGAGATTTTGATCTGAGCAAAGCGCTGGCTGATATTTCTGAAGAGAGAAAGCTTCTCCTTCAGAGCCACGGTTATCCGGACGACTATCTGGATATGCAGTATGTTTGTCCCGCATGCAGGGATACCGGCTATATCGGCAGAAAAAAATGCCGCTGTTTCCGTCAGCTGGAGCTGCAGGTTCTTTATGCGCAGTCTAATCTGCCGGATAGTCTGCAAAATGATACCTTTGAAAATTTCAGTCTGGATTACTATGACCCCTCACGGATCAGTCCGCAAACAGGGGCAGACGCCCGCCAGGAGGCGGAAAACGCTCTCCGGATCTCCCGGTCCTTTGTACGGAACTTCCATGAGAAATTTGAGAACATCTGCTTTTATGGCGAGGTGGGCGTCGGAAAGACCTTCCTCTCCCACTGCATCGCGGGCGCCCTGTTGGACCGGGGATTCAGTGTTCTCTACCTGACTGCCGGCGATATGTTTGACATGCTGCGGAAATATAAGTTTTCCGGATCCGGAAGCACTGAGGAACTGCAGGAATTTTACAGTCTTTTATTTTCCAGTGACCTGCTGATTATTGATGATCTCGGCACGGAACTGACAAACGCTTTTGTGTCCTCGGAGCTTTTTACCTGCATCAATGAGAGAATTCTGCGCCGCACGCCGACGATCCTTTCGACAAACCTCTCCGTCCGGGAATTTGTCGATACCTTTTCCGAGAGGACGGCTTCCCGCATCTTTGGAAATTATACACTGGTTCACATGAGCGGACATGACATCCGCATTCAGAAAAAACTGGCAGGAGGTCAATAGAAACATGGCAGAAAAAACATCAAATTACTACGACTCCCTTCCCTACGGGCGTCTGGGCATTATCGCCCTCGACAGCTGCAGCGGGATGGGGAAAAGAGTGAACGAGTATCTGGTCCAGTGGAGGAAGGAACGGGAATCCGACCACAAAAAAAATCTCTCTGTGGAGGGATATGAAAGAGATTCCTACTTGATTCCCTCTTCGGTTCCCCGCTTCGGCTCCGGCGAAGCTAAGGGCGTACTGAAGGAATCCGTCCGCGGCGACGATCTCTATATTCTGGTAGATGTCTGCAATTATTCGATCACCTACTCTCTCTGCGGCTACCAGAACCGGATGTCTCCGGATGATCATTTCCAGGATCTGAAACGAGTCATCGCGGCGGTCGGAGGAAAAGCCCGCCGCATCAATGTCATCATGCCTTTCCTGTACGAGAGCCGTCAGCACAAGCGCTCCGGCAGAGAATCCCTGGACTGCGCCATCGGCCTGCAGGAGCTTGTGGACATGGGCGTGGAGAATATTATTACCTTTGACGCGCATGATCCGCGTGTACAGAACGCTATCCCTCTCCACGGGTTTGAAACCGTACAGCCGGCCTACCAGTTTATTAAAAACATCCTGCGTCACGCAGAACCGGACATGAAGCTGGATTCTGATCACCTGATGGTGATCAGCCCGGACGAAGGCGGCATGAGCCGCGCCATCTACATTGCCAATAACCTCGGCGTGGACATGGGCATGTTCTACAAGAGAAGAGATTATTCCGTTATCGTGGACGGTTCCAATCCTATTGTCGCCCATGAATTTCTGGGAGCCGACGTAGAAGGCAAAGATATGATTATTGTCGATGACATGATCTCCTCCGGAGGAAGCGTCATTGAAGTGGCAAAGCTGCTGAAGGAACGCCACGCGAAGAACATTTATATCTGCGCTACCTTCGGGCTGTTTACGAACGGGCTGGACAAGTTTGACAAAGCCTACGAACAGGGCTTCTTCACCAGGCTGGTGACCACTAACCTTGTGTACCAGACGCCGGATCTGCTGAAGAGGCCGTACTACATCAACTGCGACCTGAGTAAGTACATTGCCCTGATCATTGATACGCTGAACCACGATTCCTCCATCAGCAGCCTTCTGGATCCCTCTGACCGCATCCAAAAGGTCATTAAGAAATTTTTGAACCACGAAAAAATCTGAGCGCAATACAGAACACAGAACTGCTTTTAGACGTCTATGAAAAAGCTGCGGCTCCATGTATGAATTTCATACATGGAGCCGCAGCTTTTTCGATAATATCGTTCTCTGTTTCCGGCGCCCGCATCAGGACTTCCGGCTGATCATCTCTCTCTTGCGCAGACGGGAGTCCAGCTGACGCTTGCGGATACGCAGGCTTTTCGGTGTGACCTCCAGCAGCTCATCGCTGTCGATGAATTCCATGGCGTCCTCCAGGGACAGAACTCTGGGCGGAGTAAGTGTCAGCGCCTCATCCGCGGAGGAGGAACGGGTATTGGTCAGATGTTTGGTCTTGCAGACGTTCACCTCGATATCCTCCGGTTTCCCGCTCTCTCCGATGACCATACCGGCATACACACGCTCTCCCGGCCCGATGAACAGGGTGCCTCTCTGCTGTGCGGCAAAAAGGCCGTAGGTTACGGATTCTCCGGCCTCGAAGGCAATCAGGGAGCCGTTCTTCCGGAAGGTAATATCTCCTTTATAAGGAACGTATTCATCGAAGATAGTATTCAGAATTCCGGTTCCCTTTGTCATGGTCATAAATCTTCCGCGGAATCCGATCAAACCGCGGGACGGTATGACAAATTCCAGACGGGTGACGCCGTTATCGCCGACGCTCATGCCCTGGAGTTCTCCCTTTCTCTCGCTGAGACTCTGGATGACCGATCCGCTGTATTCATCCGGGACATCAATATACGCCAGCTCCTGAGGCTCCAGCTTCTTGCCCCTCTCATCGGTTTTATAGATGACTTCCGCCTTGCTGACCGCAAATTCATAGCCTTCCCGGCGCATGCTCTCAATCAGGACAGAAAGATGCAGCTCGCCGCGGCCGGACACCTTGAAGCAGTCCGGGGCGGTTTCCTCTACCCGCAGGCTGACATCCGTGTTCAGCTCGCGGAACAGTCGGTCTCTTAGATGCCGGGACGTGACATAGGTTCCCTCCTGTCCCGCCAGAGGAGAATCATTGACCAGGAAGTTCATGGAAATGGTCGGATCGGAAATTTTCTGGAAAGGAATCGGCTTCGGATCCACCAGATCGCAGAGGGTATCTCCAATATGGATATCCGGAATACCGGAAATAGCAACGATTTCCCCGACAGAGGCTTCTTTGACCTCGATCCGCTTCAGACCGTCAAACACATACATCTTGCTGATTTTTACGCGCTCTCTCTTATCCGGATCATGGTGGTTCATCAATAGAACCTCCTGATTCAGGGCAAGCTTTCCATTATCGATTTTCCCGATACCGATTCTGCCGACATACTCGTTGTAGTCGATGGTACTGACCAGCATCTGAATGCCTGCCTCCGGATCACCCTCCGGGCATGGAATATACTTCAGAATTGCCTCAAACAGGGGGGTCATATCCCTGGGCTCATCCTCCAGCTCGTCCAGCGCGTATCCGCCTCTGGCAGTCGCATAGAGAAAAGGCGCGTCCAGCTGCTCGTCCGAGGCTCCCAGATCCATCAGGAGCTCCAGAACCTCGTCCACGACTTCTTTCGGGCGGGCATTCGGCCTGTCGATTTTATTGATGCAGACGATGACCTTCAGATCCAGATCCAGCGCTTTCTGAAGCACGAACCTGGTCTGCGGCATCGGACCCTCGAAGGCATCGACCAGAAGGATCACGCCGTTGACCATCTTCAGAACGCGCTCCACCTCGCCCCCGAAATCCGCGTGTCCGGGGGTATCAATAATGTTTATTTTTACGCCGTTGTAGTGGACGGCTGTATTTTTGGAAAGGATCGTAATTCCGCGCTCCCGCTCAATGTCGCCGGAATCCATGACACGCTCCTGCACTTCCTGATTGGCGCGGAACGTCCCGCTCTGCCGGAGCAGCTGATCGACCAGTGTTGTCTTGCCGTGATCGACATGAGCTATGATCGCTACATTTCGGATATCCTCTCTGACTATATTCATCTTTTCTACCTCTTATAAACCCTTCTCCGGTTCCGGGCGGTGCCCTCCGAAAAACCGGAAATATACCATTCTGCCTGTCTTTTTCGCAACCGCATTATTGTAGCATATTTTTTTTTATTTGTGTAGAAGGAATATCACTGTGTCAATAGCAAAAAGAGCCGAAAAACGAGAGAAAAATTTGGGAAATTTTCATGTGTTTCCTTCCGGAGAGCGGTTTTCGGAATTCTTGACAGCGTGACCGAATCATGCTATATTTCAGCTATTGAGATAGAGGTCGCGCGGAACATCAGTATCTGCCCGGACGTGCCGGACACGGGGGATGGCCAGAGAAAGGGAACTGCGCCGAAGGGATTATTGCCGGAAAATATTCCCTGGGCTCGTGGTCGAACAGATCCCTGACTGTCATCGGAAGATGGAGCGCTATCCTTGGTTTAACTGTATGTGTGAGCTGCATATACAACTGAGAAGGCGCCTTTTCCGGTTGCCTTTTTTCTTTGTAAACTTCTGTGCATGCCTCTGGCATACAGAACCAGGGACTCATCGGTCCCGTGCGGTTTTCTGCCGCAAACGGATGGTTTAATTTCAAACAGGGAGGATTAGTTATGTCATTTTTCAAGGGCGCGGGCGTAGCCATTATCACACCAATGCACGACGACGGATCGGTAAATCTGGAGAAACTGGATGAAATCCTGGAACAGCAGATCGCAGAGGGAACCGATGCCATTGTCATCTGCGGCACAACCGGAGAATCCGCAACGCTTACGGAAGAGGAACATCTAGCAACCGTGAAGCACTGCGTACAGACCGTAAACGGAAGAATTCCGGTTATTGCGGGAACCGGATCCAACAGTACGGCAACCGCGGTTGCCATGTCCCGTGAGGCGGAAAGCTATGGTGTCGATGGTCTCCTGATTGTCACGCCTTACTACAATAAAGCGACCCAGAGCGGACTGATCCGGCACTACACCACCATCGCGGAGGCGGTTCACACGCCGATTATTATGTACAATGTTCCTTCCAGGACAGGCTGCAATATCCTGCCGGAGACTGCCGCCTATCTCTGCAAGAATGTTGAGAATATCAAAGGCATCAAGGCTGCCAGCGGAAACATCTCGCAGATCACAAAAACGAAGGCGCTCTGCGGAGAGGATCTGGAGATTTTCTCCGGAAACGATGATCAGGTCATTCCCATTATGTCCATCGGCGGACACGGCGTGATCTCCGTGCTTTCCAATGTCGCCCCCAGATACACGCATGACATGTGTCAGAAGATGCTGGACGGCAATGTAAAGGAGGCCGCAGAAATGCAGCTGAAGGCACTGGATCTGATCGGTTCCCTCTTCTGCGAGGTAAATCCGATTCCTGTCAAGGTTGCCATGAATATGATGGGTATGCAGGTCGGTCCTCTTCGCGGTCCTCTTTTCGATATGGAGCCGGCGAATAAGGAACGCCTCAGAAACTCTTTGATTAACTTTGGTCTTACCGTCACGGAGTAAGCAGACCATAGGGCTGTCGCAGGGGCGGCGGTCCTTTTTGTTTTTTCTGTCCTTACGTCCGGGGCAATAAATCACAGGATCCTGCGAACCGGCGGGCATAACCCGGAAAATGCAGCCGGCAGTTCGGGAAGTTCACATCGCAAAATACAACAGATTGGAGATTTCACATGACGAAAATAATTATCAGTGGCTGCAGCGGCCACATGGGACATGTACTGACACAGCTGATTGAGGCAGATCCGGAAACCACAGCGGTGGCCGGAATCGACCCTGTTGCCGATGCGTCATGCGGCTACCCCGTTTTTGCCTCGGCGGCAGAATGCACGGTTCCCGCCGATGTCATTATCGACTTTTCTAATTTTCGGGCTGTCGATGCCCTTCTGGACTATGCCGTAGAAAAAAAGCTGCCTCTGGTTCTGTGTACCACCGGCCTGTCGGAGGATCAGCTTCAGAAGGTGGAGGAGGCAAGCAGGCAGACAGCGATTCTCCGCTCCGCAAACATGTCTCTGGGGATCAATCTTCTGATGAAGCTTCTGAAGGAAGCCGCCGCCCGGCTTGCCCCTGCCGGCTATGACATGGAGATTGTGGAAAAGCACCATAACCGGAAGCTGGACGCCCCAAGCGGCACGGCTATCGCACTCGGCGAAAGCATGAATGAGGCTCTGGACAATCAGTATCATTTTGTATTTGACCGAAGCCAGCGCCATGAAAAACGGGATCCGAAGGAAATCGGCATTTCTTCCGTGCGCGGAGGATCCATAGTAGGTGAGCATGAGGTGATCTTTGCCGGACAGGATGAGGTCATTACCTTCTCCCACTCCGCCTATTCCCGCTCCATCTTCGGAAAGGGCGCTGTAGAGGCGGCAAAATTCCTGGCCGGAAAGCCAGCCGGAAAATATGATATGAGCGATCTCTTTTCTGTATAATCGGCGCCCCGGCCAGCGTCCTGGCTGCCGACGGCCGCCGGGGAGAGGGCTCCCGCTCCCGCAAGCGCTGCGGGTAAATAAAACTTACATTATCGGTATCGTATGATCGGCGCTGGCCTCTATAGCTCAGGCGGCTAAGCCCAAATACGAAAAAGGGCTGCCTTTCGGCAGCTCTTTTTCTGTTGCAGGTGTACAGAAGTATTTTTTCTTTTATTCTTCCGGCACGTCGCTGGTCTGCCCGTCTTCCGGAACGTCGTTCTCAGGTACGGCATCATTTTCCGCTTCCTGCCCCGGCTCCGCATCCACGTCATCGTCCAGTATCAGCTCCTCGTCATCATTGATACGCTCCGGGATAACCTGGTCGTCGGTATCAAGCTGCAGGCTGCTGTAATATTTCATCCCGGTTCCCGCGGGAATCAGCTTTCCGATAATGACATTCTCCTTCAGACCGATCAGCCGGTCGACTTTTCCCTTAATGGCCGCATCTGTCAGAACACGGGTGGTCTCCTGGAAGGACGCCGCAGACAGGAAGGAATCGGTTGCCAGAGAAGCCTTGGTAATTCCAAGAAGAATTCTCTCTCCGGTGGCCGGTCTTCCTCCGGCTTCCTCCGCCTCTTCATTCGCATCATCGAAGTCGAGGAAATCCACCAGTCTGCCCGGCATGAACTTCGTGTCTCCGCCGTCCTCAATGCGTACTTTCTTCAGCATCTGGCGGACAATCACCTCGATATGCTTATCACAGATTTCCACACCCTGCAGACGGTACACACGCTGCACCTCGCGGAGCAGGTAATCCTGCACGGCCGTAATCCCCTTGATACGGAGAATGTCGTGCGGGTTCACAGAACCTTCTGTCAGCGCATCGCCTGCCTCCAGGGTATCGCCGTCCATCACCTTAATTCTGGATCCGTAAGGAATCAGATAGGTCTTGGAGGTTCCTGTCTCGTTATCGGTGACAATAATCTCCCTCTTCTTCTTGGTGTCCTTGATGGCCGCAATTCCCTTGATCTCGGTGATAATCGCAAGTCCCTTTGGCTTACGAGCCTCGAAAAGCTCCTCGACACGGGGAAGACCCTGGGTGATATCTCCACCGGCAACACCTCCGGTATGGAAGGTTCTCATGGTCAGCTGCGTTCCGGGCTCTCCGATTGACTGCGCAGCAATAATACCGACAGACTCTCCGACCTGAACCACCTCTCCGGTAGCCAGGTTCGCGCCGTAGCATTTGGAGCAGATGCCCAGATGGGAACGGCAGGTCAGGATGGTACGGATCTTTACCTTCGTAACCGGGTTTCCGTTTTCATCCACACCATTGGTAACTACCTGGGCCGCACGCCGGGGCGTAATCATCTGGTTGGCACGGACAATGATATTTCCGTCCTTATCTTTGATGTCATAGCAGGAGAACCGTCCGGTAATCCGTTCCTGCAGGCTCTCTACCTGCTCTTTTCCCTCCATGAATGCATATACATACATTCCCGGAATCTCTTTTCCCGGCTTCGCGCAGTCGGTCTCCCGGATGATCAGATCCTGAGAGACATCGACCATACGGCGGGTCAGATATCCGGAATCGGCTGTACGCAGGGCGGTGTCGGAAAGTCCCTTCCGTGCTCCGTGCGCCGACATGAAGTACTCCAGTACGTCCAGACCCTCACGGAAGTTGGACTTAATAGGCAGCTCGATGGTGTGTCCTGTCGTATCCGCCATCAGACCGCGCATGCCGGCCAGCTGTTTGATCTGTTTATCCGAACCACGGGCTCCGGAATCCGCCATCATATATATGTTGTTATATTTATCCAGACCGTTCAGAAGGTCCTTGGTCAGCCTGTCGTCCGTCTCCTTCCAGGTCTCCACAACCTCTTTGTAACGCTCTTCGTCCGTAATCAGACCACGTTTATAGTTTCTGGTGATCTTATCTACGGTTTCCTCCGCCTCCGCAAGAAGCTTCGGCTTATCCGCAGGCACCGTCATATCGGAAATAGAGACCGTCATGCCGGCCCGTGTCGATGTGTGATAGCCCATGGCCTTGATATGATCCAGAACCTCTGCGGTCCTGGTCGCCCCATGGATATCAATCACCTTTTCCAGAATCTGTTTCAGGTGCTTTTTCGCGACCATGAAATCAATTTCCGGAAGAAGCTCGTTGCCGGGAACCGACCGGTCCACGTAGCCCAGATCCTGCGGGATAATCTCGTTAAAGAGCAGCCGTCCCAGCGTCGTGGTTACCGTTTTTTCAATGGGGTTGCCCTGCGCGTCTTTCCCTGTGCGGCGCACATGGATCTGTGTCTGATACTTAATATAACCGTTCTCGTAAGCAAGGATCGCCTCGTTCAGATCCTTGTAGGAAGTGCCCTCTCCGATTTCTCCCGGACGCATCTGCGTCAGATAGTAGATGCCGAGAACCATATCCTGGGACGGCACCGCAACCGGTCCTCCGTCAGACGGTTTCAGCAGGTTATTCGGGGACAGCAGCATAAAACGGCATTCTGCCTGGGCTTCCTGCGACAGGGGCAGATGAACAGCCATCTGGTCTCCGTCGAAGTCCGCGTTGAACGCGGTGCAGACCAGCGGATGAAGCTTGATTGCCTTGCCCTCTACCAGAATAGGCTCAAACGCCTGAATACCGAGCCTGTGCAGCGTAGGCGCCCGGTTCAGCATAACCGGATGCTCCTTGATGACATCTTCCAGAACATCCCAGACCTGGGGCTCCAGTCGTTCCACCATCTTCTTGGCATTCTTGATGTTATGGGCTGTGCCGTTGGCAACCAGCTCTTTCATGACAAAGGGCTTGAACAGCTCAATCGCCATCTCCTTCGGCAGACCGCACTGATAGATTTTCAGCTCCGGTCCGTTAACGATAACGGAACGTCCGGAATAGTCCACACGCTTTCCCAGAAGGTTCTGACGGAAACGACCGTTCTTTCCTTTCAGCAGGTCAGACAGGGACTTCAGCGCCCGGTTTCCGGGTCCGGTAACCGGACGGCCTCTTCTGCCGTTGTCGATCAGGGCATCCACGGCCTCCTGCAGCATTCTTTTTTCGTTTCTGACAATGATGTCCGGGGCTCCCAGATCAAGCAGACGTTTCAGCCTGTTGTTCCGGTTGATAATCCGGCGGTAAAGATCATTTAGATCCGAGGTGGCAAATCTGCCGCCGTCCAGCTGCACCATCGGACGGAGATCCGGCGGGATAACCGGAATGCAGTCCAGAATCATCCACTCCGGACGGTTGCCAGATTCCTTGAAGGCCTCTACGACCTCCAGCCTCTTGATAATGCGGGCACGCTTCTGACCGCTGGCATTTTCCAGCTCGGCGCGCAGCTCATCATACTCTTTATCAAGGTCAATTTCCTGCAGCAGCTCCTTGATCGCCTCCGCGCCCATTCTTGCGCGGAAAGCATTTCCGTAGGTCTCATAGGCCTGCTGATATTCCGCCTCGGAGAGCACCTGCTTTTTCATCAGGTTTGTCTCGCCCGGATCCAGGACGATATAGCTGGCAAAATACAGAACCCGCTCCAATGTCCTGGGAGACAGATCCAGGATCAGTCCCATGCGGGAAGGAATTCCCTTAAAATACCAGATATGTGAAACCGGGGCAGCCAGTTCAATATGTCCCATGCGCTCGCGGCGGACACTGGATTTTGTGACTTCCACGCCGCAGCGCTCGCAGATGATTCCTTTATAGCGGATTTTCTTGTATTTTCCGCAATGGCACTCCCAGTCCTTGGTCGGTCCGAAGATAACCTCGCAGAACAGTCCGTCCTTCTCCGGTTTCAGGGTACGGTAGTTGATGGTTTCCGGTTTTTTTACCTCGCCGTGGGACCACTCGCGGATTCTTTCCGGAGATGCCAGCCCGATCCGGATTGCGTCAAAGCTGAACGCCTCGTTCGTTTCTTCCTTATTTACTGTTTCCGGCATTGAAATACCCCTTTCCGTTCATTATTCAGAATCGTCACCGTTATCATCCAGACTGCTGAGGAATTCTTCATCCTCTTCATCCTGCGGCTCTTCCCCGTCTACATTTACCAGCTCTCCATCCTGGAATTCCTGTTTGCTGTAGCCGTATTTTCCGTAGGATTCCTCTTCGTCTCTGCGGTTATAGCGGTCTCCTTCCATGATTGCGCGGAAGCTTGTGTTGCCGTAATCCTGAGACTCCATCAGATGCACCTCCGTGTTGTCATCCTTCAGGACTCGGACATCCAGCGCCAGAGACTGCAGCTCCTTCAGCAGAACCTTGAAGGATTCGGGAATACCGGGTTTCGGTATATTCTCACCCTTGATAATGGCCTCGTAGGTCTTAACGCGTCCCACGACATCATCCGACTTAACGGTCAGGATCTCCTGCAGCGTGTAAGCCGCGCCGTAGGCCTCCAGTGCCCAGACCTCCATCTCTCCGAAACGCTGTCCTCCGAACTGGGCCTTGCCTCCCAGCGGCTGCTGGGTAACCAGCGAGTATGGACCGGTAGAGCGCGCGTGAATCTTATCGTCTACCAGATGATGCAGCTTCAGGTAATGCATGTGTCCGATTGTGGTCGGCCCGTCAAATTTCTCTCCGGTACGTCCGTCCCGCAGCTGAACCTTTCCGTCCCTGCTGATCGGCACGCCCTTCCACAATGCCCGGTGGTCCCTGTGGTCGGACAGATACTGCATGACCTCCGGAAGCAGGGTATCCTTATATTTATTATAGAAGTCATCCCAATCGGAATTGACATAGTCGTTGGCCAGCTCCAGCGTGTCCTGGATATCAATTTCGTTTGCCCCATCAAAGATAGGCGTGGAAATATTGAAGCCCAGAGCCTTGGAAGCCAGACTGAGGTGGATCTCCAGAACCTGCCCGATATTCATACGGGAAGGTACGCCCAGAGGATTCAGCACGATGTCCAGCGGACGGCCGTTGGGAAGGAACGGCATATCCTCCACCGGAAGCACACGGGAAACAACACCCTTGTTTCCATGACGGCCGGCCATCTTGTCGCCTACGGAGATTTTTCTCTTCTGCGCGATATAAATACGAACCGCCTGGTTGACGCCCGGCGCCAGCTCGTCTCCGTTTTCTCTTGTGAATACACGGGCTTCCACAACTATTCCGTACTCTCCGTGCGGAACCTTGAGGGAGGTATCTCTTACCTCTCTGGCCTTCTCTCCGAAGATAGCGCGGAGCAGACGTTCCTCCGCGGTGAGCTCTGTCTCTCCCTTCGGCGTCACTTTCCCGACCAGGATATCTCCGGCGCGTACCTCCGCGCC